>Ga0070728_10004656_pt1 | contig 14061 bp, 8 predicted proteins | sample tdDd471_FD_66723 | JGI IMG/M metagenome (GOLD analysis project Ga0070728, IMG submission 66723) | Marine sediment microbial communities from the Atlantic coast under amendment with organic carbon and nitrate - tdDd47.1 | ecosystem: Environmental > Aquatic > Marine > Coastal > Sediment | place...
GCAGGATCAGGAAGGTCGAGTTGATGCCCGACCAGCGCTGCGGCCCGTCCAGTCCACCCGGGTACGCGTCCGGCGCCTGGGGGTTCTTGTCCCAGCCCGCCGAGCCGCCGTACATCGGATACGCGCCGAGGGCGAAGCCGATGTTCACCTCGTCGAGCTCCCACGCTGCGCCGCCAGCGCCGTACGGCAGCACGGCCATCGTCGACGTCGTCGCGAGGCCGACGTTCGTCTCGAGGACGCCGGGCTGGTCGTAGTACGGGTTGTCCGGGAAGATCACGCGGTCGTACGACGCGTCCCGACGCACCAGCGTCGAGTCGATCGTCACGAAGCGCCCCGGGTGCAGCCCGAGCCGCGCCGGGTTCCAGTACAGAGCGAGGCCGCGGTCGGCGTTCGGATGACCGAACATGCCGCCGTAGCGACCGAGGGTGATGCCGCTCGCGTGGGCCGTCGCGCCGAGGCCCAGCAGGGTCGCCCCGACGAGCAGGGCGACAGCGAGCGGAGCGAGGCGCGGTGGGCGTCCAGTCACGGCGACGAGGGGCGGTAGGTCGGTGCGCGAACACCCTGCCCGGTCTCCGACTCCGGTTCAACGATCGCGTGCCGGTTTCACCGCCCTCGGATTCGACGCGGTGCGCCATGATTCAGCACGCGCCGACCGGCTCGGTCGGGCTGTCGGGGTGTCGTCTCTCACCGCACCAGCAACAACACGCCGGACACGAGCAGCACCGCGTACACCACGCGCCGGTACCGCCCGGCGTCCAACCGCCGGTGCATCGCGTCACCGGCGATCACGGCCAGAGCGGTCGCGGGGAGCGTGAACGGCAGGTACGCCACGACCTCGCTCGTGAAGCGGCCCTGCCGCGCCCAGTCGGCGAGGATCAGCACGTTGAAGAGCAGCCAGATCGTCAGCAGCGTCGCCCGAAACGCCCGCGGCGAGAGCCGCTCGCGCTGCAACGCGTGCACGAGCAACGGGCCGCCGGACGCCACGAGCCCGTGCACGACGCCCGCCCCGAGCAGCCACGCCGACGCAGTGGCCGCCGACCCATCCGCGGCGCGCGGGTCCCCGGGCTCGCCATCCGCCGCACCTCGACGCAGCACAGCGAGCTGCCAGAGGGCAAGGCCGACGACGAGCACGCCGAAGCCCCGTGACAGCGCCTCGGTCTCGATCCACGGGCCGACGAGCAGCCCGAGCGCGACGCCCGTGCCCATGAACGGCACGACCCGGCGCACGAGCACCCGGCGGTCCACGTCGCCCCGGTCCCGCACGAAGAACCACAGATTCAGCGCCGTGCTCGACGTCACGAGCACCGGCAGCAGCACGTCCATCGGCAGCAGCAGCGCGCCGACCGACAGGCTGAGGATGACGGCGCCGAACCCGGTCACCGCCTGCACGGCGAACGCGGCGAAGACGAGCGTCGCCAGCAGCAGCGCGCCGGTCAGCGGGTCGACGGGCGCCACGCCACTCCGAGGGCCACGATGGTCCGCGAGAACGACGCGCCGGCGCCGAAGTCCTCGATCAGGTGTCGGGCCGACGCCTCGACGAACCAGTCCGGGTGGCCGATCGGGTGGTCCGCAGTGATCGACAGCCGGTTGCGGTTGTCGTCGTCGATCGCGAGGTCCTCGTCGATCAGCACGTCGCCGTCGAACCTCGTGCGCTGCACGACGAGCCCGACGCGCGTGACGAGATCGCCGACCGGCGCGAGGGTCAACGCGGCGTCCCCGCGCACCCGGGTCCACCCGCGCGACGAGGCGTTCGACGCGTTTCGCCACACCGACGAGCCGAGCTCGAGGCGCACCGCCGGCGTCGACACCGCGAACGACGCGCCCCCGTGCGAGAGGCGGTCCACCCGGCGCGAGGTGTCGATGGCGAGCCGCCCGTAGTCGTCGTCGCAGCACCGCTCGCCCGCATAGCGACGGCGCTCGACCCCGCCGAACGCCGAGACGACGACGGCGTCGGACGCGAACACGTCGAGCCGCAGCCGCCCCGCCCCCGACACCCGATCGAGGTCCGGCACCGGTCGGTAGACGAAGCGCGACGCGGTCGGCTCGGCGCTGATGCGCATGACACCGACGTCGACGCCGACCTCGGCCCGCGCCAGCAGCGAGGTGTAGTCCCACGTCGAGGTGCGCTCGACACGATCCCGCGCCGAGGCCCCGAGCCCGAAGAACACCGCCCCGCGGGTGTAGTGGCGCCAGCGGAGGTCGAGGGCAGCAACCAGCTCGTCACGGCGTGTCGCCTGGCCGTGGATGCGTCCGCCGAGCTGTCCGCGGGCGCTCACCAGCCCGCCGTCGCCCGCGGCCGCGCGCAGGTCGACCGACGAGAAGAGCGCCGTGACACCGTCCGGCGACGCGGCCCCGCCGACGACGCGATCGGGGTTCGAGTCGTACTCGCCGGTCACTTTGATCACGCCAGACACCTCGGTGGCGCCTGCATCCGCCGGCCCCCCGAGTGTCAGCAGCGCGATCACAAAGCCGACCAGACAACGAGTCATGGGCCGCATGCTGCGGCAAAGCGCGATCCGAATCCAGCACGGGATCAGAACGCGACGATCAGAAGCCGGCGTCTTCGAGGGCGTCGGCTTCGGCTTCGACCCGCGACCGCTCGGTGCGCAGGCGCTCGATCTCGCGCTGCACCTCGGCTTCGAGGGCGCGCAGCTCGCCGGTTCGACCGCGGCGGCGCCGGCGGTCGTCGCCGTCGACGGCTTCGTCGAGGCGGTCGAGCAGGGTCGGGTCGACCCCCGGCGCAGCGTCGGTCGTCGGCGCAAGCAGCTCGGTGTCCCAGGTCGTCACGGGCACGTCGACGATGACGCCGTCCTGGTCGTCGCCTCCAGCCAGCGGGTCACCGACGCCGCCGCCACCCATCTCGTCGGACTCCGGCGGCGCCTCGGCGTCGAAACCTTCGCCGCCGCTGCCGGCTCCACCGCTCTCTGCGCCGCCGAAGTCGTCGGTATCGTCCACACCCCCGGCGGCGACGTCGGCGTCGCCCCGGGTGGGCGCACCGGCCTGATCGCCGTCGTCGGTGCTGCGGCCCGACGTGCCACCGTTGGCGGTGTCTTCGGCCGCCGTCGCCGTCGCATTCGACCGGCTCGGGCGGCGGGCCACGCCGTCGTCGAAGAACCGATCCTCGACGGCCATCCGCGTCGCTCGCTCGCGCAGCGCCTCGCGAGCCTCGACCCGCTGCAGCTCGTCGCGGATCGAGTCGAGGTGCCGGGCGAGCCGGTCCTCGTTGTCGGCGAGCTCGTCCGCCGCGGCGCGCAGGGCGTCCGACGAATCTTCGAGATCGGCGAGGATCGCGTCGAGCGGCACGGGCTCGAACGGCGGCAGGGGAGCGTCGACGGCGTCGAGCTCCGCCACGAGGCGCTCGACCTCGGCGGCGATGGCGCGCCGGTCCTCCGGGGACGCCTCGTCGAGCGCGGCGCCGAGGGCCTCGAGCTCGTCGTGCAGCGCATCGTGCAGCGCCACGAGGTCGTCGCGCATGGCGTCCCGCGCCTCGCGCATCGACGCGTCGAGCGCCGCGACGGTCTCGCTCGTCTGCAGCGCGTTGCGCAGGGCGGCCTGAAGCTCGATGGCGCGCAGCGGCGACTCGAGCACGTCGTCCTTCTGGGCCTCGACCGCCGACACCTGCGCCTCGTAGGCGGCGCGCGCCGTCTCGAACTCCGCCGCCGCGGCCTCGTACGTGGCCCGCGACGCGTCGGCGTCGGCGCGCAGCGCGTCGAGGGACTGCGCGAACGCCGACGGCACCGCGAGAACCGCGGTGGCGACGAGAGCGAGCAGCATGTGGAGGGCGAAACGCATCGAGATCCGGTCGGTCCGAGGGGCGTCGAGGTCATCGACGCGGTGGGACGTGCAGATGGGTGAGCATGATTCGTGCCGACGCCATGCCATCCGGGATCTCCCCATCTGGTGCGGGGATCCGAGACCGGACGACCCATCACAGCACGACACGCGGGTCAGGATTTCACCTGCCGTCGTCGGAATCTTCAGAATCCTGAGACCCGCGCCGCTGGATCTCGCCGATGCCGTACTTCTCGAGCTTGTAGTACAGCGCCGGCGTCTTGATCCCGAGCAGCCGTGCGGTCTCGGTCTTCACGCCCTCGGCCTTCGCGTACGCCCGCTCGATGAGCTGCCGCTCGAGGTCCTCGAGGATCTCGGGCAGCGGGCGGTCGCCCCGGGGCAGCTGCAACAGGTCGTCGCGGCGCCCACCGACGATGTGTGCCGGCAGGTCCTCGACGTCGATGGCGTCGCCGTCCGCGAAGACCATCGCCTGCTCCATCACGTTCTCGAGCTCGCGCACGTTGCCGGGCCACGCCCAGCCCTGCAGCGCCGCCATTGCGTCGTCGCTCACCGCCGAGGCCCGTGACCGCGTCCGCTGGGCGAGCTTGTCGAGAAAGTGCGCCGCCAGCAGCGGGATGTCCTCGGGGCGCTGGCGCAGCGGCGGCAGGTTCAGCGGGATGATCTTCAGGCGATAGAGCAGGTCCTCGCGGAACCGCCCCTCGGCCACCTCGGCGTCGAGGTCCCGGTTCGTCGCGGTGATGACGCGGACGTCGACCCGCACGGTCTTCTCGCCGCCGACCCGCTCGAACTCCTGCTCCTGCAGGACCCGCAGCAGCTTCACCTGCATCGCCGTCGAGATGTCGCCGATCTCGTCGAGAAAGAGCGTGCCGCCGTCGGCCAGCTCGAACCGCCCGATGCGCCGCTTCACCGCGTCGGTGAACGCCCCCTTCTCGTGACCGAAGAGCTCGGACTCGAGCAGGTTGTCGGGGATCGCGCCGCAGTTCACCTTCACGAACGGCGCGTCTGCGCGGCGGCTCAGGTCGTGCACCGCCTGGGCAAAGAGCTCCTTGCCGGTGCCGGATTCGCCGTGGATGTGCACCGTCGAGTCCGTCGGCGCGACCTTGCGCAGCAGGGTGAACACCCGGTCCATCGCCGCGGAGTCGCCGATGATGCGGTCCAGCGCGTCCCCGTCGCCGCGGCCGGCGTCGAGCTCGGCGCGCAGGTACTCGTTCTCGCGCTCCAGCCGGTCGCCACGCCGGCGGGCGTCGACGACGGCGAGCGCCTTCTCGACCTTCGACCGCAACAGATCGACGGGGAAGGGCTTCTCGATGAAGTCGAACGCCCCGGCCTGCATCGCCTCGACCGCCGCCGCCACGCTGCCGTGGCCGGTGATCATCATCACGACGGCGTCCGGGTCCTGCTCGCGGACCCCGCGGAGCACGTCCATCCCGTCGACAGGGTCCATCTTGAGATCGGTGATGACGAGGTCGACGGCCTCTTCGCTGCCGTACACGTCGAGGCCCTGCTGGCCGCCGGGCGCGGTGATCGCACGGTGCCCCATGCGGTGCACGACCGTGGCGACGCCGTCGCGCACAGTATCGTTGTCGTCGATGATGAGGAGCGTGGCCATCCGAGTCCCCTGGCAGGTTCAACCGATCATCTGCATACCGTCATCCGGATCCAGCGTCCCGTCCGGCGTGGGATCCGCGTCGCCGCCGATCCACTCCGTCGGCTCAGACGACGCATCGGCGCCCGGGTCCGTGGCGCTCGCGACGCCCGCGCCGGGGCCGGCGCCAGACGACGACGGCGGCGTGCTGGGCGCGACCACCGCCATGGGCGGCCAGCGCAGCGTCGCGGTCGTGCCCTCGCCTTCGACGCTGGTGATGTCGAGCGAGCCGCCGTGCCGCTCTGCGATGCGTCGCGCGAGGGGCAGGCCGAGCCCGGTGCCCTTCTCGCGGGTCGTGAAGAACGGCTGAAACACGCGGTTCAGCACGTCCTCGGGCATCCCGGCGCCCCGATCGACGACCGTCACCACGGCGCCGCGCGCGTCCGTCGTGACGTCAAGCCGAACGGTCGCGCCGGCGTCCGACGCCTGGATCGCGTTCTGGGTCAGGTTGTGAACGACGCCACGCAGCGCCTCGAAGTCCCCGACGAGGGCGAGCCCGTCGTCGACCGACGTCGCCACCTCGACCTCGCGCCGCTCGGCGACGGGCCGGACGGCGTCGACGACCTCGTCGACCAGGCGGCGCGCCTCGAAGCGCGACAGGTCCAGCGCCCGGTCCCGCGCGAACGCGAGAAAGTCGCCGACGACGCGGGTGAGATGGTCGAGCTCGCGCCGCACCCGGGTCGCCCACTCGCGGCGCTCGTCGCCGGACTCGAGGGACTCCTCGAGCAGGCCCACGAAGAGCTCCATCCCGCCGAGGGGGTTGCGGACCTCGTGCGCGATCCCCGCGAGCATCATCTGCCGGTCCTCGTCCCGGGCCGCGAGGCTGCACCGCATCTGTTCGAGGGTGCGCCCGAGCTGGCCGATCTCGTCGTCGCGGGTCGTGTCGATCGGCTCATCCAGGCGCCCCGAACCGATCGCCTCGGCCCGCCGCGTCAGCCGCGACAACGGCGCAGTGATGCGCGCGCTCACCAGCCACGTGACGAGCACGACGAAGCCGATGACGCCGAGCACCAGCGCGAGCGTGGCCCACCGCCAGGCGTCGAGCCACACGAAGGTCGCCAGGCTGCCCTCGACGACCAGCGCCGCGATCACCTCGCCGTCGAGCACGATCGGCGCGTAGCCGCGCTTGTAGGGCACGCCCTCGACGTCCCGAAAGAGCACCGTGTGCGCCCGGGCGCCGTCGGCGACCTCGCCCAGCTCGTACCGGTCCGCCTCGAGGTCGAACGCGACCACCATCGGCGCGCCGGGCTCGGTGTCGGCGAGCGTGCGCAGCTCGAGATCGACGAGGCGCACCCGCCGCAGGTCCGCCGCGTCGCGCACGATGCGCAGCTCGTCTTCGAGCCGCGCCCGGGACCGTTCGGCGTCGGCCTCCAGCCGATCGATGCGCCCGGCGGTCGACGACGACGACCACCGGTCCGCCACGACCCCGGCCACGTCGGTGAGGCGCTGGCCGAGCTCGGCGTCGAGCTGCCGCGCCGTCGTCAGGTACGACGCGATCGCCGCGAGGGCGATCAGCGGCACGACGGCGAGCAGATAGGCGGCGAGCAGCCGATGGCGAAGGCGCTTCATGCCGCCAGCATGCCACACCCGCGCCCGGCCGCCAGCCCACCGGAGCATCGCCGAGGCGTCACCGGGGTTGAAGGCCACGCCGCGCCCCCTACAATCGGCCGACCTGCTGGCCGCGATCACGCATGCCCCACCCCGACAACCGCCCCCCGCCCGAGCCCGCCTCGGACGACGAATCGAACGCATCCTGGTGGCCCGGCGGCCGGTCCTCGATGAGCTGGGTTCTGCTGATCCTCGCGACCGTACTGCTCGTCAGCACGATCCAGCGGGTGTTCAGCGAGAGCCACGTGCCGGTCTCGTACGCCGAGTGGAAGCACGCGGTCGCCGAGGGCGACGTCGACCGGGTCGAGCTCTCGTCTCGCCACGTCACCGCGTGGCCGGTGGAGTTGGAGGGCGAAGACGACGCGGCCGATGACGCCGACGACGGCTCTGCCGAGGCCAGCGCGACGAGCGACGGATCCGCCGAGGGCAGCGGCGCCGCGCCGACCGAGTTCGACCCCGACGACCCCGCCCTCTTCGCCGGCGGGCCGTCCCTGCGTGCGGTACGCGTCGCGGCGGACGAGTCCCTCGTGCCGCTGCTCGAGTCCCGGGGCATCGATTACCGCGGCGTCCCCGAGGACGGCTGCGCGGCGGGGCTGCTCGGCGTGCTCTTTCTGCCGACCCTGCTCTTCATCGCGTTCTGGCTCTTCGTCATGCGCCGCGCGAACCCGAACATGCAGGCAATGTCGTTCGGCAAGGCACGCGCTCGGTCGTGGGCCGAAGAAGACGTGCCCGTCCGATTCGACGACGTCGCTGGCGTCGACGAGGCGCGTGAAGAGCTCGAAGAGGTCGTGCAGTTCTTGCGCGAGCCCGAGCGCTTTCGCCGCCTCGGCGCCCGCATCCCCCGCGGCGTGATGCTCGTCGGGCCCCCGGGCACCGGCAAGACGCTGCTCGCCCGCGCGGTCGCCGGCGAGGCGGGGGTGGCGTTCATGTCGATCTCCGGCTCCGACTTCGTCGAGATGTTTGTCGGCGTGGGCGCCTCTCGCGTCCGCGACCTCTTCGAACAGGCCCGCGAGAAGGCCCCGGCGATCATCTTCCTCGACGAGCTCGACGCCGTCGGCAAAGCCCGCGGTGGCGGGGGCGTGCCCGGCGGCAACGACGAGCGCGAGCAGACGCTCAACGCCCTGCTCGTCGAGATGGACGGCTTCGATCACCGCACCGACGTGATCGTGCTCGCGGCGACGAACCGGCCCGAGTCCCTCGACCCGGCCCTGCTGCGCCCCGGGCGCTTCGACCGGCAGGTGCTCGTCGATCGCCCCGACCGGATCGGCCGCATCGAGATCCTGAAGATCCACGCTGCGAAGATCGTGCTCGCCGACGACATCGACGTCGAGCGCATCGCCCAGCAGACGACCGGCTTCGTCGGCGCCGACCTCGCCAACGTCGTCAACGAGGCCGCCCTGCTCGCCGCCCGCGAGGACGCCGCCGCCGTCGCGATGAGCCACTTCCAGGACGCCATCGAGCGCGTCATCGCCGGGCTCGAACGCAAGAGCCGGCGCCTGAACCCGGTCGAGAAGGAGATCGTCGCCTACCACGAGTGCGGCCACGCGATCGTCGCCCGCGCCCTGCCGACGAGCGACCCGGTGCGCCGCATCAGCATCGTGCCCCGCGGCATGGGCGCCCTGGGATACACCCTTCAGGTCCCCCTCGAAGACCGGTTCCTGATGACGCAGCGCGAGCTCGGCGACCGCATCGGCGGGCTGCTCGGCGGGCGCGCGGCCGAGCAGGTCATCTTCGGCGAGGTGTCGACCGGCGCCCACGACGACCTGCGCCGCGCGACCGACATCGCCCGGCGCATGCTCACCGAGTACGGCATGGACGAGCGACTCGGGCTGGCCTTTCACGGCGAGACCCGGCGCAACGAGTTCCTCGACGCGATGGGCGGCGGCGCGCCGAAGTACAGCGGCACGACCGCCGAGGTGATCGACGAGCAGGTGCACCGCATCCTCGACGACGCCTGGGCCCGCGCACAGCAGATCCTCGAGACGAACCGCGAGCTGCTCGTGCGGATGTCGCTGCGCCTGCTCGAGATCGAGGTGCTCGACGACGCCGAGCTCGACCGCCTGCTCGCCGACGTGCAGATGCTCGATGACGACGCGGCCTGGCTGCGCGAGCGCGACGCCCGCGCCGCGGCGCGCCCGCCGATCCCGACGCCGGCGCCCGCCGACGACGACGACGACGCGGATCGCACCGACAGCGACGGCGGCGACGCATCCGCCGACGAAGCGACCCCCGCCGGGCCCGCACCGGACGCCCCCGCATGATCGACGTCGACAGCTACCACAGCCAGACGACCCCGCTGCGGACGCTCGAACAGCGCCTGCTCGCCGAGCTCGCCCGCGACCCCGGGCTGCTGACCCGTCGTGAACGCGACACCCTGCGGTACGCCTTCGCCCTCGCCCGACTGCAGTGGATCCAGACCGAACACGGCGACGTCGACGTCTTCGAGGGCGTCGCGCCGTTTCGGCACTGGCTGCTCGAGCAGCTCCGCCACTTCGTGCCCGACGGCGCGCGGGCGCGGGTCGACATCCCCGGCCTTCGGCGGCTGATGCCGGCGGCGTTCCTGCACGTCGAGCAGACCCGCCAGCATCTCATCGAACACGAGGTGAACCGGTTCAGCGCCGTGCGCCTCGACGAAGAGCTGCGCGAACGCCAGCTGGTCCTCGCGCTGGGCGGCGGCGGCGGCTGTGGCTACGCCCACCTCGGGCTGCTCGCGGTCGTGTCCGAGCTGGGGCTCGTGCCCCGCATGATCGTCGGCGCCAGCATGGGCGCCCTCATCGGGCTGCACCGCTCGATCAGCGTCGACTACGATCCGATCCGCACGGCGATGGCCCTGCCCCGCCCGTCCGACTTCGCGCGGGTCTTCTCGGCGTACCGCGGCTTCTCGCGCTTCGGGTTCCCCGGCACCCTCGAGGTCCGCGCCCGCACGATCGGCGAAGAGACCTTCCGCAACCTGATGGGGCGCTCGATCCCGCGCATCTCGGAGCTGCCGATCCGCTTTCGCGCCATCGGCACCGGGCTGCGGTCCGGCATCGGGCTCGCGCTGACCGACGTCGAGGCCCAGATCAACCGCGTGACGCGCAGCCGGTTCAGCCCGAACGCCCTGCGCCGCCGAGTGATGCTCTTCGCCCGGATCCTGCGCTGGATGGTGAACCGGTCGGGCTTCCTCGACGAGATCATCTTCGGCCAGGACGAGGGGCTGCGCGACTTCAACTGCGTCGACGCCGTCGGGTTCTCGATCAGCGTGCCCGGCGTGCTGCACTACGACCTGTACAGCCGCACCGACGACTCGATCGACGCCCTGCGCGCCTCGTTCGCCCGCCGCGGGCTCTTTCGGGTCACCGACGGCGGCGTCGTCAGCAACGTCCCCGCCCGCGCGGCGTGGCGGTCGGCGATGAGCGGCGAGCTGCGCAGCCGCAACCTCTTCGTGCTGTCCGCAGACGCCTTTGCGCCGCAGCTCAACCGCAACGCTCCGTTCTATCCCGTCCAGCAGCTGGCTGCGATCGGCACGCGCGAGAACGTGAAGTGGTCCGACCACCACGTCGTGTACCGCAACCCGCCCTCGCCGCTACAGGTCTTGCAGTCGATGGACGGATTGCAGAGCATCATCGCGCAGACCCGCACCGAGCTGGAGTCCCTCAGGCCCCTGCTCGATCTCGCGCTCCGTCCGCTCCCCCGCTTCGCCACCCTGCGCGAGGCCTGGCAGCGCGACGCGTCCTGACGACGGTCTGACGCCTCACGACGTGGAGTCCCCGTGCTCGATTACACCGCCACGCTCTCGGCGCCCGTTCGCCACGAGCTGGATCTGACCCTCTCGTTCGAACCCGACGCGCCGACCACCACCGTGCATGTCGCGGCGTGGACGCCCGGCAGCTACCTGATCCGCGAGTACACCCGGTTCATCGGACCGGTGACCGCGACGAACGAGCGCGGCGAGCCGTGCGCGGTGCGCCAGGTCGCCAAGGGGTCGTGGGACGTCGACACGTCCGACGCCGAGCGGGTCACGATCGCGTGGACGGGGCACGGCCAGGAGCTCACCGTCCGCACGCCGCACATCGACGGCACGCACGCGTTCTTCACCGGCACGAACCTGCTGCTCTTTGTCGACGGACGCACGGACGAGGCGTGCCGCCTGACGGTCGACGCCCCCGGCGGCTGGACGGTGTTCTGCCCCCTCGACGCCGACGACGACGGCGCCTGGCTCGCCGACGACTGGGACACCCTCGCCGACACGCCGATCGAGATCGGGCCCCACCTCGAGCACCGGTTCGAGGTCATGGGCGTGCCCCATCGCTTCGTGTTCTGGGGCGCCGACATGGTCGACATCGACCTGCGCCGGCTCGAGAACGACGTGCGCGCCATCGTCGAGCAGAACGCCCGGTGCTTCGACGGCGACCTGCCCTACCCGCGGTACGACTTCGTCTTTCACATCACCGCGACCGGCCGTGGCGGGCTCGAGCACCTGAACTCGACCGTGCTCGCGACGCCGTGGGCGTACTTCGACACCGACGAGGGCTGGCTCGACATGCTCGGGCTCATCTCGCACGAGCACTACCACACCTGGAACGTGAAGCGGATTCGGCCCGCGGCGCTCACCGAGTTCGACTACCTCAACGAGAACCACACCACCGGCCTGTGGGTCTGCGAGGGCGTCACGTCGTACATGGACGACCTGAACTGCGCCCGCGCCGGCGTGTTCACGCGCAGCGAGTGGCTCAAGCGGCTCGGTACGTCGATGACCCGGTACACGAACACGCCGGGGCGCTTCGTCGAGACCGTCGCCAGCGCGTCGTTCAACGCGTGGACGCGCCTGTATCGCCCGGACGCGAACACGCCGTTCCGGTCGATCTCGTACTACCTGAAGGGGGCGCTGGTCACGACGTCCCTCGACCTGCTGATCCGCGACCGCACGGACGGCGAGTCGAGCTTCGACGACGTGATGCGCCTGCTCTGGCAGCGGTGGGAAGCCACCGGCGAGGGCTTCGACGAGTACGCGTTCGACGCGGTGATCCGCGACGCGACCGGCGTCGACGTCCGCGACGAGCTCGACCGCATCGTGTTCGGCACCGAGGACCCGCCGCTGAAGGCGCTGCTGCTGACCCACGGCGTCGAGCTGGGCTGCGAGACCCCGGACGGCGCCGACACCGGCATCGAGTTCGCGTCCGGCTCGACGGAGGTGAAGCACGTGCGCCCCGGGTCCGCCGCCGAGCGGGCCGGGGTGTGCCCGGGCGACGTGGTGGTGGCGTTCGACCGGCGTCGGGTCACCGCATCCAACCTGAGCAAGCGCCTCGAGCGGCTGCGCCCCGGGCGCACCTGCACGATGCACGTCTTCCGTCGCGACGAGCTGCTCGGCATCGAGGTCGCTCCCGAGACCGGTGGTGAGGAGACCTGGACCGCCACGGTCGCCGAGACCCTCACCGATCGGCAGCGCACCCTGCTCGACGCGTGGCTGCCGCAGGATCCGGCGCCGACCGACGAGAGCGACGACGCCTGATTCGGCCGTACAACGGCCCCAGGCGCTGCGTCAGCGGGCTTCGACGATCACCTGCACGCCGCCATCGAGCAGCGCGCGCGGCGTGACGCCGTCGAACACGAGCGGCGCGATGAGCAGGTCACGGTCCCGCGCGATGTCGGTGAGATCGCGCTGCCAGGCGATCGCCGACGTCATGTGCACGAGCATGCCGACGTCGGTCGACCCGTCGTCGACGCGGATGAGCACGGGCAACCCGTCCGAGAGCGCGCCCCCGTCGGTGACCGCTTCGGCGAGCCACCGGTGCAGGGCCAGCAGGCTCTCGGGCTCCGCCCGCGAAATGACCGTCGGCTCGGCCAGCCCGTCTTCGCTGTACGGCTCGACGATGAACCCGTCGCTGCGCACGACGATGCGGTGCGCCGCCTCGGGGGCGTCGAAGCGCAGCCGCAGCGGCGCCACCCCGAGCATCTCGTGGGCGCGCAGCCACGTGTGAAAGACGATCGGGCCGTAGTCCCGGTCCGCCAGCGTCACGAGCAGGGGCTGCAGGCTGCCCCAGTACGCGTTGCCGTCGACGAAGAGGCTCACCGGGCGGCGGGTCATTGCCGCCGGATCGACGACCTCGGCGCTGGCGAGGTCGACCTCGAGCTGGTCGAGCGCTTCGCCGAGCCCCGGTGCACCGCCCGCGACGATCTCGGCCCCGGCGATCGCGCCCGGGCGCTCGAAGCGCACAGCGAGCGTGCCCGGCAGATGCCAGTCGTCGCCCACCGACGCGAAGTCGACGCCCACCGGGTGGTCGGGGTCGAGCCGCAGGTGCGGGCGCATCGCGACCCGCGCGCCGTCGCTGCGCACGAGGATCATGCGCAGCTCGGGCTCGGCGACGAAGCCGGTGCGGACGCTGGCGTCGAACGCGTCGAAGCCTCGCGGCAGGTCGAGCCGCACATCGTGCAGAAAGACGTTGGCGGTCACCGCGAGCGGCACGGACGTCGACGCCAGCCGGGTGGCCAGCGCGTCGAGGTGCTGGGCGAGGGACGCGACCGAGCGCGCCCCGCCGGTCGCGTCCGCGCGCACCTGCGACACGAGGTCGGCGAGGTTGCGCAGGACCACGGCGTCGAGCCAGTTCGCCTCACTCAGCAGCAGGGGCGCACCGAGCTGGACGGGGAACCCGTGCCAGTCGGGCCCGCACCGGCGCAGCAGCTCCCACGCGGGCCAGCCCGGGGTGCGGGGCACGACGCCGTCGAGCACCGGGTCGAACGACGGTTCGCCGTCGGCCTCGGGGCAGCGATAGCCTGCCGCGTTGGCGAGGGACTGCGCATCGGCCAGCTCGGCGTCGTCGACACCGCACAAGAACGAGCACTCGCGCGCCATCGGACCACCGCCGCCGGTGCCGCGCGACGCCCACGCCGGCAGCCACGCGGCGGCCCGCGCGAGGGCGAGGCCCCGGGCGCGGGGCGCGATCCACGGGTCCGACGCCGCCCACTGCAGCCAGACGGCCTCGGGCTCGGCGAGCGCCGGGTCGACGGCGACGAGCGCCGCCGCGCGGCCCACCCGG
>Ga0070728_10004657_pt1 | contig 14057 bp, 9 predicted proteins | sample tdDd471_FD_66723 | JGI IMG/M metagenome (GOLD analysis project Ga0070728, IMG submission 66723) | Marine sediment microbial communities from the Atlantic coast under amendment with organic carbon and nitrate - tdDd47.1 | ecosystem: Environmental > Aquatic > Marine > Coastal > Sediment | place...
GAACAACGACAACCCGCCAAACCCGGTCCAGGTCAGCCAAAGGCCAATCCGGGTCAACCCGCCAGTCCCCTCGCAAACGCCAGAGACGCCGGCGGTAGTTCTTAGGTCTTGGGTTTTGGGTGGTTGGTTGGTTCCTGTACATAAACCTTAACGTTCCTCAACTTCAGAAGTGTATTGGGTTTGGGTTAGCGGTTGTTGGACCTTGCTGGTGTCATACAGGGGTCGCAGGGTTAGGGTCTACGCCCAAAGACTTGTAAACCCGGACGGACTTGGACGGGGCTCGGTTGCCTCGGCGACCAGGGTCTGGCACGTTAGATCCGCCTGCTGCATGTCTCGCAACACTTGCGCGGCTATTGCAGGCACATCAACCGGACTCTTTTCTTCACCCGGTGCATGGCCTTCTTGCGTCCTAGACCCCTCGGCATCCTGTTGAATCCGCAACCTAAACAAGTTGTCCCACACCTGAATGCAACCGTCAAAGCCAGGGATGTTTCTGGTAAGCAACCGCATCGCGGCAAGGTCGATTTGGACTTGGCGCGTGGTAATGGTGTCCAACGCCGCTTGGTAGGTTTCTCCAAGCCGGGCAATCGTGTCGACCAGAAACTTTAGGCACTCAGGTTTATGTCGAGGCGCCCTGCTAGTCAAGATCAGCAACGGAACCAGGGTGGGAGTAACCGTGTCGTATCTCGACACATTCAGCATAGCCAAGACTTGATCCGTAGGTAGCGACATGTTGGGTGTTTGATGGGATCGATGTATGGGTCAACAAGCGTCACAACAATGAAAGCGAACAACCGGCTGACGCGGTGAAACTTCCAAAGGCGGAAACTGGGTTGGCTGGGCTTGCCGCAAACCTGGATAAGGCAGGGTGGGCCGCCAACATACACTGCGTGGCTGAACCCTGGATCTGGGCGTTGTACGGCATTGGGTCCGCCTCCAGGTGGGTCAGCCGGGAAAGTCCAACCAACGGACACAGGTCTACCACCCGGGTGCTCGTCACGTTGAGCGTTTCCAAACGGGTCAACGTGGCCAACGGCTGGAGGTCCGCCACCCGGGTGCGTCGCAGACTGAGGTGAATGAGACGGTCACACGTGGCCAACGGAGTCAGGTCAGCGACGCCCGTGGACGAAATATTCAGCGTTTGCAGGCCTTGTAAACCTGCCAACGGCCCCAGATTGCTAATCGGGGTGCCACTCACATCCAAAGTGGTTAGGCTTGTGATTTCGGCCAACCCTTCCAAGTCAGCAATTGTGGTCCAGTACGCGCTGAGTGAAGTTAAACTCTTCAACCTGGCCAATGGGGACAGGTCACTTATCTGGCTTTGTGACACATTCAGGCTGGTTAAGTTGGTCAACCCGGCTAAAGGACTAACATCATCTACGGCTGGAGCGGAAAGAAACAGACTTTGCAACTTGGTCAACCCGGCCAAAGCCCCAAGGTCGGCCAAGCGAGACATAAACAGGTTCAGGTCGGTCAGGTTGGTTAACCCGGCCAACGGAGCCACGGTGGAGACCTCGTTGTTCCACAGATGCAAGCAGGTCAGGTTGGTCAACACGGCCAACGGCGTCAGAAAATCTACGTCGGTGACCCGCAAGCAGGACAGGTGTAACTCGCGCAGGCCGATTAAACTGGTCAAAAAGTCAACGTTGGTGGCTTTCCCGGCGGTCAAGTTCAACTGGGTCAGGTTGGTGAGTCTTCCCAGAGGACCAACGTCCCGCAGTTGCTGGCTTCCCAGATCCAAGTGAGTCAGGTTGGTTAACCCGGCTAACGGACCGGCGTCGACCACCCGGGTGTTGGCTAAGGTCAAGCGAGTGAGGCGGGTCAACCCGGCCAAGGGACTGAGGTCAGCGAGACCGACACTGCAAAGCCGCAGGTCGGTCAGAGCCGTTAACCCGGTGACCGGGCTCAGGTCTGCCACCCCGGTGGCGCCCATGTCTAGGCAGGTCAAGTGTTTCCACCCGGCCAACGAGTCCACGCGAGTGGGCCGCCGGCTTCTCAGTTCAAACTGAGCCACGTAGGACGTGCTGGTCCTTTCCCACAGCACCTTGAAGGTCCGCAGCAAAGTCCACTGCTGAAGACGAACGGGTGGTACACCCTCCCAGTAAGGAACATGCACCACGGTCCAGGCCCTTGGATGGCTGACCAGGTTGTTGAATTCCCGAGACGTCTGTTGCAGCCGACACCGGTCCCACACATCGAGAAAACTGCAGACCTCGAACCATGCGTCTTGGCCAATGTTTAACCCGGTTGTTAACATGACGGGGCGACTTTATGCTCTTTCCGACACCGCCTAAACGACCACCGTGGCTAATCTGTCTCGCGAAACTCGCCTGGTGAATACACAGGCTGTCCCTACACTACCTATCCACAACAGACCCAACAAACACACGACTACCAACACCACAATCACACCCGGGTCGGTCCAAACCCCGGGAGACCGCCCAAACTTGAGACCCTTGGTAGACAGGCCGGTATGACAGGGCACTTGGACATCAGTGCCTTGAAACGCCAAGCGGTAAGTGTCTTGACACTGCAAATCGGTCCCGCAATCAATGTCCAAAGTTTGCAAGGTGTTGGTGTCGTTGACCTGCATCCAGGTGACCGCCATCCACAAACAGGTGGATGAAGTGGGCGTCGACAGCGGGGTGTCCGAACAACACGCCGCGGGCCACGAGGCATTGCAGGAAGTACATTCGTGGAGTTGTCCGGGCCCGTCACACCCGGCGTGCTTGGGTTGCACCGTTTCGCGGTAGTAAACGTGGACCGGAGTACATTCGAACGACTCGTAGACGTCAGGCAGCACGACGACCACAAACACCAGCAACAAAGCCGCAAAGCCCACAGTGGTGACCCCCGCCAGTTTGCGACATTCGCGGTCTCGGTGGTATGACATTGGATCGTCGGTCCACCGATGAATCAGTGAACCTGTGGCGAAATCTAGCCTGACGTTGGGGGGGTCGGGTAAGTCTGGATGTTGGCCACTGGGTAATGACAAGCCATCGTCGCCACCAACTCTATGTTTGGCTTGCCGTTTCTCGTCCACATTTCCGCGATGCCCGACCTTAACCAGGACTGTTGGTTCGAGATCCTCAACCTGTTGGACGTCCAGTCGCGGCTCAGGGTGGGGCAATGTAACCGGACCTTTTACGACCTGGTCCGCCACCCAGCCGCTTGGACTTGCATCGTGTGGACCGGGCCTTATTGTTGGACTAGCAGCGGTTGGAACGCTTTGCTGAGTCGGTGCACCCAAGTCCAGGACCTGGCGTGTAGCAACGCGTACTTTAACCTCGAAAACGTCGAAGGACCTGAAGGCTTACCGTTTCGGTTGACGCTGAAACGACTCGACCTGGCGGGAACCTACGCCCGCAGCATCCAGCCGCTGTCCCGCTGCGTCAACCTGCAGACTGTCTGTTTGCTGTCCACCGGAGTAACTGACCTGAGCCCGCTAACCAACCTTACCTGCCTAACCGACCTAGACGTCTCCTACACTTTTGTCCAAGATCTAACGCCGTTGGCCGGGTTGGCCGGGTTGCAGCGGCTGGACGTGACGGGTTCCGAGGTGACCGACCTCGGTCCCGTGTCCGGGTTGGTTAACCTCTGCTGCTTGAAAGCCACCGCGCTGAACCTGGTCGACCTGGCGCCGGTCAAGAACTTAACCCACATGCAAGTCATGACATTGGAAAGCCGGACCGCGACCGACGTGACCCCGTTCGCCAGATTGACCAACCTGCAAGATCTCACTCTGCGGAATCTTCCCGTGCCCACCCTCTTGTGGTCGTTGACCCATTTGAAAAACCTGCGCGCTCTGGAGGTCTTTGTAACGCCGGTAGACGACCTGAGACCTGTGGTTCACTTTCCGCGGCTGGAGAAACTGGAACTGACCGGCACCCTGGTGACCGACCTGGCCCCGCTGAGTCAGTTGGGGTGTTTGCAGACTTTGGCCATCAGAGGCTCCCGGGTCACAGACCTAACCCCGTTGGCCGGGTTGACCGGTTTGCAGACCCTAGACCTCACAGAAACCCGAGTGACTGATCTGACTCCGTTGGTCGGGTTAACCGGTTTACACACCCTAAACCTCCAGTACTGCGACGTCAGCGACATAAGGCCGTTGGCCCAACTGACCAGTTTGCGTCACCTGAACCTAAACGACACCCGGGTCACAGACCTTACCCCGTTGGCCCAACTTTCCGACCTGAAATCCCTGTTGGCCCTCTAGACCCTGGTTTGGCGTATGCGCAAAGTATGCATAAGTCGCGACAAGTCGAGAACCAGGGAATTATTCAGTCCGAATAACCACATCAAAACCAAACCCACACAATTTCGTTTGTTCTCGTCACTTTTGCGATCGATCAACATGTCTGCTTCTGCGTCTCTGTCTCCCGTGTCTCCCGTGTCTCCCGCACCTACCATTCAACTCGACTTTAGCGGGTCTGGCGACACGGATTCCGGCACCTACACCCTGGTGGAGATCCCCGCGTCTCGAGGCAGCAAGCGCTCGGCTAGTGCTGCTTCGGAAGAGGCCCCTACCGGCAAGCGTCACTCGGCCAACCGGCCTGTGGAAGAGAAGAAAGCGCCTGCCAACAATCGTCTGGTGGTTCGGGACGGCGCCTCGGTCGCCCTAGAATCCTCTTCGCCCCTACTGGACCTGGCCAACGCCAGATGGTTCCGGGCTTTGCCAGGCCGGCAAGTGTTTCAGGCCGCGACCGAAACCCGACGAACGACGGTGATTTCAAAAACGTGGCGCAACACAACCGACTGCGTCAAACTGACGATGATTGAGCCCGTAGGCGTAGGGCCTGCGGTCCATATTCTTACCAGTCCAGGAGGGGTATGCACCTTGGAGGCCTTCATCAACGCCGAAGGAGCCTGGCACGGCGACGCTTCAGTCGTGTACCGACGTGATCCCGGTACTCGCCCCGCTTGCGACTTGACGCTGCCCGGTTTTTTGGAAGTGTTGGAGGCACTGGTCCCCCGGAAAAACTATGTCTGCTGGCAGGGCCGGTTGGACAAGAACGTACCCGACGGACCTGGCTTCATCAAGACAGACCGTTGCTCTCTGGAGGGGCATTGGCAGGAGGGTCTGTTGTTGAAGGGCGAGTGTACGCCCCTGTCCACCTATCCCAAAATGGGCGCCTGGCAGTATGACGTGACCAGCCCGGAGTTTCAAGCGCGCGTCGCAACCCGCCTGAAGACCCCAACCCCTGGGGTACCTCAAGTCCGGTTGACCTGGGCCCCTCGGTTGGACGACTCGGCACCCAAAGTGTTGAAGCACATTGAGATCGGGTTGGCGGCTTCCCGGGCCAACAACTACCGCAAGTTGGTCACCATTTCTACGTGTGCAGAAGATGGTCCTGTTCGCCCGGCTCTCGACATGCTGCGCCACGTCAGGGAGCGAAAACCTTACAACACCGTCGACGCTATCATGTCAGTGTTGCCCGACACTATGCAGAGCAAGGTTTCAAACTTTCTGACCCCCTGGCACCGGGGTTACTACATCATTGTGGACGTGGCCAAGATGCTGGAAGACAGGCTGCAAAACACGGAGATGTATCCGCTGTTCAAAATAACGCTGTTCCCACCGCTGGTCCCCAAACGCATAACCGTGGGCTTTGACAAGTTTCCGCTGATGGACGAAGTGGTAGTGGATCAACCCAACGAGGACCGCCAGGGCATGTATTGGCAAGACGGACAGATTCGGTTCATCGGGACTTGGTGCTTAAAACCCGACCCGGAAGATCCCGAGTACAAGATCTGTACGCCACGCGAAGGCGTCAAGTACCAAAATGGCAAGTGGTGCTTCGGGACGTTTCTCAACGGCAAACTGGCGCGAGGCCAAGTCTTTGCGGGTAACCGTGTTCGTGTCGGCCCTTTGGTGACCGAAGGCGAGTTCAAGGACGGGTACCTGCACGGCGGCGGCAAGACGTACGATTCAGAAGGCCGCCTGGCCGCCGAATGCGAGTCGTGGGTTGAAGGGCGCAAGCAAGGCTACGGCACCGTGTATCACCCCCAGGATTCTACCCCGTTGATCGCCGAGCACGGAACCTTCAAGGATGACCTGTTGGACTGTGCTCGAGGCGAAAAGTACGCCAAAGACGGCCACCCCCTTGCGACTGGCGTGTTTGTCCGGGGTCGTTTTGTCGGGCCCGGTATCCAGTGGTGCTGGGACCCGATCGAGAAGAAGTACACCCGCATGGTGTCCACCTCCCCGCAGTTCCAAGACCCCCCGACGGACGATCCAAATCTGGCATCCCGACAGCCTGGGTTGGCGCATTTGCGGCAAACCACAATCACTTCGATATTCACTGCAGCCGCGCAAACGGCCGCCAGCAACCGCGCCACAGTGATCTACGAGTTGGACGGCAACCAAGAAGTCAACGACCTGCGGGCTGTGCTGACCGCCAAGCCCAATATCCGACTCGTCACCCCTCAAGAAGTGAACGAGGCTGATTTACCGCTGGAACTGTTGCAAGAGGCGACTCATGTCTGGATTGATGACGATCTGAGTTGGGATGACGCCCGCCGCTTGTTGCGCGTCGGGTCGACTAGGGGTCTGGTGCCACGCCTGCGGTTGCTGCCTTCCGACCAGCGACTTTTGACCCTGATCCAAAACGAGTCGTGCACGTTGAGCAAGTTTGCAACCCTGCGGGCGCAGATTCAACAACGGCCGCCGTTGATACCGGTCATTGTGAGTAACGTAACCCGGATCCCGCAGGACATGCGCAAGTTATTGCCTGCCGATACTGTGTACTACCGGGTGGCGTGTGCGCGACAAGTCGAGAACACTGTACTGGCCGAATAAAACGCACAACACTTTGAGACCGTCACAAAATGATTAATCAGCAAACCTGCCAATATCGGCAACAGCGATCATTGGATAAATTCGCAAACTTTGAGTATTCTGTGTATTTAGTGTTTGCGATGAGTCGCATGTACGACAAGCCATTTAACCCCCGTAGATAGTCAGGTCGGGCAAACCGGCCAACACCAATTGGTCGCTCCTGCCCATGTCGAACAACCCCAAGCGTCGCAAACCCGTCAGGCCCGCCAGCGGGGAGAGGTCCCAGGCCGTCGCCCCGGTCGCCCCCATCAACGACAATTCGGTCAGGTGGGCCAAGCGGGTCACGGGGGAAAGATCCCGCACTGACGTGGCATGTACCAGCAGCGTTCGAAGATTGGCCAACTCACCAACAGGCGCCAAGTCCACGACTTCAGGGGCATGAAAGATTCTCAAATAGTGCAAGTTGGTCAGACTGGCAAGCGGCGCCAACGAAGTCAGGCGAACATCGAGAACCGTCAATTGTTGCAGGTTTGACAGGTGGGTTAACCAAGAGAGACCGACAGCACCGAGGTCGTGGCCGCCGATGGTCAGATTCTGGAGGCTGGTTAACCGGGGGCCATGGGGTAGGCTGCTCCACGCGCGGTTTGAGACCCTGTGGGCCCGCACCGTTCGCAAATTCACCAGGCTGCCCAACGGTTCAAGATCCTGCACTTGCAGGTTGTTCATGCTCAAATATTTGAGGCTAGGCAACCTCGCCAACGGTCTCAAGTCCCGCACGGCTGTTTTGTTGATCGTCAGACTCTGCAGGTTAACCAACCCAGAGACCGGACCCAGGTCTTGGACTGGAGTGGCATCCAGACTCAAGTTTTCAAGGTTGACCAGCCCAGAAACGGGCCCCAGGTCTTGAACTTGAGTGATGCCAAGGCCTAACCAGCGCAGGTTGACCAACTCGGAAACAGGTCCAAGGTCTTGGACAGGCGCATGCGACGCGCAAAGCACCTGGAGATTGGCCAACCCAGATAAAGGTCCTAGATCTTGCACCCGCGATTCCGACACGTCCAAGTGTTGCAGGTTGACCAGCCTGGCCACAAACCCAATGTCGCGCAGGTCTGGGTTGTTGGTGTCCAGGCGGACGAGGCCAACCAAGCCCGCCACAGGCGTGTAATCCCGCACCCGCAAATTGCCCAGAATCAACGTCTTCAAGGCCGTCAACCCGGCCAACGGACCCAGGTCTTGAACTTGAGTGTGGCTGATATTCAGGTACTGCAAGTTGGTCAACCCGGCCAACGGACCAATGTCCGAAACGCGCGTCTCTCGCAGGTCCAAATGCTGGAGGCTGGTCAAATTCGCCAGAGGTCTTGAGTCGGCAACGGGGTTTACCCCCGCGTCCAACACCTGGAGACCCCTCCAGTTGGCCAAAAATCGCAGGTCGGAAAGGTGGTTGTGCTGAACACGTAACACTGTCACTTCTGGCAAATTCGCCAGAGCGTTCAGGTTGGAAATGTTGCTGCTCTGGATTTCCAGAGTGCGTAGATGAAGTAACTGCCCCAGGGACGTCAAGTCATGGGCATCGGGGCCAAAGCACGCGGCCAGATGTTGCAAGCGAGGAAGGTGCAGCGCAACCTTGGCGTCGGCCAGCATGAGGTTCTTTTGGGCTTGAGACGGTCGAAGGCCACGATCATTAAACCTCAAATCCAACATGGTCAAACTTGGACAGGCTTCGAGTTTCGCCAACAACTTTGCGGGGTCGGTGCACGCCGCCAACCGAAAAGTTTGCCAGGCGTAAGGGTGTTGCGCCAACTGCCGACAGACCCGGTTACACTGTCCGAATTTGACCCTGTCCGCTACAGCCAAGTAGTTCAGGACTACATTCCAGGTGTCTTGGCGCCCAACAAAGTGCGTCATCGGGTTATTCGGCTTGTCGCCACTTGTGCCGACTTTGCGCCTACCCACCCAGTTCAATCTGAGAACCTGGATGAGTCTGGATAAGTCTGTATTGCACTTATTGGTATGGACACACCCAGGAAATTTTAAACCGGGTAACCTGATACCCGTCGGTACAGTCCTCGCAGGTGCAATCGCAGCAGTTCCACGCGTCGATGTCGTCGCTGCAGCCAAACTCGGTGTAGGTAAAAGTCTCGACGTTGTAACCCCGGGCCCGCAGACGACGTTGGACCTCGGTCGAAAGGCGCTTGACCGTACACGTGTGCTTGGTGCCGGGTTGGCGTCGCTGGCACGCCTGGATGCGGCGGGCAATCTCGTGCATCTCCATGTCGGCTCGGGTCATAGCATCGCTCATCGTCTCTAGTGTATCCAACTTTGGGTGGGACTCGATCAAAGTCCCAACATGAGTCACGACAAGCCCCTGGTTAAGCCCTGGCTGTCTGCCTCTGCCGACATCGGCATCCAACTGGCGCTGGAGTTTATAGGGCCGCGCGAAATGATGGCGTTGTCGCAGGATTACCTGTTGACCTGGTTGCGTGACCCGGTCACTGGTAACGCCTGGGAAAACCTGCTGTTGGACCAGGACACTCTAGTCCAGCACGCCTCTGCCGCGTTACTCGTATGGGTGACCACCCAGCGACGCCACCGCTTTGGCGTCTGGTACGCGGCCGAGACCGATTACCAACGGTGTCTGGTGCGCCACGGCCGGGCGGACGTGTTGAGCACCAGCGTGTTGTACCTGGCCGACGACGGCCGCAAACTCGAGTGGTACCGGCTCGTGGCCCGCCACCCGGCCGCCCACACCCCCGCAATGAGACGGCTGGGACTTCGGCTTGGTTACTCGATGGACGTCATGGATGCGATCCACTTTTTCGGCTGCGCGACCGAGGACACGGTAGACAGGTGGTGGCCCGTGTGGTTCAAACCCGAAGACAGCCCCTCCAAGTTAGAGGCCTTTGACCCGCAGTCCGTCAACGACAACCGGATCCTGTTGCTGTTTGGGAAGCGGGGCAGCGGCAAGACCATCATCGAGGAAGACATTATGGGCCACATCGCCCACCGCTTTGACCACGCCTACGGGTTTTCCCCGAGTTCCAGCAGTCTGCAGATGATGCGGCGCCGCATGCCAGAGTGCAACATCCCCGACGACCGCCGGCTGTTCCTCAGCGACGTCGCCCACCAGGTGTGCCAGGCCCCCAACCGGTCCGGCCAGATGAAGGCAGCGGTTGACCAAGCAGTCCAGAATCTGTCAGTCAAACGGTTGCAGACCCTGTTGATGGCAGTTAGCCCCCGCCAGCGCCCGACCATGACTTTGCTGACCGCCGTCGCGCACACCGGCGACCCCGCCAAAATGGAGTTGCTGATGAACTCTTGGTACGTCGCCGAGTATTGGCAGCGCCTCGGGTCGTTGCGCACCTTGCAAGTCGCGGCGTTTGACGCTCCCGACCTCACTCTGTTTCGGCAGTTGGTGATAGGGCTGGACAAAACCCAACCCCAGCGCCTCCCCCTGGCGTGGCTGTGCGTCAGCCCCAGTTTGAAGTTGGGTCAACGGCTGCTTAAGCAGATCCCCCACATGAGAACGCCCCCGTCAGCAGAACACATTGAAGTCCTAGCCTCGTGTCTCGATATTCGCCACTGTGACACTTGGCCCACCCAAGTGTTGTCCCGTTTGACCAACACCCGAGCCACCTGGGAGACACTGCAACGTCTCCGCGCCACCCAGTCGAACCACCCGAAACGTCTGGCGTTGCCGTTCGCGGTGTACGCGGCGGCGTTTGCCTCGGTCGACACGTTGTGCGCCCTGGAAGCCGACTACCAAGCCCAAACCGGCTACAAGTACACGATTCATTTCGACGGGCTGGTGCGCGTGCTTTTGGATTTGCCCTGCCGCCCCAGGGTGCTGACGGCGGAACATTTGCAGTGGTTGTACCGTCGGGCCCTGCATAAGTTTCGCTATTTGCCACCGCTCACCGACTGGTGGCATTGGTGTACGCCGGAAGCCGTCGCTTTGGCGGTGGAACGAGGGGTCCCGTGCACGATTGAACTGTTGCGTGACTTTTGTAAGGCCGGGGAGTTGAAGTATCTGCAGGCAGTTTGGCCTGTGTTGAAGTTGAGTTGCCAGGCAGCCTTTGCGAGGTCGTACGTCGGCTTTGCCCAAGGGCGGTGGGACCCGAGGTGCTTGAACATTTACATGTGGTTGAGGTCGGTCGTGCCCCTGGAAGTTGGGGCCTGCCCCCGAGACGCCGACCCCAAACCGCGCTCACCGGTATTCAGGCCCGGGCCACGAGACGACGTACTGACCAGTGTCGGCCAACAGGTCCCACCAGTTTAACCCGGCACAAGGGGACGTTAACGCGAAACACTGGTCTTGGTGGGCCTGGTGGTACGGACTTTTGGTCGACGGACAGGACGGCATGTAGTAGGCCGCGAAGCCGGTCTTGTCAGCGGACAACGGAGGCGTGGTGTGGGTCGGGGCCTGGTCGGGGCGAGCGCTGAGGGTGTTGGCCGGAGGGCCTTTCATCGGCAAGCCGGCCCAGACCGGGTCTCGGTACACGGTCAACCCCCGCTGGTCGACAATAAACGCAAACAGATGAGGTTTTCCGTCGTTAGCGATCCAGGACTGGGACTTGGCGCCGCCCCCGCCGCGGCCCCCTAACGGGGTCGGGAAACAGGCGCCGCTGCTGTTGTAGGTCGACACGTACCACCGGTCATAGGGCACCCCCGACACCGTCGCCCCGACGTGCGGACAACTGTCCACGTTGTTCCACAGCGGGGGTTCCAACAAGTCGATCTCCCCGGCGTGATTCGGGGCGTTCCAACAGTTGTCAGGACAGGCTGGGTTCTGCGCCGCGGCCCCCCGGTCCAAGGTCGCCTGGTTCAACATGTACAGCGCCGCGTTGTCAAACTTGTCGGCCGACAAAACCACCATGAACCCGGGCGGCCCGTACCCTTCCGTGGCGTGTTGCTCCTTAAGCCCCGCGTCCCACAACGCCGCGCCGCCGACGCCCGTAAAAGGCTGCAGGTCGGCGTACCCACCTTGGGGGTTGGCCGGGATGCCGCCGTGCTGGGCCCTGAGCCAGCGGTGGGTCGTCGGTTCCCAGGTGTACACCGCCAGGTAGTTGATCTTCAGGTCCGAGTAGCAGTTGGCTGTCCCCGCCCCGCCGTGCCGCCAAGACATGTTGGCGCAGGGCCCACACCCCTGACAAGTTCCGATGATCCAGTTGAACTGCGGGGTAATCCCGGCGCAAGATCCGGTGGCGCACGGACACGCGTGCGCCGGGTTGCCCGGGAAGGGCGGGCACTTGGTCAAGGCTGGCGCCGCACTCAGCGCGTCACAGTACTGCGAGGACGGCGGGAAGTCAGGCAGCGTCACTCCTGGCAACCCCTGTTGGAACTGACAGGTTGGCATCGTCTGACAGGTTCCTTGAGGTTCCTTTGGGTAACTGCACGAGATCAACTTGCCTTTACAGGCGGCTGGGGCCTGGGAAGGTGGGTAACATCCCCAGGGCGGCGGGCTGCCATCCTCCGGCACACAACACAAAAACCCGTCCTGACACTGACACCCCACGCAGTCGGCGCTGCTGGGTCCGGACGGAGTCGGGGCTGGAGGCCCTGGAGGCCCTGGCGGCGACGGTGCGGGCCCAGGTGCTCCACACTTGACCAACGTACCGGTACACCCAGGTTGTCCTTCCTTGTAACAACCGTACGGCGGTCCTCCCGGGGTTACACAACAGTAAGGCGCGTCGCCCCCGCACTCACACCCGGTGCAGGACGGAGGACCCGGTGGCGTTGGGGTCGGCGCCGGCGGCCCTGGGGTTGGAGGGGTTGGCGAAGGACACGGTGGACACGGTGTCGGTGGCGTCGGCGGTGGGCAACTGGGACAACTAGGACACGACGGACATGGAGTAGGAGCAGGACAAGGCGTAGGTCCTGGGCACGGCGTCGGCGGTGACGGACAACTGGGGCAACTGGGACATGCCGGACAAGGTGTTTTCACCCACTGAGGTTTGCGTTTGGCCGCCTGTACCCCAAAATAAATTGCAACCCCGACGGCAACGACGGCAATGACGCCTGTCACTACCCACAACCCAGACTTGCTGGTCGACATGTTGCCAGGTTTATGATGAACAGTCTAGTTTTCCACAGGTTTGCGACCCAGGCAGGTCACACCAACCGGGTGGTCCCCACATGGGTAAAGCCGGCGTCTTTGGGGACAGACCCGATGACCGGCGAGGGTTGGCCGACGTGCAGCGTGGAAAAGAAAGCGTCACGACCTACGCGGCCCGCCGTCGCAAAGTCAATGGCGGTGACGCTCAAGTCACGGCCTGGCGGCGGCCCTAAAATGCTGTCCGTGCCGCTTAAGATCACGTCACCCTCCAGAATCAGTTCCTCCAAGGCCGGGGTGACAGGCGTAGGCCCGCGGGTCACGTCGAACACGTGGGTCACGCTGTTGCCGACGTCGGGAATGGCCAAGTACTCAAAGTTGCCGCCTTTGTTGGCAGCCATGACCCCGTCTGGTTGGAACCCGACGCCCAGTTGAGGAAACACGTCGGGGTTGATGGTCGCAAACAGGCTGTAGGTCGCAAAGAGATCGGTAGATTTGTACAGCCGAACCCCGACGTCGTCCCCCACCGCCACAATTTGGCCGTTCAGGGCGACCCCGCCGCCGGTCATGTCACCGTCGACCGGTAGTTGTTGGATGTTGACCGCGGTCCAGTTATCGGTCGTGGCGACGACCACAGGGCGGGTCACTCTTAACCCGCCGTCAAACCCCTGAAACACGACAACCGTCAAGTCGGCGTTGCAGCCCAAGTTGAGCAACGTCAGGTTGTAGCCAAACGGCAACCCGTTGACAATTCGGGGCGTGCTGTTGTTCCAATCGTCCAAACTGGCCACGTTGTAAGTGTCAATGCTGCTGGCGCCTTGGGCTAAACTGACAACGCGCCGGCCGTCGCTGGACATCCAGGCAATGTCTACCGTAAAGGCCGAGAGGATCAGGTCGGCGACCGTGTTGTAGGTTGTGCTGGTCGGTCCCCCGGCCCGCCGCGCCACGCGCAGCAACGAGGCTGCGCGACTGTAGTACAGCAACATCTCGCCATCGGCTGACGCGTCTACTGCCACCGCGCTGTTGCTGGGCAGGTTTGTAACCGTCGGGGCACTGGTCCAGTTATCGGTCGTGTCAATGACGACCGGTGCGGCACCGCTCACCACCGTAAACACCCGATTCCCGGTGTCTGTCGCAGCCAAGTTTTGGACAGTTCCGTTGGTCAGCGTGGCCTTTGTGCCTAAACTGCTGCTTTGCCACTGGTCGCTGCTTCGAGCGGGGTAGACTTCA
>Ga0070728_10004659_pt1 | contig 14047 bp, 7 predicted proteins | sample tdDd471_FD_66723 | JGI IMG/M metagenome (GOLD analysis project Ga0070728, IMG submission 66723) | Marine sediment microbial communities from the Atlantic coast under amendment with organic carbon and nitrate - tdDd47.1 | ecosystem: Environmental > Aquatic > Marine > Coastal > Sediment | place...
GATGACGACGCGCTGGACCGACGACGGAACCTCCCGGAGGATCTTCCGGACCCTCAAGAGGGTCGAGAACGTCGCGGTCTGGTGGAGGCGGAGCAGGATCGTCTCCGGCGTCCGTTCGACCTCCATCACGGGGCGGAAGAACGACCGGAGCGGCGCCCCGCGCCACAGGTGCAGGGCGACCTTCAGCGCCACCCCGGCCGCGACCCCGATGAGCAGGTCGGTCGCCAGCGTGACGACCAGCGTGGTGAGGAACAGCGCGAGCTGGTCGCGGCCCAGCTCCTTGGCGTGCAGGAGCTCGCTCGGCGCCGCGAGCCGCGCGCCGGTGTATACGAGCATCGCGGCGAGCGCGGCGAGCGGGATGCGGTGGAGCAGCCCCGGGATCAGCCCGACGAACGCGAGCAAGAACAGCCCGTGGAAGAAGTTCGCCTTCCGGCTCTGCGCGCCGGCGTCGAGGTTGGCCTTGCTGCGGACGATCTCCGAGATCATCGGCAGGCCCCCGACCAGCGCCGCGACGACGTTTCCGATCCCGACGACGAGCAGGTCGCGGTTGAGGTTGGAGGCGCGCTTGGCGGGGTCGAGCGTGTCGACGGCGATCACGCTCAGCGTCGACTCGATCGTCCCGACGAGCGCGAACATCACGACGTACTTGAGCGAGGCCAGCGTGAACAGCTGCGAGAAGTCCGGGAACGCGACCGCGTCGAGCAGCGCGCCGGGCAGGTGCACGAGGTACTGCGGACCGATCGCGTAGGCGTGCCCCGCGAAGCTGTAGGTGTGCTCGTGCCCGAGGTCGAAGAACGAGCCGAGCGGCACCGCGACGAGCAGCACGAGGAACGGCGCGGGGACCCGCTTGGCCCAGGGCTTGTCGATCAGGGGCCAGCCGAAGAGGATCACGAGCGAGGTCGCCCCGATGACGACGATCTCGGGGTTCTCGTGCACCACGCTGCCCGGCAGCTGAGCGATCAGCTCGAACGGCTCGGAGCCCTCGGGGGAGACGCCCAGCACGGTGTGCGCTTGCTTGGCGAAGATGATGACGCCGATCGCGGCGAGCATCCCGTGCACGACCGACGGAGACATGGCCGCGCCGATCGAGGCGGCGCCGGCGAGCGCGAGCACGATCTGCACGCCGGCCGCCGCCACGCCCACCGCCAGCGTGCGCCGGTACCCGGCGACGGGATCACCCGCGCCGAGCTCCTGGACGGAGGCGAGCGCGATGACGATCAGGCCCGCGGCGGGGCCCTTGATCGTCAGCGGCGAGCTGCCGAGGAACGTCACGAGGATCCCACCCACGATCGCGGTGAACACACCGGCGACCGGCGGGAACCCGCTCGCCATCGCGATGCCGAGAGACAACGGCAGCGCGATCAAGAACACCTGGAACCCGGCGACGACGTCGCGCTTCGGTACGCGCGACACGCCGGTCACTCTCTCTTCAACCATTTTCCAAACCCACTGGCTCGACGGATCGAGGGAACGGCACGGGACCGCCCGATCGAAGGGGGTCCGTGCGCGTCGTTCGAGGACGAGAAGACCGGCGCTCGGCGCGAGCCGGACCGGTCAGCGGGTGGGTGGACCTCGAGCCGAGTGGGTCGCGACGTCGTCGCCGTGCCCGCCCCAGAGGTACGCGTGCACGACGAACGTGTCCGTGCCTTGGACGACACGGGCGGAGCCCAGCGCCCCGAGGGTGCGCTCGACGCGATCGTCCTCGCTGTCCTCGATCTCCTCCGCGATCAGCCCGCGCCACGCCAGCCGGTCAGGGTGGGCGGAGGCGCAGGTGGCAGCGCGCGTCGCGTCGACGGGGGCGGGTTGAGCCGCGGACCCATGGAGCGCGAGCACGAGCAGGAGGTGGGACGAGAACGTCATGACACCAGCTCGGAGCTCACTGAACATACGCCCGGCGTGGTCGGCCGACAACTGAACGAAGCGTCGGCCTCGGGCCCCTCGACCTACTCGGGCTTCGGCGCGTCGTCGGGCGCGAGCACGTCCGGCAGCTCGACGCCCTCGGGCGCCCAGCGCAGGGTCGGGCGTGGCGGCTCGACCAGGCCCTCGGCGACCGCGATCGCGCGCCAGTCGCCGCCCGGTCCGTCGACCATGTGGCCGACCTCGATCACGGGGCCGGACTCGAGCATGTAGATCTGGATCTGGCGCAGCCAGGAGGCGATCTCGTTGGGATCGCGGTCGCGCGGGACGCACGCCTCGTTGTCGGGCAGGCCGAGCAGGGTCGTGCCGACCGTGTCCATCACGGCCCATCCGTCGACGTCGCCGATCTGGAAGATGCGCACGTGCGCGAACACGTCGAGCGGGGGCACGCGGTGGCGCACCGCGTTCTTCAGCGCGGTGGCGAGCGTCGGCGCGTCGAGCAGCACCTCGCCGCCCGGGTGGAACCACGCGAGCGCGTCGTCATCCTCGAGCAGGGTCGACGCCAGATCGGCCAGGGTCCACAGCTCGTCGACGGGATCGCGGTCCTCGGGCTCCATGACCGCGTTCTCGCCGGCGCCGTAGACGTAAGCGATCCGCGCCCGCACGAACGCGCCGTGCTCGGCGGCGGCCACCTCGGCCGCCTCGGGGCACGCGACGCAGTGCCGGACGGCGCGGCTCAGGTTGCCGGGGAACGCGCCGGGGCCGAACGAGCCCATCGTCCACGCGCCGAACAGGTCGGGATCGCTCTGTGGATCGCCCATCGGATCCGGGTACGGCGAGGGCACGACGTCGAGCTCGATCCAGCCGTTCACCTCGGGCCGGTACGGCACCATCAGCCCCTCGGGCGAGCCCATCCAGGGGTTGGGGCTGTCGGTCTCGCGCCGTTGGGGCTCGCGGTCCGCGAGGCGCTCGGCGAGCGCGTCGAGCGTCGGCGCGGTGCGCGTGAGCACGGTGATCGCTTGGGTCCACAGGCCGCGGGGCATGGTCCCCTCTAGCACGGGGTACTCTGATCGCATGAACCCCCGGGTGGTCGCGCTCAAGCTCGTGATGCGGGCGGTCCGCATGCGCTGGCCGATGCGGCTCGCGGCGCCGTGGATGCGCGCCTACGACCCGTTCCGCGACGACTTCCGGCGCGACCCGTACCCGGCGCTGCGGCGGCTGCGCGCGAGCGCCCCGGTGACGTTCCACCCCGTGTTCCGCTCGTGGCTGGTGAGCCGGTACGAGGACTGCACGCAGGTGCTGCGTCTGCCGACGACGTCGGTGGACCGGGCGCAGCTCGGCGATCTGGAGCTGCTCGATCTGAGCCCGGAGGCGATCGAGGGGATCCGCGCGAGCCTGCTCATGATCGACCCGCCCGACCACACGCGGATCCGCGGGCTCGTCAACAAGGCGTTCACCCCGCGCGTGGTCGAGGCGCTGCGACCGCGGGTCGAGGCGATCGTCGCCGAGCTGCTCGACGCGGTGGAGGCGCGCGGGGCGCGGCGCTTCGACCTGATCGAGGACTTCGCCTACCCGCTGCCGGTGATCGTGATCGCGGAGCTGCTCGGGATCCCGGCCGAGGACCGCGAGGCGTTCAAGCGCTGGTCCGATCAGCTCGCGGTGGTCCTCGATCCGTTCAGCACCGGCGGCCGGTTCGACGGGGTGGACCGCGCGTTCGTCGAGGCGCGCGCGTACTTCTCGCGGATCTTCGCCGAGCGCCGGCGCGACCCGCGCGACGATCTGGTCAGCGCGCTGGTCGCGGCCGAGGAGGCGGGCGAGCGGCTGAACGAGACGGAGCTGCTCAGCGTGTGCCTGCTCCTTTTGGGCGCGGGGCACGAGACGACGACCGGGCTGATCGGCAACGCGGTGCTCACCCTGCTCCGCCACCCCACCGAGCGGCGCTGGCTGCTCGAGGACCCCGCGCGCGTCGCGCCGGCGGTCGAGGAGCTGCTGCGCTGGGACAGCCCGGTGCAGATGACCGATCGCATCGTCAGCGAGGACCTCGAGCTCGGCGGCGCGCGCATCCGCGCGGGCGAGCAAGTCGTCCTGCTGCTGGGCGCGGCCAACCGCGACCCCGATCGGTTCAGCGCCCCCGAGTCGCTCGATCTGGCGCGCGCGGAAGGCCGCTCGCTGTCGTTCGGGCACGGCATCCACTTCTGCGTCGGCGCCGCGCTCGCCCGCGTCGAGGCCCAGATCGCGATCCCCGCGGTGCTGCGCCGCTGGCCCACGCTCGCGCTCGAGCGCGCGCCGCGCGCGGCGGACTACAAGCCGTCGATGGTGCTGCGCGGGCTCGAGCGGCTGCCGCTGAGCTTCTGACGGATCACGCCTCGGCGGCGCCCCACTCCCGCGCGAGCTCGAGGGTCATTCGGTTCTCCGGGACGCGCTCGAGAAAACCGCGGCGCAGCCCATCGTCGCGGATCGCGGCCGCGCGCTCGTCGAGCTCCGCGGCGGCGGCGCCGATGGCCTCGACGGCCGCGGCGCGCTCGCCGCACGCGTCGAGCGCGCGCGCCCAGGTGAGTCGGACGAGCGCGCGGCCGGCTTCGAGGAGCGCGCCCTCCTCGATGGCCCGCTGGGCGAGGCCCGCCGCGTCGCGCGCCTCGGCGCTCTGACCGAGCGCGAGGTGCGCGACCGCGCGGGCGGCGCGCGCGTACGGGAGCAGGCCGGGCGACAGGTCCTCGAGCATCGCCTCCGCGCGCCGCGCCGCGTCGAGCGCGGCGGCGGGGTCGCGCTCGACGTCGAGCAGCGCGACGTACAGCCAGCCGCTGCCCGCGTTGCGGCGCTCGCCGCGGGCGTCGAAGACCTCGATCGCTCGGTGCTGCAGCCGGACGCCCTCGGCGGCGTCTCCCAGCTGCGCCACCGCGTAGCCGAAGTTGCTCATCGCGACGGCGCGGTCGGAGTCCAGGCCCATCGCCTCGGCCGTCTGCCACGCTTCGCGCAGCATCGACTCCGCCTCCCCGAAGCCGCCGAGCTCCATCAGCGCGAACCCGATGTGGGTCTGCGCGGACACCGCGCGGCGGCGATCGCCCATCGCGAGCATCGCGTCGAGCGCGCGCCGGTTGGCCGACAGGTAACCCTCGACGTCACCCGCGTGCAGCGCGAACAGGGAGTCGTACAGGTGCCCGGGCGCGCCGCCGTCGGCGCCCTCGATGCGCGCGCGCAGCCGCTGGGCGAGCTCGGCGTCGGAGGCGTACAGCAGCCCCAGCGCGACCCGCAGGAACGGGCTGACGAGCTCGCGCGCGGCGTCCTCGTCCACCGCCTCGAGGAGCCGCCGCGCCAGCTCCTTCAGCTCGTCGTACCGGCCGAGCCGCTGCGCGCACACGGCGGACTCGGTCAGCGCCAGCGCCCACTCGCGGGTGCCGGGCTCCAGCAGCGCCATCGCCTCCTGCGCACGCGGCCTCGCGCCGGCCCAGTCGCCGCGCCACTTGGACGCCTCGGCCTGCGCGAGGCGCACGCGGCCGCGCTGCGCGCCCTCCGCCCCGCACGCGATCGCGCGCTCGCCGCACTCGATCGTCGCCGCCAGGTCGTCGGCCTCGAGCGCGGCGCGCGCGGCGCGCTCCCAGCAGTCGACCGCGAGCGCGGGCTGGTCGGCGAGCTCGCGGTGGCCGGCGAGCAGACCCGCGTCGGTGACGCCCGCCGCCTCGAGCCAGTCCGCGGCGAGGCGGTGACCCACCCGCCGGTCGCCGCTCGACAGCGTCGCGTACGCCGCCTCGCGGACGAGCGCGTGCCGGAACGCGAACTCCGTCTCGCCGACGAACCGGGACGCCCCCCGCTCGACCATGACCTCCGTCCGCACCAGCTCGGCGAGCCAGCGCTCGACCTCGTCGCGCGTCAGGTCACCGCCGAGCAGGCTCGTCACCGCGCCGGGCCACACGCCGGGCCCCAGGACGCTCGCCGCGCGCTGCACTCGGCGCGCGTCCTCGGGCGACGCGTCCAGGCGCGCCTGCACCGTGGCGAGCACGGCGTCCGGGGTGCGCCCCTGCGCCTCGGCGCGCACGAGCTCCTCGAGGAAGAACGGGTTGCCGTCCGCGCGCGCCACGATGCGCTCGACGACGTCGGCGTCGGGCGACTCGAGGATCGCCTCGACGACCTGCGCCGAGCGCTTGCGCGACAGGCGCGGGAGGCGCAGCTCGACCAGCCCCTCGATCGTCGCGACGTCGGGCAGCGCGTCGCGCACCTCCGGGCGCGCGGCCGCGACCACCGTCAGCGGTCGCCCCTCGAGCTCGACGAGCGCCCGCCGGAACAGGTCGAGCGAGGGCCGATCGCCCCAGTGCAGATCCTCGAGCACGATCACGACGGGGCGCGCCTCGCACTCGGCGGCGAGCAGCTCCAGGTACGCGCGCCGCACCTGGTCACCCATCAGCACCGGATCCTCGCGGGCCGCCGCGAGCTGCGGCCCCGGGGAGTCGCGCGCGACGCCGAGCAGCTCGGAGAGGAAGTCGACCACGCGGTCGCGAGCCTCGGGCGCGACCGCGCGGTCGATCCGCGCGCGGAGCATCCGCCGCTGGATCGGCGCCCCCTCGTGCTCGGCGAGCGCCGACGCGTGCCGGAGCGCCTCGGCCGCGAGGACGAACGCGGACCCGGCGCGCAGCGGATCGCCGCGCCCCACCCACACCGCCGGCGGCGCGTCGGCGTGCTCGATCTCGGCCAAGAGCTCGTGGACGATCCGCGACTTGCCCGAGCCGGCCGCCCCGACCACGAGCGCCGCGCGCGGCGCGCCCTCGTCGCGGCTCGCGTCGACCACGCTGCGGAGCACCGACAGCTCGACCTCGCGGCCGACGAACGGGCTCGGGCGCCCCAGCACCGTGCGCGGCGGGCTGCGGCGCTGCTCGCGGACGAGCGTCGCGCCGTCCCCGTGGTCCACCGTGACGAAGCGCGGCGGCAGCAGCCCGGCCGTGAGCGCGTCGATCGTCACGCCCAGGCCGGCGGACGCCGACAGCGCGGGGGTGAGCTCGAGCAGGTCGGTCGCGCGCTCGACCGCGGCGCCGATCGGCAGCCCGCCCGAGACGCGCGCGCGCCCGGTGGCCACCGCGATGCGCCCGGGGTGGACGCGCGCGAGCCCCAGGCTGCATCGCGCCGCCCGCGAGGCGAGGTCGGTCGCGGTGCTCGTCGCCGGGAACGCGAACACGAGGCTCCCGTCGCCCAGCGTCGCGAGCCGCGCGCCGTGGTGATCCGCGAGCCGGCGGAGCGTGGCGGCGTCGGGCGCGTGGTCCACGCCCCGCGGCGGCGCGCACACGACCACGCCGAAGAGGGCCTGGCGGTCGGTGGTGATCGCCGGCGGGATCTCGCTCTCGATCGGCGCGACCTCGTCGTCGGACACCTCGATGTCGCGCAGCGCCTCGACGATCGCGTGGCCGTCGGCGAAGCGGCGCCGCCGATCGCGCGAGAGCATCCGGTCGACCACCGCGACGAGCGCGGGCGCGAGCCCCGGGCGGACCTCCTCGAGCGACGGCGCGTCGCCGAACACGATCGCGGCGAGCACCGCGGTCAGCGCCTTGCCCTCGAACGCGCGCCGCCCGCTCAGACAGTGAAACAGCACGCACCCGAGCGAGAAGACGTCCGCGCGCGCGTCGACCTCCTCCACCGCGCTCGCGATCTCGGGCGCGATGTAGCCCGGGGTCCCGAGGATGCCGCCGGTCGGGGTCAGCTCGAGGGACGCGTCGGGGAGCGCCGCGATCCCGAAGTCGATCACCTTCACGTCGCGCACGCGCCCGCCGGGCAGGAACAGGTTCCCGGGCTTCACGTCGCGGTGGACGATCCCCTTGTCGTGCGCCGCGCCGAGCGCGCCCGCGACGCGACGGGCGAGCGCGACGGTGTCCGACACGGTCAGCGGGCCGCGCGCGAGGCGGCGGCGCAGGTCCTCGCCCTCCAGCCACTCGGTGCTCAGGTACGGCCGCCCGTCGGGGGTGACGCCGTGCGCGACGTAGCGCACGACGTGCGGGTGGCTCAGGTCGCAGAGCAGGCGCGCCTCGCGCGCGAAGCGAGCGCCCGCGTACCCGGGCTCGGTGATCAGCTTCAGCGCGACCGAGTCGCCGGTGAGCTCGTCGCGCGCGAGGTACACCGCGCCGGCTCCCCCCGACGCCGCGTGCCGCTCCACGACGAAGCGGTCCCCCACGCGCTCACCGGGCGCGAGCCGGCCCGAGGCCCTCGTCATCGCGGTCGATCGTATCCCGACGCGCGCCCGTTTGACACTGCCGAGCGGGGCTGAATACGGTGGGGCGTGCCGGACTCGCGCGACCCCGGGGCGGACCAGGCGACGCACGACATCGGGGCGGCGACGGCGCCCGCGCTCGCGCTGAAGCTCGTGGTCGTCGCCGGGCCGGACGAGGGGCTCGAGCGGCCGCTCTCGGGCGAGCTCGTCGTGGGGAGCGGTCCGTCGAGCGACCTCGCGCTCTCGGACCCGGCGGTGTCCCGCAAGCACGCGCGGTTCCGCGCGCGCGCCGGCCGCGTGTCGGTCGAGGACCTCGGCAGCCGCAACGGCACGGTCCTGAGCGGCGTGCGGATCGACCGCGCCGACGTCCCGGTCGGGTCGGTGCTGACGCTCGGCCAGACCCAGGTCGCGCTCTGGCCGCGGTGGCACGTGCGCGAGGTGCGCCCGAGCCGACGCGACCGCTTCGGCGAGCTGCTCGGCGAGTCGCGCGCGATGCGCGAGGTGTTCGCGATCCTCGAGCGCGTGGCCCCGACCGATCTGTCGGTGCTCATCGAGGGCGAGAGCGGGACCGGCAAGGAGCTCGCGGCGCGCTCGCTGCACCGCGCCTCGGCGCGCCGCGACGGCCCGTTCGTGGCGTTCGACTGCGCGGCCGTGCCGGGCGAGCTCGCCGAGTCGGAGCTGTTCGGTCACGTGCGGGGCGCCTTCACGGGGGCGACGTCCGACCGCGCGGGCGCGTTCGCGCGCGCCGACGGCGGGACGATCTTCCTCGACGAGATCGGCGAGCTCCGGCTCGACCTGCAGCCCAAGCTCCTGCGCGTGCTCGAGGCGTCCGAGGTGCACGCCGTGGGCAGCGACGGCGACAAGCGCGTCGACGTCCGCGTCGTCGCCGCGACCAACCGCTCGCTCGCCGCCGAGGTGAGCCGCGGCCGCTTCCGCGAGGACCTTCGCTACCGCCTCGAGGTCGTGCACGTGAGGATGCCGCCGCTGCGCGACCGGCCCGAGGACGTCGGCCCGCTGGTGTCCCACCTGCTCGGCGACGTGACGCGCGACGAGGAGGCGGACGCCGAGAACCTCGCGCGGCTGATGGCGTACGGCTGGCCCGGCAACGTGCGCGAGCTGCGCAACGTGCTCCTGCGAGCCCGCGCGCTCGCGGGGGCGCCCGGTGAGACGCCCGCGTTCGCCGACCTGGTCTTCAACCTCGGCCCGGCCGCGGCGCCGCGGCCCGGGGGCGACGCCGCGCTGCCGGGCGTGGACGAGCCCCTGCCGTACAAGGAGGCGCGCGCGCAGCTCCTCGAGCGGTTCGAGCGCGCCTACGTCGAGGCGCTGATGGAGCGACACGATCACAACGTCACCCGCGCGGCCGAGGCGGCGGGCCTGTCGCGCAAGCACCTCTACGACCTGCTGCGCAAGGTCACCTAGAGGTAACGCCCCGCCCTCCGGGCGCCGTCACCCGGACGTGACGATGTCCGCTTCTTGCGCTGCGATCGCCTCGGGCACGCCCGTTGCGCTGCCTGCGGGTCATGACCCGCCGACTGCTGACCGCCTGCCTCGTCCTCGCCTTCGCCTCGTGCTCCGAGGACACGCCCGAGCCGCCCGAGCTGCCGCCGACGTCGGCGAGAGACAGCGCCTCGGTCGACATCCTCCGGGAGATCACGCTCCACGACGACGTCCGGATCCCCGAAGACGACCCCGCGTTGACCGACGTGACCGTCGACCCCGACCGGATCGTGTTCCGCTACGAGGGCGACCCGACCATCGCGCTCGAGCCGGGCTTCGTGGTCGTCGGCGTGCTCGACCGCGGCTACATGCGGCGGCTCACGACCGTCGACACGGCGCCCGACGGGTCGGTCGTCGCGGCCACCGAGCACGCGACGCTGCTCGACGTGATCGCGGACGGGCACTTCCGGATCACCGCGTCGACCACGGGGATGATGACGGTCGGCGACGTGGTCGATGGAGGCGTGGGCGCGACCCACGCGCCGCTGAACGCCGACGGCCGCGTCGAGCTGGTCTCGGACGCGCTCGACGCGTTCGAGTGCGAGTCCGAGCTCGAGCGGTCGATCTGGTTCGAGCCGGCGCTCGGGTACAACCGCGAGCTGACGTTCGAGGTGGACATCTCCTGGTTCCGACTCACCGGCTTCCGCTTCATCGTCGACCAGACCCTGGACGCGACGTTCTCGACCGGCGCGCGCGCCGAGCTGAACGCCGAGTGCAACCTCGACATCGTCGAGCTCATCGAGGCGCTGAGCGGCCTGGATCTGTCCATCGAGCTGACCAACTACGTGCAGCTCGGGCCGATCCCGGTGCTCCTCACGCACACGTTCAGGCCGATCCTCGAGGTCGGCGGCGCGGTGAACGTCACCGGGGAGGCGCGCCTGGACGCGAGCGCCAACCTCGGGGTGCGGGCCGGGCTCGAGTACACCGCCGACGACGGCGTGAGCTACGTCTTCGAGCCGATCACCGAGGCGAGCGCGGAGCTGTCGACCGAGGCGATCGCGAGGATGTCGGCCGGGCTCACGCGCGGCGGCCTGAGCTATCAGTTCAAGCTCTACGACGCGATCGGCCCCACGCTCGAGCTCAGCGCGTCGCTGCGCGGTCACGCCGAGGCGGACCTGCTCGCGTGCGAGTGGCGCACCTACACGACGCTGGGCGCCAACGTCCTGCTGCGCGGCAGCGTGGAGGTGCCGATCGTCGACGTCGACTTGTTCTCGATCGAGCACGACTGGGACATCGAGCCGGCGCGCTTCGACGAGGAGACGGGCCCGCTGCTCGCGGCCTGCGGGGACATCGACGCGGGCCCGCCCGGCGACGGCGGCGCGGACGCGGGCGCGCCGAGCGACGCCGGGCCCGTGGGCATCGACGCCGGCCCCTCCGACGCGGGCACGCGCACCGACGGCGGCGTCACGGTCGGCCCCGGCGCGACGAGCTGCTGGGGGCTGCTGCTCGGCGACCCGTCGCTGCCGAGCGGTCGCTACACCATCGATCCCGACGGCCCGGGCGGCGTCGACCCGTTCGAGGTCTACTGCGACATGGTGACCGCGGGCGGCGGCTGGACGCTGGTCGACAACGACGCGGATGACTCGTTCGGCGGGTTCTTCATCGCCCGCGAGCCGGGCGCCAACCCCGACCCCTCGGTCACGCGCGGGAGCTACCTCCCGGGCTACGACTGGTCGATCCGCCCGCAGGTGCTGTGCGTCAGCGACGAGTACACCGGCAGGGAGGAGCCGCTGGGCTCGGCCCACTCGTGGGTGCTGCTCGACGCGCTCACGCCGCAGGCCCAGGAGTACCCGACGCGCACGAGCACGGGCGGCGCCGACGACGGCAGCCACTGGGCGGTGATCGAGACCAACGGCAACACCGACCATGGGACCGTCTCGTACACGTACGGGGGCGGGGGCCGCAGCGGCGCGCTGTGGGTCGGGAGCTCGACGCAGCCGTCCTGCGCGTGCTCCTACACCGGCGCGAGCGGCGCGACCGGCTCGGGGCTCGGCGTGTGGGAGCCGTCGGACTTCAACCGGTGCAGCACGTGGGTGCGCTGACCCGGGTCGCGCTCGCGCTCGCGGTGCTGTCCGCGGTCGCCTGCGAGCCGTCCGACCCGGCGACGCTGCGCCGGGACGCGGCGCGCCCGGACCGCGACGGGGGCGCGGGCGACGGCGGCGACGACGACCGCTTCGCCGAGCACCCGTGCGACCGCTTCGCCGGTGACCTCGAGGGGCTCGTCGCGACCGCCGCCGAGTACGCCGAGGCGACCGACGACCCGGACGCGCGCCGCCTCGCCGCCACCATCGTCGAGGCCGAGCGCCTGCGCCACATCGCGCGGCTGGTCATCGACGACCTCGAGGCCGTGCTCGAGGATCCGGCGAGCCCGGTCCACGGCGCGCCGGGCGGCGCGGCGTTCGTCGCCGAGCACATCGCGAACCGCCGCGCGGACGTCGTCGATCTGGAGGCGACGATGATGGCGGCGCGCGAGCAGGCCGCGGCCGCGGGCTTCGAACAGCTCGCCGACGAGGACGGCCCCGGGTTCGTGATCGACGCGGTGCTCTGGAGCGAGATCGGCGCGCGCGCCCGCGACCTCGCGGCGCGCTGCGAGGACGACCGAGACGCGGTCGGCGACGAGGAGGTCGAGGAGCTGATCGCGGACGTCGGCGTGATGCGGCACGACCTGACGCACGGCCACGGCGTCGCGCGCCAGGCGACGATCCAGTGGGTGCGCCGCGGCGGGAGCGCGCCGTGATCGCGCGGGGCCTCGCCGCGCTGGTGGTCCTCCTGACGGCGTCGCCGGCGGCGGCGTGGCTCGGCGACGAGCACGCGGCGCAGGCCGAGCGCGCGTACGTCGTCGCGATCGCGTCGTCGGGGGTCGAGGGCGCCGACCGCGATCGGCTGCGCGAGTATCTCCTCGGCGCCGCGTCGCCCGTCGGGATCGGCGCGGCGGCGCCGGACCTCTGCCACAGCGTGTGGCACAGCGAGGTCGCGAGCGCGGTGGGCGCGGCGTGCCGGCCCGCGACCGACGAGTGCGAGATCAACCCCGAGTCGACGCTCCTGTTCCCGTCGGTGAAGTACGTCCTTCGGACCAACGAGAACCACTTCGGCCACCACACGCAGACGCACCACCACCACTGGCAGCAGCTCGCGCGGACGGCCGCCCAGCGCTGGCGCCGCACGCGCAACCCGATGTGCGAGCGGCTCGCGATCGCGTTCGGCTCGTTCGCGCTGCACTACGTGCAGGACCACACGGCGACGGGGCACGCGTGGACCCAGGCGTCGAGCGGGTTCGCGTTCGCCGACGCGCCGCGCGGCGAAGCGACCAAGGACATCAACCGCGCCTGCCTGCACGGGCAAGGGTTCTGGACGACCGTCGGGCTGGGCTGCGAGACCTACGGCCTCGGCGGCGAGCCGCGCCGGATGGCCACGCCGCTGCACGACGCGGGCCCCTTCTACAGCGACGACCAGTTCTGGGAGGACCCGGCCGAGCCGGCGCAGCGGCAGCTCACGTTCGACTCGACCATGGGCTCCATCCGGGAGATCACCGATCTGCTCGCGTGCCGCGAGCCGGTCCCGGGCGACCCGCGGTGGCAGCAGGTGTGGGTCTCGAACCTCGAGATGTGCCGGGCGGTCGTCGCGGAGTGCTGCGTCGCGCGCCAGGAGGGCGCCCGGATCGCGCCCGAGTGCACCGACTGCGAGGACCGCGACGGCGACGACCCGGCCAACCAGGACCTGCAGCACGAGGAGATCGTCGCGGCGTGCCCGATCACGGCCGCGACGCTGCGGCGCCCGATCGACCGCGACGACCCGCGCTGGGTCGAGACCGACGGGCGCGACGGGGACCGCCTGACGACGGGCTGGCTGCGGCTGAGCGAGGCGCTCCCGGGCGGCGACGACGGATCCGAGGTCGCGCGGACGCTCTGGGCCGAGCCGGAGGCGCCGAACGTGCACCCGGACGCGGTGTGGAACGACCTCGACCACGAGGACGTGCTCGCGCGCGCCGGCTGCGGCGACCTGCGCGCGATCGGGGCGCCGCTGCGCGACACGACGTGCGACGCGTGGCCGTGCCCGCGGCGGGTCGTGTTCTGCCACGGCGAGCGCTCGATCGACGCCGCGTGCCCGGACGATCCATGCAGCACGCACGCGACGCACACCGTGCTCGAGGGCGGCCGCTGCGTGTGCCCGACGACGGCCGGCGACGGGATGTGCGCGGTCGACGCGGGCGAGAGCTTCGCGACCTCGCCCGACGACTGCGGCCCCGGCTACTGTGGCGACGGCGCGTGCTGCCGGACGTGCGAGGGCGACCGCGCGGAGGACGAGGACACGTGCCCGGTCGACTGCGCGGCCGAGGTCTGCGGCGACGGCTACTGCCACCCGGGCGAGGCGTGCGATCGCGACTGCGGCCCGCCGCACGAGTACGAGGGCTTCGTGTGCGACGACGACGGCGTGGTCCGCGAGCCGCTCGAGGTCACGTGCGGAGACGGGCGCCTGACGCCCGGGGAGTCGTGTCAGCTCTGTCCC
>Ga0070728_10004660_pt1 | contig 14041 bp, 12 predicted proteins | sample tdDd471_FD_66723 | JGI IMG/M metagenome (GOLD analysis project Ga0070728, IMG submission 66723) | Marine sediment microbial communities from the Atlantic coast under amendment with organic carbon and nitrate - tdDd47.1 | ecosystem: Environmental > Aquatic > Marine > Coastal > Sediment | place...
AGATGTTCTCGGGCTTCAGGTCGCGGTGGATGACGTCGAAGTCGTGCGCGCGGGCGAGGCCGCGGGCGATCTGTACGCCGAGCGCCGCGACCTGCGACGACGCCATCGGCCCGCGCTCGATCAGCTTGTCGAGCGGCTCGCCGTCGAGCAGCTCCATCACGAGGAACGGCACGCCCTCGTCGGTCTCGCCGTGGTCGTAGATCTCGATGATGTTCGGGTGCGCGACCGCCGCCGCGTTCTTGGCCTCGCGGCGGAAGCGCTCCTTGAGCGACGCGTCCCCCTTGAGGTTGTCGTTCATCACCTTCACCGCGACCTCGCGCTCGACGAGCGTGTTGCGCGCGCGGTAGACGACGGCCATCCCGCCCTCGCCCAGCGGGGCGAGGATCTCGTAGCGCCCCTTGAGCACCTTGCCGATGCGCTCGTCCGGCAGCGGCTCGAGCACGGCCTTGTCGACGAAACACCGGTCGTTCTCGTCGGGGTACTTCAGGCCGCAAGTGGGGCAGACCTTCACGGGATGGCAGCCTACACGATCCCACGATCGGGGCGGCTTCGTTCCGGTGTCGGTCGGCTGCGCCTCGGGGCGCTACAGTAGCGCCGTGCCTCGCGTCGCGCTCGCCATCGCCGCAACCGCGCTGCTCCTCGGCGCGGGCTGCTACGCGCGGCATGGCGCGTCGGGGGCGGACGCAGACGCGGGGGCGGACGCGGGGGCGGACGCGGCGGCAGACGCGGGGGCGCCGAGGGACTCCGGGGCTCGCTCGCCGCTCGCCTGCCCGAGCGGAGACGCCTGCACCCTCGTGGTCACGACGTTCACGCGGGGGGCGCCGCCGCCCGGTGAGCTCATCGAGGTCGTGCTCGTCGACGCGCTCGGCTCCGAGGTGCACCTCGGAGCCGGGACCATGGTCGACGGCGACAACGGCGCGCGATACGGCAGGGTGAGCGGCGGCCCCTATCGCGTCGAGCTGCGCGGGGATCCGGGGGACGCCGAGATCTCGCTCCGCGCCTACGCGATCGAGCCGCCGGTGTCGCACGGCGGGTTCGTCATCGCGTGCGATCGGGTGCCCGACAACTGCGCCCCCGCGCCGTGCTGGCGCGGGGCGCTGTGCGAGCTACGGCCCGGCGACTGGCCCGACGACCTGACGCTCACGCCGATCCCGCTGCCGTGAAGTGGACGTCGCACTCGTGAGCCTTGCTGGACGCCGGGGACCCAGCTAGAGCCGGGGTCCCCATGGGCGTGAAGCTGAACCCGGCGCAGCAGGCCGCGGTGGAGCACGGGCAGGGCCCGCTGCTCGTCCTCGCGGGCGCGGGCTCCGGCAAGACCGGGGTGATCACGCACCGCATCGCCAAGCTCGTCGAGCGCGGCGCGCGGCCCGCGTCGATCCTCGCGGTGAGCTTCACCAACAAGGCGGCGGCCGAAATGGCCGAGCGGATGATCCCGCTCGTCGGCCGTGAGCGCGCCGAGAAGCTGTGGCTGTCGACGTTCCACAGCTTCGGGGTGCGCTTTCTGCGCGAGGAGTCGAAGGCGCTCGGGTATCCGGGGCGGTTCGTGATCTTCGATCAGGGCGACGCGATCGGGCTGGTGCGCGAGATCGTGCGGCGCGAGGGGATCGCCGATCGAAAGCTCGACCTCTACGCGGTGCAGTCGCGGATCTCGCTGTGGAAGAACCGCGGGCTCGAGCCGGACGACGCGCCGACCGGAGACTTCGAGTACGACGTCGTCGCCCGCGAGGTGTACCCGCACTACCAGGCCGCGCTGCAGAACATGTGCGCGGTGGACTTCGACGACCTGGTGCTCGCGCCGGTGCGGATCCTCGCCGAGCGCGAGGACATCCGCGACAAGTGGCGCAACCGCTTCCGCCACATGCTCGTCGACGAGTTCCAGGACACCAACCTGATCCAGCTCGAGCTCGTGAAGCTCCTCGCCAACGAGCTGGGCAACGTCACCGTGGTCGGCGACGACGACCAGTCGATCTACGGCTGGCGGGGCGCCGAGGTCGGCAACATCCTCGACTTCGAGAGCCACTTCAAAGGCGCGAAGGTCGTCAAGCTCGAGACGAACTATCGCTCGCACGCGCCGATCCTCAACGTCGCGAACGAGGCGATCGCGCGGTCGCGCCGCAAGCGCCACGACAAGCAGCTGCGCTCGTTCAAGGGCGACGGGCCCAAGGTCCGGATGTGCACGCTGAACGACGCCGAGGAGGAGGCGAAGCTCGTCGTGCACGAGATCCGCCGGCTGCGCGACGACGAGGGCGGCCGGCTCGGGTCGATGGCGATCCTGTACCGCAGCAACCTGCAGGCGCGGCCGCTCGAGGAGGAGCTGCGCGTCAACGGCGTCGAGTACCGCCTGTTCGGCGGGACGAAGCTCTTCGACCGCAAGGAGGTCAAGGACGCGATCGCGTACCTGCGCGTCGTCGTGCACCCGCGCGACGAGCTTTCGCTGCGGCGGATCGTGAACTACCCGGCGCGGCAGATCGGCGACACGACCGTCCAGCGCGTGACGCGGTGGGGGCTCGTGCACGGGCTGTCGTTCGTCGACGCGCTCGCGCGCATCGAGCAGATCGAGGACGTGCCCGCCGCCGCCAAGCGCGGGGCGCGGCAGCTGTTCACGGCGGTCGCGGCGGCGCGGCGGCGCTTCGCCGACGGAGACCTCGTGGGCGGCGCGCGCCAGCTGTTCATCGACGTCGGCCTCGAGCGGATGTTCCGCGGGGCGGAGAGCCCGGCGATGCAGAAGCGCTGGGGCAACATCGAGTACGTGCTGCGGTCGCTCCAGCGCTTCGTCGAGCGCGGCGGCAAGGGCGGGCTGAGCGCGTTCCTGACGCGGATGACGCTCGACATGAGCGGCGAGGGCGAGAAGACGGGCGAGCGCGTGACGCTCTCGAGCCTGCACGCGTCCAAGGGCCTCGAGTTCGACGTGGTGTTCTTCATCGGCCTCAACGAGGGGACGCTGCCGCACGCGCGGACCATCGACCCGAAGGTGACCGAGGCGTCGCCGACCGACGTCGAGGAGGAGCGCCGGCTGTTCTACGTCGGCGTGACGCGCGCGCGCAAGCACCTGTACTTGTGCCGACCGCGTTCGAAGCAGATGCGCGGGCGCACGATGCCGATGGTCCCGTCGCGCTTCCTCGAGGGGCTGCCCGAGGACGACTTCGAGCACTACGAGGCGGTGCTCGACGCGCCGCTCGAGGCCGACGAGGCCGTGGCGTTCGGCAAGGCCCTGCTCGACTCGCTGCGGCAGAGCTGATCATAGTGCGGCCATGCGCTTGGCCATGCTGCTCGGTCCCGATCTCGAGGACGCGCTCCGGAGCGATCCGGACGCGCTCCACGACGCGCTCGTGGAGTTCCACCCCGAGGACATCGCGGAGATCGTCGAGGACCTGTCGCTGGAGCTCACGCTCGAGCTGATCACCAAGCTCCCGGACGACTTCTCCGCCGACGTGCTCGAGCGCCTGCCGTCGGAGCTGCAGACCGACATCCTCGAGAAGCTCAGCCGCCGCGCGGCCGCCGCGGTGCTGTCCGAGATGAGCCCCGACGATCTCGTCGACGTCGTGCAGGACCTGCGCGAGGAGGACGCGACGCTCGCCGACGAGCTGCTCGCGCAGCTCGAGCAGGAGGACCCCGACGTCGCCGAGGACGTCCGGGAGCTGAGCGCGTACGCCGAGGACGTCGCCGGTGGTCTGATGACCACCGACTACATCTCGCTGACCCCTGAGAAGAAGGTCTGGGAGGCGATCGAGGAGGTGCGCCGCCGGGCGCTCGAGCTCGACGGCGAGACCGTCTACTACATCTACGTCGCCTACAACGAGAAGCTCGTCGGGGTGGTGTCCCTGCGCGAGCTCATCCTGCACGAGCCGGGGCAGGAGCTCGGCGACATCATGAGCGAGAACGTGGTCTCGGTGGACGCGACCGACGACCAGGAGATCGTCGCGCGCACGATCGCGAAGTACGACTTCACGGCGCTGCCGGTCGTCGACGAGCACGGCAACCTGATCGGCCTGGTCACGGTCGACGACGTGGTCGACGTGGTCATCGAAGAGGCGACCGAGGACGCGCACAAGATGGGCGCGGTCGACGCGCTCGAGGAGGGGTACTTCGAGACCGACCTCGTGTTGATGTTCCGCTCGCGGGTCTTCTGGCTGTCGATCCTCTTCGTCGGCGGCTTCCTCACCGCGACGGTGATGGAGCGGTTCAGCGGCACGCTCGCGGAGGTCGTCGCCCTGGCGGTGTTCGTGCCGCTGATCATCAGCTCGGGCGGCAACAGCGGCTCGCAGTCTGCGGCCTTGATCATCCGCGCGCTCGCGGTCGGCGAGGTCGAGCCCAAGGACTGGACCCGGGTGCTGGGCCGCGAGGTCATCGTCTCGCTGTCGCTCGGCGTGGTGCTCGGCGCGCTCGGGTTCGCGCGCGCCTACTTCACCGACGGGGACCAGGACCCGGTGCTCATGGGCCTCGCCGTCTCGGGCTCGACCGTCGGCGTCGTCATGGTCGGCAGCCTCTGCGGCTCGCTCCTGCCGCTCGCGATCCAGCGCGTCGGCCTCGACCCCGCGGTGAGCTCGACGCCCTTCATCGCCTCGCTCGTCGACGTCGTCGGGCTGCTCATCTACCTGAGCGTCGCGGGGGCCGTGCTCGGCGTGGCCTGAGCATGGGCCTGGGTCTGCTAAGAATGCGACGATGCAGACACGCACCCTCGGCCGCACCGACCTGCGGATGAGCGAGATCACCCTCGGGACCTGGGGCCTCGGCTCGGGGAGCTACGGGTCGGTCCGGCCCGAGCGCTTCGACGAGACGCTCCGCGCGGCGGTCGAGCGCGGCGTGAACACCTTCGACACCGCGCCGGTGTGGGGTGACGCCGAGGAGCGGATCGGCGCGGTGCTCGAGGAGACGAAGGCCGACGCGCTGGTGATCACCCGCGGCGGCGCGCGCCTGGTGGACGGCCGCCTGCAGCAGTCGTTCGGGACCGAGGAGCTCGTGGCCGACTGCGAGGCGTCGCTCGAGCGCCTCGGGCGCGAGGCCATCGATCTGTGGCTGCTGCACTCTCCGGGCGACGTGACCCTCGGACAGGACGGCTGGCGCGAGGCGATCGAGCGGCTCGAGGAGGACGGGAAGATCCGCGCCTGGGGCGTGTCGGTGGGCGACGCCGAGGAGGCGCGGCTGGCGATCGACGCGGGCGCGCAGGCGATCTGCATCACCTTCAACCTGCTCGCGCACAACGACCTCGAGGACCTCGCCGATGGCATCGACGACGCGGGCTGCGGGGTGCTCGCGCGCTCGCCTCTGATGTACGGGATGCTCGCCGGCCGCTGGGCCGCGGGGCGCCGGTTCGCGGAGGACGACCACCGCTACCGCCGCTGGCACCGCGGCGCGTTCGAAGAGCGCGTCCGCCAGGTCGACGCGCTGCGCTACCTCGTCGGCCCCGACCACCCCGACCTGGCCACCGCGGCGCTGCGGTTCGTGCTCGGGCAGCGCACCGTGACCACGGCGGTGCTCGGCGCGCGCAACCCGTACCAGCTCGGGTCGGCCGTCGACGCGGCGGACGGCCCGCCGTATCTGTCGGACGACGACCTACGCCGGCTCGCGAAGGTCCGCGTCCAGACGGGGATCTGAGCTCACGGGCGCGTGCGTCTCGCGCATGCGCGCCGCGACGAGCGCGCCCGAGACGAACGTCAGCGCCGCGATCGCCCACAGCGACGCGCTCAGGCTCAGGGCGTCGGCGACGACGCCGGCGATGACCGCCCCGACCGCGTAGCCCAGGTCTCGCCACAGCCGGTAGACGCCGACCGAGGTCGCGCGCCAGGTCGGGTGCGCGACGTCGCCGATCGCCGCGAGGAGCGTCGGGTAGACCATGGCCGTGCCCGCGCCGAGCAGGGCCGCGCCCACCGCGAAGCCGCCGAAGCCGCGGCTGAGCGCGATGACGCCGATGCCGATCGCCTGGGTCCACATGCCGAGCACGATGAGGCGCTTGCGCCCCACCCGGTCCGACAGCGGGCCGGTGAGCAGCTGACCGATGCCCCACACGCCCGGATAGATGGCCGCGAGCCACCCGATCTCCGTCAACGTCATGCCCGAGGCGGCGAAGAACAACGGGAACAAGCCCCAGGCCATTCCGTCGTTGAGGTTGTTGACCAGGCCGGCTTGGCTGACCGACGACAGGTCGCGGTCCAGGAGGGAGGTGCGCCAGAACACCTGCCGCGCGCTGGGCAGGCCCCCGGGCGGCGCGCCGCCCGCGAGGGCCGACTCGCGATCGGCGTGGCCGCGCGTCTCGCGCACGAGCACCACCGACAGCAGCAGACCCACCGCGACGAACCCCACGCCCAGATAGAAGGGCTGCGGCCTCAGGGCCGTGGTGCTCGCTACGTAGCCCGTGGCCAACGCGGCGAGCGCGACGGCGAGGTAGCCCGCGAACTCGTTGAGACCCATGGCCAGCCCACGCTGCTTCGGGCCGGCGAGGTCGATCTTCATGATCACCGTCGTCGACCAGGTGAGCCCCTGGCTGACGCCGAGCAGCGCGTTGGCGACGAGGATCCACGTCCAGGTCGGCGCCCACATGAGAAGGAAGGGCACTGGGGCCGCGACGATCCAGCCGGCGACGAGGACCCCCTTTCGGCCGACCGCGTCGGACAGGCGCCCCGCGACGTAGTTGGTCAGCGCCTTGGTGACGCCGAACACCACGATGAACGAGAGGATCGCGGTTCGCGCCGCGAGGTGCAGCTCGTCCTCTGCGATCGCGGGCAGCACGCTGCGCTCCATCCCGACCATCGCGCCGACGAACGCGTTGACCACGATGAGCAGCGAGAATTGGGCGACGTTCGCGCGGAGGCCGAGTCGGGGCGCGGTCACGACGCGACCACGACCGCGCCGCCGCGCGCGCGCCACTCGTGCACGCCATCCTCGAGGCGGCGGGCGCGACGCCCCGCCGCGCGCAGCTGGCGCACCGCGTCGACGGCCATCACGCAGTAGGGACCGCGGCAGTAGGCGACGATCTCGGCGTCGTCGGGGAGCTCGGCGAGGCGCGACTCGAGCTCGGGCAGCGGCAGGCTGATCGCCCCGGGCAAGTGCGCGGCGGCGAACTCCCGAGGTGGCCGCACGTCGATCAGCACGACCTCGCCGCGCCGGGCGCGGCGCCGCAGCTCGGCGCCGTCGATGGGCTCGTCGTCACCGCCGAGGAACCGGCGCGCCGCCCGCTCGACCTCGGCGACGTGCGCGTGCGCGACGTCGCGCAGCGACGCGAACAGCTCGGCCACGTCGTCGGACGCGAGCCGGTACGTCACGTACAGGCCGTCCTTCTCGCGCGTCACGAGGCCGGCGCGCCACAAGGTCTGCAGGTGCTGCGAGGTGTTCGCGACGCGCTGCCCGCTCGCGTTCGCGAGCTGCTCGACCGTACGCGGCGCCTGCGCGAGCAGGTCGACCAGCTCCAGGCGCGTGGGGTTCCCGAGCGCCTTGCCGACGCGCGCGAACGCCCCGTAGAAGGCGTCCTTGTGCTCTCTTCGAGTATTCAATGTAGTTATTGATTACTGCAGACGCCGACGGTCCGCAACCCGAACCGTTGACTCGTATCCAGGCACGGGCGACGCCTCGCGATCCTCGGCTCCGCGACTACCTAGCCCTCCACCGGAGCTCCCATGGCCGAGCACGCACACCATCATCACCACGACCAGGGCGCGACCGGCGGACCGACGGACCCCGTCTGCGGGATGACGGTGTCGGAGGACACCGAGCACCGCGTGACGATCGACGGCACCGAGCACCTGCTCTGCAGCGCGCGCTGTAGAGACAAGCTCGAGGCCGACCCGGACCGCTACCTGAAGCGGGAGGCGTCGGGCGACGCGTCGGACGCCGACGCGGGCGTCCCCCACACGTGCCCGATGCACCCCGAGGAGCGCAACGACGGGCCGGGCGACTGCCCCAAGTGCGGCATGGCGCTCGAGCCGGTCACCCCACCGGCCCGCCGCGCGACGCAGTGGACGTGCCCGATGCACCCCGAGATCGTCCGCGACGAGCCGGGCGACTGCCCCAAGTGCGGCATGGCGCTCGAGCCGATGGAGGCGACCGGCGACGAGCCCGAGAACGAGGAGCTGCGCGACATGACGCGGCGCTTCGTGCTCGCCTGCGTCTTCGCGGTGCCGCTGCTGGTCGTGTCGATGGGCGACATGCTGCCCGGTCGCCCGATCTCGGGCGTGCTCGGGGCTCAGGGTCGGCTATGGACCGAGCTCGCGCTCGCCCTGCCGATCTGCCTGTACTCCGCGTGGCCCTTCTATGTCCGCGCCGTGCGCTCGGTGATCAACCGGCACCTCAACATGTTCACGCTGATCGGCCTCGGCGTGACGGTGGCCTTCGGCTACAGCCTCGTCGCGACGCTCGCGCCGGGCGTCTTCCCGGACTCCCTCCGCGACGAGGGCGGGCACGTCGGCGTCTACTTCGAGGCGGCGGGCGTGATCGTGACGCTCATCCTGCTGGGGCAGGTCCTCGAGCTGAAGGCGCGCAGCCAGACGTCCAAGGCGATCACGCAGCTGCTCGAGCTGGCCGCCAAGACCGCGCGGCGGATCGACGACGATGGCGACGAGGAGGACGTGCCGCTCGAGGCGGTCGAGATCGGCGACCGGCTCCGCGTGCGGCCAGGCGAGAAGATCCCCGTCGACGGCACGGTCCTCGAGGGCGAGAGCTCCGTCGACGAGTCGATGGTGACCGGCGAGCCGGTCCCCGTGCACAAGACCGAGGGCGACGCGGTCATCGGCGCGACCGTCAACGGCACGGGCGGGCTGGTGATGCGGGCCGAGAAGGTCGGCTCCGAGACGCTGCTGTCGCGCATCGTGCAGATGGTCGCCGACGCGCAGCGCAGCCGCGCGCCGATCCAGCGGCTCGCCGACGTGGTGAGCGGCTGGTTCGTGCCCGCGGTCGTGATCTGCGCGATCGTCACGTTCGTGGTCTGGAGCCTCTGGGGCCCCGACCCCGCGATGGCGTTCGCGCTGGTGAACTCGGTCGCGGTGCTGATCATCGCCTGCCCCTGCGCGCTCGGTCTCGCCACGCCGATGTCGATCATGGTCGCGACCGGCAAGGGGGCTCAGATCGGCGTGCTGTTCAAGAACGCCGAGGCGATCGAGGTGCTCCGCGACGTCGACACCCTCGTGACCGACAAGACCGGCACCCTGACCGAGGGACGGCCGCGCCTGACCGAGGTCGAAGCGGAAGGGATCGACGAGGCGCGCCTGCTCACGCTCGTCGCCGGGCTCGAGGTCGGCAGCGAGCACCCGCTCGCCGCCGCCATCGTCGACGGCGCGCGCGATCGCGGCGTCGAACCCGCGGAGGCGACCGAGTTCGACTCGGTCACGGGCAAGGGCGTGCGAGGGGTCGTCGACGGCGCGGACGTCGCGCTCGGAAACGCGGCGATGATGGAGGAGGCCGGCGTCGACGCCGCGCACCTCGCCGAGCGCGCCGAGGCCCTGCGCGCCGAGGGGCGCACCGTGATGTTCGTCGCGATCGACGGCGAGGCGGCGGGGCTGATCGGCGTGGCCGACCCGATCAAGGAGGGCACGCGCGAGGCGATCGACGCGCTGCACGCGGCGGGGCTACGCGTCGTCATGCTCACCGGCGACAGTGAGACCACGGCGCAGGCGGTGGCGCGCGAGCTCGGCATCGACGAGGTGATCGCCGAGGTGCTCCCCGACGAGAAGGTCGCCGCGGTCGAGCGGCTGCAGGGCGAGGGCCGCCGCGTGGCGATGGCCGGCGACGGGATCAACGACGCCCCTGCGCTCGCGAAGGCCGAGGTCGGCATCGCGATGGGCACCGGCACCGACGTGGCGATGGAGAGCGCCGGCGTGACGCTGGTGAAGGGCGACCTGCGCGGGTTCGTGAAGGCGGTCGAGCTGAGCCGCGCGACGATGACGAACATCAAGCAGAACCTCTTCTTCGCGTTCGCCTACAACACGGCCGGGATCCCGCTCGCGGCCGGAGTGCTCTACCCGATCTCCGAGGACCTGCTGCTCAACCCCATGATCGCGGCGGCCGCGATGAGCTTCAGCAGCGTGTCGGTGATCGGCAACGCCCTTCGGCTGAAGCTCCGGACGTTCTGAGGCAGTGAGCCATGGACGAGGCACCTCGTCCCACCACGGATCGCGCGGCCTGACCGAACACCTCTGGCACCGCGCTTGCGGTCCGAGCGGCCGCGATGGAGCACCCGTTCTTCGAGCGATGGGCCGAGGCCGCGTACATGAGCGTCGGCCTGTTCTGGATGGCGTTCTGGGCCTTCGGGCTCGGCTACCTGATCAGCAGCCTCATCCAGGTGTCGAAGTGCCTGCCGATGCTCAGCTACGTCTGGCTCGCCGGAGGGCTCGGGCTGCGCGCGTTCGGGTGAGCGCGCGCGGCGAAGCTCACTCCTCTTCGTCGTTCGAGGCTTCGTCCTCGTCGGGCTCGGCGGGGACCTCGGTCTCGGAGGTCGCGACCGCGTCGTCCGACTCGAGGATCTCGTGGTCACGGGCCACCTCGCGGACCGCGTCGATGACCCGGTCGTAGGTGTCCTGGTTGTTGCAAGCCAGGATGCCCTTGGCGAGCTTGAGGTCTTCGCCGCCGTAGGAGTAGGTCGCCCCGGCCAGGTCGGTGAACACGCCGCCGGCGGCGCGGAGGATGGCCTCGGGCGCGCAGGCGTCCCACGCGCTCGCGTAGCTCGACAGGTGCACGTACAGGTCGGCGTCGCGCTGCGCGATCAGGCCGACCTTCAGGCCGACCGAGCCGCTCTTCATCTCGTTCTCGATCTTCAGCCGCTTGACGAAGTCGTCGGTCGCGTCGCTGCGGTGGCTGCGCGAGACGACCAGGCGCAGGTCCTTGGGCTCGGAGACGTCGGTGACCCCGAGGGCGTAGGTCCGGTCCTCGATGTCCACGAAGGCGCTGTCGCCGACCACGCCGCGGTAGAGGCGGTCGCCGACCGGGCGGTAGACCACGCCGAGCTTGGCCTCGCCGTCGATCGCGAGCCCGATCATCACGGAGAACTCGCCGTTCTTGGCGACGAACTCCTTGGTCCCGTCGAGCGGGTCGACGTACCAGCAGCGCCCGCGGGCGAGCGCGTCGGACTTGTCCGGCGACTCCTCCGCGACGACGCCGTCGTTCGGAAACGCCTCGCGGAGGCGCCGAACCAACAGCTCGTTGGCGCGCTTGTCCGCTTCCGTGACGGGATCGGCCTCACCCTTGAGCTCTACGTCGAAGTCGGTGGCGTAGATCTCGAGCAAGATCGCGCCCGCTTCCCTCGCGAGCTTCACCGCCTCGACCAGCTCTCGGTCCAGCATTCTCGGAGGCACCCTAACCCGGGGGACCCGCCGTGTGCCAGTGGTCCGACATCAGTCGGCGATGATCTCCACCACGGTCTCGCCGCTCTCGAGCCCCTCGGCGAGGTCGGCGCCCGGCAGCTGGTCGCGCCGCCCCCTACAAAACCGCGACCAATGGCGCATCGAACGCGGCCGGATCGCGTTCTGCGCGCAGGCCCGATACGCCTGCCGCGCCTGCTCGAGGTACGGCCGCGCCTGTGAGCGAAGGACGTTTCGGTACACCCGGCGGATCTCGGGCTCGTCGTCCAGCTCCGACGGCGGCGGGATGGAGGTGAGGACCCGCGCCACGTCCTCGTACATCAGGCCGACGATCGCGCCGCCCATGATCCGCTGGCGGTGCATCTCCTCCGCGGCGCGGTCGAGCTCGCGGCGCGCGGACTCGATCGTGTGGGTCTTGCGCTGGATCCAAGGCGACAGGACCTGCTCGGACCACGCCCCGAGGCTGTTGGACGACTGATCGTCGGGCGCGGGGGGCGGCGGCACCAGGAAGGACTCCTCGGCCAGCGTCCAGCCGAAGCGCATCCGTCGGGTCATCGACGCCTGCTGGATGTCCGGGTCGGGCAAGCACTGCATCGACGGCTCGCACTCCACACGCCCCGGGTTCAGCGGGCCGTCCCGGTACTGCAGGCCCGGCCCGCAGCCGGCGGCGCAGAGCACGAGGACGATGGGGGCGAGGCGGCGCGGCATGGCGCCCGCTCAGGGTATCGCGGTTCGAGCGGGCGGCATTCAGAAGGTCAGCGACAGGCCGAACCCGGCGCGGTTGAGCCCGAGCCGCAGCGTCGGCTCGACGTCCGCGGCGGGCGCGTCCTCGCAGGCGGCGTCCGGGAAGCGGTTCGAGTAGCGGCGCCATCGCCCGCGCGCGTCGGTGGGGCGCAGCAGCAGCCGGCCCAGGCCCAGGACCGCGCCGCCGCCCGCGAGGGTGAACGCGGCGCTGACGCGATCGAACGCGGTGAGCAGCACGATCGCCGCGCCCGACGTGTACAGGACCGAGCCCGTCGTCGGGAGCCAGCCGTGGGCGAAGTCGATCGCGTTCGACTCCCGCCTCAGGATGTCCTCGGCCTCGCGCAGCGCCCGCAGCCGCGCGTCGGGCGAGTCGGTGGGCATGGCGTCGATGGTGTCGCCAGCGCCCATCATCGGCGGGCTCGCGACCATCAGCGAGACGACCGCGAGCGTCGAGCTCAGCGTGTTGACCGACATGTCGATCCGCTGGCCCTCGTTGGTGTCCGCGGCGATCGCGATCATCGCCGCGCCCGCCGCCATCGTCGCGTGCAGGAACATGAACGTCGTGTACCAGCGGCGCGCCGGCGGCTCGCTGTCGCGGATGTACCCGCGCACGATCTCGAGCCGCTGGCTGACCTCGCGGTCGCTCGGCAGGTCGGTGCACACCGGCCGCTCGTCGGCGAGGACCGGCGAGGCGACGAGGCTCAGCGCGAGAGCCAGGGCGACGCAGCGCGACACGACGCCGCACGCTATCACGGGCGACGCCGTATCGGCGCAGACGAAGGCCAGGGCTCAGTCCGCGCGGATCCACAGCGGGCCCTCGCGCTCGGCGAGCGATCCGGTCAGCGCGTCGACGGTGGTCTCCGGCGCGGGCTCGAGCGCGGGGGCGTCGTCGACGGGCGGACCGAAGCGCAGGGTCGGCGGGAGGCGGCGGACCGGGCCCGCCCGATCGACGAGGGCGCGCGTCGCGACCGCCTCCATCGCGGGCAGGTCCACGCCGTCGCAGCCGCACGCGCGCAGCGCCGCGACGAGGTCGTCGACCGTGGGCGCGCCGAGCGGCGGTCCGGCCGGGGCGATCGGCGCGGGGATCGGGAGGTGCGGGGCGGCGCGCTCGCACGTCTGGGTCGCGCGCTCCCAGGCCTGCGCCGAGCGCTCGCGGAAGCTCTCGGGCCGACCGGCGCGCCACCGCAGCGCGGCCTCGACCCAGCCCGGCTCGTCGTCGCGCGCGGTCGGCCGCGGGCCCCGCACGAGCAACGCGAAGCGCGCGCGACGCGGGGCGTGGCGCAGCAGATCGGTGAGCGCACGCGCGGTGACGTCGGGCGCCGCCCAAAGCGCGACGAGCAGCGGCGCGTCGTCGTCGCGCCCCTCGGCCGCGGCCCACGAGGTCATGTCGTCGCGCAGCGTCTCGGCGGCGCGATCGGCGCGCTCGAGCCCGCCGACCCCGCGCCCCGCGAAGATCACGGTCTCGGACACCACGAGCAGCGGCGGCGCCCCGCCGAGCGGCTGACCCGCGGTGGAGCGCGGGAGCGCGACGTCCGGGGGCGCCCCGGTCGGCTCGGCGACGGCCGCGGCCGCCTCGAGGCGCTGCGCGATCCCGTTCAGCCGGGCCTCGCACGGATCGACCCGGTCGGACGCGTCGCACGCCACGAGCAGCAGCGCCGTGGTGATCCACGTCCGCATCAGCGCGTGAGCTGCACCATCAGCGCGCCCGCCCCGCCGAGGTGCGCGGGCGCGGACGCGAACGCGGCCACCACGGGCGCGGCGCCCCCGTCGGTGATCGCGCGGACGACGCGGTCGCCGAGCACGCCGACGCCGCCCTCCGAGTGCAGGCCCTTGCCGTGCACCACGCAGACCCGGCGCACGCCGCGCCGGTGCTCCGCGCGCAAGAAGCGCACGAGCTCACGCTCCGCCGCGTCGGCCGTCATGCCGTGCAGGTCGAGGCTCGCCTCCGGCGCGATCCCCCGCTTGGACAGCGCGTCCGCGGCGCGCGAGGAGGTGCCCAGGCGCCAGCCCCGGAC
>Ga0070728_10004663_pt1 | contig 14035 bp, 9 predicted proteins | sample tdDd471_FD_66723 | JGI IMG/M metagenome (GOLD analysis project Ga0070728, IMG submission 66723) | Marine sediment microbial communities from the Atlantic coast under amendment with organic carbon and nitrate - tdDd47.1 | ecosystem: Environmental > Aquatic > Marine > Coastal > Sediment | place...
AATTGATGCCCCCAGCGACCATCTTGGAAATCACCTCTGTTTAAAAAGGGATGCTTAGCACTAAAGGTACTAGGAATGATAGGCACATTATCCTTATCTGCTATTAAGGTATAATTCGTACTAATAATCCGGCTTCCTACCTTCTTGAAGACATTGGAAACCTTACTCATTTGCTCGATTCGGGCCCGACTATTTAGTAGAGAAAGTTTAGCGCGGCCATAAGCCCCCATCGGATGCAAAAAATCATTTTGCATATCTACAAATAAAAGAGCGCACGTACTGGGATTCATCTATTACTGTAATTGGTAGTCAGGTTGAATATACAATGTTATTACTCGGCCGTAAAGTAGCAAATGAAAATCGGTAAATGTTAAAATCAATTGATTTTTTTTAGAATTTAACATTTTACACATATGTCAAGCAAGTACCATTCCACCACCTAAAATCAAGTCCTTCAGACTCGAACAGCGGCCTGCTTTATTCTACTTCTACAATCATTTCAATCTCGACTGCAATATTTCGTGGGAGAGACCCCATACCCACTGCAGCTCTTGCATGTTTTCCTTTGTCACCAAAAACGGCCACCATCAAATCTGAAAAACCATTGATCACTTCTGGATGGTCCGTAAAGTCGGGTGTAGCATTCACCATTCCCAAAACTTTTACGATACGTTTGACTTTGTTCAAATCTCCAATTTCTGCCTTAAGGGAAGCCAATTGAATAATGGCTGCTAATTTAGCCGCCTCGTAACCTTCCTCAACCGTAAGGTCTTGCCCCACCTTCCCAGTGATATAACCTCCTTCAGGGCGATTGGGTCCTTTCCCCGCCATAAATACAAGGTTTCCAGTCCGAACCGCGTTTACATAATTCGCAACCGGAGGTGGTACTGTAGGCAAAGTAATCCCCAATTCTTTCAGCTTGGCTTCTACATCGCTGCCATCCACTTGTCCTTTGGCCACCTCAACACCTTCCGCTTCTTTTTCATTGGCAGAGCCACAGGCAGTCAAACTAAAAGTCAATATGATACCTAAAGCAATCAGCAATCTCATAAATGATTTTTTTACGGGTTATAAACTAGTCTCTACTACCAAAAAGCGCCAAAAGATCAGAAACTCGTTCCTTTAGATCTTTTCGATCGATGATAAAATCTAGAAAACCATGCTCTAATAGGAATTCAGAGGTTTGAAAACCCTCTGGCAGGTCTTTTTTGATCGTTTCTTTGATCACTCGAGGGCCCGCAAATCCAATCAAAGCTTCTGGTTCTGCAAAATTTATATCTCCCAGCATAGCAAAACTAGCGGTTACACCACCAGTCGTAGGATCGGTGAGAAAGGAAATATAAGGTATTTTGGCTTTTGCCAGTTGAGACAACTTAACAGAAGTTTTTGCCATTTGCATCAGTGAAAAAGCTGATTCCATCATTCTTGCCCCTCCCGTCTTGGAAATGATCATCAATGGAGTTTTGGTCTCCATGGCATGATCAATAGCCAGGGCTATTCTTTGCCCCATTACCGAGCCCATCGACCCACCAATGAATTTGAAATCCATTGCGGCGATAATCAGCTTTCTGCGGTTGACTTTTCCTTTCGCTACTGTGATAGCCTCCGTCAAATCTGTCTTCCGCTGCGCATCCACCAACCGCTTATTATAGGGTTGAAGATCTGTGAAGTCGAGAAAATCCCGTGAGCGAAGGTCATCGAATAGTTCTTCAAAATTGCCATCGAAAATTAAATCAAAATAATCATGTGAGCCTATTCTGATGTGATAATTACAATGAGGACATTTTAAAAAATTCTCCTTTAATTCTTTAACCGTAGACGTCTCTTTACAACGTTTACACTTATACCACAACCCCTCAGGTGCCTCTTTCTTATTCCGGGTAGCGGTTTGAATACCGTCTTTCAAGCGTTTGAACCAACCCATGTTTAATTTGTATTTTCCTGGTTTACAAGCCTTTTCAAGTGAAAAAACTAAAACAACTGCGGAAAAACGATTATTTCCGGCCTCAAAATTAAAAATCAAGACTATATTCTAGTAATTCCCCCGCGATTTTCTTTTGTTCCTTATCAATAAGGTATCAGGATGAAGCGTCCGAATAAGTGTAAGATTGTACTGTATTCACAAAACACTTTACGCCGTCCAGTGGCGTATCTGGGTATACCCCGTGCCCGAGGTTGACGATATGTTGTCGACCAAAAGATTTCAACATGGCCAAACTTTCTTTTTCAATGGCGGAAGTAGGCGCATAAAGCAAACAAGGATCTAGATTCCCTTGTAGGGCTTTATCAGTCCCCACTATTTGACGAGCAGCTTGCGGATCAATATGCCAATCCAAACCGATGGTATTACAATCCAACTGGCCTAAGTCCTCTAGTGCAAACCAGGCGTCCTTAGCAAATACAGTAAGCGGAACTTCCTGGATGGCATCGCATATCTGCTTGATGTAAGGAATCGCAAAAGTGGCATATTGTTGAGTGGGCAGAATGCCAGCCCAGGAATCAAAGACTTGAATCATATCTGCGCCCGCTGCTATCTTTTGTTTGAGATAGGCGATGGTAGTATCTGTAATTTTTTGTAGCAAGGCGTGAGCTACAACAGGTTGCGTATAGAGCAACTTTCGGGCTTTGGAGAAGGTCTTACTCCCCTGCCCTTCTAACATATAGGACAAGATCGTCCAGGGTGCTCCAGCGAAACCAATCAATGGAACCCGGCCATTCAATTCTTTTTTGGTAATCTGCAGCGCATCATAAACATAGCTTAATTCCCCCGCAGCATCTTCACCGCTTAGTAGCCGATCTACATCCTCTTTTCCTTGAATCGTCTTCGGAAAAAAGGGGCCTTTTTTTTCTATCATCTCATAGGTCAAGCCCATCGCCTCGGGGATCACCAATATATCAGAAAATATAATCGCTGCGTCGACGCCCAGCTCATCAATCGGTTGAATCGTCACTTCAGCCGCTAAGGCTGGTGTCTCTACCAATTCTTTGAAACCACTTAATTTTGCCCGAAGTGCTCGATACTGTGGCAATATGCGCCCCGCTTGTCGCATCAACCAAACCGGTGGACGATGTACCTCCTCTCCCCTGGCGACCTTCAAAATCAAATCATTCTTGATAGCTACATTCGTTGTTACTTCACTTTCAGGCATAGTTATATCATTTGAGACCGCAAATATTCCTTCATTTTTACAGGAATGAAAGGACTCAAGTACTTTTTTACTCATTTTTTACAATCAACATTAGAAAGAAAATTACGACTGAGTAAGTTTATTTTATATTACACTGGATCAAATGTTTACTCATAAGGTGTATCACACATGGGAAGAATGCTATTGGGGCGAATTCAGCAAGACATAAATGTTGGATAGTAAACCATCGCTTTCTTGAAGTTTAGCGGATTTTGGCTATTTTGGAGGCCAACAGCAAAACCCTATTACATACATGAAGAAATTAGCACTCCACTGGCAGATTCTGCTAGGCATGGCCCTTGGCTTAATGTTTGGCGCCATTGCCGCCCAATTGGGATGGACAAAGTTTGTGGTCGACTGGATCAAGCCCTTCGGTACCATCTTTATTAATTCTTTGAAATTGATTGCCATTCCGCTTATCGTGGCATCTTTGATCAAGGGTATTTCCGACCTACAGGATATTTCCAAATTATCCAAAATGGGAGGACGAACCATTGGCATCTACATCATGACTACGGTGGTAGCCGTCAGTTTGGGTCTCCTGATCGTCAATATCGTCAAACCGGGTAAACTCATTAAAGAGGAACGACGAATCGAACTCATGGAAACTTTTGCCGGGGACGCCGCCAAGAGAATATCGCAAGCAGAAGCGCAAAAAGAAGCAGGTCCACTACAAGCCTTGGTAGATATTGTTCCTGATAACATCATTGGCGCTGCTACCGATAATGGTAATATGCTCCAGGTGATCTTTTTCATTATCTTTTTTGGCATTGGCTTAATTTTGATTCCCAAGGAGAAAGCCCAACCCGTCAAAGCCTTTTTTGATGGTCTAAACGAAGTCATACTAAAACTCATTGACCTCATTATGCTGAGCGCCCCCTATGGGGTCTTTGCCCTCCTGGCGGCCCTAATTGTGGAGTCGCCGAGTGCCGATCTCTTCATCGCCTTGCTGGGTTATGCCGCCTCCGTGCTCTTAGGCTTAGGCTTACTCATCTTCGGATTTTATCCTTTGCTGGTAACGATCTTCACCAAGATGGAGTATGGTACCTTTTTCAAAGGTATTTCGCCGGCGCAATTACTTGCCTTCTCCACCAGTTCAAGTGCAGCCACGTTGCCGGTAACGATGGAGCGAGTAGAAGAACACCTGGGTGTCGAAGAAGAAGTGACCAGTTTTGTGCTACCCATTGGGGCAACCATCAATATGGACGGTACGAGCCTCTATCAGGCCGTCGCTGCGGTATTCATTGCACAGGCCTTTAACATGGACCTGACTTTGGGGGCTCAACTCGGTATCATTGTTACGGCTACTCTCGCTTCGATCGGCTCCGCAGCAGTACCCGGTGCGGGTATGGTCATGTTGGTGATTGTTTTAGGACAAGCAGGAATACCAGAAGCTGGCTTAGCATTGATTTTTGCGGTGGATCGACCATTAGATATGTGTCGAACGGTAGCTAATGTAACGGGAGATGCCACAGTAGCCATGCTGGTTGGAAAAAGTGTCGGAAAATTAGGAGAGCCCAAAGTTAAGAACTGGGACGACAACTACAAGCCTGAGTAAGTCTTGAAACTTTTCAATACAGCTATCGTATACTCGACACGGAAGATTTATTTGACTTTCGTGTCGAGTTGTCATTTAAATATCCAAGCATTTAGAATCAGTTAGAAAGAGCGTTTTGATCTTTAAGACCTATTTTCTAAATTTGATTCACACTAGCAATTTTACGCAATGAGTACATCAGATACATTGGGGATAGGCTCTAGAGTGAGACACCCTGGCTACGGAGACGGCGTTGTAATTCGCTTACACAAGGCTGCTTATGAAGTTTGTTTTATGCTATATGGTATAAAACATGTCGGTTTAACCTACGATCAATGGGAAATAATAGAAGCCATACCCGCTCAGGCAAGCGTCTCTTTCTCTGAAGCCGAAAAGTCTCTGATTAAAATTTTGCGTCATTTTTCAGACATCACTGAGGAAGTTAAACTGGGGGATCGATGGGATGATGGCTTGTTAATTCTCAAGCCAGGAGATGAAAACTTGAAATCAAAGGAGATACCCATTGTAACTTTTTTCCATAAAATCGTTATGGTAAGAGATAGGTTGCGAGTAATGGAGCAACGTATCAATAGCAGCAAACTAAGTGATGAGGAAAAATTGAATCTGCAGCAGTATATCACACGCATTTATGGTAGCCTTACTACCTTCAATGTGTTGTTTAAATATAAAGAAGACCACTTCGCAGGCGACAGAAAATAGCCAGTGTGTCTCATCATCTAGATTCAAGCCCTCCAACGCTTTGAACATCTTCATGCCAATACATTAAGAACGTACTCATTCTGTGAGTATCCATGGGGTAATACCCCTAGGGCAAAAGAAGCCTGCTTTTACGCTATTTTTTCATCGTACCCAATAACATTATACGGTGATTTATGGTTATATTAAAAGCAGTCTGTCACTATATGGGACTGTATTGCTGATACTACCCAATGAATAAACTTAATCTTGCATGACTCATTATTACAAAAGAACATCATTTCTTTTTTTACTCCTGCTGTTAGTCTTACAATCTTGCTTTGTAGCTGATCAACCTTTCACTGGATTACCCCCGGGGCCGTGGCGTGCAGAACTAACGCTCGTACCCGATCCCAATACCCCCAACCCCAAAGGACAACCACTTCCCGAAAAGGTAAACATGGAATTTGAAGATGTGAATACCGGAGAGTTACCCTTTAATTTTGAAGTGAAATACAAAGATGAAAACACCTTTTATATCGAAATTCAGAATGGAGATGAAACCATAGAAATTACAGATATCAAAATGGGTATCGATCGAAAGACCGCCAAAGATACCATCTGGATCAATTTCCCCATTTATGATTCTTACATCAAGGGAATCTATGAAGGGAATCTAATGCAAGGATACTGGATTGTGAATAATCGCGATAATTATCAAATTCCCTTCACCGCTCGATTTGGGCAGGACCACCGTTTTACCACCCTACGCAAAAAACCGATCATGGATGTCAGTGGGAAATGGCAGACCGTCTTCACAGATGAAGAAGGCGTAGTAGAAAATGCAGTCGGAGAATTTATACAAACAGGCAATCAGCTTAGAGGGACCTTTATGACCGAAACGGGCGATTATCGTTTTCTGGATGGTACTATTCAGGAAGATAAATTGTACCTCTCGTGCTTTGATGGCTCGCACGCCTTTCTCTTCGAAGCCAAGATTAAGCCAGATTCTACGATGATTGGCAGCTTTCTATCGGGCAATCATTACAAAGCCATTTGGGAAGCCAAATTCAATCCAACAGCCAGTATCAGAGATCCTAATGAATTGACCTTCCTAAAGGAGGGCTATGATCAACTTAGTTTTTCATTTCCTACTCCAGCAGGAGAAATGGTCTCTTTGAGCGATCCTGCTTATCAAGACAAACTGACCATTGTCCAAATACTAGGCACTTGGTGTCCCAATTGTCGGGACGAAACCCGATTCCTAGTGGATTACCTGGACAAAAATCCTGAGAAAGACATACAAGTAATTGGACTTTCTTTCGAACGACATAAAGATAAAACGAAAGCATTTAAAGCGATTGAACGTTACAAAGAGGGCATGGGTATACCCTACGAGCTAGTTTTAGCAGGCCATTCAGACAAGGCTGAAGCGGCAAAATCCTTACCTATGCTCAACCATATTCTATCTTATCCTACTATGATTTTTCTGGATAAAATGGGACAAGTACGTAAGATTCATACCGGCTTTGCCGGCCCCGCGACCAGTAAATACCAAGATTTCATAACCGAATTTGAACAAACCATCCATCAACTAAGCACTGAAGATCCCAAAAAAGTATTATGAATAATCAAAACGTAGCTATAGCCTATTGTATAGACAACATCAATGTTGCCGAAAGTCTGGATCAGCAGCTCAGCCCTGCCATCGGAACCCTAACTCATCTTTACGGGTCTAGGAACAAGCAAGAAAAGCCCTTAACGGAGCAAATCATTAAGCACCAAGGCCCGGTCCTCTTGTTGATTTCTGATAACTATTTGAAATCAACCGTTTGCATGTTAGGTGGTTTACACATGCTCAATGAAAAGCAGGACGAAATTCTACCCGTCGTGATAGATGGGCTCCGAAAAGACAAAGAAACAGGGGAACCCGTGTTCATTCCTACCCAGTTTGACCGAATCAGTGATATGATTCAGTATATCAATTACTGGCAAGATCAATACCTTGATTTACGTCGTCAAAAAAGGGAACTATCCGATTTGGATGAGAAGACTTTCAATGACCACCTTAAATCGATCCGGGAAATTTCCAGCGAAACCAGCGAATTTCTGCGCGTAGTACGCAATATGGAGCACTATTCCTTAGCAGAATTCACCCACAATGACTTCCAAGCCTTCTTCCAATTTGCCAGTGATCAGCATGCTTGGGAAAGTTTCCAAAAAAACCGCTTACACTTCAGAATGCAGCAGCAAGCTGGAAATGCCACAGGCGTTATGGATACGGATGTGGAAGTGATTGATCGACAAGGTGGTAGCCACCAGGATACGACCGAAGTGGATCTATCCGCTATCCCTGGTATGGATTTGCTAGATCTAGAGAACCCAGAAGAACAGGAAGAGCATATCGAGGAACGGGAAAGCACCTTAAGTACTCCGGCTCCTGCCGAAGAAGTAGAAGCGGATGCTATTACTGGTGGAAAAGAAGAAGAGGCGGAGGAAGAGGAAGAAGAGGAAAGTCCGATAGGAGTGGAAGCAGAGGAAAGTACAGATGAAAGCCACGCCCCAGTAGAAGAGGTTCCATTAGAAATCACCAATGAAGAAACTGAGACCATCGAGAACGAGAGCACTATCGAAGCTACCGTAGAGGAGGAAGAGGAAGAGGAAGAGGAAGTAGAGGTACCTATAGAAAATATACTAGAAAATGCCTGGGCCCTGGCAGAAGCCAATAACACGGCGGCAGCCCTTCAGCATTTGGAAGATGCCAAATTGAATTATCAACAAGCAGAAATTGAGTATTATCAAGCTTTAATTCTGGCTCAATTTGAGCAGAACTTACCTGCGGCAAAAGAAAAATTAACGGAATTAACGGCTGCCATTCCTCCACATATCGAAAGCCTTTTTCTATTGGGTGAGGTAGCCGAAATCATGGAAAGCTTTCAAGAAGCTGGGGATGCTTATGAAAAACTGTACCAAATCCAGCCGGATTATAAAGGTCTAAAATACCGCTTAGGAATGGTTTGGGCACATCATTTTGAGAACAAAGCCAATGAAGCGGCAGCCCTACTGGCTGAAGCAGTGACTGAAGAGCCTGAAAATGCAGATGCGCTGTACCAATACGGCCTGCTCCTGAATGAAAAGATGGGTCAGCAAGAGGAAGCTATTGAATACCTCAATAAGACCTTAGCGCTTTCCAGTGATCATCCCTTTGCCCATTATGACCTGGCTTTAATCTACCACCAGCAAGGACAAGCCAGTGCGGCGGCGGCAGCCTATCAACAAGCTATTATCATTAATCCTGAATTAAAAACTCCCGAAAACGACATGGCGTTTAACAACATTGCAACTGTGGCGGAAGATTCAACCGCTATTGAACAAACCACTCTAGATGCCCTCAAAAACAATATTGCCCAACTTGAAGGGCTAATCAGAGCACGAGAAGAAGAAAACACCAAGTTAAAACTCAGCCGACCAGGCTCCGACAAAACGGTATTTATTAGTGGTGCAACCGCTGGAATTGGCCGAGCTACGGCTACCTTATTTGCCGAAAATGGTTTTAGGCTAATTTTGAACGGAAGGAGAAGCGATCGATTGGATGAACTAAAAGCCACCTTCGAGGAAGAGTATGATGTAGCCGTTAAACTGTTGCCTTTCGATGTAAGTGAGGTTTCAGCCGTGCAAGAAGCAGTAGAAAGCCTAGAAGAAGATTGGCGAAATGTAGATATTCTGATCAATAATGCTGGCAAAGCACGAGGTGCTGCCCCGATTCATGAAGGTGACTTTGCGCATTGGGATGAAATGATCGATACCAATATCAAGGGCCTCCTGTATTTGACTAGAGCCATCAGCCCTCATATGGTCAGTCGAAAATCTGGACATATCATCAATGTAGGTTCAGCCGTAGGCAAAGAGGTGTACAAAAATGGAAATGTGTACTGTGCCACTAAATTTGCAGTAGATGGCCTGACCCGAGCGATGCGGATGGATTTACACGAACACAATATCCGGGTAAGCCAAGTCAGTCCAGCGCATGTAGAAGAAACTGAGTTTGCATCCGTACGTTATGATGGTGACCAAGAGAAGGCAAATATTTACCAAGATTTCAAGCCTTTATCTGCACAAGATGTAGCGGAAACGATCTATTTCATGGCTACAAGGCCTGCACACGTCAATGTACAAGATGTTCTGATCATGAGCACTCAACAAGCCACAGCTACGATGATTGATCGGAGTGGAAGGGCTGCCCTGGAAAATGGCCAGGAGGGATAAGTGCTGACAAATGGCAATTCAAACCTAGCATAAAGGGCAACTTTTCTCAGGGCTTCTTATATTGAGGTCTGCACCGGAAAGGATAAAACGAGAAAAATCCCAAATATGTCTAAGTTAACCCATATTGTCCCTGTTTTCTTTATACTTATTTGTATCCTATTTTCAGGGTGCCATAAGGAAGAAAACAGGGCTTTTTTATTGGAAGAAGACGTCAACAAACAAGTGCCAGGTGATTGGTTTTTTAAACAACGAGCCTTTCCCCAAGGCAAAATCAATCACGCGGCCTATTACCAAGCTATTCGAAATCAAAAAGCCGCGATTCAGACCCGCAACAATGATCCTTGGTTTCCGGTCGGACCTACTAATATTGGAGGGAGAATTACCGATATAGAAGTTCACCCTAGTCAGCCCAGCACCGTCTATTTTGGTGCCGCCGCCGGAGGAATATTCAAGTCAGAAGATGACGGTCTGAGTTGGACTCCCATATTTGACGATGCGGATAACCTGGCCATTGGTGACTTTGCGATTGCCCCCAATGATCCGAAAACCCTATACGTCGGTACAGGTGAAGCCAATGGCGGTGGCAGCTCCTTATCCTATGATGGAAATGGGGTTTATCGCACCAATAATGGGGGTAATAGCTGGACAAACATCGGATTAACCCATGTAGGTAGCATTGGGAAAATTGAAATTGATCCTAAAAGGCCAGAACGCATCTTTGTAGCAGCGATGGGTCGGCTTTTTGAAAGCACTCCCAATCGAGGGGTATATAGAAGCCTTGATAGTGGGCAGAATTGGGAAAAAGTACTTTTTGAAAGCGACTCTACGGGCGCCATTGATCTAGTCATCAATCCTACACAACCGGACACCATTTACGCTGCACTCTGGGAACGAATAAGGACCTTGAAACGAAGATCTTATGGCGGTGAAACTTCTGGTATTTATCGATCTACGGATGGGGGTAGTTCCTGGGCGCCGCTCACCAATGGATTGCCCAATGTTGGTCCTCGAAAAGGTCGCATCGGGCTCAGCATTTCAGCCTCTGATCCCAACATTTTATATGCGGTATATGCTACACAGACTGGGAACCTCGAAGGCATCTATAAAACGGAGAACCATGGCGAAAGCTGGACTAGAATAAATACAAACGGCATCACCTCAGTATCTTTCATGTGGTGGTTTGGAAAAATTCAAATCGATCCACTAGATCCCGATAAAGTGTATATGCCAGGCTTGAATATCGTCAAAACCTTGAATGGGGGTGAAAACTGGTATGAAGTATTCATTGGTACCCATGTAGATCAACATGCTATTTGGATACATCCAGATGACCCAGACTTGGTTTGGCTGGGCAATGATGGTGGCCTATTTAAAAGTGAAGACGGCGGCAATAACTATGACAAGATCAATCCCCTACCCATTACGCAATTCTACTCCGCCAGCTCCGACCCCAATTTTCCAGAGCGGCTTTATGGAGGGACCCAAGATAACGGGGTAATGCGAACAACCACCGGTGCGCAGGATGACTGGAACATTCTAATTTATGCAGATGGATTCTCTACGCTCCTATCCCCGGACGATCCAGCTTTCATTTTGACGGAATTTCAATTTGGCAATTTACGACGCTCCTTAGATGGAGGACTTTCATTTACGATTGCCAGCCCGGTCTTGGAAGTAGGAGATCGAACCAACTGGCATGCGCCCCTGGCCATGAATCCTAAGAATAGTTCGACCATCTACTTCGGCCGGGATCGGCTCTACCGATCAAGAGACAAGGCGGATTCTTGGGAGATCATCAGCCCCGACTTAACCCATGGCCCTGATGCGGGTAACTTGGTCTTTGGCACGCTCAGTACGATCAGTATTTCTCCATTGGACACTAACCTAATTTATACAGGATCGGATGATGGCAAAGTCTATGTAACTAAAAATGGCGGGGCAGCTTGGCAGGATATCACCGCGGGCTTACCCCAACGTTGGGTCACAAAAGTTCAAGCCTCTCCTTTTGACCTTTCGACCGTTTATGTGACCCTTTCCGGCTATAAATCGAACAACTATGAGGCTCACGTTTATGTATCCACTGATGCTGGCCAAAACTGGATACCCGTTGATGCAAACTTACCTGACGTCCCAGTCAATGATATTGAAATTGATTTACAGACGGAGCAACTTTATGTGGCCACCGACATCGGCGTGTACAGTTCAGACAATCAGGGAGAAAATTGGGAAGTAATGGGTACAGACCTGCCCAATGTAGTCGTGACTGATCTTATTTATGACGATCAGCGTTCAGTCCTTTATGCAGCTACTTATGGGCGTTCTATCTTTAAATATGAGCTTAGTCCGACCACCTCGGCGAATACGGTCTCAGCCGTGGACTTTAAAGCTAAAGTGTTTCCCAATCCCAGTTCTGGCTGGTTCCAGTTTGAGTTTGAGTTGAAACATGAAGCCTTTATCAATATTGTAGTCCATAATGTGCAGGGCCAAGCGCTCAAAACACTAGCAGCGGGTAGGTTTCAAGCCAAGGAACACCTTTTATCCTTTGATCTATCGGAATTCACAGCTGGTTTGTATTTTCTCAGCATTAACACCAAAGGCGGGCAGCAGCAGTATAAGCTTATCATTCAATAATCACTACGACAAAGACTTCAGAAGTTTCCTTAGGTTTGACCAGGAAAACTTCTGAAGTCTAGTGCCAAGAATACTTTATTTTCAAAAAAAGAGTAGCCTGTTGTTGTCGAATAGAAACTGATCCGTATATTCAGAACGCAAAATGAAATTTGCCATTTTGTAGCCATTGAACAATATCTTTTTGCATATTTCATTGCATACAAGTACCCATTTCAGTTACGGGCACTGAATAGACCACGGATTAATGCGTAATTTAAAGACCACTTATTTTGAAGACTTACAGCTGTTTAAAGACGGTATGCACCTATTTTGGAGTGCCGCTTTAATCATTGCGCTATTCACCTTACCCTTTTTTGTCAAAACTTACTATCTCACCATTCTCAATCTGATGGCAGTAAACGTCATCGTAGCCTTAGGCTTGAATTTATTGGTAGGAAATACTGGACAGATTTCATTAGGCCATGCAGGGTTCGTAGCAATTGGAGCCTATACCACCGTATTATTGCTCAAACTTGGCGTACCGTTCCTCTTTGCTTTTGTAGCAGCGGGATTGGTCAGTGCCCTATTTGGCATCTTATTGGGAATTCCTTCTTTAAAACTAGAAGGTCCTTATTTGGCCATCGCCACCCTGGCTTTTGGGCTGGCGGTAACAACGCTTATTGGGCGAATGGATTTTCTGGGGGGACGCATGGGTATGAACGTGCCCAAACTTCAGGTGGGCTGGACCGGCTTAAAGTATGACCATTCCTTGTACTATATTATACTTTCCGTTACCATACTAGCTGTCATTGCCATTAGAAACATCCTGCGTAGTCGGATCGGTAGGGCTTTTCAGGCCATCAGGGATAGTGATATTGCGGCGGCAGCTATTGGTATCCACTTGACACGTTATAAACTGTATAGTTTTGGGCTAAGCGCACTATTTGCAGGAGCTGCAGGTTCCTTGTGGGCGTTGTATCTGGGGTTTATCAATCCTACCCTCTTTAGTTTTATTCTTTCGATCAATTTTCTAGTCATTATAGTCTTGGGCGGTTTAGGTTCGATCACCGGTTCAATTATGGGGGCGGTCGTCTTGACCTATTTGAATCTTCAACTGGAAAATGTAGTTGATATTCCCCTTTTGGGTGCCGCTTTGTTTAAATTTTCTGAAGTTTTTATGACAACTACTGGTATTTCCAATGTCTCCTGGGTTTTGACGGGCTTCATTTTGATACTAGTGGTTTTATATGAACCACTTGGCTTATATGGTTTGTGGATTCGCACTAAGATCTATTGGAAACGATGGCCCTTTTAAATAATAGTACATGTTAGGTCAATTGATCATTAGCAGTTTAGTGGTAGGGAGTATATATGCCCTGATGGCTTTGGCCATGAGTATTACGTACAAAGCTTCGGAAGTACCCAACTTCTCACAGGGAGAGATGGCCATGCTATCTACCTATGTGACTTTCGTACTATTGAGTTCATTTGGTTTGTCCTTTTATCCAGCCATCCTACTGACCATCGGTTTCGCCTTTTTGTTGGGACTTATTCTAGAGTTCTTCTTTTTACGGCGAGCGAAAAACCCAACGCCCTTAAACCTGATTGTCATTACGATTGGGTTCCAATTGATGCTGTATGGAATAGCCGGTTGGAAATGGGGCAGTGAGCAACGGCAAATCAATCTACCCTTTTCGGAATCTAAGGTAATCGTGCAAAATGATGTTTTTGCCTTGAC
>Ga0070728_10004664_pt1 | contig 14030 bp, 11 predicted proteins | sample tdDd471_FD_66723 | JGI IMG/M metagenome (GOLD analysis project Ga0070728, IMG submission 66723) | Marine sediment microbial communities from the Atlantic coast under amendment with organic carbon and nitrate - tdDd47.1 | ecosystem: Environmental > Aquatic > Marine > Coastal > Sediment | place...
TTACCACAGATCGACATCAATACCTCAGTTCTGCTTCGCTGCATAGTGCCTGGAGTCAAAGAAGAGCAACAGATAAACGCTCGGGTGAGAAATATACAAATTGATCTTACCGAAACCCGAGTAGGCGTCGAATTTGAGAATCTACAACAACACCTAATGGATACAATTGGACAATATCTCTATTCGCTTGAGAGTCTGGGCAGTTGATGAAAAAGAGATGATTTTCTTCAAAAACCAATCAAGGAAATGGCTGGGCAACTCTCATCAGGAAGGTGTAGCTATGGCCCTGATTTCCTGTTCCTTTGCGGCTATATCATTTGCCAGCAGGAATTGATTAACCGCGCGGAGGAGGTTATCGCCGTCTTGCTGTACCTTGAAATAGGCATTACCGCGAAGGTGATCCGTAAAAAAGCGTACCCCCAGCTCAAAACATATAAGCAGCACCCCATCGAAAATGTAGCCACGCTGTTTTCTTGAAAGCAACCCATCCGGTTCGGAAAAATAGCCATCAACTATTGCCCGGCAAAAGGATAAATCAAAAGTGATTGGTGCAATATCGCGCCCAATCTCCCCGCCCCTGTTGCAACAGGAACGCAGGCAATCTCCCAAGTCATAATGCACCAGCCCCGTCGCCACGGTATCAAGATCGAGCAAACCAATGACATCTCCGTGATCACTGAAAAGGAAATTATCCACCTTTGGGTCACCGTGAATCGGCTGGAGGTTGAGAATACCTGCATTCTTCGCATGTTCAAGCGTTGCCGCCTGCTGCCGGTATTTGTCTATAGTTTCCATACAAAAGCGAAAATCTTCACCTGCCACCGCCTTTGTATCTGACATCTCCTGGTCGTAGTCTTTGAGATAACGGACCAGGTCATGAAATCCCGGAAGCGGATCGAGAAATCCTCGCATATCAAAATCTCCGACACCCCGGTGAAAATTTGCCAGGGTCCTGCCTACCTGACGAGCCTGAGCGAGATCGACCAACACTTGGTAACTCTTATGGGGAAGATACGTCTGTCCGCGCCAGAAGAATCCTTTCTTGTCTCTAAAATACAGGTCATTTCCCAGAGTATGCACTGGAGAAGCTACCTGCAAATGTTGTGGCACCCCTTCTTTTTTCTGACTTAAATGACTGGAAATTTTTTGAAAATTCTCAATAACCCGGAGCGGGTCAAAAAAGACATCGCTATTGATCCTCTGCAGTACAAAAGAGTGATCAGCGGATCGAACCAGGTAGGTATCGTTAATATTACCGCAGCCAAGGGGGCTTACTGTACAGGTGGCGGGATCACTGCAAAACTCAGCAAGAACCTCGTGGGAAAGGACATCACCGGCCATCGAACACTCTCCCTTTCAGCTCCTGACGAACAAAGCGTACTGCTCCAACGAGTGCCGCGTCCTTTCTTAATATCAAAAAGACGGGGATGTCCTTCATGAAAAAGGACATCGGTCCTTTTGCATTAAAACTTTTTAAGAAACCGTCGAATTTAAATTGCCCTATCAGCCTTGGAAGAATACCTCCACCAAGATAGATCCCTCCCTTGGCATAAAGCTTTAGGGCAAGGTTGCCCGCTTCACTGCCAAGAATCGAAAGAAAAAGATTAAGCACCCGCCGACATAAAGGACAAGGCTTTCCATCTATTCCAATTATTGCACCCGTTGCACCACCTACTATGATTGGAATCCTGTCCTTTGATCTGTTCATTGCCTCAACTATCCAGGCAGATTCAGGGATGTGATGATACTCTTTACAAAAAGCATAGAGATTGGCGAGTCCCGGCCCGGAAATCAACATTTCATAACTGACCGGCTTATTTTTTCTTTGCATCCAACTAAGAAGAGCGAGCTGTTCTTCATTCACCGGGGCAAAATCAGTATGCCCGCCTTCCGAGCCTCGAACAAACATCTGTCCGCCAAACTCAACCAGCAACCCCTCACCAAGACCGGTACCCGGCGCTACAACTCCACACACCGAACCACCTTGGCCCGCTCCCGACTGGAGCTCCAAAAGATCTGCGGGCTCAAGCATGGCTATAGAACTACACACCGCTGTCAGGTCATTGATGAGGAGTGCCCGTTGAAAGCCGAATCGTTTTTCCAGCTGGCTACAGTCAATCACCCAGGGCAGGTTGGTCAATTGAGCTTTACCGTCGACAACTACACCGGCCACAGCAAGGCAGGCAACCTGGGGAACCTGCTCAACTCCAAGCAGGAAATGTTCTATAATTTCTTCAAAACCAGAGAACTCTGCATTACGATAACGCTTTTGAGAAAGCGATTCACCACCCGATTCAGCAACAGGGAAAATCGCCAACTCGCTCTTAGTGCCCCCAATATCAGCTACAAAGAGAGTCGTCATCATCACACCAGTAATTTATGGCACAGCAGAAAAATTATTCAGCCGGTTGAAACAAATGCACATCACGCTGGGGATACGGGAAGGAGATTCCCTGTTCATCAAAAGTTATTTTAATCGTTTCGGTGAGGGCGCAATAGACATCCCAATAGTTCTCCTTTGCCACCCAAGGTCGAACCACAAGATTCACGGAAGAATCACCGAGTTCAGAGACAGCAACAAATGGCGCTGGATCTCGGAGTACCCTGCTATCAGCTGCCAGGATCTCTTCCAGGGTCACTTTTGCCTTGCGGATATCATCATCGTATCCAATACCGACAACCAGATCAATTCGCCGTGTTGGATTTGCTGTAATGTTGGTGATGGTGGAATTCGCGATGCTACCATTGGGGATAATTTTCCGCTGATTATCAGGGGTATTGAGGATAGTACTGAAAACGGAAATTTGTTCAACTTTACCCGTTTCACCTCCAACTGTCACCACATCACCAACCTTGAATGGACGAAAAAGAATCAACATTACCCCTGATGAAAAATTGGCCAGTGAATCTTTTAAGGCAAGACCTACAGCTAAGGATGCCGCACCGAGTATCGCCAGAAAGGAAGTAGTTTTGATCCCCAGCTGACCAGCCGCTGCAATAAGCACAGTAATAAAAAGGGCATAATAAAGGATACCTTCCAGGAAGCCGATCAGAGTAATGTCTATTTGTCTGCTTTCCAGCAACCTGACGAGTATCTTAGTAATTTTCCTGGCAATCCACTTTCCGATAAGAAAGACTAAAAGGGCAGAAATTATCTTCCAACTGTAAGTAATGAGCAACGGTTGCAAACTCTTGACCATTTCCAGGTCTATGTTCAAATCCATTTGTCCCCTCCCTGTTCTCTTTCACGAGTTGACCGGTACGATATACACAAAAGAGAGGCTAAGAAGTAACCAAAATTTCACTCTTCACAGTATAACCGGTGGTTAGACTAACTGATCAATCTTATGCATCGATAGATTGAATATCCCACGCCTCCGTCCGGCCACTATTGTCCGGATTCTTGACGATGTTGAATTCAAAGATATTTGAGGAATCGAGAAAGAGTGAATCATTGACCTCCTGTGCCTTTGAGCAGTGAAAAAACACAGACTGGGGAAGTAACCCTTCCGGGTCAAGGCTATAGTAACGCATGAACCCAAACCCACGATCAGGATTATAGTTGATTGGGATCCCGCGTTGTCTGTTCTCACCGTTCTGGGCAGTAATCGGCAAAAGACCAGGAATAAGAAAACCTGAGAGGAAGTTGTCCGCTGCTTCTTTTAAATCATTACTCACATGATTAAATCCGATAACTTCCACACGGCACCCCATATTTTGGAGTGCCAGAACCAGGCGGATAAAATCACCATCTCCGGTTAATAGAATAACACGATCAAGATTTCTAGCCTGTAAGAGCGCATCAATAGCCAGATCCATGTCGGCATTGGCTTTTGTAGTTAAAATTCCCTCGTCATCGACAAAGTGTTTAACATACTTTTTAATCACTTTGAAGCCGCACTGCCGGATCACTCCATGGTAACGATAGAGTTTTTGTCGATATTCAGGATCATCCTTGGTCCGTTCGCGATCTTCAGCGAGGTAGGAGTTTGCTCGCAAAAGTATAGAATTCCCAGCACCAGCGAGCTCGGCAAGCACATCGTAACGCATGCCGTATCCGCCACACATCCTAATATTTTCTGCATCTACATAGATTCCGGCCTTCAGCATATCGTCACATGTATCATGGATGGTTTGTTATTTTTGAGTTGCCTTAATAATTCAGTTTACTCCCACTCAATTGTTGCCGGAGGCTTTGAGGAAATATCATAAACGACTCTGTTTACACCACGAACCTCGTTTATGATACGACTGGAGATCTCACCCAAAAGTTCATAGGGCAACCTGCTCCAATCCGCTGTCATGGCATCCCGTGAATCGACAGCGCGGATAGCTATAACATGTTCGTAGGTTCGCCCATCTCCCATAACGCCAACTGTCTGTATAGGCAGGAGTACGGCAAAAGATTGCCATACTTTTCTGTACCAACCAGCTTTTCTCATCTCGTCGAGCACGATAACATCCGCCTGACGCAGAATACGAAGCCGTTCTTCGGTCACTTCTCCCATGATCCTGATGCCAAGCCCTGGCCCAGGAAAAGGTTGACGATAGATGGCCTCTTCTGGCAAACCAAGTTCCAGGCCAAGTTCGCGGACTTCGTCCTTAAACAACTCACGCACCGGCTCAATGAGATCAAGCTGCATAATTTCCGGTAAGCCACCAACATTGTGATGGGACTTGATTGGAGCTTCACCACGAAAACTGACTGATTCAATCACATCAGGGTACAAAGTACCCTGGGCAAGGTATTTCACCTGGCCAATTTTCTTAGCTTCTTCCTCAAAAATTTTGATAAAACCAAGGCCAATACGCTTGCGTTTAACCTCAGGATCTTCTATGCCCTCAAGTTCACCAAGAAAATAATCCGTAGCATCTATATCTATAAGCTTTAACTGACTTTTTTCTTTGAAAAATCTTAAGATCGAGCCGGTTTCACCAGTTCGCATCAGGCCATTATTGACATAAATACAGGTAAGCTGATCCCCTATGGCTCTATGAATTATAGCCGCCACAACAGAGCTATCGACACCGCCGGAAAGAGCGCAGATAACATTATCACTGCCCACTTTTTTCCTGATGGCCTCGACATTCTGCTCAATAAAAGAATGCATCGTCCAATCAGGTTTGCAATTGCAGATACCGAAGATGAAATTTCTCAGCACATCGGTGCCAATAAGGGTGTGAGCCACTTCCGGATGAAACTGTACTGCGACAAATGGCTGTACCTTGTGGCGCAAAGCAGCATAAGGTGAGTTATCACTTACAGCAGTAGCTTCAAAGCCTTCTGGAATGACCTCAACACGGTCACCATGGCTCATCCATACCTGATGCTGTATACCATTCATTGCAAGGCCTGCGAAAAGCCCGGCTGTATAGTTGATAGTCAATTCCGCTTTGCCAAATTCTCGTTTTTCAGCAGTTTCCACCTTGCCGCCCAGCTGTTGAATCATTAGCTGCGCGCCGTAGCATATTCCGAGTATAGGGATACCAAGGTCAAACAGACCAGCATCGGAATGGGGGGCATCCTCGTCATACACAGAGCATGGACCACCTGAGAGAACAATACCGGATGGTTTTAACTCTTTGAGCTTATCGAGGGAAATTGAGAAAGGATGAATTTCACTGTACACCTTCTGCTCTCTGATCCTTCTGGCAATCAGTTGGGTGGTCTGAGACCCAAAATCAAGGATGATTATTTTTTCACTATGAATATCCATGGATTCTCTCGTCTTCTCCTCAATTATTTATTTTAAACCGGCCTAACACTCGTCAATAATCAATCCTGATTGCGGATAAATCTTTTCCTAGAGTTAAGCTGTTCTATAATTTGGTGCTTCCTTGGTAATTATGACATCATGCACATGGGATTCCCTCAGCCCAGCGGCAGAAATACGGACAAATTTCGCTTTTTGCTGCAGTTCAGGGATAGTTGCAGCTCCAACATACCCCATCCCGGACCTCAGGCCACCGATCATCTGATACATAACAGATGATAAAGGCCCGCGGTATGGCACCTTGCCTTCAATCCCCTCGGGTACAAGTTTTGAAGCAGTGGTTACGTCTGACTGGAAATAACGATCTGCAGAGCCCTCGCTCTGCCCCATTGCACCAAGCGACCCCATCCCTCGATACCCTTTATAGGTCCTCCCCTGGTAAAGGAAAGTGTCACCCGGAGTCTCATCGGTTCCAGCAAAAAGACTGCCAAGCATGACTGTACTGGCGCCAGCCCCAATAGCTTTGGCCAAATCACCAGAATATTTGATACCGCCGTCAGCGATTATCGGAATGTTGTATTTATTGGCAACCTTCACACAGTTTTGCAAAGCTGTCATCTGGGGTACTCCGACACCAGCTACCACGCGTGTTGTACAGATCGAACCTGGACCGATACCAACTTTCACAGCATTAGCACCAGCCTTAATCAGATCTTCCGCTCCCTCTCCTGTTGCAACATTTCCGGCTATAACCGAAAGGTCAGGGAATGCCGCCTTAACTCTTGATACAGCCTGCAGCACACCCTTTGAATGACCATGAGCGGAATCGACCACCACGACGTCCACTCCAGCTTTTATAAGCCTTTCTGCCTGGCTTTCAATGTTGTCCCCGACTCCGAGAGCAGCTCCGACCAAAAGACGTCCGAATTTATCTTTAGCGGCCAGGGGATATTTTTTGATTTTTTCCAGATCTTTGATAGTGATTAAACCTTTTAAACCACCCTGATCGTCGACGACCAGCAGCTTTTCGATCCGATGTTCATGCAACAATGCTTTTGAGTGCTCTAAATCTATCCCAACCTCGGCGGTCACCAGGTTTTTAGAAGTCATGACATCAGAAACCCTCAATCCGTCATCAGAAACAAAGCGCAGATCTCTGTTAGTAACGATCCCCACCAGTTTTCCTTCGTGCAGTACTGGCAGTCCAGATATTTTATAGGTACTCATGATCTTCTGAACTTCGGCCACCGACTGGTTTTGTGTAACGGTAATCGGATCAATAATCATCCCTGATTCCGACTTTTTCACCCGTTCGACCTCAGTCGCCTGCTGTTCAATGGTCATATTCTTGTGGATTATACCGATTCCACCTTCTCTAGCCATGGCAATGGCAGTCCGGTGCTCAGTAACGGTATCCATGGCCGAACTTGCCAAAGGGGTGTTCAAAAAGATGGTATCGGTGAGCCGAGTTTGAAGATTTACTTCGTTAGGAAGAACCTCAGATGCTGAAGGTACGAGAAGTAAGTCATCAAATGTAAGTGCGGTTTCTATGTGATCTGGTAACATGTCCCCTCCTTGTCAGGGAGTGAAGCATAAAAGGATGCCGGTTTTTCGCTCTAGTACTTTAAATAGAATTTCCTGCACGATTTGGCCAGTAAAGGACAACACGACCACCTTTCATACTTCACATTGTGCTTTATTTTTAAAGTATCATAGTAAAGCATCTTTATAAAAAATCTCATTTTTTTTATGATGCCTGATTTTATAACGTAACATTACAACGAAGAGAAATTGAATGGTCCGCCATTCGCGAACTAAGGAAACATCTATACCATGTTGCTTGAAATCAACCCGATAAACCCTCAACCACGACTTATTGAAAAGGTTGTTAAGTCACTTAAGAGCGGTGTCATAGTTTGTTATCCTACCGATACCGGTTACGGCATTGGCTGCGATCTTTTCAATCAGAAAGCTATCAAACAACTCGTACAATTAAAAAAAAGGCCTAAGCATAAGCCTTTTTCCTTCATGTGCTCAGACCTGTCAGATATCAGCAGATACGCTCATGTCTCAAACACTGCCTATCGGCTACTTAAAAAAAATCTTCCCGGACCATATACCTTCGTCCTGCCTGGAACAAAACTGGTTCCCAAGATCATGGCTACAAAACAAAAAACCGTTGGTATAAGGGTTTCAAGTCACCCGATCAGTAAGCTTCTTATAGAAACCTTGGGCAATCCGATCGTCAACACCAGTGTCCAACTTGAAGAGGAGGAGACGAAGCTTGCTGAACCATATGACATCGAGCAATATCTAGGAAAAAGAATTGAACTCGTCGTTGATGGTGGTCCAATCTACCCCGACCCCTCTTCTGTAATCGATCTAACAAGCGATTATCCTGAGATTCTCCGCGTCGGCAAAGGCGACGTCAATCCTTTTCGCTGATGAGTGCTTCTTTCAAGGATTTACTCATGGTAAAATGCAAGGTCTTCCGATCAGGAATTTCCATAATTTTGCCTGTACGGGGATTCTTGGTCAAACGGGGCTTTCTCGCTCTCACCGAAAAACTACCAAATCCACGTAACTCGATACGTCTCTCATCCACCAGAGCCGTTGCCATTGTTTCCAGCATGATATCAACCGCCAGGCTGACATCTTGTTTTTGCATGGAAAGTTCACCGCTAACCTTATCTACTAAATCTTTTTTCAACATACCTAATAACGTATAATCAAGATATTACCAAGGACCGCCAATCGGGCCTGTCCCCATGAGAGTATAAAAAAAGGTTGTCTTGCCGGTGATCCGGCAAGACAACCTTTTAGCTGCATTCCAAGCGCCTTGCTTCGGCTACTACCTATTCGTTTTCAGCGCCATCATTACCTTCTGCAGCCGCTTTCAACAAATCACCAAAAGTTGATGGTGCTGTCTCGGCAGCAACTTTTTCAGCCTTCTTGAATTTTTCTACCGCTACCTCTTCATCATCACCCTCAAGGGTTTTAACAGAAAGGCCGATCTTTCGATCTTTAGCAGAAACATTAATAACAATTGCCTTCAAAGTATCCCCGACCTGATACATACCAACCGGGGTCTTCACTTTGTCTTTGCTGAGTTCGGAGACATGAACAAGGCCTTCAATGCCTTCTTCAAGTTTCACGAAAACACCAAAATCAGTAACATTAGTGATCTCACCTTCAACAACCGTACCTGATGGGTAGTTGTTGTAAGCTGCCTGCCATGGATCTGGAACAAGCTGCTTGATTCCCAGCGAGAATCGTTCATTCTCTTTATCTATTTTCAGGACAACAGCCTGGATCACTTCACCTTTAGCGTACTTCTCGGAAGGATGCTTAATCCGTTCAGTCCAGGAAAGATCAGAGACATGGATCAAACCGTCGATGCCCTCTTCAATTCCTATGAACACACCAAAATCAGTAATATTCTTAATTTTTCCTTCAATTACGGACCCGACTGGATAGTTTTCTGTAACCAGATCCCATGGATTCGGCTGAAGCTGTTTCATACCAAGAGAGATACGCTTGGTCTCTGTCTCAATATTCAGCACCATTATTTCGACTTCATCACTCACAGAAACCATCTTGGATGGGTGACGCGGTTTCTTCGACCACGTCATTTCGGATACGTGGATCAGACCTTCAACACCTTCTTCCAGTTCAACAAAAACACCGTAATCGGTAATAGAAACGACCTTACCATTGGTGGTCTCGTTCACCGGATACCTGTCGGTAACAGTGGCCCATGGGTCATCACGTAGCTGCTTCACACCCAGGGACACGCGGTCATGCTCCTTATCGTACTTGAGAACTTTAACCTCCAGCTCTTCACCAACTTTGTAGAGTTTTGCCGGGTGGGATACACGTCCCCAGGAAAGATCAGTAATATGACAGAGACCGTCCATACCGCCCATGTCAATAAAGAGACCGTAGTCGGTAATATTGGTAATGGCACCCTTAATGATCTGGCCTTCTTCCAACTTAGAGCGCATTTCCTCACGGAGCTTATTGCGTTCTTCTTCAAGTATAGCGCGACGGGAAATAACAACGTTGTTTCTCTTTTTATTGAATTTGAGAATCTTGAATTCCATCGATTCCCCAATCAGACCGTCGAGATCTTTAACGGGACGAAGATCAATCTGAGAATATGGCAGGAAGGCCGGAACGCCGATATCAACTGACATACCACCTTTCACACGACTTTCAATTTTACCAGCAATTGTTTCGTCAGCTTCTTGAATTTCTGCGATTTTCTCCCATACCTTTATCGCAATAGCCTTCTCTCTTGACAGGAGGAGTCCACCTTCTTCCTTACGTCGCTCTACGAAAACCTCAAATACGTCACCAACTTTGATTTCCTCACCATCTTCCAGGCGGAATTCCGATTTGGCAATATAACTTTCCGCTTTATCGCCGACATCGACAAGGAGATAATCGTCAACAGTGCCGATAATGGTGCCCATAGCAACATCTCCGACTGCGACCACCTTGTTATTTTCTTCCATTTCGAAGAGCTCTGCAAAGCTCATCTCTTCACTGCTGTCCTGGGTTGATTGATTAAGTTGTTCTGTCATGGATTTTACTCTTCCTGTAGACCAGAGGCCAAATGGTAAAGGTTATTTTACCCCTGCATAAAATGGTTGCCGGAGTAAAAAGAAAATAGGCTACTCCCCAAATAGGGCGCAACCTCCGCATACATGAACCACACTGTATAGCAATTTTTCAACGAAAGGACAACAACTTCTTATCGGAAGAGATGATTTTTTTGATTTTCCTTGAGACCCGTTCAAAGCTCATCGCAACGACCCGGGTCTCTAGAATCTTGCTACGAACTTTTAAAAAGTTTTATTTTGCATATTTCTTTTCAAACCCCGCCCTGTTGCGGTTTGTGTTCCTGTTTCTGGGTTTTCTCTTACTTTTAGGGCGCTGCTGGTTAACGTCATGTGACACTTTTTTATCCTGCCCCTTCGGAGGTGCTGTCAAAAGCGTCTCTTCGGGCAGCACACAATCGAATTTCCTGTCAATAAATTCCTCTATGGCCGGCAGATAAAAGGATCCTTCCTCACAGGCAAAACTTACCGATTTACCGTTCGCGCCTGCCCTACCTGTCCGACCGATACGATGAACATAATCTTCCGGCTCATATGGTAATGTATAGTTAACAACAAAGGTAATTCCATCGATATGGATACCACGCCCGGCGACATCTGTCGCCACGAGCACTTTTACTTTGCCGGATCTGAAGTTTTCTAACCTGGTCATTCGTTTATTCTGGTCAACATCCCCGGACAACAACACACAGTCTATATTATTTCGCTGCAGACGATTGGACAATCGCTTTGTTTCATTCTTCATGTTTGCAAAGACAATGATTCGGTCGTCCGGATTCTGCTGAATGAGGTTGTAGAGAACGGCATACTTTTCCTCCGCCGTGACCAGATAGACGAATTGCTCGACCGTCTCGACAGCCACCTGCTCCGACTCCGCCTCAACTACCCTGGGCTGGACGCTCCATTGAGAAGCCAGGCGCTGCACGTCCTCTGAGACAGTTGCGGAAAAGAGCATGGTCTGCCGATCCTTTTTCGCTGGCAGTCGACCAATGATTCTTCGGACATCTGGGATAAATCCCATATCAAGCATTCGGTCAGCCTCATCCAAAACCAGAATATTGCAGCTACTCAGGTCGACCACTCGTTTATTCATGAAATCAAGGAGACGCCCTGGGGTTGCAACCAACAGATCACACTGCTTGTTCTGCAGGTAATCCATCTGTTTTTGGTAATCCACTCCTCCGTAAACGGCACGCACCGAAAGATTACAGTATTTGGCGAAAGCACGTCCCTCTTTTGCTATTTGATTTGCTAACTCACGGGTGGGTGCCAAGACCAAAGCACGAACGTTTCCTTTTCCAGACTTCTTCTCAGCCAGCAACCTCGAAAGAATGGCGATCAAAAAAACCGCAGTTTTTCCGGTACCCGTATTTGCCTTTCCCACCAGATCCTTTCCATTCAAAACATCTTGAAGTGATTTTTCCTGAATGGGGGTGCAATACTGGAATTTCTGATCAGCTATAGCCCGCATTATTTTGAGTGGAATAGTGTAATCGTGAAAGCGACTCTTCCCTTCAACAGGGGTAACAGGAAACTCCTCCAGACGCCAGGCAGGCTTACGTTTGGGCTTCGGTCTGTTTTTTTCCGTCTCCTGATTTGTTTCTCTTTTCGGATCAGCCAGAGAGTTCCTGTCTGACAGGGCTCCCCCTGCCTTCAATTCAGCTGTTTCCATGGCCGGAAGCTGGGGTTTTGAAGATTCAGAATTCTTTGAACCCTCAGTTGAACGCCCCAGCAATTTGCCGTATCGATGCTTTCCGGCCCGGGCTATACTTCTGATTTTTTTTCCTACTGAAAGGACAATGTTTTTCATTATAGACTCTATGTATAACCTATTATAAGCTAATGGTAGCTCCGGCAAGATTGATTAACGAGATCGTGCCGAATCTATCCGGTGCATACAAACAGTGATGGCATCGGACTTTGACTGGCAAAAGATGGGTTGCGGCAAGCCGCAACCAGCAAGAGAAGTGGCGTAAGCGAACGTGTAATAGGAGAAAATCACGTTCGGTCAGAATTGATCACAGCTCATAACAACTAATTTACTCTATTTCCCTAAGACCTGCAACTCCTCCATCAGAGGCCCAAACAAGTTCTCAAATTCAGGAATAGCCTTTTTCAACACTGTTCCGAGAACTGGAATTTCCTTTTCATTTACCACAAGATTGGCCGAATTTGCCAAGGCCTGCAAGTCGTAAAGAGTTTCAAACTCTTCACCTATCAAAACATAGAAAATATAACGACGGCGAGCCATACTCATATTCTGCATAAACTGGTGAAACTTCCCTGATTCAATCCCTCCTGGCTCAAAGGCACTGTGCAGGATAACTGCCGCATAGTTAACAAAGCGCATCTTTTCGATAGCATCTTCCGGGCTAGGACACTGATCCACATGATAGCCAGATTCCATGATAGCTTGCACCACCGGATCAAAACTCTTAGTCATCGGCATGAGTACCAGCGCTTCAGGTATATCTTCAATGGTTTCTTTTTCATCAAAAGAGCCATAACTCAGCCATTCAATATTTGGTGGTCCCGGAGGTTTAACTTTGACCTTCAGTGCGCCCCCACCGACTGCAGGGCGTCCTGAATCACTGCCTGGACTTACCAGCTTCATGCTGCTCTCATCAAGACCAAATGGGACCGCACAATGGACACATTTGACTTTTATTTTCTTTCCTGCCCCCAGCTGACGGACGCTTTCTCGAATTTTCTCACTCAACTTCAGCTGTTTACCGCAATGCGGACAATTCATTATCATATTTCCCTCACAACCTGATTTATCTGCCATAGAAACCGAAACCTTCCTCTTTTTCTTCCTCCATGGCCAAATCTGTCAAATTGGTTGTAGCCTCGCCCCGTTCTGCCTTAATACGGTCCAGCCCCCGGTTAAGTTCTGACCGGTGTGAGCAGTATGTTACGGCACTTTTTTCAGTTATCATACCCCGACTGTAAAGCTCAAGAATGTGCTGATCAAAAGTTCTCATATCAAGGGCTGAACCTTCGCTTACAATATTATAGAAGGTCTTATCTTCCGTCTCCCCGTTAATAATAAGATCTTTAACCCGTAAACTGGTGCGCAAAATTTCCATGGCAGCCACCCGACCACCACCAACCCGTGGCAACAATCGCTGGCTGACAATCCAACGGATAGTGTCAACAAGCCTGTTACGAATCTGAGGTTGCTCTTCCTGTTCAAACATACCCAGTATACGGTTGACCGTTTGTCCTGCATCAATGGTATGTAAGGTTGACAAGACCAAATGCCCGGTTTCAGCGGCAGTCAGCCCAATCTCCATGGTCTCACGGTCGCGCATCTCACCTACCAGGATAACCTTAGGTGCCTGACGGAGTGCAGCACGCATTCCCACCGCAAAACTGCTAAAATCGTTGCCGAGTTCCCGTTGGTTAAAGGTTGCTTTCAACTGTTCATGAACATATTCAATAGGATCTTCCAAAGTCACCACATGCACCGATCTTTCCTGGTTAATCCTATTTAACAGGGTAGCAAGGGATGTGGTTTTACCCGTTCCGGTCGCTCCGGTAAAAAGGACAAGCCCATTAAGCTCTGACGCCATCTTGCCAAAAGACTCAGGAAACTGCATGTTCTCAATAGAAGGTACCGTTGTCTCAAGTTTTCGCAAAACGGTAGTGAAATATCCCTTCTGGGTAAACACATTGACCCTGAACCTGGCTT
>Ga0070728_10004665_pt1 | contig 14025 bp, 10 predicted proteins | sample tdDd471_FD_66723 | JGI IMG/M metagenome (GOLD analysis project Ga0070728, IMG submission 66723) | Marine sediment microbial communities from the Atlantic coast under amendment with organic carbon and nitrate - tdDd47.1 | ecosystem: Environmental > Aquatic > Marine > Coastal > Sediment | place...
ATGGGCAATATGATCTGCATCCACAACATCGTGGCTGCGTCAGCCACTGTGGGGCTTATCGGTATGGAGGGCATGATTCTCCGCCGCACTTTCCCCCCCCTGCTCGCCTACGGAGCCACGGTAGGACTGGCTGGCCTCCTGCTTATCTTTATCGTGCTATAGCCTCTTAATCTGTCGAAAAATCACACTTAGAAAAAGCCCCCGCTCTACATAAGAGTGGGGGCTTTCTGGATGTCCGTTGATTTCGTCGGACTAAAATATGGCGGAGAGGGAGAGATTCGAACCAAACAATTTTTAACACATTATATCAATGAGTTATCAACACACAAATCTTTTACCGGCACCACTTGTTGTACCACACAAAACTCCCTACTCCCTTTTCAACAAAATAAACATTTCAAACGACAACGACAGGAGGGAGCACCAGTTAACGATATAAACTACTACCAACACGCACCCTTCTGAAAACGCAACTGCTAGTTACGCACAAAGTTACTCACACAACCCGCATATACCATTCCCATTGTCAAAAAAAACACCCCACAATTTAGGTATTACCAATAAACCGCACAAACCTATTTCCATATCCGCTCTACTCACGGCCCCTCCGTAGCGACGACTATAAAAATATTCCTATACACCATAATAAATATACTGGCCTAGAAGGAGCCAGGCGCTCAGCGCCCGGCTAATAACAGCCTCCTCATAGGCTGACAGCATAATCATCGAATAGACAAGACCGACAAAAAAAGGTCGGCGAGTTGGTCATTTTTTGTATGAAGCTGCGGGCAAAGCTATGCTTAACATATGGGGAGGGCTACCTGTGACCACACTTAAACCGTGTAAACAACAAAATACGGGCGCTTGGCGCAGGGCACTTGGACGACTTATGCTACAGTCTCGGTTTGAGAGACAATGAGCTTTACATCTCATTCATATCAATCACATCACCAACTCAACTGCAACAAGCATACTTGCAAGCCCATATGCTCCCGTGTATTCCAACAATCCCAATAAAACTTTATGGATTAAAGATCACAGATACTGTTTCAATACCGTAATTTGCCAGCAACATACTTTTCACGGAGCCAGGCTGTAAAAATCTATGTGCTGACTAGAACTGGTGGATGCTGCGAGCTTTGCGGCGAAAAAACCCCCTTCATCAAGTCAGATGGCACCCCTTTTTTAGAGGCCCACCACATTCGACGTCTGGCATATGGCGGACCAGATGATCTCCTCGGCATATGGCTGGGCTCTGTCCGAACTGCCACCGCCTTTGCCACCACAGCAGTGATTCAGTCGCGGCAAACAAGAAGCTTGTAGCTCATATCCAACGGTTAGAGGCAAATTCGTAATCAGTAGGTCGTCGGTTCAACTCCGATTCTTGCTCCACGGATAATCAAGCCCCACAAAGACTTACGTCATTATTGGGCTTTTCTTTGTTTGGCGAGATTGGCAACTGTACGCATTTTGTACGCACTCCCACAATTTATGAGTACTTATTATTCGGATACATTTCGGCACACTTACGCCTGAACACCTTCGCCTTGCCTTCGATGGCATCATAGCGCACATCTTCACTTGAATCATCAGACACAACAGCAAAGTGACGGATGACAAAATGAGAATGGCCGGATATCCTTCCTCCATGCGAAAAACGACATACTTGCTATTCATAATTCTTCTGCTGGCAAACGCCCCTGCCATGGCGCAAACGCTTCGTGTAAGCATCTTTCCGTTTTCGCCACCGTTTTCATACTTTTCTGTTCAAGGGCAGCAACGGGAACTCGCGGGATATACTGTTGATGAATGTCTCAGCATCGGTAAATTCATTGGCCGTGAGATTGAATTTGTTGAAGCGAGTTCGATAGCCAGACAGGCTGACGCGGTGAGAAGCAGCAACATCCCTGTTATCGCTCACGACTCAAGGGAATATGCAGATCAACACGGGTTTGTTTTTCTCCCCGTAGGAGTCAGCCTTCAACACCATTTATACCGTAACAAATCGTGCCAGACTAATATTAATCTTCTCAATCCATTGACTTGGGAGGGCAAGCGGTTCGTCAAAGTCAAAGGCGCTCCCTATGTAGAGGAAGTACCTTCTCCACCCGGAACAATAGAAGCTCCTTCCGCACTCGAAGCCCTACATATTCTCAACGACGGCGTAGCCGACATATTCGTGGCTCCGTCAGAACGGGTCGCAGATCATATCATCACAACACACGATCTCAACTCAATCCGCAAGGAAGGCTCATTCATTGGCGAAGCCCCTCTTGGACTCGTGGTCGACCCTACTGACACCCTGTTGATTTCTCAGTTGAGCGAAGCCATCAAGACCCTGGAACGAAATGGAAGCCTCGCACGCATCCGTGGCAAATGGTTCAATCAAGATAAAGAGCTCGCATTTACCAAATACGCAAAACACATTGCAGGAATAAGCCTGACAATCGGGCTCGCATTTCTTGGCTTTGCATTGTGGAATATTTCATTGAAACGGCGCGTAGAGAAAGTAACCCGGGATATGCGCCGTACCGAACAGCGATACAGAAGTCTCATCGAATCATCTCCGGACATGATCTTCCTGATCACAGAGGACGGAACCATCCTTCACGCAAATGAACGCGCCATGAGCAATATGCTCCTCACGCCTTCATATCAGGGGATGAATATTCGGGACCTCGTGGCCGAACAAGACCGCGAAGAAGTGCCTGCGTTTATCAAAAAAGTTTTCCATGACGGCTGTGACAAGTACGAATTCCACATGGATGAGCGGACCAACGCGGTTCTGGAAGTAGAAATAGCTGGCAGACTCATCCAAGGGACCGGTCATGCCGGGCAACTGGCCTGTCTGTTCGCTCGCAATGTCACGGACAGAAACCGGATGGAAGAAGAACTCATTCAATCCGAACGCCTCGCCATCATAGGCAAGATGGCGGCGTGTGTGGCCCATGAGATCAATAACCCACTCGGGATCATCCAATACAATGCTGAAGACATGCTCTATGCAGAAGAGATGAGCGACGACGCCAAAGACAGCCTAACAGCAATATCTCGTAACGCTTCGCGAGCAGCAGACACCATCACCCACATGATGGATCTGGCTTCGCCCAAGCCCATGGCAAAGGATCTTTTACACCTCGAAGACGAAGTGAAAGACAGCATATCTCTCCTTGGCCCCAAGCTGAAAAAAGTCAGACTTACGCTGGAATTCAAGCGCCCCCCCCTGACTATGCAGGGCGATTCTCGTGCCATTCAGCAAGTCCTCGTCAACTTGTTGCTCAACGCATTGGGCTGCATGAATGATGAAGGTACCATAGATATACAAGGAAGCAAAACAGCGGATGGCATACGACTTGCCATCAAGGACGAAGGCACGGGCATTGCCCAAAAAGACCTTCCCAGAATATTTGATCCATTCTTCACATCTAGAGAAAACGGATTCGGTTTGGGGCTATTCATAACTCGGCGCATTGTTGAGCGTCATGACGGCATTATTTTTGCTGAGTCAGAGCCAGGGGGTGGTACACAAATGGTTATTGAATTCCCCACGCAAACAGAAGAAGGAAGCACCGATGGCTGACAAGATATTATTGGTTGATGATGAACTGGAACTACTGGCTACGGTTTCACGTTCCTTAAAACGGCAAGGGTACTCCGTGCATACCGCGACATCCGGCGCAGAAGCACTGGAAAGCCTATCCAATACCATTTTTGACCTCGTCATCACCGACCTGGCCATGGCCCCTGTGGATGGCATCGAACTGCTGCGTCAACTACGATCCATCGACAACATACTGCCCGTGATCATGATGACGGGAGTCGGCACCATCGAAACCGCCGTGGAAGCTATCAAACTGGGGGCATATCACTACATAACCAAGCCCTTCACTCCTCAGGACCTGCTCTTGCTCGTCACCCGCGCCATCGAACATGGTCAGTTGCACCGCAGGCTTGAAGCCATTCAGACAAACATCGATGACGAAGGGAAAGACACCATGGTCATCGGCAACAACGCCCTCATCCAGCAGATGTTGACCACCATGGACAAGGTCTCGCAATCCGATGCCCCGATTCTCATTCAAGGTGAGACCGGGACCGGGAAGTCGTTGTTTGCCAAGCGAATTCACAAAGTGAGCAATCGATCAGACCAACCATTTTTTACCATAGACTGTGCCGCCCTCACCGAGACCCTGCTGGAAAGCGAGTTGTTCGGTCACGTCAAAGGCGCATTCACTGGTGCCACCTGTGCCAAGCGGGGATTGCTGGAAGAAGCGCAAGGCGGAACGATATTTCTTGATGAAATAGGCGATCTGTCATTCGCGACTCAGGTAAAGCTTCTGCGGGCCATTCAGGAAAAGGAAATCAAGCCAGTGGGCAGCAACACCCCCAGCACCATTGATGTCCGCTTTCTGGCCGCTACCAGTCTCGACCTTGAAAAAGGAGTGGAGACCGGACAGTTCAGAAAAGATTTATACTACCGCCTCGCTGTCATCCCGGTGAACCTGCCACCCCTTCGAGAGAGGCAGGAAGACATCATCCTGTTTGTGTATTTCTTTGTCCGCAAGTTCAACAAGCGATACCGCAAAAGCGTCACGGCCATTGATCCCAACGCCATGCAATCAATCATGGAATCACCGTGGCCGGGCAATGTGCGCGAACTGGAAAACGTTATTGAACGAGCCGTTCTGCTGGCCGATGGCGAAACCATCACGCTGAACTGTTTGGCCAACAACACCTTTACCGACGAGCAGCCAGCCGGACAACCGCTCCCCCTCCGGGTCGCTATTTCCAAAGCAGAGGCAACAGCCATCCGCACCGCCCTCAAGGCGACCAAAGGCAACCGCTCCAAAGCAGCGCAGATATTGGGAATAGGCAGAACCACTTTATATGAAAAAATCGATGCCTATAACATCGATTAACACCAACCCGAACCAATCAAATCACCCATAAACAGCAAACGCCCGGCATAGTAACATGCCGGGCGCCGCTATCTATTGTGAGGAGGTTATCTCCTAGTACACGGGCATGGTGTTGGGACCATCATCGGTATCGACTTCTTCCTCTCCGCCTTCCTCTGTCATGGAGACGTTGGAGAGCAGACCACCGCCTGTCATCTCACCAACGCGGGGCATCTGGCCCTTGACGTTAGGGAGCTGGAAGCTGTTGTTGGCCGGAGCCTCAACAGCGACTTCCTCGGCGTGCTTGCCATCAGGGGCCCATTCGTAAGGCATACGGTAAGCGCGATACACGTAATTGGTACCAGGGATGTTACCCGGATACGGGGAGATGTATTCCCATACAACTTCACCTTCGCGAGTCACTTCGATAAAGCGACCATTGGAACCTTCGCAAATCAGGGTGTTACCGTTCGGCAGACGCTGTGCGGAGCTGATGAACGGACTGAATTCCTGATAACCAAAGAGCTTCCACGGCTTCTTGCGGGACTTGATGGAGTATTCCCACACGACTTCCTTGGTCACGGGGTCAATCTCCAACACGCGGGAGTAGAACCGGTGGATGGTGGCCAGCCCATTGGAGGACATGGCATTGGGCTCACCGTAACCAGCCTGACCGCCATTGTCGTAAACCATGACGTTACCTGCACCGGGCAGGCCATTAGGGACCATGTGAGTGTGATGGGGGCCGAGAATTTGACCAATCTTGGCTTCTTCGCCTTTAGTGTAATCAGGACCGATGCTCCAGACGACCTTACCGGTCTTGCGGCTGACGATGCAGAGTACATTGGCTTCACGGGAATCTAAAATGATGTTGTCAGGATGAAAACGTTTATCGCCCTTGTCGTACCACTTGTTGGGACCAAGGTAGGACGCGCAGTTCTGGTGCCACCAGTCAAAGCCGTTCTTTTCAGCGCCTGCTTTGGGCTTCCATCCTTTGATGGCTTTCATCATAGGCTTGGTCAGACCGAATTCCTTGACGTGATCGGAAGCGACCCATTCCCAGGTGATCTTGCCGTTGGCATCCACTTCATACACGGTATCGTCCATCAGGACATGCTTGCTGACGTCCTTGTTCACGTGCCACTTGTGACCCAGAATAAGGGTTTTGCCCTTCATTTTGTACTCGTGCCCGGGGACATAATAGACAGGATTGCCTTTGCGCTGCAGATCATGGTGCTGGGTGGAAATCCACATCTTGCCCAGAGCGGGCTTCTTGGGGTCCTTATCGACTTCGGCATATTTGCCGAAGTCCCAGACAGTCTTACTCTTCCAGTCAAGCTGCTTCACAGTGATAGCGTCGTCGATGTAGCCCTTCCAGCGCTCACCGGTAGTGAGGATCTGGCCCTTGGGCATGGGAATGGCCGGGAATCCATTGGCACCGGTCCACTCGTTGATCAGGTTGCCGTTCATATCGATCAGACGGGGTTTACCGCCTGCGATCAAAGTATACCCATTATAAGTTTTCTCGGGATTGTATTTCACCGTGCCAGTCGGATAGACTGACGTAGTGGCATAGGCTGCCGTAGCAGCCAAAGTCATCAGGATGGTCATCAGCGATAACCGTACGAACCTCTTCATGCGTCACTCCAATTTGCTAAAAAGAATAGTCTGTCATCCAGGCAATCATTAAAATTGCCTCCTCATTTTACGACAGACATTTCAAGGAGTGTTCCAATTCTTCATGCAGACAGGCATAAAAAACCATTTTATCCAATTCCATTTATACACTTTTATTTCAGCAACTTGCGCAAGTGCACTCATTCTAGTTCTTATCCCTTCTCAAGGTACATCAAAATCCAATAGCTCTTTATCAAAAGTGAATGTTCGACTCACCGAACACTTGTACGGAAGCTAGGACGAACCAACTCAAAGCACCATCCGCAGAGTCATAAAAAAGGAGGAGAGTGGTAAACTCTCCTCCTTACTAATGGGCAGACAATGAAACTGCGCTATCCTTATGATGGATGTAATTTAAATAAAAGGCTGAAGAACGAAGTAGACACCGAGAAGGCCAATAAGACCTCCGGCCATTTTTTTAAAGACAACGCTCCCAGACTGCCAACGCCGGTTCTCCAGAAGCTTCCGGACCATGGAGGTCGAGCTTCCAGCAATGGCGATGGGCAGGCAGTGGCCGATACCGAACAAAATGATGAGCAGAATACCTGTGGACACCTGTTCCTGTACGGTGACGATGGCCAAGATCGGCGCGATGAAGCCGAAGGTGCAAGAGCCGGAAAGGACACCGTAGGCCAGACCAAGCACAAAAGCGCCAAGATAGCCTTGTAGTCGAAAGCGGCTCATCATGTTGCCGGGCATGGAACACGACGAAACACCCAGCATGTCCAGGGACACCCAGATGAGAAGCAGCCCCACCAGGATGGTCCACCACGCCCCTATGTCACCCAGCATACGCCCAAGCATGGCGCAAATTATACCGATGCACGCGATGGTAATGAACAGGCCAAAAGTGAAAAGCAGAGCGTATGCTGCGCCTTTTTTACCTTCGACCAGCTCTTTCTGGCCGCCAACATAGCCCACAATGAGCGGAATGGAGGCGAGGTGGCACGGCGAAAAGAGCACACTGACCATACCCCACAGAAAGCACCCCAACGCGGCCAGACTCGTTCCGCTGACGATCCACTCATTGATAGTGATAAACAGTTGATCCATGGCTAGTTAACGCCTAATTCCTTCAACTTGACAACGATAGCCTCTTTACCAAGGAATCCGGTATGCCGATACATTTCCTTCCCTTCTGCATCGTAAAATATCTGCGTAGGAATAGTGCGGACACCAAACTTCTTGGCCTCTGCGCGATGCTCCCATACGTCGATGAAAGCGATGGCAGCGCGTCCGTCATACTCTTTTGACAGCTCCTCGATAATGGGCGTCATCATCTTGCACGGAATGCAGGAGTGGGCGCCGATATCTACCATGGTAACCATGCCGGAGATGGGTACATTCTGAGGAGCACCGGAAATAAGCTCGGCGGCAGACGGCTGTTCAGAAGCCTCTGCCAGTAATCCCAACGGGGTCAAGACGACAATAAACAGCAACACAGCAAATGACAGGACGCCCTTTTTACAATTCATTACATTTCCCTCTATGTATTTTGATGTATTCAACATCGTAGTTTTAACGGTTGCAGCGAATCAATTGCAGCCAACATTGTTCAACTCAGAACAATTGGCAATTTCGCCAAATGTTCTAGCAAAAAAAAGACAAAACAATCCATTTAGATAAACAACATGGTGCACATGCTCGTATTTTCTACCTTTATAGTAAACAATTTACAAGCACCGAGTGACCCGATTAACCCAAATTAATGTTCTATCCGGGAAAAGGATAATCTTCTCCTGGATAGAATTTTCCAATATTATTTAAAGAGTTAAAACAGAGGGTGCTTGTTCTTTGTTTCTTTCATCAAGACATGGCCAGCAGCACTCCAATGCTCATCGATCTTTCCGTTTGCGTCGAAACGGAACACGTGAACAACAAGTAGACGGAAATCATCACCTTTGAGGGTCTTGCCTTCACGAGGATACTGCAAATAAACGAGGTCTCCCTCGGCTACTACATTTTGAACTTTCATGTTTTTACGGATGGGACGATTTTTCCAGAGAGGATGCGTTTCCAGTGCCTCAACCAAAGCGTCTAACCCATCCTCTGCAATACGAGGATCATGCTGGATATAATTGGGGCCCACATACTGTTTGGCAGCTTCATAGTCTCGATCACCCACCAGATTCTGTATAAACGCCATTGCATTTTTCTTGTTCTGCACAGGGGACCCACCCGCAGTAGCGGGAACCGCGGAAACAACCATCAAAAACAACAAAGCCAAAGTCACGATTTTGCGCATAACGCCTCCATTTATTTACTGTACAATACTTAATTGTAACGCTTCCATATTATAACCATTTAACTCACCACATCATGCGATCTTCGCAGAATCTAGATTGCACTCAACAAAGCGGAGCAATCTTACTAACTCGATCCGTTGATCCGCAGGCATATCGCTATACACAGTAGTCATCACGGATTCGGTAATATCCTTGAAAGTCTTCTGAAAACGCTCTCCCTTTTCCGTGAGACGCACGAAATTCACTCTACGATCCTCTTCACTGACAAAGCGTTCGACGTACCCGTTTTTAGATAAGCTTTTAACCAGTGATGAGATGGTGGACTTGACCCGCCCCGAAGCTTCTACGAGTTCGGTCATAGTCAACGGACCGCTTTGTCGATAAAGAGCAATCAACACCCGCCCATGGGCCGGGACAATGTCGGGATACCCTCTGGCGTCAAGCTCGTGCTGGATACGCAAGGTGGACAATTCACGAATCCGGGACACAGTCCCAAGGATTGCTCTGGTTTCATCCTTGATCATCAAAACGGCAGCACCTTTTAGTTCGACGTCGAACTAATTGCTAAAAAAAAACGGACTAAACCATGGGCGGAGCCAATACGACTCCGCCCATGTATATCTCTAGCACTTGGACGGCGCCAGGGCTGGCTCAGCATCGGGGTCAAAAACCACATCACCGTCGTCAGTGATCTGCGGATTCAGTTCTTCCAGGAAGTCCTGAGTCATGCCCGGGACCTTGACCATATCGTCGGCCTTTTTAAAAGGCCCGTTGTCTGTGCGGTACTTAACGATGGCGTTTGCGATGTCCTCGGGAATATCGACATCTTCGATTGCCACGATCTCTTCGGCACTGGCCGTGTTAAAGCTGACAATCTCGTCTTGAGCAAACGCAGAAACCGCGAACAGCATGAGTGCGGCAGCCAGACACATGGTAATAATAAACTTCTTCATGATTCTTTCCTTCTATCCTTGAGAGAGGCGGGCAAGGCAATCGGAGGTATGACTGCCCTGCCCTAGGGAGGAGTATGGTTCTATTCTGTTCTGATTTAGCCAGCTTTGATCCGGAGCTTCGTAATATCCGGGGGCGTGACCTTCACTTCTTTTGGAGCTTTGAGCTGCGGCACATAGTCGTACGGCACGCGCATAGCGCGGTAGACCAGATTGTAATTGCCCTTCTTTGTGTAGTACGGGCTGATGTATTCCCAGACAATCTCGTGATCAGGGGTAACTTCCTGGAACTGGCCAACAGCACCGTTGGTGATCATCGTATTGCCGTTGGGCAGACGCTGAGCAGAGGAGACGTAGTCGGAGTAGAACTGGTACTTGTTACGCATGCCCATCTGCTTGGCAGAGTGCTCCCAGACAATCTTGAGGGTGCGCGGATCGAACTCGATGACGCGGGAGTAATCACGTCGTGCATCGGACCAGCCGTAGTGTGCGCCGGGGTTACGCGGACCGTATCCGGCGTAGCCGCCGTTGTCGTAGATCATGATGTTACCTTCACCCGGCAGTCCCTTAGGAATCATGTGAGTGTGGTGCTGACCGATGATCTGGCCGAGCTTCTTGTAAGCCTTCTTGTACTTCTTGCCGTTGAATTCCCAGACGGAGTCACGGTAGTAATGGGGACCAATCTGCCAAACGATCTTTCCAGTCTTCTTGTCAATGATGCATGAAGTATTGGTCTGACGGTTGGAGATGATGACATTGTCCGGATTGAACATGGAATAGGTCTTCGGATCTTCGTCATACCACTTGTTGGGCCCAAGGTAGGATGCGGAGTTGACGTGAATCCAGTCGCCGCCCTTCTTCCCCGGGGTGCGAGTCATGGAGTACGTGGGGTACTTGCGCATGGTCTTCTTGAATTCCGGCGGGAAATTCATTTCGTCCACGTGATCGGATGCGAGCCATTCCCAGACAACCTTGCCCTTCTTGTCCACTTCAACGATATAATCGTCATAGAGCTCTTTGTCGGAAATCTTATCCTGATGCACGAACTTGTGGGACAGGATCAGCATTTTACCTTTGCGGTTATCCACGGGCATGCCGGGAGCATGGTAGCCAACAGGGTTGCCCTCGAACTGATAATCGTGGTGCATGCCTGCACGGGGAATCTTACGAATAACCTTCTCGTTCCAATCCACGACCACGAGGTCGGTAGAAGATTCATCTGCCCAAGTGCGGCCCTTCTTCTCGGGAGAAGGACGCTTGGTACCAGCTAAGTAACCGCCCTTGAGCAGTTTGGGCGGATGCTCGGCCTGACAGATGGATTTCCACTGCTTGACCACTTTGCCGTTCATATCGATGAGCACGGTACCTTCGGATTCAACCTCGGTGCCGAACACGGTATAACCGTTCCAACACTTCTCCGGTTTATAAATAGTGGTGCCGTGCGGAAATACCGTGGGGAAGCTAAAAGCCTCCATGGGATTAACAAGAGCGGTGGCAGCCAGAGCGGCGCAACCGGTCAAGAATTTACGTCTTTGCATGTCCTCTCCTTAATGTTCACTTCCAGGCCTAACCTGCCTTGAAGAAATAAATGTCTTATCTTGGTCCCCATAAAGCACAGACCGTGCCGAACTTGAAAAAGCATTATTTCCAACAACATAGACAAACTCGGAACAACCAGCCAGTGCGTTCGCATGCACACTGGCCCGAACAGTGTACGAGCAAACGCACACTCGAAATTCCATAAAAAAAGCCCCCTGTGCAGCAGAGCACAGAGGGCTGGTTATACGCGTTATCAAGAAGACCTAGTATGCATGCATGGCGGGGCCATCTTCTTCGTCCTCGTCATCAATAGCGCTAGCAGCGGCGTCAAGCATGGCACCACGCTTCCAGGCTTTGTAGAAGACCGGAGCGTCGTCACCAGCAATGTAGCCCTTGGGAGAAAGGTCCTTGCCCTGAAGGCCGGGGAAATCCGTAGCATATTTGTAGGAGCGATGAACCATGTTGGTACCGCCACCATGGGCGAAATGACGGCCATCTACTTCGTCGGAAGTAAGAATCTTGACTTTGCCACCCTTGTGAACGGGGTTCACGAAATCCCAGACGATCTTCTTGTCCGGAGTAACCTCAAAGAGATGGCCATGGTTGGCAGAGCAGACAAAGGTATTGCCGTTGGGCAAACGCTGCACAGAACCCTGACGCTGGGAGGCAAAGGAATTGGCGACCTTGGACTGATACTGCCAGACAATCTTCTTGGTCTTCATGTCCACTTCGATGACGCGGGAGTGCTGGACTTCAGGGTTCTCTGAACCATTGTCGAAAATCAAGAAGTGGCCTGCTCCAGGCAGACCTTCAGGAATGCGGTGAGCGGAATGGGGGCCAAATACGACCTGATCGCCTGAATCCACAAAAGAGGGCTTATTGGCCTTGGGATTCCAGGTGGTATCGTTACCGAATCGATCAAGAATCTTGCCGGTCTTATGGTCGATGAGGATGAACTCGGCCAGGTTACGGAAGTTGACCAGAATCTGATCCTTGTCGGCCAGATAGTTGACGGTATTAGCGTGACTCCAGTCGAAGGAGGAGTAAGCTGCACCTGTGGCCTTAGGCAACATGTAGTTGAAATTGACCTTGTTCTTGCCAGTTCCCAGGTGATCCTTGAGATGCCATTCCCAGGCAATCTTTCCCTTGGGCGTCACTTCACGAACGAAATCAAGCCAGAAGGCATCGGTGGATTCCTTACCGAGCTTAACGGAACCCTTGAAAATGTTCTTACGGCCAAGCTTCTTGGCTTCCTTCTTGGAAACACGCTCGAAACCGAGGAGCAGGGTATTGCCATTGGGCATGCGGTAGTAACCGTGGTGGGCAGTGATGTCGTCGTTGATCATCTTGTATTCCCAGACCACGTTGCCGTCCCAATCCAGCTCTTGCAAAGCACCCCAGTTAGCGGCCAAAGGAGCAGGGCGTACGAGAGAGCCGTCCTTATGGCGGTATTGGACACCACGCAGCAGGTTGCCGTTGGGCAACAGCGTGGCGTAACGACCGGGGGTATGATTGGACTTCCAAGTATGAACGATCTGACCTTCGTTATCGATCAGATAGGTCATTTTGCTCATGTTCGGCGCGAATAGGGTGTACCCATCAAGAGCTTTGTTCGCGTCGTATTTCAAAACGCCGGTGGGACCAACATGTGCTTCAAAAGCCTGGGCCGGGACAGCCAAAGCCAAGGCCATCAAAGCAGCTAGTGCAAAAGAATAAAATTGGGATTGCTTGCGCATTATTCCTCCTCAAAAGGTTTCAATAGATACGCTTACAATCCAACATCCATGCCAATGCTATGCGTACATTATAATTAATAAAATTCAGCATATTAGGCATTCAAACAATTTCACATGCGCAGAGCTTCGCGCGATTCAACCGCACACTGTGCCCCGCTTCGCACACTGTTCGGCCTGCCTTACAAATTATAGGCGTCAATCTTGTCGTAGAGGGTGCGCCGACCAATGCTGAGAATCTTGGCGGCTTTGGAACGATTGCCTTCAGCCAGTGCGAGGGCTTGACGGATAGCGGACTTCTCCGCTTTTTCGACTGCATTTTTGAGTTCAACAGCAGTAGCCGGACCTTCATGAGAGCTATGAGCAGTGGGCTGCACAGTAGCGCAGAGGGAATCAAGGGTAATGACATTGCCATCGGTCAACAAGACAGCCCGCTCAATGACATTTTCCAGCTCACGGATGTTCCCCTTCCATGGAGATTCCATAAGCATTTGCAGTGAACTGGGAGCGACCTCGGAGACGTCTTTGTTGTAGCGAGCATTAAATTTGCGAACAAAGTGATCCACAAAGAGCATGAGATCATCCTGCCGTTCTCGCAGAGGCGGCAACCGCAGCGGGATGACCGCAAGACGGTAATACAGGTCCTTGCGAAATTCTCCCGACTCCACACCTTCATCCAAATCCCGGCTGGTGGCAGACAGAAAACGTACGTCAATGTTAATGACCGAATTCCCGCCCACGGGCTTAATCTCCAGCTCCTGAATGGCACGCAGAAGCTTCACCTGCGTCGCTGGGGTCAGCTCACCGATTTCGTCCAAGAAGATAGTGCCACCCTGCGCTTCCTCCAGCAAACCACGCTTGGCGCAAGTAGCCCCGGTAAACGCGCCTTTCACGTGGCCGAACAACTCACTCTCCAGCAAATTTTCTGTAAGCGCGCCGCAATCGATGGTAAAGAATGGCATATCCGCACGGGAGCTTGCCT
>Ga0070728_10004666_pt1 | contig 14024 bp, 7 predicted proteins | sample tdDd471_FD_66723 | JGI IMG/M metagenome (GOLD analysis project Ga0070728, IMG submission 66723) | Marine sediment microbial communities from the Atlantic coast under amendment with organic carbon and nitrate - tdDd47.1 | ecosystem: Environmental > Aquatic > Marine > Coastal > Sediment | place...
TTTCATACCATACCGAGAGAAGGAGAGTTTGGACATGACACCTGGGAGTTTGTTGATGGAGAGAGCTATGGTGGGGCAAATCCCTGGGGCGGGTTTACGGTCGATGAAAAGCGAGCTTGGGTCTTTTTTGCTACAGGTTCTCCAGCATACGACTTTTATGGCGGATTTCGAAAAGGTCAGAATCTGTTTGGGAATTGTGTAATAGCACTGGATGCTAGCACTGGAGAGCGGGTCTGGCATTATCAGACGGTTCATCACGATATATGGGATTATGACAATCCTTCTGCACCTATTTTGGTGACCATTCGGGATGGAGAGTCGGTGCAGGATGCGGTAGTTCAACTGACCAAAATGGGGCTTGTGTTTGTCCTGGACAGGGATACAGGGGAACCATTGTTTCCTACGCTTGAAATGCCTGTTCCAACATCACAAATCCCGGGAGAAGAAGCATGGCCAACGCAACCTATTCCCGTGAAACCAGCGCCACTTACTCGACTCGGCATATCTGAAGCTGATTTGACTACGATTTCACCGAAAGCCAATGCATATGCCAAGCGAATATTTGATGACCATCTTTCTGCGCCGCTTTATGCACCTCCCTCAGAGAAAGGCACAATAACAAGTCCAGGTGTGCTGGGAGGCGTGGAATGGCAAGGAGCTTCATTTGATCCATATAGCAACATTTTGTATGTGAATACCAATAATGTTCCCAGTATATCAAAACTAGGGAGGGTAGAAGAACCCGTTGGGTACGATAATTTATCAGAACCTCAATTGGGTTACCTGCTTTATACCAAGAATTGTGCGGCATGTCATGGGATGGACAGGAAGGGAATACCACCCACCTATCCGTCACTTTTGAACTTGAATCAATCGAAAGAAGAGTTGATTGCTACCATCAAAAATGGCAGGGATATCATGCCAGCTTTTCTCCAGTTTGACAAAAAACAAGTTGCCGCTATCGCCGAATATTTGTCAACGGTTGAACCCATAGATATTGATGGCTTACAGAAAGATAGCATAAAGACAAGAACTCGATATGTGCATAAAGGCTATAATCTCTTCCTGGACCAGGATGGATATCCAGCTACTGCCCCTCCTTGGGGCACACTAAATGCCATCGACCTCTCGACTGGCGAATATGTATGGAAACAGGCCTTGGGAGAATACCCTGGACTTGTCGAGAAAAATATACGCAAGACGGGGACACTCAACTACGGTGGTGCAGTGGCAACGGCTGGAGGTGTTATATTCATAGCCGCAACAGCAGATGAAAAACTCAGGGCTTTTGAAAAAAGTCGTGGCAAATTGCTTTGGGAGGTCGATTTACCGGCTGGTGGTTATGCTACTCCCAGCGTCTATATGATTAATGGTCGTCAATATGTAGTGATTGTAGCTGGAGGAGGCGGAAAAAACAAGACTAAATCGGGTGATTATGTAATGGCTTTTGCCCTACCAGATAGCCTAGATAAAGAGCCACTCCAGTATGAGAATGTTGATGACGAAGGCTGGGTTTCTCTCTTCGATGGGAAAACGCTTGACGGGTGGGTGCATATGAATGGGTCTCATGTCTATACGGTGGAAGACAGTGCCATTATTGGCAGGACTATACCCGGTAGTCTCAACTCCTTTCTCTGTTCGCTACAGGAATTCGATGATTTTGAATTCGAGTGCGAGGTTTATGTCGACGACATCACCAATCAAGGCGTGCAATTCCGCTCTTCTGTCAGGCCGGTATCGGAACGAGACCACGACCGATGGCGAGCAGGGCGCGTTTGGGGTCCTCAACTAGAGATCCGTCGTAAAATGGGAGAAAAATCCATCACCACAGGAGTGCTTTATGGAGAAGCTTTGGGGACTGGCTGGTTGTCTTCGGAAGAAAAAAGAGAACAAGGGCATGATCATTATATAGCAGAAGACTGGAATAAGATTCGAATCGTTGCCAATGGGCCCCGCATGCAGACCTACGTGAATGGACACCTGATTGAAGATATAGTGAATGAAGAGGTGTACAAAACGCACCCGAGAGGATTCATTGGATTGCAGGTGCATGGTATTAAAGGTGACCGTCAATACACCATGGGATGGAGAGATATACGTATCAGACCCATAACGAACTCACTGAATAAAGTTCAATAATTTCTAGGCATATGAAACAGTCCATTGTGGAAAAAATAAAGTTTTTCTATCAAGTACGTGCGCGATTTACAGATTATCATGGTGCCTATTACGGGAGTATTAAAAGGAAGAATATTGTTTTAATCATACTTGTAATCCTGGTTGTAGCATGTAGTCCACCTTCACAACAAGAAGAGGCTAAGCTAAAACTTTGGTATACAGAGCCGGCAACTGAATGGACAGCTGCCATGCCAATCGGTAATGGTCGCCTTGGAGCCATGATTTATGGAGGGATCAATGAAGAACATCTCCAGCTGAATGAAGAAACATTATGGAGCGGTGGTCCACATTCCTACGATAACCCGGAAGCTTATCAAAACCTTTCAAAGGTTCGGCAATTACTCGAACAAGAAGAATATGTACAAGCGGAAGAATTAGCTGAGAAGATGTTGGGTGTGCCCAAATTTCAGATGGCCTATCAACCATTGGGCGACCTATTTCTCACCTTCCCTGAGGTAGAGCCATCCACTAACTATCGTCGCGAACTTGATTTAGAAAATGCGGTAAGTAAAGTCACCTATACTATTGATGGGGCACGTTTTACTCGGAAAATATTTGCATCTCAACCCGATCAGGCTATTGTAATGCAGATTGAATGTGACAAGCCCGAACAAATCAATTTTGAGCCTTCGTTGACAAGCCTGCATCCGTCAGAATCTATATCGAAAAGTGGGAACATTTTATTAATGACTGGGCAGGTAGCACCACGTAAGGGAGGGGAAGGCAGCGGTGCGAGAAGATTAATCGGCCCTTGGGAGAAAGAAGGAACCCAATTTGCTGCGCAAACCAAAGTTTCTGCTGAAGGGGGGGAGGTATTGACAATGAGTGATAAAATTTCTGTGAAAAATGCTGATGCGGTTACGATCGTTTATGTGGCCGCCACCAGTTTTGAAAACCATAATGATGTAAGTGGCGACCCCTTGGCTAAGGTTGACGATTATCTAAGAGACCTTGAGGGAAAATCCTTCGAACAACTCTACGAAAGACATATCAAAGATTATTCCGAATTGTTTGACCGAGTGTCCATCGATCTTGGGGGACGAACGCAGGAAGATAATACACCGACCGACGAAAGACTTAGCAGCGTGAAAGACGGAGGAACCGACGCACTTTTAACCGAACAGCTTTTCCAGTATGGCCGCTATTTGATGATTGCCGGTTCGCGGCCAGGTACGCAGCCATTGAACCTGCAAGGCATCTGGAATGAAGAAATTCATCCCCCATGGGCAAGCAAGTATACGATCAATATTAACATCCAGATGAATTATTGGGTGGCTGAGGTAGGTAACCTAAGTGAATGTCATGAACCTTTTCTGCGAATGGTAGAAGAGTTGCAGGAACCGGGCAGAAATACCGCAGAAGTACATTATAAAGCGGATGGTTGGGTGACGCACCACAATACAGACCTATGGCGAGGCACAGCTCCTGTAGACGGTGCACATTGGGGCATGTGGCCTACAGCTGGTGCATGGTTATGTCAGCACCTTTGGGAGCATTATTTGTACACTGGGGATAGTGAATTCCTAAAAAGAGCTTATCCTATCATGAAGGGGGCTGCTGAATTTTTCATGGACGTTCTGGTTGAGAACGAAGAAGGTAAGCTGATTAGCTCACCGTCCATTTCTCCCGAGCACAGTCATGGTGGTACCAATAAGGACGGAATGAGTTCCAATAGAACCGGTGCATCACTATGCGCTGGTCCAACGATGGATTTACAATTATTGAATGACCTCTTTTCAAATTGTATTACAGCCGCTGAAATGCTGGACATTGATGAGTCTTTTCGCTCCGAAGTAGCTACCATGAAAAGTCGATTAGCACCAATGAAAATTGGCCGTCATGGCCAATTGCAGGAATGGCAAGAAGATTGGGATAATCCAGATAATCCCCACTCCCATGTTTCGCACCTGTATGGATTGTTTCCCAGCAGTCAGATAAATCGTCAGGAAACACCAAAGCTTTTTGAAGCTGCCAAGACTTCACTCATTCAAAGGGGGCAATCTGGCGGTTGGCCTGGTGCCTGGAGAATATCTTTATGGGCTCGTGTTGGTGATGGTGATCTTGCCCACACAGCGCTCAATAAGCATGTTATGCATGGGCTCGCGGCAAACCTATTCAATGCCAGAAGTGTATTTCAAATCGATGCCAATTTTGGCGCTACCGCAGGAATGGCTGAAATGCTGCTGCAAAGTCACGATGGAGCTGTTTTTTTGCTCCCGGCCCTTCCAAAAGCCTGGGGCAAGGGTAGTATTCAGGGCCTTCGCGCCAGAGGAGGCTTCGAGATTGAATCGATGGAGTGGCAGGATGGACAATTAACGAGCGTCGTTATAAAATCTAATTTGGGCGGAAATTTACGTGTTCGATCCTGGTCTGAATTGAAATTGGAAAATGAAGAAAGCCTGGTAGTAGCTACTGAGAAAAACGCCAATGCCTTTTTTCAAATACCAAGCATAAGCGAACCTGAAATTTCAGAAAAGGCAAACTTAGAAGGGCTTGACACAGTAAACGCTTATACCTATGATATTTCGACAAAGCCAGGTCAAAAGATAAGCTTAGTTGGAGGCCCCCTTTAGCACAATTAACCATTCCGAATTACCTTGATCAATGCATAAATTAAATGACAATTCATGTGCAGCTGAAATCCACAATACTCTTAACAAATACCATCCTAAATGAAAAGAAGAGCATTTACTCACAAAACGGTTATGGCAGCTCTTGCTCTACCCATTGTGCCCAATCTGGAGATCCAATCTCGACTGTTTTCCACTAGACCGATTACTCCTAAAGTGCCGCTTGGGATCGATGTACACTGCGTGAGGTCTATGAATTGGAAGGCAAAGCAATTGATAGACTATGTAATTGGTCTGAAAGTTGACTCTATCTTGCTAAACGGGCTGGATTATTTCGAAAGCCTGGAAGAAGCTTACCTGCAATCCTTGAAAGACTTGCTAGACCAAAACAATGTCAGCTTTTATTTTGGGGTAGGAGGACTTAGTATTAACTCACCATCATACACGGACAAATTTGGCACACCCAAGGAATTAATAAGTCAGGGAATACGTATGGCAAAAATCTTTGGCTCTCCATCGGTGAACTGCAAAATTGGCAGTACCAAAGATCGCTATACGGATGGAGGCATAGTCGCAAGAATGGAGGAGATAATTAAAGAACTTCGCGCTATGCGTTCGCAAATTCAGGATGCAGGAATAAAGTTCTTAAAGACTCGCCAAAGGCTGCCCAGGAAAGTCAGAAACAGGAATTATTGAAGAGTATAAAATACTTACGTGAACATTGCCCGCTTATACAATAGTGGGTAAGCTATACCGTATCCTTCTTTGACAATTCACTCACTCTCGCTGAGAAATGAAAGAACTAATTTAGCATGAATATAGCTGAACATATCACTTCACATACACTGTCGGTCCTCTTGCTCGCAATTGGCTTGTCCCCTTATTTTAGTCCAATGGCTTTCGCAAGAAGTGAAATCTCAATTTCCCGATCTGCAGAGGCTGGAGAGGTGATCGAGTATGCCTTTGAGCTGACCAATAATCAGGAGGGAGAAGGTACCATGCTGGATGATCAAACTTTACGAAACGAATCAACGAAATGAGGTCAGTTTTTCAAAATAAGTTGTGGTTTAGAAGGTCAATGCTCCTTCTGATACTTATCCTAGGAGGAGGGATGCTATTCGCCGCCGATCCCGAAGGAGCTGAATCGGGCACATTTAGCCTTTTCAACTGGATTGTACTGATCGTTTTTTTGCTTGGAACAACCATTCTTGGGGAACGCCTTAAGGGGAAGGACGAAGGCCTCAATGATTTTTTCAAGGGGGGCAACAAGCTGCCCTGGTGGTCTGTCACCCTTTCACTGATTGCAACCAAAACAAGTGTGGCGACTTTCATTGCCGTCCCTGCTTTTGTGTTTTCCTTACAAGGGGATCTTACCTATTTACAAATGACCATTGGTTTTGCACTAGGCAACATCCTGATGGTCTTCGTCCTGCTCAAGGAGTATTATGAAGAAAATGTTTACAGTCCCTATGAATTCATCCAAAACCGATTAGGGATTAAGGTCAGCCAACTCTCACGGACATTTTTCATGCTAGGCGCAACGATGAGTCAGGGGGTTCGACTCCTCGGAACGGCTCTCGTACTCAGTGTGATTACGGGACAAGATACCGTCGTATGTATTTTGATTATTGCCGCTTTTGCTGTGATTTGGTCGTATATAGGCGGGATCACAACGGTTGTATGGACGGATGCGATTCAGTTTGTGATTTTTATTTTCGGAGCACTATTCGCACTGTATTATGCCATAGGAGGAATCCCCGGTGGACTGGGCGAAATGATGGCAATTGCTGATCAGAAATCAAAGCTTACGCTCTTGGATTTATCGCTGGATCCACACAAGACCTACACGCTATGGGTGGGCATTCTGGGATGTACCTTCTTTGAATTCGGAATGAATGCGGTCGATCAGGTCGTCACCCAGCGTGCATTAGCCTGCAAGAACCTGCGGGAAGCCCAAAAAGCGGTTGGGTTCTCCGTGATTGGTATTATCACCACCTGGATCATGGCATTCGTAGGGATCGGATTAGTTGCCTTTTATCACATCAACCCACTTTCGCCTGAGGTGAGTGCCACTATGCTCGACGAGCCCGACAAGATTTTCCCTTTTTATGTGGTGAATGAACTACCTGATGGTATATCGGGACTAATCATTGCAGCCATGTTTGCTGCGGGTATTTCCACCCTCGATTCGGCACTAATAGCGCTGTCTCAGACGAGTGTTATGGGCGTGGGAAGATTGATCTTTCCCCAAATCAAAACCATGGCCGAAAAAAAGGTCGTTCGCCTATCACGTATAGCCATCATCATTTGGGGTGGCATATTGGCACTCCTAGCCTATGGGTTCAGTTTTCTACAAGACGAGGGGCTATTAGCACTCGGGTTCAAAGTCCCGGGATACGTCTATGGCTCGCTCATCGGCATTGCCTTCCTGGCCCTCCTGCGAAAGGGTACATTTCCAGGAATTCTTAGCGGCTCCATCCTGGCTATCTTGTCTATTGTCGGAATGCATATCGAAGGAATCAGCTTCTTCTGGTGGTTCCCAGTTGGCGCCCTGGTCGTCATGATCACGGCCTTGTTTTTTGATCTTTTTAATAAACTAGAACATGAGAGAATTTGATGTAAAGTTGGCGGGAGAATATGACGTGATTGTCGTCGGTGGGGGTGTATCGGGCAGTCATGCGGCCATCGCTGCCGGACGTACGGGTGCGAAGACCCTATTGATCGAACAATTTGGTTTTTTGGGTGGCACACTTACCGCCATGGGGGTTGGTCCTATGATGACCTTTCATAATCGGGCAGGAAGACAGCTTGTTTTTGGCTCAGCCCATGAAATGGTTGAACGTTTGGTCGCAAAAGGAGCTAGCCCCGGACATATCTTGGATGGGACAGGCTACTGTTCAACGGTTACGCCTTTTGATGCAGAGATGCTCAAGGTAGTACTGGAAAACATGGTATTCGAAGCGGGTGCGGACATCCTCTACCACACACGATTGATTGACATTGCCAAAGAAGGAGACCAACTCACATCGATTTTCATCCACAATCGGGGAGGTATTCAGGAGATCAAAGGGAAGCTCTTTGTGGATGCGAGTGGTGATAGTGAGATCGTCAAATTATCGGGTGTTCCCTTTACCGAAGGACGAAAAGAAGACAATAAATCCCAGCCGATGACCATGAATGTAAAGGTGGGAAATGTCGATACGCAGGCGCTCCGTAAATATATTAATGAAAACTGGGACCAGTTTGACGATGCTGTCCGCAATGAAGGCAAAGCCGATATCCTCAATAAAACACAGCGGATTTCACTCTGGGGATTCTACGATCTGTGGGAGCAGGCCAAGGCTAAAGGAGAGGTGACCATACCCCGAGACAATGTGCTGTTTTTTGAAACGAATACAGAAGGGGAATTCATTTTCAATACCTCTCGAATCCTGGGCTTGAACCCGCTCAATCCATTTGACCTGAGCAAGGCGGAGACCCTGGGCCGAAAGCAGTGTGTAGAGATCTACCATTTCCTGAAGAAATATGTTCCGGGCTTTGAAAACGCGACCTTGGTCAACACTGCACCACATGTGGGCATTCGCGAGTCAAGGCACCCTCATGCGAAATATGTCATGACGGCTGATGACCTTGTGAAGGAGCGAAAGTTCAAAAAGCCGATAGCTGTGGGAGGCTACCCCATCGATATCCATTCACCGGATGGTGGAGAGACCGATTCCGTCCACCTCAGGGCAGAGGGCATGTACTACATTCCCCTCGAATCATTGCTGGTCAATGAAGTGGACAACCTGATTCTTTCAGGACGGGCCATCGGTGCAGATCACCATGCTAGCGCAGCAGTACGAGTTACCCCCATCGCTATGTCAATCGGGCAGGGTGCCGGGACATTGGCTGGTCTGGCGGCCTTAGCCAGCTCAGCCCCAAAGGATGTGAGCTACGAGAGACTCAAAGAAGTTTTGGTCATGAATAAAGCCTATTTAGGAGATTGATAAATTGAAGCCGAATGAGAAGCTTTTAAATCGCTACATTATAAAAAAATTTTCTATGAAAAGGAATCGGCGAAATTTTTTAAGAACAGCTGCCATTTCAGGTGGTGCTGCTACAATGCTTCCTCTCTCCTCCTGCAGTCCAAAAGTCGAAGAGACAAAACGGACTACAGTAGATTATCGAAAACTGGATGAAGTGTTGAAGCTGCCCGTTTTAAAACGTGAACTTTTTCCTGATCCAGTGATGATTGAAACGCTTGAGTTGCTCCGGGATAGGAATAATACCTTGTGCAGGGTGCGCTCGAAAGATGGTGCGGTGGGCATTTCTGTTGGTCATCCATTCATTGGAAAGTCTGCCTATCCTATGTTCAATTATATTTTGAAGCGATTTTTCGTGGGAAAGGATGCGCGTGACTTAGACACACTCATTTTCGATGCAGTAGAGAGAAACCTCAAAAACCAGGGAATCCCACTCAACGTACAGGTCGCAGCCATTGAATTTGCTATTCTCGATATGCTGGGGAATATCGCCAATAAACCGGCAGGTCTGTTAATTGGGGAGGTGCAAAATGAAAAAATCCCCATTTACCTGGGACATCACTACTCGAACCTCCGAAGGCTGGAGCCCGAAGAATCACTGGAGTTGATGTATCAGGATATGCTGAAAACCAATGCTAAAGCAGTCAAGCTGCGAGCGGGCATGGGAGATAACCTGGCTTCCGACCAAGAATTTGCGCCGGGAAGGTCGGAAAAACTGATACGTATGTCCCGAGATAAGTTCGGTGATGATATCACCTTGATGATGGATGGCAATGGATCATATGGAGTGAAGGAGGCCATTCGGCTTGGAAAAATTCTGGAGGAGTACGACTATTACTTCTATGAAGAACCCATTCCCTGGGACTGGTACCAGGAGCAGAAAGAGGTGGAAGAAGCGCTTGATATTCAAATGGCGGGGGGTGAGGAAGAATTTGGTGTACATGCTTTCCGATACCTAATCGGTAATGAGGTTTTTCAGGTGTTACAGCCGGATCTATTTTATTATGGAGGGATGATTCGAACCATGCAAGTGGCACGTATGGTAGAGCAGGCCGGATTAAAGATTACACCACATATGTCGCGAGGTGGATTGGGATTTGTATATCTGCTTCAAATGGTTTCCGTTTGTCCAGCGACTGCCAATTTCCATGAGTTCAAGCTGTTTGAAACGCCGGATGCCAATGGTACGACAATACCCATCGAGAGCAAGGGCGCCCCATTCAAAAGTGCCAACGGTGAAATTGATCGGCTTACAGGATCTGGATTGGGGATCACCATTGACCCAGATTATATCAAAACGCACAAAGTAGTGGAAAGCTAATGTCCCAGCCAGTTGGCCGATACATTAAATATCACCCCTAATCAAGTATTTGATTTCTTTACTAGCGGTGGATATTTGACCTTCAAACTTTAAACAAGATGAAATCATTCAAATCATTGCTTCCTTCATAAAAACATTCGAAATATGCAAAATAAATACATTCGCTGGATTCTCTTTAGTTGTGTTTTTGCCATTTGTCAAACTGGATATACACAACGGCAGCCTGTTGAATTGGTCAATCCTTTTATCGATACGCACAACTCCAGGTGGTTTTATTTCAATTCGGCTAGTCGTCCGTTCGGGATGGTGAATCTCAGTCCTGATACTGATACTGATCGCACATGGAGTTCTGGTTATTTATACGATGCGGATTCCATTCGATGCTTCAGCCATATCCATGCATGGCAACTGGCAGGTATAGCAGTCATGCCAACCACAGGAGAATTTAAAGGGAACTTGGGAATGGATGCTTATCAGTCATCCTTCAGCCATGAAGGAGAGGTGGCCAAACCCGGTTATCACAAAGTATTTTTGTCAGATTATAAAGTCAAAGCAGAATTAACTTCTTCTACACGGGTTGGTTTTCACAGGTACACTTTTCAAGAAAATAAAGGGCGTCATATCATCTTTGATACGGGAGCAAAACTGGCCCACGGCCCGACTACTTTCTCTAAAGTATGGAAAGTAAGCCCTACCGAAATTGCTGGTGTGCAAGTGCTCCGCAAGACCGGAAGACGACCAAAGGACACACCGGTCTACTTTTTTGCTAAAACCAATCAGCCATTTACAGCTATAAAAGGATGGGTGGAGAAGACATTACTTGAAACAGAACAGGATACCATTCAGGGCACGAACGCCGGACTAGCTTTGGCCTTTGATCAGCATAGCGCCCAGGAGATTTTGCTAAAAGTCGGTATTTCCTATGTGAGTACGGAGCAGGCAAGGAAAAACCTGGAGACCGAAATAGACCATTGGGACTTTGACCAAGTAGTCGGAGAGTCGGAGAAGGTTTGGAATGATTTGCTAGGGCGAATTGAAATCAAAGGGGGGTCAGAAAAACAGCAAATCAAGTTTTATACAGATTTATGGCATTCCTTGCTGGGCAGGAGAATTATCAGCGATGTGGACGGCAAGTATATGGACATGACCGGCGACAATCCGGTGGTGAGAACCGTCAGCTTGAATGAAAATGGTGAACCACTTTATCCGCATCATAATTTCGATGCTTGGTGGGGCAGTCATTGGTCACTTAATATTCTGTGGTCTATGGTTTACCCAGAGGTTATGGATGGATTCTGCAATACCATGATTGACATGTATAAAAATGGAGGATTGTTGCCACGAGGGCCCTCCGGTGGAAACTACACTTTTGTCATGATAGGTGACCCTTCGGTTTTGTTTTTTGCGAATGCCTACAATAAAGGCATCCGAAATTATGACATCGAAAAGGCATATGAGGGTTTGAGGAAAAATGCCTTCGTTGGTGGCTCCAGAGATCATGCAGGTTATGAACATAACAGTCCGGCTTTTGGAGGTGGCATGCAGTATTATGAGAAGCAGGGTTGGATACCAGAAGGCATTAAGGCCAAAGGGGGACATAAAGATGGGGCAGCCATGACGCTGGAATATTCCCATCAAGATTGGGCCTTAGGCCAGTTGGCTAAAGCACTGGGAAAGGAAGATGACTACAAATTCTTCTCCAAACGATCACTGAATTACAAGAATCTTTGGAACCCGGCAACGGGGATGATTCATCCACGAGAAATGGATGGGAGTTGGATAAAGAATTTTGAGGTGGTGTCCAATGAATTCAATGCAAGAGGATTCTGCGAAAGTAACTCGGCCATTTATACCAATTTCGTTCCCCACGATATGGGTGGGCTAATCGATTTATTTGGTGGGAATGAAGCTTATACAGCCTTTCTTAATTCATCTTTTATCAAGGGAGAGAAGCTTGATTTTGTGAGTGCTGGAAAAAATCATGCCGTCAACTGGATCGACTATGGTAACCAGCCGGGAACCGGCATGGCACATTTGTTCAACTATGCCGGCGCACCTTGGCTCACGCAAAAGTGGGTGAGAAAGGTCAAAGAAGCATATGGTGACATCACTCCCTATGATGGTTACAAGGGCGATGAAGACCAGGGGCAAATGGGTGCGCTCGGTGTACTTATGGCGATGGGGCTTTTTGAAGTGGATGGCGGCACGGCCGTAAAACCCTACTACGAAATCACCAGCCCGATTTTCGATGAGATTAAGATCAAGCTGAACAATAACTATTACCCGGGCAAAGAATTCATCATCGAAACGGAAAACAACGAGCCAGGCAATATGTACATCCAATCCGCTGAACTCAACCATGCCAGTTTGGATAACTGCTGGTTCTATCATAGCGAATTTGCCAAAGGCGGGACTTTGAAAATAAAGTTGGGAAAGGAGCCTAATTATAACTGGGGAATCAAGCTTGCCCCACCCTCCAGAAATCAACCGAACTTAAAACAATAAATTCAACCACTAAACACTTGTATCGTGAAAACTAGCAAGCAAAACTTATGGCCATTCTCTATTTCTTTAGGGCTATCCCCCCCAAGTAATCCGTATTCTTTTCGTGAGAATGAGAACAAGGGTGACACGCGCAGAGCACCTTGGATAATGCTTATGGCGGTTTGCGCAACCCTATTATTCACCTCCTGCACGCAGGAAGCGGAAAAAGTTAAGATTTATCCTGCTCCGGAGGGCATTGAGCTTTCGCAAGCTTTCGTCGTGGAAGTGGAGGGCCAAGGAGTACCGGTGTACAAAACTAAAATTCCGCCCAGCGAACCGATTCCTCGTCTCAATCATTCACGCAGGGAATTTGGGTTTGCCTCATTCGCCTCCTTTGACATGAGTGAAAAAGTGGAAATAAAAGTGACCTATCCTGCAGCAATTAATTCGGTAAAAGTATTGCCAACTTCTTTTGGGATTCAGCCAATAATAGATGGCAACAAGGTAGTGATTGCGCTCGATGTACCCAAAAACCTGACCATTGAGGTTAACGGCGACTGGCATGAGTCCCTCCATATTTTTGCCAACCCTTTTGAAGAGAATATTCCTGATCCCGATGATCCGAATGTAGTCTATTTTGGACCTGGAATTCACGATGTAAGCAGTGTGGCTGTAGGAGACAGTACCACCGTGTATATTGCCGGAGGGGCTTATTTGCGCTGTGGAGTAGATCCGGATGAAAAGGAGGTGGAACTGCGGGGAACAAAAAGGAAGCCTCCAAGCTTTTTCCTTGAAGGGACAAATATGACCGTTCGAGGCAGGGGGATTATTGACCAATCCGCTATCCCCAGAGCGAATAGGCGGTATACCATATTTGCCCAGCATTCCAATGATATAAAGCTAGAAGGTATCACCATTTGTGACCCTAGTCACTGGACGATTCCGATTCAAAGTTCAGATAATATTCATGTCGATAATATCAAAATCATTGGCTGGCGTGGAAATTCGGATGGGGTAGATATTTCTAACAGTCGTGACGCCCTGGTTGAAAATTGTTTTATGCGTACACTAGACGATGCGGTGGTCATTAAATCCTTTGAAGGGCGAGGAGAGGTAAAGAATATACATACTCGTAAATGCGTGGTATGGAACGAATTGGCTCATTCTCTGAGTATTGGAGCCGAAGTGCGGGAAAATGTAAGCCAGGTGCTTTTCGAAGACTGTGATGTTATTCATGACGTTGGACGGGAAACAGCTCTCCGTGTTTACCATTGTGATGATGCCGTGATCAGTGATGTTACTTTCCAAGACATCAGAATTGAAGAGGCCCGTCGACTAATTTCATGCTGGATTGGAAAGACCCGATGGACCAAAACCGAGGAGCGAGGGAATATCAGAAATGTTACGTTCCGAAACATAACAGCGACTTCTGCTCCCATTGATACT
>Ga0070728_10004679_pt1 | contig 14002 bp, 9 predicted proteins | sample tdDd471_FD_66723 | JGI IMG/M metagenome (GOLD analysis project Ga0070728, IMG submission 66723) | Marine sediment microbial communities from the Atlantic coast under amendment with organic carbon and nitrate - tdDd47.1 | ecosystem: Environmental > Aquatic > Marine > Coastal > Sediment | place...
CTGGTTGGTACAGGTTGCCCTTTTAGTACCAAACTGTCGTTTGATAATTGATAATATGGTTTCCTGTAATGCCAGCGAATGTTGGTTGAATTATCTTCGTTATCATTAGAATGAACAACCAAAATAACTATTTCGGGTTTGTATTTTGGGAAGAATTTTTGCAAAAGTAAAAACTCCTGATCTGTGCCGTAGCCACTAACACCAAAATTAAAAATTTCCCAATCAAGAAGCAGGTTTTGAGCCACATCAGTAATTCGTTGGTCTTGTGCCACATCATATCCCCAAACAAATGAATCTCCAAAATAAGCAATTGATGGTCTCTTATCTTCTATATTATGCTCAGCATCGCGTAGGCCATCTGTATTATGATATACCTGTGTAGGAATAGATCCGTTATAGACACAATTATTGTCTTCAATAGGAAACCATCCTAATTGATAATCAAAACGATAGCATGAGACCTTTTCATCAGAGAAAATTGGTGGGAGTTTAACAAAGGCTCTTACCCCTACCTCACCTAATAGGATAGTTATAATGATAGGTATAACAAATCCAGCAGTTTTTTTCAGGCCTCGTTTCATGGATTATATATATTATTGTATTCACTAATGTATGAAATTTCAATTAAACAGAATGTCTCTTAATGTTTTACAAAAATACATTTTCCATTTGTTTCAATCAAGATTAACTCTGGGTGTAGTTTTAGTCGTCACTTGTTTTGTTACAATGTACTTGTTGCACGGTAAGGTCATGATAGCACCCAATGATTATATGCTAAGTAATGAGGGGGAGGCTGCAAGGGTTTATTATGTAATGGCATCTCATGCCAAAAGTGACAGTAGCTATACTAACTTTCAGGGAATGAACTACCCTTATGGGGAGCATATTATTTATTGTGATGGACAACCTCTTTTAACCAATAGTTTTAAATTTATATCAAGTTTATTTCCCGGAGCGATTAATTATGCGGTTGCAGTTCAGAATATTTTATCACTTTATGCATTTATCCTAGGGGCCTTGTTGCTCTATATTTTCTTAGTTCGCTGGAGCCTACCTCCATGGTATTCAGCATTGGTAGCATTTGCATTAATGCTATTGGCTCCACAGGTGCTTCGCCTACCATGGCATTATCCACTTGCCTACACCTGTTTTATTCCGTTGATTTTAATTCTATACCAGCAATATTTCAGGAGTCGCACCTGGAAATGGGCTTTCATTATTTTTTTGGTAAACTTATCGGGATTCTTCATTAATGTATATCTAGGGGTTATTGGTTCGGGATTTTTTGCTGTTGCTTGTTTAGCTATGCTGGTTTGGGAAGGATGGAGAAAAATAGAGTATTATCTCCAGAGTATATTATTGATAATAGTTCCGGGAGTTATGTTCTTCCTTTACAAGAATGTAACGGATTTTCGTATTGACCGAGTGGAAACTCCTACAGGCTTTCATGGATTCACTTCAACAATTGGAAGTCTTTTTACATCGCCTTTCAGTCCTGTAAAATCTTTATATGAATCCATTGGAGTTGATATGAAAGAGGTCTTCAGACACTTTGAAGGGATGTCATATATAGGACTTTCTTGTACTTTACTGTTAGTTTTCTTTATCATAATTGGCATATACCGAATTGTGAGACGAAAATTAGGCCGGACTCATATGCATAAAGAGCAAAAAACAGTATTATTGATTGGTATTATTTTTATGATTCTTTCTATGGGTTACCCATTCATCATACATAATAAAATAATTGAATTCTTTTCTCCGGTTAAGCAACTTAGAGCGCTAGGACGATTAGCATGGGTATTTACATATTGCATTAATATTTTAATGCTGTATCTTTTTTATCATTGGATAAATTCGAGAACCACACAGATTTGGAAAAGGGTTGGATATACTGTTGTTGTTCTTTTGCTTTCATTTACTGCGTACGAGGGAATCAAATTGCACCAGTGGGTTTTTCCCAAACAAGTGCAAAGTAATCCTTTTATTAACGAAAAGCTGGATAAAGACCCAGTAGTTGGGTATCTTTCTGAAGCCATAGCAGCTATCGACTCAGAAAGATATAGTGCCATTGTACCTATTCCTTATTTTCATTGGGGAAGTGAGTTGTTTCTTACAGCTTCATCAAGCTCTTATCATGCAGAGTTGGAGGTGTTTACTTTTGCGTATCATACAGAATTGCCTATTACGGCTTGCTTTACCAGTCGAAATTCAAGAAAGGAAAGTATTCGGGCACTTCAATTTTTTGCACCAGAAATGATCGAAAAAGAAATTGCAGAAGATATTCCTCCCGATCTCCACCTTTTACTTTTTTATAGCAAATCAGTTCCGCTACCTACTTCGAAGGATGAATTGCGTTTGCTGGACCTGGGAAAAGTTGTTTATGAAACAGAACAAATTAAACTTGTTGAAGTTATACCCGAACGAATTTGGAAAACTAATAATGAAGAGATAATTTCAAGATTTAATGATTCTATTAATTCCTATAACTGTGCTGGGAATATTTATTATCGGCATTCAGAACCTCCTGTTTATTTATCTTTTGATGACCATCAACAAACTACAGCCATGAGTGGAGGAGCATTGGAAGGTGAGGCGAATACACCATTGTACATATTTGATCAACAGAAAGATGCACCAAAAATAGGCCTGGGGAAATACGAGTTGAGTTTTTGGATAGAAACTTCAAAAAACAGGGCACAAGCAAAGCTGATGTTAGAAATTGTTGACAAGGATGGAAAGGTGATTTCAACTAATCATTTATGGAAGGCAAAAAAAACATCTACCTATTGGAAAAATTGGATGAGATGGAGTATCCCCATAGAAATAACAAAGGAGCATGCTGTAAAGCTATATGTTGAGCAACCGTATGATCAACCGGGCGTGTTTGTTGACGAATTGATGCTACTCCCTCAAAATAGCGATGTTTTTGTCAATACCATGAATGGTTGGTTCTGGAACAATTATATTTTGAAACGAATTGGCACCACTGATTTGTAAATTCATCTTCATTTTTTTTCTACTTCTTAATTCTCCATCAGCAGCACCAAAAGTCAGATTATAAACGGTTTTGGATTAAAATATAATTACAAATTACGAAACATCAGATACAATTTGGTCTTCTGAATTAATAGCTTATTTTTGTTTTATGAAGAATTTATTCTGTTGTTTCCTGATGTTTCCAGCTTTGTTTTTAAATGCACAAAATATTAATCGTCCTGTTCCAAATGGATTTCCATCTTTCGAATTCCACCAATATAATTCAACGTATCCTGATATGTACTATCTCTATGCACCTTTTTACTCTGGACTGGCTCCGGGTGTTATCGAGAGCATCCAAATTTTAGATAAGTATGGTTATATAGCATGGGCTGCTGCCGACTCAAATAAAATACTCAATTTTAAGTACCATCCGGAGGTAGATCTATATTCTTTTTCCAAACGTTCATCAGGTTTCGTCAGAAATTTTGAATTGGACAATGGCTTTAATATTATGGATACCATCAAAACCATAAATGATATTAAAAGTGATATCCATGAATACATTATTTTACCAAATGGAAACCGGTGCCTCCTTGGTCATAAAACATATGTAAGAGATCTATCAACCTATACTTTTAACGGTGTTCGAGGAAGTAAAACAACCAAAATTAAAGGAGCTGTAATTCAAGAATTTGATAGATTCAAAAAGATCGTTTTTCAATGGGAATCAATTGATCACCTTGATCCTGCTCTATTTATTGATACCCTATATAATTACAACGCTGATAATTTCGACTATGTACATGCCAATTCTATTTATCTGGACTATGATGATAACCTGCTGGTATCGTTTCGCGGAGGTAACCTGGTTTGCAAAATAGATCATCAAACCGGAAATGTTATCTGGAAATTGGGTGGTAAATTTTCTGACTTTAAATTTGTTAACGACCATGGTTTTATTGGCCAGCATGATGCATGCAGATTGCCCAACGGAAATATCAGTATTTTTGATAATCAATATATGTTCCCAAATGCAAGAGGAATAGAATACCATTTGGATACCATCAACATGACCGCTACCTTGGTTTCTGAAACTAAATATTCACTTCCATTTAGCTCAAATGCATTGGGAAGTTTTAGGGTTTTGGATAATGGGTATAAAATTGCAGGATGGGGAAACACACGATTACCTTCTCCAACCGCCTCATTGTATAACCCTTATGGCTATGTTGCGGCAGATATTTTTCTTCAGGATACATTTGTTTCCTATAGGGTATATCACCAAGAACTTCCAAACTTTCCAGATCGCCCAAAGATTGAGTGTCAAACAAATGGCAAGTCCATTACCTTAACAGCTGAAAAAGGCTTTAATAATTATGTATGGTCTACAAATGAAAGCGGAACAAGCATCACTATTACTCAACCCGGTTCCTATCAATATTGGGTAGAATATGGCATTGGCCTCCTTGGATCTGAACCGGTTATTATTAACGATATTGATTATTGTACCCCTGTAAATGACGGCCTGATTGATTACCCTAAACCGGAGTAGGCTGTCCCAATTATTTCTGAGATATCACTTATCATTTTACACGAAATTCAGTTTCTGGTTCATCGTGTTGTAAACAGTAATAACCTGAGTTCGATACAATAAAGCGTATAAATTATATCGAGCTCAGGTTATCATATCTTTATTCTGATTTACTGTAAACTCCATAGTAGTAAATCGGTTTTTTGTGATACAAGTGACCTAGCATCGACTTTAATCGCAGCTGTTTGTACAAAAATAGATTTATACCAGAGCGTTTTAGTATGTTCAAATCATCTATTTCCAGGTAACCTTTGAATGGAACTATTTTTAAACTTGTCTGATATGTCCCCATAAAAGACTCATCTACGGTTTTGAGATGGCTGATGATGCTTTTTGGGTTTTTCTGGTATGATACTCCTGTCAAAAGAAGAGTCCCTCCATTGTTTAATAATGATATTAAATCCTGAATTGTCTTGTCGAGGTTGATAAAATATTGAAGTGATCTGTTTACTATGATCAGATCAAATTTTTGGTTAATAATCGAAAGATCATTCAAATCCATTTGTATGCTGAGCCATTTATTATTGAAGTATCTGTTTGCACCCAGACCATCAAGGTGGTGAATGAAGAAATCAACTGCAGTGACTTTAAATCCTAGACCGACCAGTCTGTTTGAAAGCCATCCTGTCCAGGCTCCCACATCCAATGCTTTACCCCTTTTTAGTTTCAACTTTTCAATCAGGCTCATATCCAATTTCCGTAAATTCCATTGCTCCTGATCAAAGTCAACGAAAGGCAAATCTTTAAACCAATTGGGATCAATTAAATCAGTAAATGGTTTTCTAAAATCCTCAAAAGCATGTAGGTACTGCTCCAATTCGACTTTAAACTGTGGCTTCAAAATTTGGTAAACCCCATTTTTGATTGTAAAATGATGATCCTTCCCACATGAAGCATTCTCTGTGCTAAGCTGAACGTTGTAGCCACAAACCGGACATTTAATCTTATTTTCTATTATTGATTTCAATATGAGCCAATGGTTTTGTTAGATATTGATTATTCATAGTTTGGTATATTTTCAATTTGCCATACTCCCAGTGCCTTACCTTTGTTTTCCATCTCCCACCCTACCTCACAATATTCAGGAATCAGTTTGAGTGGTTTTGGGAATTGGAAAGGAGGTTCTTCCAGATTGAGGGGTCTCCAGTCACCGGTTGTAATATCCCGGTTTAGGCCATGCTTTGTGAAAGTAGTAGTCATCAGGTAGTGGCTTCCGGATAGTTTAATATTATACAGGGCTTTGAAAATGTCGTTGTATGAAAAATGCACAAAACAGTCTTTATTGAGAATTAGGTCATTTGTAGGTAGCCGATCTTTAGTCAAATCAATTTTATCGAACCTAATTATTTGGGTGCAAAATTCTTTATTATTTTTCTCAATTAATGCATCAACAATATCAGCACCTGTATAATCAATTCCTGTTAGATCGATATGCTGTACCCAGTTGAAGTCTCCACATGGAATATCCAGTAAACGCTTCACATTAAGTTCAGAAATTAAACAATTGATTGGCACAACAATATGTTTCATGTGCTGTGATCCTGACCCTTGACCAGAAGCAGTTTCGGTATTTCCCCAATGATTCTTCCGATAAATATTTGTGAAAACCTCTTCGATAGGCATTCCATGAAATTCAGAAACCCGCAAATTATATTTATATTTTTCAATCCTGTCGAGTAGCCAGGGAGGTAACATTCTTTTGAGCGTTCTTTTCATAATAGATTTTCTCCATTTACTTACATCAGAACGCACTACAGCATCTATAACAGGCAGGAAACTGCCCCCCAGCGTTTACTAATTCTTTTCTGAAATTCGCATAAGGTTTACTGTTCCAAATGGTTTCCAAAGGGGTTCTGTAAATATTACCCAAGGGCATATTATAACATCTGCCATGCGAAGGGATAACAGTGCCATCAGTTTTTATCATTATGTTTGTAAACAAATCATTGCAGGTCTTGCCAATTTTAATTTCCGGCTTATGATAGTAAAGTGTTAATGTATCAATGTCATTGATCTCAGGTGAAAATGAGAGATTAAAATTATATCCTCCGGCTTTTACATTTTGAATCTCACGATGCAAAACCTTAAGGTCAATTTTGCTGAAATCCGTAAGTTCAACGTTGGAGTATGTAGCTTTGCAGATATGGCCATAATCCATATTGTGAGTATCGGCCATTGCCTTTGTAATAAAATTTTGATGCAAAAAACCAAGTTGCTTTATTGGAAAGTTTGTAAAAAATTCGGCAAACTTTTCCAAATCGCTATAATTCCATTCGGTAATTACACAAAACACCGATACATCAGGTGCATTTTCGAAACTCATTATATGTTCAATCCCTTCAATTGCACTTTGAAAAGATCTCTTATTACCCCTGATAAAATTATGAGTATCCTCCAGTCCATCAAGAGAAATATACAAATCCTTCACCCTTCCTGTAATCAAATCTTCAGCCTTCCTCTTAAGAAGTAAGGCATTGGTTGTTACCGATGTTTCTAATCCATTTTGATGAGCATATGCCAGAGAATCCTTCAAAGATGGATAGATTAGTGGTTCTGTAAATGCATAACCGATTTTTGCCATAGGAAAGGATGCTGCTACCTGATCGACGATCATCTTAAAAAGTTCCAAGGGCATGTTGATGGGTTTTGAACCTACAAGGTTCTGTGCAAAATTGGTTTCGTTGTTTTGTGTACCAACATCACACATTTTACAATGTAGGTTACAAACATTGTTAACACCCAGTATGATGTATTCAGGCTCGAAGAATAAGCGGCCTGGATAAAAGGTTTTATTGATTTTTTTTAGTGTTCTCTTTATCATCTAATTCGTCAAAAATACCTTTAATCGTTAATAATCATCTGATTTTATTGTAAGTCTACTCCTTACATCAATTTCATTTGTCCATAAACCAATGACTTTACCATGAGAAGTGATCTCCTAAAAGTTCCTTTAATTTTTGGCCATCTTCGCTGAACAATTTCTTATATATCCGATATTCTCCCTTGCTTAGTCCATCGTATAGACGTTGGTTTTTCGGTGAAAGGTCCTTCGGATATATTTCCTTTAACTCCAGAAATTGATAGACCTTTTTTAATTCATCTTTAGGATTATTGAAGAAGTCTTCACTTTTCAAAATAAGAAGTTCTTCCTTTCTGTAATGTTTCAACCAGTTTGATAAATGCTTGTAGTAAAAACCAGTATTTATATAACTAAAAGTTTGATGCTTCAAACTGCTGGAATATGGACTTCTTGTAAGCTTCTTGTCAATCGCCTTAAGCCGGTCACTCTCCAGCCTTATTACCTCATCAAAACTATCTGCCGGTTCAATTTTTCTAATCTGATTATAATGTGAATACGCCCTCAAAACAGGATCCCTTAACAATAAGATAAGTTTTGTATGAGGAAAATCTTTTTTTATACGTTCTGGCACCCAGGGATGAATAAAGTAATAGGGCGATGCTTCCCCTGACAGCATATTTTGACTTTTGTATGGAAAAAAACTTTTGTAGAAAAAGTTGCTTCTGAAGTAATGGTACGAAAAGTAATTAACCTCTTTTACTCTTGACATTTCTACATCGGGATGATGATCGAGATATTTAAATAATGAAGTGGTACCTGCTTTTAAAACTCCGATAATAATAAAATCAGGGAAGGTTCTTTTATAGGCAGTTAGCCTGAAGGGTATATATGTTAATGCTAATCTTACTTTCCTTATTACGATTCTTAATAATTGCTTTAAAGTCCTTTTTTTTGTAAAATAAATGCTCATAGTTGGTAAGATAACCTAGCTGCTTTGTTGCTGTGTCTTTAATCCAGTGAAATTTATTTTATTGGTTTTATAGAGTATCAATGTTAACCAATTTGTAGTGCAAATTCCTAGTGTTGCACCAAATATACCATAAGTTGGGATAAGAACAATGGCAAGGATAAAAATAATAGCCGCTCCAAAAAAGTTAATCCACATAACCTTCATTTCCTGATGTAATTTGTAACAACTAAAAATATCTGCAATAAATAAAAAAGGTGGTAAAGAAGCAAACGTCATTACTATATAAATCTCCATATCAAATCTTACAACTGTGTAGGTATTTAGAAAAAACCAAACCATCGCACTTCCAACAAATACAATCGGGACTCCAACCAAAACCAGAAGCTTTCTAATTTTGGTGAGAGCCAATTGATTTATCCTGTAAATATGTTTACTAAAGGGATGTAATATAAATGCAGATATTCCTCCTAACATCATATAGGCCGTAATCAATATTTGGTATTGTGCCAAATCTGCCGGAGTAAGAAAATAATCAACTACATAAATATCCACTTTTGAATGCACCCAGCCACTTAAACCAATCAGAAAAAAAGGTAAGGCTGCTATGATGTTGGTTTTATCGAACCTCATCACTCCTCTCTTCGGAAATGGTTTTAGGACCAAAATCATCACAAATGATTTTACAAATAATGAAAACAGGTAAACTGTTAGAAAAAAGAATACAGAAAATGACTTCACAAATATAACTGCGCTCAGGATGATTAAAAACCCCAGAAATTCAGCGACTAATTGCTGTTTGAATTTTTGATGATAAACTATTAAACTGTTGAAACTGTTGTAAATAAACTGAATAACAATTAAGGCTATTGCAGGCAAGGAAATATTGATGGGGTAAAAAATTAGCAATATCAAAGATAGACTTAAAAAAACAGACCTTGTGACCAGGCTCGAATAAAAGAGGGTATTAATTCCTGCCGGATTTCTGCTATAAGCCCTTATCAGGTATTCTTGATTGCCCCAGTTTGAGGTAAAACTAAAAATGAAGAGAACAATCATTATGCTTACCAACTCACCCCAGTTGGTGGCACCACAATACTGTACCCCAAGAACTGCAATTCCAAAATTGAATAATGATGGAGCTGAACTCCTTAATATATTGACAATTACAATATTTAATTTTTTGGGGATCAAAATAATGAGGTGTGGATAAAGTAAATATTTGATGAAAACATTTTCATATTACATCACAAATACCTGTTCTATATAAGAATCGACAGTTGATTTAATGGAGTAGTTTATCTTTTGTAAAACAGACTCCTTATTCAGTAGAAACTCCACAATTCGATATGAGGCTTCTTTCTCCCCTTCGACAATTGATATTTCTTGAATTTCAGGGGCAATTCCTACATTCGATGAAAAAACTTTCACATTAAGAGAAAGGGCTTCAATCAATACCATACCAAACGATTCATATTCCGACAAATGAAGCAAACATTTTGATTGTCCCATTTTTTTTAACACCCCTGCCCTATCCAGTTCACCCCTCATGTGGATATTTTGCGTCATACCATACGCATCAATTAACTTTTGGAGGTTTTGTATTTCGGGACCATTACCTACTATTTCTGCCTTCACATCAGCGAGTTTAGTTCGCACCTCTTTTACTACACGAATAAACCGATCGAAGGCTTTTAGCGGTATCAGGTTGCCGACACCCAGGATGTCAATCTCTCGATTACTTCGGGCAGGAAGTTCTATATCGTTGATCCCCCATGGAATGATAAAGTTGGTTTCGATGCCAGCATTTTCCATCAGGGTTTTGGCATGAAAGCCGGACAATGTAACAATGAGTGGCAGTTTCTTGATTTTCTTAAAATATTGATTTTCCTTCAGCGCATCTTGCCCCATAAAAGTACAACTATGTGGAATATCCAATTTTAAGGCTATTTTGTTTCCTATGTAAGCACACTCGTTAAACCAAAAACTATGCACCTGGATAATAGGTTTATGTTCATTGATCTCATCGGCAAGTTTTAAGACCTTCAGCCAGTTCAAATACCTCATCAATCCTTTTCTATTTTTCCCTCCTAGTGAATAAACTTTTATCCCATGCCACAAATAGTTTTCTTTCCGATATGGGTATTGAAAGGTAATTACCGAAATTTCAAACAGCTGTGTGGCCTGAAATTGCTTAAAGAAATCCTGTAAGGCCGGGATACAATTGGTTTCGGCCTCATTCTCAGGGAAACCAGGAGTCAAAAACAATATATGCTTTTTAGTTTTCAATACGATACAATTTCCAGTTTGCGTCCAATTCCTTAATTAATGTAAGCTGATGTTTATTTTTTATTTGATTCCAATTGATCATTGGGTTTTTTCCCTCCCACTGAGTCCTGAATTTCTCTTCATTAAATAAAACCAAGGCGCCCTCATCAAAACTTTTGTATTCCTCTTTCCATAAATTCCGGTATTCAAAATCCAGCCCTCTACCCTCAAGAGCAATGTCTATCTCAAAACTATATAATGTTTGGTTTTGATATGCATACATTTGTGTTGTAATTTCTTTTTCCACCATACTTAACCGAAAGGTTGGTTCTATGGCCCTTACAAATAAAACCAATTGCATTACTACGAGTGCTGCCAAGATATAATTTCGTTTTTTTTGAAATCGATCCATTAAATCGGTAAATGCAGGAAATAAGAGAATCAAAACCAAAGGATAGGTCAGCAATAAAAAACGATTATTTTGATAAGGAATTCCTGCCAAAAAAAAACTGTAACTAATTACAATGATAGCAATTGAAACATAATCAACTTTCAGTAGAAGTTTTCTTTTTTTAAAAAGAAATAAAAATAAAAGGCCGTTTATCAATAAAAATCCGGGTGAATATACAGATGAAAATGCATACAATAAATTAGGTAATATGTAATTGAAAATACCAATTTCTCCAACAAACGAAGATTTAAAGAAGTTTTTAATATCCCAGGTGACGATGCTATTGTGATGAAAAGGATTGAATTCTTCAGTTTCCAAATAGTAATGCAAATAAAGGAACATAACAGGAACAAATGATGCCAGGGAATGTAACCATTTTTTATTCTTAATTTCAACATAACCCACTGCTAAGAAGATTAGAGCGATGGGAATTGCTGCCACATATCTGGTAAAGACACTTAATGATCCAAACAATAAACACCAAAAAAACGCTCCAAATGTATGCTTGTCACCGTATCTAATCCCAAAATAAACACATCCTGTTAACCAAAAAGCAGCCAGCAGGTCGGACATGGCCATAACTGATGCTCTTAGCATGTAGGGCGACAACAACAATGCGATAATAAGAAAGGGAAGCACACAGGACTCTTTAAAAGTTAATTCCTTGATGATCCTGCGGGTAAAAATTAAGAGACCATACAAACTGACAAATGAAACAAACTGCGTGGAAATGTGGGCCGGAATTACTAATGATAGAATGCCGGCAACAATTGGGTATCCTTTTGGCCAAACAAATTCCCCCGGATGAATACCTGTGAAAATAAATGCTTTTATTCTTTCTGTGTATCGTAAATACTCATAACTATCCTGGCCGTACAATCCATCATATTCAAAAATTCTTAATACAATAAATACCAAAACAGGTATTAAAAGCAAGCTTGATTCAACTCTATTTTTAAGGATTGAATTCATAGTTTCGACTGCTTTTTACCCTGAAAACTATGGACCTGACAATGGCAAGTAACAATATTATGTTCTGTCTTCAATAATTTGAATATCTGATTCTCTGTATTTAGCATTGGAAGCTCTTAAAACAATCAATTTGTGTAATTAGAATTCCGACTAGTTTTATTTCCTTTAGTGACATCGTGCAAATCTATTTTGATTTTAATGGTTATCGCACAAAGGTATGAAATAGGAATAAAACTAGATTACAATTAAAAAGCCACCTCTCCCATTTTCAAAAAAGTTGAAAGCTTACAACTATTACAGCCCCATCAACCAAGTTATTTGTATTTTTGAGCGTTTTCAAATGGTTGTGAGGGGTGTGCACTACATACTAACAAAGGTAATACACAGTAAATCATAGCCCGAATCCACTTTAGGTTGATATAGACAAATGAGTAATAACATAGAAATACGAGGAATCAGTAAGCAAATTGCCAGTAATTGGCCACCAGCCATAATTGCAAATCTTTTTCAACCTTCCGAAAAATTGAGTGATATAAAATAATGAATGATAAAAAGGCAGTAAAGCATAAAACTGCGATCATTATTGGTGCAGGCCCGGCGGGTTTAAGTTGTGCTTATGAACTCACAAAATACAAGATGAAAGTCGAAGTTTATGAAGCATCGCCTTTTATTGGGGGCATGGCACGCAGTTTTGAACTCTGGGGACAGAGAGTGGACATGGGACCTCACCGATTTTTTTCAAAGGATAAGCGTATAAATGATTTTTTCATTTCTCTGGTTGGTGATGATTTTACGGTTGTGAACCGTCTTACAAGGATATATTACCGCAACAGGTTTTTTCATTACCCTATTAGACTCTGTAATGTATTAAGAAACCTGCCATTAATAACCATTATGCAGATTCTATGGGAATATTTACGAATCAAGATATTTCCATACAAGAATCCCACAACATTCGAAGAATGGGTATCAAACAGGTTCGGGCGCAAACTTTATGAGATTTTTTTTAAAAATTATTCTAAAAAGCTTTGGGGGTTACCATGTTCGAAGATTGATTCTGATTGGGCTGCACAACGAATTAAGTCACTTTCTCTCTGGGAAGCCGTGGTCAGTGCCGTTTTTGGAAATATAGGATACAAACACAAAACCCTGCTTAACCAGTTTGCCTATCCAAACAATGGAACTGGTACAATATACGAACGAGCTACAGATTATATTAAAAATCATGGTGGAAAAGTGAATTTGCAAACGCCTGTGAAACGAGTGGTACTTGATGCTCATAGAATAGCAAAAGGGATTGAGTTGGAAGATGGAAGAACCGTATCAGCCGATTATGTGATATCAACTATGCCATTGACTACAATGGTTAGAGGGCTGGATAATGTTCCGGAAAGTGTAGTTAAATCTATGGAAAATCTCTACTTCAGAAATGCTATACTGGCTTATCTCGAAGTGGATTGCTTAAACTTATTTGATGACAACTGGATATATATACATTCTCCTGAGGTACAGCATGGAAGAATAACGAATTTTCGCAATTGGAGTAAGGAAATTAACCGGAAGACAAAGACCACAATTCTCTGTTTGGAATTCTGGGCATTTAATAAAGACCCATTGTGGATTGAAAAGGATGAAACAATTGCAGAATTGGCGAAGAAAGAAGTACGCAAGCTTGGGCTGATCCCAGCTCAAACCAAAATATTAAACTCTTATATATTGCGGGTTCCACATTGTTACCCAGTATATGAAACCGGTTACCAAGTACATCTGAAAAAAGTTATGAATTACCTTAACACGATTAAAAACCTTATTCCAATTGGACGCAATGGCGCTTACAAGTACAATAATCAGGATCATTCAATTCTGATGGGTATTGTTGCAGCCGAAAAGATCACGAAAGGGCTGGATATTGACCTATGGGAAATTAATACGGATACAGAGTACCAAGAGCAAGTAAAAACTAAAAATGTC
>Ga0070728_10004680_pt1 | contig 13994 bp, 19 predicted proteins | sample tdDd471_FD_66723 | JGI IMG/M metagenome (GOLD analysis project Ga0070728, IMG submission 66723) | Marine sediment microbial communities from the Atlantic coast under amendment with organic carbon and nitrate - tdDd47.1 | ecosystem: Environmental > Aquatic > Marine > Coastal > Sediment | place...
TCCAACAAAAATTTGCTAAAGGATGCATCATGGGACAATTTGCTGTTATCGGCATTGGTAATTTCGGCTACTACCTCGGAAGCTATCTCTATGAAAAAGGCCATGAGGTCATCGCCTTGGATATCAGTAAGAGCCAAGTGCATAAGAGCAAGGATGTTGTCAGCCAGGCCGTTGTGGCTGACGCTACCGATCGGGAAGCACTGGAATCCCTGGGTATTAGGCAAGTGGATGCAGCGGTGGTCTGCATTGGTACAAGAATGCAAGCGAGTATCCTGGCTACTCTGCACCTGAAAGAGTTGGGAACAAAGAATATCCTCGCCAAGGCAACCAGCGAAGAGCATGGCCGAATCCTTAGAAAGATTGGTGCCAACGAGATATTTTTTCCTGAAAAAGATCTCGCCATCGGGGTGGCAAGCCGGTTGGACAATCCAAACATGTTGGACTACCTTCCGTTCATCGAGGGGTACAGTATAGTGGAGCTCGCACCTCCCGAAGATTATGTGGGTAAGACACTCAAAGAACTGGACCTGATCAACCGTTTCGGGATTCAGGTGTTAGCTGTCAAGGAGATTATTCCGAAAGGACTTTCTTTTATACCCGGGGCGAACTTTCAGGTAAAGGACAGTGATGCACTCATTATTCTAGGTCCTGACGAGATATTGAGAAAGCTGCAGAAACCCTAGGTACGTATTATAGACAGAAACCATTGGGGTTTTGCCCCTGTACTCGCTCCAGAGGGCAACTTTTGGTAGAGACTTATGACGGTTTCTAAATAGCCATGTAAGGGGTCAGACACACGATCTAAGGCACAATCCACACAGCGAAGCCCTCGGGCCCGATTCAGCACCTTTTTGGTGACGCGACCCATAGAGAATTCATGAACTTCGGGGCAACTACGGTGTTTTACTGCTTGGACGTAAAGGTTTTAAGGACATCAGCCAGTTTGGGCTGGGTAGTAAGGCTAATAAATTAGTACATACCGCCCACGCCCTTATGACCTGTTTGATCAACTGAGGATTTTCAAGACTTTTGTGAGCTACCATTCAATAGACTGTGTCGCAATTCGTCACTTTAACTGGATTCCGGATCTCGCCCCGCGAGGCGGCGCTCGTCCGGAATGACGGGTTCGGCGAATTGTGACATAGTTTCCATGGGGAGAGGAGATTTTTGCGGAGCTAAATGAATAGGCGTTTTGCTGAATTTCTCAATCGTGCCTTGGCTTGAAACCAATCCTGTCAAAGGGATTAACGACGCCGGATGAGATATTCCGCAAGAGGTGCCAACTGACTTTTATTATCATTCCACCACCCAGACAGTGCAGTTGCGCGCATGGCTGACGATCTTGCTGGAGATACTGCCAAAGATGAACTCCTCACTGCGCGAAAGGCCCTGTCTTCCAACTACGAGGGTACCATATTCGGTCTCGTCCCGTTCTGCCAAGATGCACGCCGCCATAGATGGGCAATAGCGGAGCGGCGAACGGACTGACACATCATGCAGGTGAAAGCCTGCCCGAATCAATATTTGACGATAGCCCTCCAGCATGGCATCGGCCCTTTCTTGGTATTGGCTGCACCATTCTTCTTTTTCAGTAGAGGTTTTAAAAAAATCCTCTTCTGGTTGGGGAATCACGTGCAGGACGGTCACCTTAAAACCTTCAATGCCGCCCAGGAGTTGAGCCACGTAAGAGACTGCCCGACGGGCGTTTTCTGACTCGTCAACCGCAATCAGTATATTCTTAATATAAGACAACTTCTCCTCACCGTTCATGCGCTTTCCTCCTTAGTTGGTGGGATCCTTTTGGCCAGCATTCACTTGATCAGACAAAGGCAACAGAGGCATGGTAAGATCAAGCAGCATTCCTGAACTCTCCCAAATCTTCGAGCAGTTGTGCTGTGTTCTCATAAAACCAGTTGGCACCTTTTGAGAAATGCATCAGCACCCGGTTGAGGGATTCGGGTATGTAAGGGTAGATCTTTTTCAAATTGACCACTCTATTCTTAAAAACTATATTTACATCTTCTTCCCTCAATGTGCTCAAAGCAGGATGGTTCTGTTTCTTGAGATCTGGCAGTAGCCAATCTCCTTTTCCCACCAGAAATACTAAAACATTCCCCAGGCCAAAAAGATCGTAACCGTATATGTTCTCCCTGTGCCGATAATTGAAGTCAAAATCGATCCAGCGGTACTGCCCTTTGTCCGAGTCTATCAGAATGTGGTCCCGTCTTATGTCCCCGTGCTTTTCGCCATGTTCGTGGAGAAAACGAATAGCCTGGACGCATTCAAAGAAATGATCCAAAATGCCCGGGAATTGCTCATAATAATAGGCTTCATGACCCAACTCCATATTCTCCACATACGTAAACAGGGGCTTGCCTCTAATGAAATCCAGTACGCGAATCACATTATCCTTTTCATCTTGGATCGAATATCCATGCATGAAGTTCTTGTGGCCGGAGACCAGGTCAAGAATACGGGCCTCTTTTTTGGGACTTCGAAAACATTCAAATTCAATGCCCCCGATACGAGACATAAAATTTTCGTAAAATACAAGTTTCATGATCTTCAGGTTGCCGTTTCTCAGATCAATGGCTCGCTTGACCCAAAACTTGACCTCATCTTCCAGACCAAATCGTAGCTCCTTGGCGTTATGGCGAATGAGATACGGTTTTCCGCCGAGGACAACCACATCGTCATATTCCACCCGGAAAATGTTCGTTGTATCCCTGTGTATTCGAAAATGACTGGGCATCCTATGCTCAGGAAGCCAGCGGGAAGCCATTTCGCGGAGGCTATTTTGGGAAAAAGATTCTGTCATACCTGATCTTTCTTTGCTGCGCCTTTAGCTTTCTCAATGATAGCCCTCTGTGTATTCACGTAACTTTTTCCGAAAATCGGACCTGCTGACAGTCTGCAAAAGCACCTGATTCTCGCATTCCAGACAATCTTCCAACTCCTTCAGGCAACGGCTCAAAAGCCTCTTGATTCCGGCCACCGAACCCACGGGTTTCCGGGCAAAGTCTTTGGCTATCTTCAGTGCCGCCTCATTGAGTTCCACTGCAGGAACGACCTTGTCCACAATACCAAGTCTCAGAGCCTCTTCTGCGGTGATATCTTTGTTGGAGAGCAATAATTCAGATGCCTTGCTGAAGCCCAACAATCTAGACAGGAAAAAAGCCCCACCTCCTTTTGGTACGAGCTCCAGATCGAGATACGGATTCTGAAAGACAGTGTTGTCTCCTATTATCCTGTAATCACAAGCAAGGCCGATATTCATATAAAAAGAAATAACCTTGCCACTGTCGGCATGAACAACTATTTTGTTAAAATCGACCATTTTCAAAACGAACTGATTAACTGCGTTGTACACTCTTGCCAGCCCTCTCATATCAAATTCTGGCTGTAATACTTGACGGTAAAATCTAATATATTCTCCACGCCCGATCTTCTTCGGTGAGCCAATGATGAGAACACCTCTGATCGCATCACTTTTTGAGACAAGCTCGAGATAATCAAATAACAGACCTTTGGCGTCCAAATGAGTGGTGCGCTGCAGGAGGTTTTCTTTGAAGCTGATTAGGACAATATCTTCCTCTCTTCTCCCAGAGAAGAAATCATAATCCACCTCAAAATTTGACACTTTTTTCATTACGAATCTGCCTCCATTTAGGCTGCTAAGCTCACTCTATTTAAGCTCATCTTGAACACCGACCGCTAGACTGTTCAGCCAATCTTCCAAGTCGCAGAGGACAAGCCTGAGGTTGTCCGAGGCAGCCCTGATGTTGTAAGTTATATTGATCATGCCATGAAGGGTCATTCCTTTTCGCCAACTTATGAGGCTATCTATCATACATTTGGCGTCATTGATGAGCCCCATGGCAGCCAAGTTGAGCTCTTCAAAATTGACATCCGGCTCAGTGTGGAGACGACAACAATTCACCTTGTACCAAGCTTCAGCCAACCGCTCTGAAGTTTCCATCCCTCTAATGGAACCATCTTCAATTTCCTTGAGCACAGACTCCAAGATTTTTAGGGCCTCATAAAGGTACTCAATGGCCTCGTGAAGTTCCTTCAGGCTTAGCTTCAGCATCGTGTTTAAAATTCTCCAGGCTCAAAAAAATATATTGATGATCTTTTCTGCGCTGCCAGTCTCACCTCAGCCGCATCTCCTGCCAGCAATATAACCAAACGCATTGGCAGAGGTCCGATGACAGTGGTTGAGCGACGCAGTTCACTCAGCTCCTTAAAATCGTCATAGTTGTACCAGCTCAAGCCCAGCTCCCGAGCAGCGAAATAGTACCGAGTATCGACCGCTGAGACTTCAAGTTCGGGTTTCATGGCTTCTTCCTTTCCTATGAGGTCCGAAAATTTTGTATAGTTATCGGGCAATAATCTCCAACCTCAGCTAGTGGGCGGTCGGAATCTTCCAGTAACCTTTCCGCCCTCCTGGACAAAAGAAAATGAAATATCTGTGCCAGGTGGCTGATCAGCATATATAACTGAAATTAAAGGGCATTATTAGATGGAAGGCTTTGGAGATTGGAGGAAGAACTTTACAAACTGTAAAGAATATTGGCAGGTACAGTACTTAAACCTTTATCAGAAACCTTCTCCAGCTCTGGGCAAGACTCGGCTGAACAACCGGGTGAGATAACTGATAACTGTATGCTCAGAAAGAAATAACCCTGAAAAGAACTCCCAGGTAGAGACAATATCCCGCCAGAAGAGCTCCTCCTTCCCAGCGATTCACCCGGCCCAGCCGGCGGCGCCAGGATCGGCAGATGGGCCACAGGAGGAGAGATGCCAGAAACATTACCGGGAAATCGCGGGCCAGGGCGTCGGCAGCCACTGGCAGAGGCCGAAGCATTGCGGAGATCCCCAGTATCCCCAGAGTGTTTAACACATTGGATCCCACTACATTTCCCACGGCTATATCGCCCTCTTTCTTAATCGTTGCGGCAACGGTGGTGGCCAGCTCCGGGAGACTTGTACCCACAGCCATCAGGGTGAGTCCGATGACCAAATCATCGATCCCGAGGGCATGAGCAAATCCAACTCCACCCCAGATTAGCAGGCGGCTCCCGGTAAGGAGCACAATCAAACCTCCAACGAGATTGATAACCGACCTGCGCAGGGGCCGAATGGTAGTGTCAAGAGGATCAGTGCTGCCCCTAGAGATAAAATCTTCCTTTCCCCTTTTGGCTGCTCTGGCCATGAGCACCAGAAAGAGAAGCAGTCCTGCACTCAGGAGCACACCATCGAGGCGGCGTATCTCACCTCTTGAGGCCATAAGCCACACAACAGCTGTAATGACAAGGAGCAAAGGGTACTCTCGGCGCAGCAACTGTGAATGGACCACCATGGGTCGGACGAGGGACGACACACCTAGAATAAGGCCGATGTTGGCGATGTTACTCCCAAGAACATTTCCCACCGCCACGTGAGGATGTCCCACCAAGGTGGCCATAACTGTGACCAGGAGCTCAGGAAGGGATGTGCCCAGAGAAACAACGGTCAGACCCACTATGAGTGAGGATATCCCCAGACCTCGCGCCAGGGTCACCGCCCCATTTACAAAGCGATCTGCCCCCATAACCAAACCGAAAATCCCGCCCACTATGGCCAGAACATAAAGTACCACCGGATCTGCTCACTCCCTTCCTTTCCCCCTCCCTTAACAGGTTTGGAGGTTTACGACAAGGTCGCAGAATGCCCCGTGCTTTGCACGGGGATGAATGGCATCCTTAATCCCCTCTCCCCTGGGGGAGAGGGTTAGGGGGGGTCTGAACCTGGTACATAGGTAACATATTAGACCTGGTACATGGGTAACATGATAATATACGCCATCGCGAGCGCTCAGGCGAGGCGGGCGGGCTTAATCCTCCCCCTCCCGCGACAAGCTCGGGATCTGCGACAAGGGGGAGGAGATATTTTTTGCAAGATTTTGGAAGCTCCGACCTTTGGTCGGAGAGCTTTACTCTACAGGTCGCCCATGAGGGTTCACCGTAAGAACAGGAACTGGCGACTTTTTAACAACCCGGTTGGCGACGCTTCCGAAAAGAGCCCGTTCAATACCCTTTTTCCCATGGGTGCCAATTATTATTAGGTCAATTCCTTCGAGCTCCACGTATTTCAAAACCTCTTCAGTGGGGTCTCCGAAGGCAACTTTAACCTTGCAAGAGTCAGTCATGAAGAAGGCTTCCATGAATTCTTGCAACTTTTTCTGGGCTCCTCTTGCAACTTCAGCTTCAATATTCTTGATGGTGGCATCAGGCAGATGGAGGCTGGCGAAGTGCTCGAAGACTCGGACCACGAACAGGAGATGAACTTCCGCTTCGAACTTCGTCGCCATCACACTAACATAGGGAGCGATTTGGGGGGAAGCCTGGGACAGATCCACAGGAAATAAAATTTTATTAAAGACATGCATGGCACACTTCCTTCTCATTCAGCACTGGTTGATGCGGAAAAGACAATACATTGACTTTTTCCAAAAGGAAGTAATGAAATATTTGTGCCAGCTGGATCATTTGCATATATTATTGAAATAACAGTGGTTTTTCATATGAAAGTAGTTAGGAAAAGAATAGATAACTTTACAAAGTGTAAATATTGTTGGCAGGGAAGCTGCTGGAATGGAGGTAAGGCATAGGGCATGGAGCATGGGGCATGGAGCATGGTGTAATTTTTAAATACTTCACTCTGCACTCTTTGTCTTTTGGATTCTGACACCTGTCTCCTTTATTTTAAATCCGAAATCCGCAATCCTAAATCTCAAATCGCGACGTCCCCGTCTCACCGTTTCTCCCCGTCCCCGCGCCTGCCCGCCATCGGCTTCGCCTTCAGACGGTGCGGGCGGGTCGTCCCGATGTGCCTACCACTAGGTTCTACTCATGCTGGTAAGGAATTCCCAGATCCTTGAAAGAGAAGTTGTGAAATACTCTGTGACCGTTGTAGTCCAGAACCCTAAGGTCATCATCTTGCTTGACATCCTTCATGATCACGTCAAAGTGCTGACCGTATTTTTTCTTGGCCAGTTCAACTGGGACTTCGTAGGCTATGAACTTGTTCAGCCCTCTGGCTTCCAGCTTCTCAATAAAATCGGGACTCGCATACGATGCATAGGTGGTCAATATCAATATTGGCCCACTGCCGGTGAAAACTACTATCGCTTTCATAGCACCCTCCTCTCCATAGCAATTATCTAGTTAGTTTCCGTCCAGAAACGGCCCTTTCCCGCAATCTCTTTGTCAATCTGCGGAATTTCTTGTGCGACGTACCACAGTACGTCTCCGCGCAATTCCTTGATTTCCTTGATCTTGCGAAAAATTGCTCGTTTCTGGCTCGAAAACTCGCTAATGTCCATCGGGGGTTTCCGGATGGACACTAGTTAAATTTTCTCCACTACGGCACAATCCATACAGCAAATCCCTCGGCTCGGTCCAGGACCTTGTTGGTGACTCGTCCCATAAGGAATTCACGTACTTTGGACAACCCCCTGCGTCCCAGAACGATGGTGCCGTAGCCCCCTTTCTTGGCCTGCCTTACAATGTCGCCTGCACGGCTGTGGCTTTGCAGGGTATGTTTGGTGGAAATTCTTGCTGGTTCCACTCCGGCTTTCTCAAGACGTTCCCTATAAGATCGAAACATATGCTGGACATTAATCTCCGCCTCTTCCACAAAATCCTCTATGTCTTCCTCTCGCATGGAGAAGTCTTCCAGAAATCCAAGTCCAAAACTTCGTACCACATAATAGAGGGTGAGCTCCACTTCAGTACCAGAAGCAAAGGTGCCAACATAATCTACCGCCTTGCGCGAATTCTCTGAGGCGTCCACCGCAAGCAGCATCTTATTTGACCTGATATTCCCCCCAATCACCCAGACGGGAGTGTCTGCTACTCTCTCGACAATTTTATGGGAAACGCTGCCGAGAAAAAGGTCTTCCAGCTTGCTTAAGCCCCTTCTACCTACTACAACCGCGTCATAACCGCGCGTGGCCTCTTCAGCGACGTCCCGGGCAATCCCCACCTTGCGTTCCTGGTAAATCACACCCACTTGTTCTTCCTGAAAATTGGCTTTAACCAGGACATTTTTGGCATCATCTAAGAATCCCTGAGCCACCTTTTTGGCCTCCCTTTTCCATTGAGCATATCTGCTCTTCATCTTTTGCATGAAAAAGGCGTCTTTCTCCAGATCCCAGAAGGTCTCAGGCGCAGTGGGCACGACATACATCAGGTTCACGCTGAGCCCCGCTGGAGCACAATTTTGGGCAACATACCTCACCGCATTGAGTGAGTGTGATGATCCGTCCACGGCAACTAAAACCTTTCTAGAATTGATCATGGCTATTGCCTTTCCAGACATCCTGGATGTCTTTACACCCCACGTAATGAAATATTTGTGCCAAGTGTCTGAGCAGTATATATCTTTGAAATTGCACTATATTTTCAAATCGAAGAGTGTGCTGAAATATTTAGAAACTATACGGTCCGTAAAAAATCCTGACAGTCACACCAATTTGGACCTCAGCTTTAATCTCACTTTTATTTCTTAATATTGCACGATATTAAATACTTAGGATCTCGTTTTTCCTTTCCTCTTTCTGGCACAACCTTTGCCTAATCTTCAATTAGCATAGTGAAAAAGATGTCAAGAGTTAGATCTCGATATCTGTTCAGAAGGTGAAAAGAAAAAGGAGGTGGTGAAAATGCCTAGAGGAGATAGAACAGGGCCCAGAGGCCAGGGGCCTGGAAAAGGTAGAGGCATGGGCCGAGGTGGTGGCCGTCGCGGTGGAGGAGGTGGTTTTGGAGCAGGCCCTGATGGAGACTGCATCTGCCCTAAATGTGGTGAAAGAGAACCTCACCAGTTGGGAAGCCCCTGCTTCGAGAAGAAATGCCCCAAGTGTGGGGAGGTTATGACACGAGAGTAGGTCTTGCTGTGTCGACAAGTGGCTCTCTGTAGGGCGCAGCAAGGTGCGCCCTACAGAGACGTGGGACAAGTAGGGAGGGAAATAAGATGGAAAAGACGAGAGAAAAAATGGAATGTGCCCTGTGTGGCTACACGTCTTCGGGGAAATTCACCGGGGATATTTGTCCAGATTGCGGCTTGACGTACTGGAAGTGCGACAAGTGCGGATACACCATCACCGCTGCAGTTCCCCCCGGCGTCTGTCCTGAATGCGGCGAAAAATGTGATTTCCTAAATGTCACTTGTTATACGCCGGAATGTGGTGGACCTGGTCATTTGGACCCCAGATTATAGCGTCAGGTCGCAACCACACTTCCATTTTTTCACTTCAATGAGAGTTGGAGTGCTCACTCTTAACAGAGAAGACGAGGATATGATGCATCTCTCAGAAATCATCAAAGGCGAAAAAGATCAAGGGAAAGAAAAGCATATCCCTCACATTATGATCGACAGGGGACACAAGCAGGGGAAGGACATAGTTCGCGTGGTTGTGGGTCATGACAGCCCACATCCCAACACTGAGGCACACCATATCGCCTGGATCGAACTATACGGCGTGGAAAAGTATACCGGTCAGGTAATCAACCTCGGTCGGGCCACCTGGGCTCCAGTCTATTCCAATCCTAATGTCAGGTTCCAGATTAATCACATTGAGGAGTTCGGCTCCTTTTGTGCTCTTGCTTACTGCACCTTACACGGAGTGTGGGGTAACTTGATCGAAATGGACTGGATAGAAAAAAAGAGAGAAGACAAATCTGTAATTGGCGAATTGTTTTTAGCAGAGAACTAGGCCTTGGGATAGGTCCCAAATGCTAGTTGGATTTGACCCGATGCAGCTATACCTCTTCGGCGCCGTTTTATGAGGAAGGTGGCATTGTTTCCCTTCAGCGGTGCTGGACAACTGTCACGGTCTGGCAGTTTGGGTGGTCCAGTAAAAGGTGCGCACAATGTGCACTGTACTGTGGAGGGAAGGCATCCAGTCAAAGATGCGTGTTTTATTTTCCAGGGCAAGGTGCGTTAACTATTGAGAGAACTCAAGAGACAGATGTAAGGAGTCGCGGCTACAAGAGGAGGTAGTTCACGGTTCCCAAATTACGAGGGAGGGAGATATGGTCGAGATCAAGCGCATTTTGTATCCTATCGATTTTTCAGAGTGTTCCTACCAGGTGCTGCCCTACGTTCTTAACATGGCGGAAAAGTATGGAGCCGAGATCTATTTGCTTCACGTGGTGGACGACCTCCGGCCACTTGCCGGAATGCATGTACCGCACACCTCCATCTCTAATTTTGTCAAAGAGGCGATGGCTGCGAGCGAGAAGATGCTGGACAAGATTTGCGACGAGCACCTGCAGAGTTGCCCCAATTTCCAGCGTAGGCTGGTCATGGGTGATCCGCGCATCGAGATCTTAAAGATGGTGGAGAGCGAAAAGATCGACCTGGTTATCATTGGGAGCCACAGCCGCAGGGGTCTTGAACGTATCATCTTCGGCAGTGTGGCGGATTATGTGGTCAAGAATGCCTCCGTGCCTGTTCTAACAGTAAAACCAACAGAATGACGGAGCCGCGCTAGCCGAGCTCCTCTGCTGGCAGTTTGAAATTATGAACGGTATCCCTCAAGCTGCTTGAAGGCATTGTCCCATTCAAGACAAACGGCCTTGTTCCTCTTGTTAAGGCTTAGAAAGAAATCAGAGAGGGTTACATGTATCGCATTCGTTATCACGGTCGCGGTGGGCAGGGCATGAAAACCGCAAGCCGTATTTTGGGAACAGCCTTCTTTCTGGAGGGCTTCGAAGTCCAGGATGCGCCCCGCTATGGTGCAGAGCGTCGAGGTGCGCCCATATTTGCTTATGTGCGCGCATCCAGTCAGCCGATCAACGAGCGTGGGATCATTCGTCGACCGGATTTGGTCATAGTTGCGGATGACACCCTCGTTGCAATCCCCGCTGCTGGTGTATTGTCCGGGCTCACGAATTGGAGCGTTCTACTCATCAGTACCAATGAAACACCTGATATCTGGGAAAAAAGACTAAATTTCTCCGGGCAGGTCCTAAAGTTGCCTGCGCCCGCAGAAGTGGGGGACCCTCTCGAACTTCGCTTTGTAGGATCTTCCTGTACCGGTGCTGCTGCACGCCTTGTAGGCGTGATATCAAGAGACTCATTGGAGCGGGCGGTCCGAAATGAGCTTGTGCAGTTGGGAGAAGGAGTCATCGAAAAAAACCTGGGCAAAGCTCTGGAGGCCTATGATCTCATAGGGGACCATGCCGGAGCCGTGAGAGAAGCAGAGAAGATTCCGGTAGATGGTTACGAGAAGCCCGAATGGGTCGAGCTTCCTTTTGAAGAGGCGCGGATTTCGGCTCCGGCCATTCACGGTGCAGCTACCAGTGTGGAGGTGAAGACAGGCTTGTGGCGAACCATGTGCCCTGTCATCGACTACGGCCAGTGCAATCGATGTTGGTGGGTGTGCAGCACTTTTTGTCCTGATAGTGCCATAAGTGTGGATGAACAAGGCACTCCACATATCGACTACGAGCACTGTAAGGGCTGCATGATCTGCGTGGCGCAATGTCCGGCCCATGCAATCCAGATCATACCGGAGCATCAAGCGGAGATGGCAGGAGGCCAGTCATGAAACGAGCGTTGTTAACTGGTAATAAAGCGGCAGCCTGGGGAGCGCGTCTGGCTAGAGTAGACTATGTGCCAGCCTTTCCAATAACGCCCCAAACGGAGATCATCGAAACCATCGGCAATTGGATCGATAATGGTGAAATGGACTGCAGGATGGTCACCCTGGAATCCGAGCATTCAATGCTCACCGCCGCAGGTGCGGCCGCGGCCACGGGCGTACGGGTGTTCTCCGCAACCTCCAGCCAGGGGCTGCTTTATGCCATGGAGATGCTTTACACCGTCGCGGGCTGGCGGGCGCCCTTCGTCCTGGTGAATGTTTCGCGCGGCCTGGCTGCTCCCATCACCTTGGAACCGGATCACAATGACGTTCTGGCAGCGCGTGACAGTGGTTTTCTGCAAATTCACTGCTCAACCTGCCAGGAAGTGCTGGATAGCGCGCTCATCGCCTATTGTTTGGCAGAGGACGAACGCGTGCGATTGCCGGTCATCGTGAACATGGACGGTTTCTATCTTTCTTTTACTCGTGAGCCGGTCCAGATCCCTGACACCAAAATTGTGAATCAGTTTGTTGGTGAGTTCGATCCAGAGAACATTCGTTTCAGTGCAAGCGCTCCGGTCAGCCAGGCTGTTGCAGTCCTTGGTGGCACACCTTATTCCTATTTCCGCTACGAGACCCACTTAGCGGCTTTGAACGGTCTTGCAGTCTACGATGAAATAACTGAGGAATTCGCCAACACGTTTGGAAGAAGACACGACGCGGTAGAAGCCTATCGAACCGAAGATGCAGAACTCGTTTTTGTGATGATGGGCTCCTTTGCTACCAAGGCTATAGACGCTGTGGATGGGCTGCGAGAGGCAGGATGGGCGGTAGGTGTGCTGCGGCCGCGGTTGTTGAGACCGTTTCCGGCAGATCACTTTCGCCGGGCATTGGCGGGAAAACGGGGTGTTGCCGTGATCGATCAGAATCTGTCCATGGGCAAGGGCGGAGTGCTCCATACGGAGCTTGCCTCAGCACTCTACGCAAGGGCCGAGTGTTCTCCTGTTTTGGTCAGCTTCATCGGAGGACTTGGCGGTCGCGATATTAGCCTCGAGGAATTTTACGAGATGGCGGCAGTAACTCGCAAAGCGGTTGAAGACGGCGAGGCGCCACCTCCCAGGTTGCTGTATACCAAGGGGGAGTTGAGAGAAGTCAAAAAGCTGCAGGCGGTCGCTCACGCAGAGCGACAAGAGTTGGGAAAAGAGCAATGAATGAGACCAAATTTCGCCGTAAAAAAGACCTTCCCTCCACCCATCTGTTAGGGACAGGTACCCCGATGTGTGCCGGTTGCGGGGGGCTGGAGGCCATCCACCAGATATATGACATCCTGGGCGAGAATACCGTTTTCGTCAACGCTGCAGGTTGTATGACCATGCTGTCGGTTTATCCCTTCACACCCTTCAGAGGTTCATGGCTCTACACGGCGATGGCCTCAGCACCCGCTGGTGCCCAGGGAGTTCGAGATGGACTGGACGTGCTCCTTCACAAACAAAGAATAGAATCCAAAGAGGACTTACAAGTGGTGGTTCTGACCGGAGACGGCTCTGCCTACGGCATGGGGCTTTCCGCCACATCAAGCGCCATCGAGCGAGGCCTGGATTTTCTGTATATCTGCTACGACAACGAAGGGTACGGCAACACAGGCCAGCAGTACTCGGCGGCGACACCCCACGGAGCCAGGACCGCTACCAGCAAAGGCCCCCGGGGATTTCCAGGTTATAAGAAAGACCTATTTGCAATCTGGGCAGCTCACCGTCCGGCTTACGTGGCCACGGTAGTGGGAGCGGAACCACTGGATCTGGCCCGCAAAATCGAGAAGGCCAAATCCTTGAAAGGACCCCGGCTGATTATAGCACTCTCTCCCTGCCCCACGGGTTGGCACTATGACCCTGGGGAGTCGGTGGAAATTGGCAAAATGGCAGTAAAGACCGGCGTCTGGCCACTGAAGGAGTATGTTGACGGCAAGGTGGCGCATACCAAGGTCCCACAACAGCGGCCGCCGGTGGAGGAATACTTGAAAAGACAGGGGCGCTTCAGTCACCTGTTCCACCCAGAACGTAACGAAGTGCTTTTGCAGGAGATCCAGGCCAGAGTCGACGGCTATTGGGAGGGAGTCATTTGACCGTATCTGACGCCGTGGCCCAGAAACCCAAATCCCCAGCAGGTTTTTCCCATCGAGCAACCGCGAAGGCTCCCGTCTCAAGGTCAGCTTATTGAACTGAATTACCGGGGCAAGAGGTTCTACATGAGAAGGCACCCTACGAGATAGAGCTGGTAATGGGATAAACAAGGGAACGGCTCAAGGCTTAAGGTACAGGGCACAAGGCAAAAACAATAAAAGAAAACTTATTCTCTCCTTATGCCT
>Ga0070728_10004682_pt1 | contig 13983 bp, 9 predicted proteins | sample tdDd471_FD_66723 | JGI IMG/M metagenome (GOLD analysis project Ga0070728, IMG submission 66723) | Marine sediment microbial communities from the Atlantic coast under amendment with organic carbon and nitrate - tdDd47.1 | ecosystem: Environmental > Aquatic > Marine > Coastal > Sediment | place...
TTCGATCCCGCTGGCGCTCTCATGCTCGTCACACTCAGCGACGGCACAGTCGAGGCATTCCCCTCAGGCGGGCCCAGCGCCTTCTACGGCTATACCTCCGACATGATCATCACCAGCGTCGAAATCCGCGCCGTCGGTTTCCTCTCCCCGCGATACGCAACCATGGACAACCTCTATGTCGGTACCACCGGCGACTATCCCATCGTTCCCCTGCCCCCAGCCGCATGGGCCGGGATCGGCATGCTCGGGCTCATGAGCGCTCGCCGTTCGATGCGTCGCAGCTGACAGCCAGAACCCAATAGCTGATCAACGCCGGGTGTTCTCAGGACACCCGGCGTTTTCATTCTGCACTCTACTGATGATTTCTTCTTGACTCCGACGGGGGGATATGTGATATCCTCTGCGCGCCGCAAACACACCGGACCCGAAGACCCGGAGCGGCCACATCCCCGGCCCACGCCGACGACGAGAACTGGCACCCAGCCGCCATGACAAACTCGACACAACGAAACGATCGTGATGAGCATCGTCCGAAACCCGCGCGGGTGACGCCCGCCCACCACACCCCCCCAGCAAGCGAACGACGCCCCGTCACGCTCGCGGACGAGAACCTGTTCCGCCGCGCGTTCGCATCGCTCGATGAGCCCATCTCCGACACCACCTTCGCGATCTGCCTTGGCTGGTGCCAACCGCTCGCACTCACGCATCGGGTGATCGAGGACCACCTCTGCCTCTTCAGCGCCGCCGACGAGGACCTGACCCTCATGCTCCCGCCGCTCGCGCTCACCCCCGATGCCGACAGCAGGCTCGCTGCGTGCATCGACCAATGTTTCACCGTTATGGACGAAGAGAACGGCCCCGACCGGATCGATCAATCACGCATCGAGTATGTCCCCGACGAGCTGCTCATCAAGATCCAGAACGCGCTGCCGATGGAGCTATCGACCACCGCCATGCCCGGCGACTACATCTACCCCCGCCAGGCCATGGTCGAACTCGCCGGCGGCGATCACAAAGGCAAGCGAAAGCTCCGCAACCGCTTCGAGCGAGAAAACCCCGAGATCACCATCGCCCCGATCACCAGCGCCGACCTCGACGAGTGCAAAGCGTTGCTCAAACGCTGGAGGCACGCCGCCGACGATCGACACGAGGGCGAAGCCAACGAACGCCTCATCGGCACCGACATCCTCCGCAAACGAGACGAGTCGTTCACCCTCTCCATGCTCGAGCACCTCGCGACGCTCAAGCTCGAATCCATGCTCGTGCGATCATCCGGCAAGCTCGTCGCCTTCACCATCGGCGAACGCCTCACCCCAGACCAAGCCGTCATCTATGTCGAAAAAACAGACCCGGACCATGACGGCGCCCCCCAGTTCATCTTCTCCAAGTTCTGCGAGATCAACTTCCCCGATGTTTCCGAGATCAATGTCGGCGACGACTGGGGCATCGAGTCACTCCGCTACACCAAAACCAGCTACCGACCCAGCCGCATGATCCCCAAGGCCATGCTCGCCCGTGTACCAGTCCCCGTCGTGCAAGGGGTGGAGCACAGCATGATCCGCACACTCCGAACCGTTCCGATAGACCCGGCCGCGCCCCTCCTGACCCCCAGTTCGGGCATCAGCGTACGACACGCCGTCAAGGCCGACGCCGACACGCTCGTCGAAATCGAAGCCAGCGCTTTCATCGACGAAGACCGATTCAGCGCCCGCCAGATCCGACGCCTCATCGACAACCCACGCGCCATTGTCCTCGTCGCAGAGGAACAGGCCGAGGGGCAGGGCAGGGTGCTCGGCTGGGCCGTCGCGCTCATCCGCAACCACCGACGCTGGCGATCAGGACGAATCTACGGCGTAGCGGTCGCCCACCCCGCAAAGGGTCGAGGCATCGGACGCACCCTCGTCACCACCCTCATCGACCGTCTCGAAGATGCCGACATCACCCGCGTCTACCTCGAAGTCCGTGCCGACAACACACCCGCGATGACCCTCTACGAATCTCTCGGCTTCCAGCCCATCGCCATCCTCGCTGACTACTACGCCGACGAAACACACGGCATCCGCATGCGAAGACTGGGCGAGCGCAACACCAATCCCACGAACGCATAATCAAACTCATCGCCCTGCATGGCTCCAAAAAGGCGATAATCATCCAAATACAGGATTCCATGTCCCCTCTCCCCGGCCTTCTCGCTTTGTTCACTGACGCGGTCATGCCGATCGCGATAATCAGGAGAGAGACAATGAACCACGCAATCAACGCCGCACTCGTCACAGGGCTACTCGCCACGACATCTCTTGCCGGCGTCATCGACCTGTTCGCTGGAGACACCGTCGAGATGCACGGCATCACCCTTGCCGAGGACCCAACCCTCGCCGGTACAGTCATTCAGGACTTCGCACAGGGGTTCGTGCTCCCCGATCCTGCCGGCGAACCACTCACCGGCTCATTCCATTCCAGGGCCAGCCGTCGCGCAGATACCAACCAGATCGACTTCCGCTGGCGCATCACAATCGATTCCGGCAAAACCGGCGAGATCAGTTCCATCATCATCAACGGCTTCGCCGGCTGGTCTGTCGGCGTCGAGTACCGCGTCGACGCGGTCGGCATCGTGGAGCCCAGTCATGCATCGCGCTCCGTCGACGACCAGTACCTCGGCTTCCACTTCAACGACCCCACCCTCAGGTAATACGACTCACACCCGTTCTTCGCTCGCACCGAAGCACTTGAATACGACTTCAGCGGCACCGCCCAGATCAACATGACCAACGGTGAATCGATCACCCTCGCGACTTTCGCACCGGTCATCCCCGCACCCGGCGCCGTTTCCGTCCTAGGCATCGCAGCCCTCGGCACGGCCCGCCGTCGCCGAAGCTCCATGTAAAGTCAGCGCGAACAGCAATCGATAGGGACGGCCTCGCCCGTCCCTTTTTTCTGCGCTCACCCGGTTGCCCGACACAACCGCACCGCACAAGAAATCCGCACGCATCGAGTCCGGAGACCACTGGCAGCACCACCCATGATCTGATACATTCGCCTGCTACCACGAGACACACACGCATGGAAGCAGACCCTCAACCCACTCCACCCGCTCAGCGCCCAGCGGTATCCATGCGCACCATGCTCCAGGCCATCGGCCCGGGCATCCTCCTCGCGGGTGCCGCGATCGGCGCATCGCACCTGATCCAATCAACCCGTGCCGGTGCCGGGTTCGGTTTCGGGATGCTCGCCGTTCTCCTCGTCGCCTGCATCACCAAGTACCCGTTCCTTGAGTTCGGCCCACGCTACGCCGCCAGCGCTCACGAAGACCTCGTCGAGGGCTACCGACGACTCGGGAAATGGGCCGTCTGGCTCTGCGCGATCGTCAACTTCGGGTCCATGTTCATCATCATGGCTGCCCTCACCCTCGTCTCCGCCTCCATCGCCCAATACCTCATCGGGGTCTACCTCCCCAACGCCTCCGCGCTCACGCCCCAGATCTTCAGCGCCATCATCATCGCCGTCTGCTTGCTCATCTTGCTGCTGGGCAAGTACCGCACCCTCGAACGCACGATGAAGATCGTGATGACCATCCTCCTCCTTTCCACCCTTGCCGCCGTCGTCATCGCGCTCACCAAGTCCTCCCCGCGCACCATCCCGAGTGACACCCCGTCGTGGTGGGGGAGCGCCAACTTCGCCTTCCTCCTCGCGTTCATGGGATGGATGCCCATCCCCATCGACTCCGCCGTCTGGAACTCGATCTGGGTCCAGGAACACGAACGCGTCAACAAACGCGAAACCAACCTCCGCGAAGCCATCTTCGATTTCCGCTTCGGCTACATTCTCGCCGGGCTCGTCGCGATCCTCTTCCTCGCCCTGGGCGCGCTCGTCATGCACGGCCGCGTCGACGAGCTCCAAGACGGCGCCGGTTTCGTGAACCAACTCATCGGCACCTACGCCGACACCCTCGGACGCTGGAGCATCCCCCTCATCGCTATCGCCGCGCTCACCACGATGCTCTCCACCACCCTCGTCGTCCTCGACGCCTTCCCCCGCACCATGCACCGCCTCACCCAGGCCATCCGCAACACCGACCCCACCCCGGGCACCAAACAGCACGGGTACGCCCTCTGGGTCATCGCCCAGGCCCTCGTCGCGATGGGCATCATCCTCTTCACCCTCAAGAGCATGAAGACCATGGTGGACCTCGCCACCACCCTGAGTTTTCTGACGGCCCCCATCCTCGCCCTGATCAACTACCTCGTCATCACCCGCCACGCACCAACAAACGCCCGCCCGGGTCTGGGCATGCGTGTCTGGAGCATCGCGTCGATCGCATTCCTGACGGCGTTCAGTGTCGCGTATCTGGTGTGGCGGTTCCTCTAACCGAATCGCATACAATGCCAACATGGGACTCGACGGCGTAGAGCTGGTCATGGAATGCGAAGACGAGTTCGGGATCATCATCTCGGACGACGACGCAACCGCCACCACCACACCCGGGCAACTCACGAGCTTGGTCATCAGACTATTGCGACGCGACGGCAGCCTACATCCACCTCCCGCATGTCCCTCTGCGAAGATGTTTTATGAGCTCCGCAAAGGACTGACAAAGGAGGGTATCGAGCGGAGCCGGATCAAACCCTCTCATCAGATAGGGCAGGTCTTAACAACACCGCAAGAAGTTCGTCGTTCGGCCTACATGCTTAGAACACATATCGGCAACATCACGCACAGGACAATGACCGATCAGGTGTTTCGCTTTCTCGCGCCTGCGCTTGTAATCGCCACCTCAGTACCAATCTTCTACTTCAGTACGATTTCACTCCACGCCTGGTCGGTCCCACTCGTGTGCATGGTGCTGGTGCTGATATTTGTGCTCGTCTTCGCGATGTATAGCAGCCATACATCCGAACTGATCGATCCAAATCAAACACTGGGTGAACTGATAGAACAATCCATATCAAGTGTGACACCGTTCGATACCAACACAGATGAACTCATGATCTGGTTACGCGTTCGAACCATCGTCGCTGAGCAACTCGGCGCGTCAATCGACGATGTCAAACCCGACGCAGACTTCGTCAAAGACCTTGGGATGTGTTAATCATCCCTTCAACCACCGCTCCAGGTAATGAATATCAACGCCGCCCTTCTTGAAGTCCGCGTTGTTCATCAGTTCCGCGTGCAGCGGGATCGTCGTCTTGATCGGCCCGACCTTGAACTCGTGCAGCGCCCGTGACGCACGCTTGATCGCCGCGTCACGATCCGCACCCCACACGATCATCTTCCCGATCATCGAGTCGTAGTTCGGAGGCACCCGATACCCGGCGCACACATGGCTGTCCATACGCACACCAAGCCCCCCGGGCGCACGGTAGGTCTCGATCAACCCCGCGCTCGGGCGGAAGTCCTTCGTGTGGTCCTCTGCGCAGATGCGGCACTCGATCGCGTGACCGTTGACCTTGATCTCTTTCTGCTTGTACGGGATCTTCTCGCCCGCCGCGACCATGATCGACATCTTCACGATGTCCACGCCCGTGATCATCTCCGTCACCGGGTGCTCCACCTGCACGCGGGTGTTCACCTCGAGCATGTAGAAGTTCTGCTTGTCGTCCATCAGGAACTCGACCGTCGCCGCGCCAGAATACTCGGCGCTTTTGACCAGCTTCGCCGCAGACTCGCAGATCTTCTCGATCTTCTTCCGCTCGATGCCCGGCCCGGGCGCTTCCTCGATGACCTTCTGATGACGACGCTGCATCGAGCAATCACGCTCCCAGAGATGGATCGCGTTGCCGTGCTTGTCACCGATGGTCTGGACCTCAACATGGCGTGCGTGCTCGAGGAACTTCTCGATAAACACCGCCCCGTTGCCGAACGCCGCCAGCGCCTCCTGCTGCGCCTTGCTGATGTTCGCGCGGAGCGTCGCCTCGTTGCGGCAGATCCGCATGCCGCGTCCGCCGCCGCCCGCCGCCGCCTTGATGATCACCGGGTACCCGATCTCGCTCGCGACCTCGACGGCCTCTTCGACTTCCTCGATCGCGCCCTCGCTGCCCGGGAACACGGGCACGCCCGCCGCTTTCGCGTAACGCTTCGCCTCGACCTTATCGCCCAGCTTCCCCATCGCCTCGGGGCTCGGGCCGATGAACTCGATCTTGCAATCACGGCAGATCTCGCTGAACTCCGCACGCTCGCTCAGGAACCCGTAGCCGGGGTGGATCGCGTCCGCGTTGGTCACCTCCGCGGCACTGATGATCCGGGCAATGTTCAGGTACGAGTCTTTCGATGGCCCGGGGCCAATACAGATCGCCTCGTCCGCATCCTTGAGATACGGCGCGTCCTTGTCCGCAGTCGAATAGACGCAGACCGTCTCGATATCGAGCTCATGACAAGCCCGCATGATCCGCTGGGCAATCTCACCACGGTTCGCAATCAACACGCGTTTAAACATGGGTTCGTCTCTCGATCGCGGCGCATGATTCAGGGCGGAGAACACACAGACTTCCCCGCGGCGCAGGAATAGTTGAATGGATTTACTTGAGCACGATCAGCGGCTGTCCGAACTCCACGGCATCGCCATCCTTCACAAGGATCTTCTCAACAACGCCCGACTGTTCTGCCTTGATCTCATTAAAGACCTTCATCGCCTCAACCAGGCACACCACCGTGTCAGGCCCCACATTGTCACCCACGGACACGAACGACTTCGCATCAGGGCTCGGCTTGGTATAGAAAGTCCCGACCATGGGCGAGTCGATCGTCTTGGCTTCCGCTGCCGGGGCCGCTGGCGCCTCCGCTGCAGGAGCAGCCGCCGGTGCAGATCCCGCAGCCGGTGCCGCGGGCATCGCGACGGGTGCCTGTTGAATGATCGGTGCCTGATCGCCGCCGCGCTTGATGGTGACTGTTTCCTGCTGATCGTGGAGGTCAATCTCCGTCAGCTCGTTCTCAACCATCAGACGGACCAGCTCTTTAAGTTTGCGAATATCAATCATGGTGTGTTTCGACAGTGTGTGAAGTTCCGCACGCGCATCCCGCGATATCCGATCGAGGGGAACCCCGCGTGCATTGGTCTGTATCATACCCTCGAACCCCATTCAACGCGAATGCGCACGATCACGCTTCGATCTTTCCCGAACCCGTTGAGGTCCATACGACTGATGCCCAAACAGGAACCACTCAAACCGGGCACCGATCGCATCGCGCACATGCTCACCGTTTCCATCGCGATCATCACACTCGCGCTCTCGCTCACGCCCATGCTCACACTCGCGCGGGCCATCGTCACAGACATCGGCGCCCTCCCCGATGCCCTCTTCACCATCCCACGCCTCGTCCTCCTCGCCCGATCGATTCTCACTGTGGCCCTCATCGCGCTCATCGCGACCATGCTCGCCTACCCGCTCGCGCGCGTCCTGACAGCACGCCGAACCCCATCCACGACCATCCTCAGCGCCCTGATGCTCTGTCCCATCTGGCTCCCCCCGTTCATGATCTACGCCGCGGGGAACCTGCTCCGGGATCCGGGCACGATCGTGGGGCGAGCGCTGGTGCACTACGCCACCTCCTCACCGGATCTCCGCTGGGTCACGATCTGGGCCGGGTACGCGATCGCCGTGCTCGGCCTCGCCCTCTGGTCCGCGCCCATCGCCGCCGTACTCATCGCATCAGGGTGGGGATCGCGATCCGGTATATACGACGACATGATCGCGCTCGAACCAATCGGACGAGTCCGCAGGACCCTGTTCAACCTGCGCCTGCGCCGGGCAGTACTGTTCCGCGCCTTCACACTCATCGCAATCCTGATGCTCGGCTCCGCGGTGCCCCTGCACCTCGCCCAACTCGACACATGGTCGATTGTCACATGGAGACAACTCACCGAGCACCCGCCAGAGCAGTGGGGGCGGATATGGGTCTCATCCATCCCCATGCTCATCACCGCGCTGCTGGGCGCCAAGCTCATCGCGTCCATCCTCAGCGAACGCCTCGCTCACGAAGACCCGATCACGCAGCCCCCAACCGTCTCCCGCTCAAGCACCGCCGCGACTCTCGCCGTATTCACACTCGCCGTGCTCGTGCCGCTGCTCGCGATGCTCCTCACCCTCGCGGACACACGAAGTGTCCTCGTTTTCTGGGAACGACACGCCTCCGCCGTCGCGGAGACCTCACTCACCGCGATCCTGGTGGCACTCGCATCCCTCTTCATCGCCCTGTCGTTCGCATTCGCGTCAACATCACCCATCCCGACCCACCGCCGCATCGCACGAATCGCGCTGACCGGGCTCTGCATCCTCGGCCTCATGCCCGGCGTCCTCGTCGGCGCTTCCATCGCCCGAAACGGGATCATCGGGTTCGATCTCCCAAACATCGCCCCCTTCTGGGCATCACTCACCCGATACGCCTTCATCGCCGCAATCGTCGGCGTCCTCTGCGCCAGCTCCGAATCACCCGACAGACGCAGCGCACGCATCCAGATCGCAGGCCCATCCCTCCGCGCATGGGCAATCGCGACCCTCCCCAGCTTCCTTCTCCCCCTCCTCGCGTGCGTACCCGTGGTATTCCTGCTCGCGCTGTTCGAGATCGAGTCCGCCGTCCTCGTGACCCCACCGGGCATCGACTCACTCCCCCAGCAACTCCTCTCCGATCTCCACTACACTCGCCTGGAGCAACTCAGCGCCGCGGGGGTCAACCTGCTCACGCTCGGGCTCATCTTCTCGCTCATCGCATCGCTCCTCCTCACACGCCGAAACAACCCAACATGACAAGCAACTCAACCCCATCGGCCCGGTACGCCTATATGATATTGATATTCAATCGCGCTCATACATGATCCGTACCCACACACGACATGCCGTCCTCCCCCTCCTCAGCGCGATCGCCTGCGTGCTTTGCGGATGTGACGGCAAAGGGCTCGAAGCCTCCGCATCCCTCAACACAACACGCGTGATCGGCGAGTCGGGCACCTACAACGGCCAGTTCGTCTACCCAAGAGGCATGGACATCTTCGAATACGAGGGAGCGCCGCACGCCATCCTCGTCGACAAGACCGCCCGCCTCCAGCTCATGAACCTCGAGACAGGCACCGTCGTAGGCGCCATCCACACACCCAGATGGGATCGCGGAAAACCCACCGGCCTCACCGCCGCCCCCTCACTCCTCGACAAATCCAAACTCGCGATCTATGTCGCCGATACCCACGAGTTCCGCGTACTCATGTACGAGCTGCCCCTCGAACCGACGGACGACCCACAGCCCACAGAACCCGATTTCCAGTTCGGATCATTCGGTGAAGAACCCGGCCAGTTCATCTACCCCACAGACATCGCCGTGGACACAGACGAAAACAACGCCGTCACCGATATCTATGTCTCCGAATACGGCGGAAACGATCGCATAAACCACTTCCGCATAGATCGTTCCACCAACCCGCCCAGCGTCATATGGGATTCCCAGATCGGCGTCGTCGGCGAAGAGGTCGATGCATCCGATCATCCCCTCGCCATGTCCCGCCCACAATCCATCGAGCTCTGGACCAACCCAACCACCAACCAGCGCGAGATCGTCGTCACATCCGCATCACATCATCGAATCGGACGCATCACCACACAGGGCGATCTCATCACCTGGTATGGAGATCCACTCGATACTTCCGACAACGCCTTCAACTTCCCATACGGGCTGACAATCCTCGAAGACAACACCGCCCTCATCGCAGAGTTTGGCGGGAATCGAATAACACGCATCGATCTTGAATCCGGCGAGCACCTTTTCCGGTATGGTGAGACGGGGCGCAGCGTCGGACAGCTCGCCCAACCATGGGCAGTCGGCGTCGCCGGGGACCAACTCGTGATACTCGATTCAGGCAACTCACGACTCCAGTTCTGCGATCTCCCGATCGATCTCCCCCGTGAGTACACCCAGCCCATCGCGGGGGGCACCCCATGACCCACGCCACACACGCCACCCTCGCCGAACTCGCGATCGGACCCATCCAGTTCCAGCGAGAGACATACCTCCTCCTCATACCAATCCTCGCGATACTCACAATCTTCATCGCAAGAAAATCAATCTCCGGCCTCGGGAAATCCTCCCGCGTCGTCGCACTCATCGTCCGCCTGATCGCCATCACCCTCATCGTCGCCGCGCTCGCAGAACCATCCCTCCGCGATGTCTCAAAGGATGTCGGCGTCACCGTCATCGTCGACGCATCCCGCTCAATCCCCTCCGGCGCTCAGGATCAAATCGACGCCTACATCGCCCAAGCACAGCAGGACTCGCGACAAACAAACGACGAGCTCGGTGTCATCACCGTCGCAGAGAACGCGTACTCCCAGGCATCCGTATCACGCGCCACAACCCGCGTCGATCGACAGTTCATCGGCGCAACCGACGGCACAAACCTCATGTCCGGCGTCTCGCTCGCCATCGCGTCCGCACCAGACAATGTCGCCAACCGCATCGTCCTCATCTCAGACGGCAACGAGACCGACGGCTCACTCCTACGAGCCGCACAAGCCGCCAAAGCCCAGGGCATCCCCATCGACATCCTCCCCGTCGAGTTCGCATACGCCGACGAGGTCATCGTCGAGAATGTCCAAGTCCCCGCAAACTCACGCGTGGGTGACACCGTCACCCTCAAGGTCGTCCTCAACGCAACGACACCCGCCGCAGGACGCCTGCTCATCTCCCAGGACGGCACCCTTATCGACATCAACCCCGCCGATGAGACAGAACTCGGCAAAATCGTCGAACTCAAACCAGGCAGAAATGTTCTCTCTGTCGCCCTCGATGTCACCCGCCCAGGCGCAATCACATACGAGGCCGTCTTCGAACCCCTCACCGGACTCACAGCCGAAGGCAACTCCACAGGAACCCAAGGCGATTCAATCACCGAAAATAACCGCGGGTCCGCCATCACCTTCGTCGGATCCGAAGGCACCGTCCTGATCGTCGCCGACGACTCCAACGAAGCCATCGTCTTCGAGGATGTGCTCGCACGCGCCAAGGTCGCGACAAGACGAATCCCCTCATCACAGTTCCCAACCACACTCCCCGATCTCGCATCCTACGAAGGCATCGTCTTCCTCAACCAATCCGCATACGCCTACTCCGAAGCACAGCAGGAACTCCTCCGCCAATACATCAAAGACACCGGCGGCGGCCTCGTCATGGTCGGCGGGCCAGAGTCCTTCGGCGCAGGCGGATGGATCGGTTCACCCCTCGCAGACGCACTACCCATCCGCCTCGACCCACCACAAAAAAGACAGATGCCACGCGGCGCACTCGCCCTCATCGTCCACTCCGTCGAGATCCCACAAGGCGTCTACTACGGCAAAGAGATCTCAAACGCAGCCGTCGACGCCCTCTCAAGACTCGACCTCGTCGGCATCATCGAATACCAAGGACTCGGAGGCACAGACTGGGTCTACCCCATGAGCCCCGTGGGTGACCGCGTCGCCGTCAAACAAGCAATCCAGAACCTCACCTTCGGCGACATGCCCTCCTTCGACCCCTCCCTCCAACTCGCACTCTCAGGGCTCAGCAACGCAGCCGCCGGCCAGAAGCACTGCATCGTCATCTCCGACGGCGACCCCTCCATGTCCCGCTCACTCCTCCGCGACTTCAAGAGTGCAGGAATCACCATCTCCGCAGTCGGCGTCAACCCGCACTCTCCCTCAGACACCAACACCCTCCGCACCATGGCCAATGTCACGGGCGGAACCTACTACGCAGTCGCCAACAACGCACTCGCCACCCTCCCCCAGATCTTCATCAAAGAAGCACAGACCATCCGCCGAGCCCTCATCTGGGAAGGCGAGCCATTCTCACCAGCACGCACAGGCGTCCCATCCGAAACGATGCGAGGCATCAACGCCGTCCCACCAATCAACGGCTATGTCGTCGCCGCAGAACGCGAGGGCCTCTCACTCGTCACACTCCGAGGCAAAGAGGAAGACCCCATCGCCGCACAATGGCAATACGGCCTCGGACGCGTCGTCACCTTCACCTCAGACGCATCCACACGCTGGGCAGGAAGCTGGGTCGCATGGCCCGGATTCTCACAGTTCTGGGAACAACACATCCGCTGGACAATGCGCCCCTCAGGCGATGCAACACTCCGCGTATCAACAGAAAACATCGGCGAAAAAACACGCGTCATCATCGAAGCATTCGACCCCGAAGGCGAACGACTCAACTTCGCAGACTTCCAGGCACGAACCTCCACTCCCAACGGCGAGGGCGTTTCCGTTGAGGTCCAACAGGTCGGGCCGGGCCGCTACGAGGGAGAGTTCAACACCGAAGACGCAGGCGAATATGTCGTCAACCTGCTCTACCGCGCACCGGGATCAGACGGCAATGTCATCAACGGCAGCGCCCAAGCAGCCGTCACAAGACCCTTCGCCGACGAGTTCAAAGCACTCGAAACAAACCTCCCCCTCCTCAAACAAGTCGCCTCGATCACCGGTGGCCGCGAACTCCCCTCCGACCCAACCCTCGCCGACCTGTGGGGACGCGAAGGGCTCGAAATGCCCGTCACCCTCACCCCCGCATGGCTCCTCTTCGCCATCATCGGCATCGGGATCTTCCTCCTCGATGTCGCCGTCCGACGCGTGAGAATAGACCCCGCCATGATCGCCGCATTCGTCCGCCGCGGCGCGACCAAGGAATCCCGCAAGTCCGAAGCCTCAACCGAAGCCATGCGCATGGCACGCACCCGCGCCCAATCCCGAACCGGCGACGATCGCAAACAACAAGCATCCCGCAAGTTCGAATCAAACCCCGAACGCGCCAAGTCCTCCGAGCCCATCGCCCTCACCGGCGAAGAGGAACAGGACAAACCAACCATCGGCAAACCCAAACGAGTGGTCGAGAAACCCAAAGACGAACCCATCGACTCACTCTCCGCACTGCGTGCCGCAAAGAAGCGCGCCCGCGACGACATGAACGATTCAAAAGACTGAACCACACGCACAACGCGTCATTTCCCGATAGGAGCCCACCATGGCCGCCAACCAAGACCACTTCGAGACACCCGCAGAAGTCAAAGCACAATGCGACGCATTCCGCAAAACCTTCTCCGAACTGCGAACAGAAATCGGAAAGGTCATGGTCGGCCAACAACCCGTCGTCGACGCCGTACTCGTCGCACTCTTCGCCGGCGGCAATGTCCTCCTCGAAGGCGTCCCCGGACTCGGTAAAACCCTCCTCGTCCGCACACTCGCCACGACCCTCCACCTGCCCTTCAACCGCATCCAGTTCACACCCGACCTGATGCCCGCCGATGTCATCGGCACCAACATCGTCAGCGAAGACAACGAGACCGGCAAACGCTCCTTCGAGTTCCAGAAGGGCCCCATCTTCGCACAGGTCCTCCTCGCCGACGAAATCAACCGCGCCACACCAAAGACCCAGTCCGCGCTCCTCGAAGCCATGCAGGAACACTCCGTCACCGTCGCAGGCGAAACCTACACACTCGACGAACCCTTCCTCGTCCTCGCCACCCAGAACCCCATCGAGCAGGAAGGCACCTACCCCCTCCCCGAAGCCCAGCTCGACCGCTTCCTCCTCAAGATCGATGTCGGGTACGCCGGGCTCGAAGACCTCATGGAGATCATCGACCGCACCACCGGCGCCGAAAACCCCGTCGCCAACGCCATCGTCGACGGCCACCGCATCTCCGAGATGCAAGAGCTCGTCCGCTCCGTCGTCGTCGCACCCCATGTCAAGCAATACGCCGCCCGCCTCGTCCTCGCCACCCACCCCGACACCGACACCGCCGCGGGAGGACCCAACGGCCCAACCAACCGCTATGTCCGCTGCGGCGTCTCCCCCCGCGGCGCCCAAGCATTGATCTTGGCCGGCAAAGTCCGAGCCCTCGTCGACGGGCGCTTCCATGTGAGCTACGAAGACATCAAAGATGTCGCCCTCTCCTGCCTCCGCCACCGCGTCCTGCTCAACTTCGAAGCCGAAGCCGACCGCGTCAACGCCGACGACCTCGTCGCCGAA
>Ga0070728_10004683_pt1 | contig 13981 bp, 18 predicted proteins | sample tdDd471_FD_66723 | JGI IMG/M metagenome (GOLD analysis project Ga0070728, IMG submission 66723) | Marine sediment microbial communities from the Atlantic coast under amendment with organic carbon and nitrate - tdDd47.1 | ecosystem: Environmental > Aquatic > Marine > Coastal > Sediment | place...
AAAATAGCTCTTTAATACAAAATTCATTTGTACCAACTTTAAAATTTCCATAGTGTTCTTTAATTACTGCGTTTTGTGAGAAAATATTTTTAAACTTCAGTAATTTGCTTTTTTTTCTATATAGATAAGCCAAAAAAAGAAAAGGAAAAACAACTGCTGGTAATTCGACAAGAATAATAGTAATTAGTGTTTTCATTTTTCTAAGCATTTAGTTTCATTAAACATAATATCCTAACTATCAACATCTAATAATCTGTGTCATTACTCACATTAAATGATTAATACTTACAGAAAGCATATAATTTCTTTGATACTATTTCATTCAAATTATTTTATTATAACAATCCTGTAAATTGTGGGATTTTCTTGACAATCTTAATAGCTATATCTCCCAGTTCCTTTATATTATCTATTAATTGCGCTTGAGTAAGATTATCCTTTGAAGCTTGTTCAACTACTTTGACTAAAACAGAATATACTCTCAAATCTTCGGTGCCTGGAACAACGGAGTCAATTTCTTCTTTGGATAAACCTGTTAATGCATTAAGCTCTTCTTTATATAAACCATCAAATGCTGCATTTGCTTCTGCAAACAAGTCCTTAAATCTATTTTCTGACATAATTTTAATTTTTATTAGTTATTTTTTTTATTTGCTCTGATATTTCTTCTAATTGCTTATATGCATCGTCACTTTTAATATCGATATCCTTGCCTATTTCTATAGCTTTACCTACTTCTTTGGAAATTTTCATTAAAGAATCCGAGATTTTTTCATCAACACCTTCAAGTCCAATTAATGAAAGAGCTTCTTGTTGTGTTTCTTTTACTTTTCTAACCGATTTTAAATATCCCGTAATCGCATTATTAGCATAAATAGCGTTGCTATAGGACTGATTAACTGACTTTATAATTTCAGTTTCTTGCTTTATAATTGGAGCAAGCAATTCCTTTCTTTTACTTTCTATCTGTTTTCGCGCTGCATCTTGAAAATCAAACATTTCATTTACAGCATTTGAGGTTTCTTCCTTTCCTCCTATTTGACCTGCCAACTCAATCGTACCATATAATGAGGGTTGTCCATTTTCAAATGCATTTAGCTCACTTTTTAAAACATAATGAATAACAAAAGGAGCATATACATCATCTATAAAAGCATTAATGTCATTTTTAATTTGAGAAAAATGGATTTCTACCATATTACAATGTGCATCTTGTAACACTTTTAAATCGCCACCTAATGTTTGAGAAAGTGTAACCGTCTCAACGGGTACAGAAACGCATGCATTAAAAAAGATAATTATAGATAAAAATGAGATCAGTTTAATTAGTTTTAGTTTTTTCATATACTCTTCTTTTTAAATTTAAAGTATTGTCAATCTTCTATTTAGAAGGCGGTGTTCTTTTGTGTGGTACTACAGGAACTGTTTTAGGTCCCGGTTTTGGCGCATTAGGGTTCTTTCTTGGGGTTGGTGATGGTGTTGACCTTTTGTGAGGTTTAACAGGAACTGTTTTTTGTGCCATAATCTTTAAATTTTAGGGTTAATAAAAATTTATATTTTGGTAATTCTCATAATCTCATTTCTTTTTCACCAATTTCGCTTCCAGCGAATCAATAGTTTTAGGTCTCGTTTTACTTTTCAATTTTAGCTTGTATGACATTCATTACAGCAATAAAAACAGCCATTTACTTTCAGGTAAATTTTTTTAGCAACTCTTACTGCATCAAAACAAGTGTAAAAATCACCTAATAAAATTCTGTTATTCTCTTCAGGTAAAAATGAGCATCTATATTTATGTACCTCATGGTCCCCATTTTCTTGCGCATTTCTGTTAACATAATAAACTGCCATAATTTTAATTTTTAATTATTAGCATGTGTATTTTTAGGCACAATACACATTTAGTTATTAATGAAAATTAATACTCCAATTCGAATCCAACATGTACGTTCTTAATCCCAATATGGAATATCGGGATGGTAAGTGTTTGTGTGAAATTAGAAAATCTTTTTTATTAATGCAAGTTCTTGGTAATCAAGAAAAAGACGTTATTGTCTTATTTTAAGGATAGGTTGTTAAATATGCGCTTTTGTATCTTATTTAGAATGATCTAAATTATTGCGGGTTAAGGAAGTGAGGTGTTTATTGAACTTTTTTTTTAATAAGTACATCAATAGAAAAGACTGACCAATGTTAATTGGCCAATCTTAAAATCGAGATTTGTAACTTTTCTCAATAATATAATTTATATCCTTCTTTTAACCTGAATGACACTCTTTACTGCAATAAAAGCATCCATCAGAATTCTTGTAAATTCTTTTTGCTATTCGTATCGCATCAAAACAAGTATAAAAATCTCCTAATAATATTCTATTCTTTTCATCGGCCATATGTATACATCCTACCTTATGTATTTCATGGTTTCTATTTGATTGCGCCTTTCTATTAACATAATAAACAGCCATAATTTCTATTTTTATAATTAATAATTACACCTTTTTATTTTTCGCAATGCACCTGCTTAAGCTACTATGGCTTGCAAATAGTAAGCATTGCAAGTGAAAATAATAATTATTATTAAAAATAAAAAATTGCTAAAATCACAAGAAACCTATAATCCTTACATTACAATAGTTAGAGAGTAAAAAATAATTAATCTTTGGCATTTTATATGTTTGTTTGACAATATTTAGCTTTATAATTTTGTATATTTATACCATTAAACAAAGCCTTTGGAAAAACAAATAAAAAGAGTATTACTAAAAGAATTGCAACATAAACAGCAGTTTACCAATCGTGAATTGCAAAATATATTGCAAAAAATTAACCCTCAAGTTAGTAACAGTGCACATGCATGGTGGATTAATAGGCTAAAAAAAGATGGTTTTATTTCACATGTAGGTCGCGGAATATATTCCTTTCAGCATAAGAAAAAATATAAGCCTGAACTATCGCGCGTAGCTAAACAATTCTATAATAAAACCCATAAGCTTTTACCCAAAAATACTCCCATGCTTATATATGAGAATTTCAGCGTTACAGATATTCTAGGCATGGAAAGAATGAGTCATTATATATTTTTGCATGTACCCAAAGAGCATTTGGAGTTCTTTTTTTACGATATTTTACATTTAGGGAAACGCGTGTTTATAAAACCGGGAAAAGAGGTAACGGAGCGCTATATCACCCCTTTTAAGGAGTCAGTAATATTATATCCTTTACTTTCGGATATGCCTTTTTTAACTATTGGTGCTTATAATTCGCTTTCGCTGGAAGGTATGCTTGTACATTCTGTCATTTTTGGAGAAGAATACTACCGTGCAAGAGATATAGATATGAAATCGGCTTTTAAAATTGCAATGGATAATTACAATGTTAATATAAGTAAGCTACTTCGTTATGCTGCACGGCGCGAACGAAAAAAACAGATTATGGCTATTCTTTCCGAATTGGGGTACATCTAAATTTAATTATCAATAATTGATTCTAATTAACATACTTAACATTGTATTAACATCATAATATTCATATATGTTTTACATTTGTTTTATTACAAATTAAAAAAAATACAATATGAGTAAAAGACAATTTGGTGAAACAGTAGAAGGTTTTGATATTCCTGTTTTAAACGAACGTGAAATAAGAGCTACAGCAGGTATCCTTTTCCTGTTTGCATTTATTGCAATTATGATAGCAATTCTTAAGGGAAGCTTTGAAATGCTTAAATATTTTATTCTTGGTTTTCTTCTTGATTTTATAATTCGATTATTTGTTAGTCCAAAATATTCTCCAACACTGGTAATGGGACGATTAATTGTTAGTCGTCAGACACCCGAATATGTTGGTGCAACACAGAAAAAATTTGCATGGGTAATTGGTTTGGCATTAGCCATAATAATGTTTGTTCTAATTGTAATCCTAAATTCGTATAGTGTAATAACTGGTTTAATCTGTTTAATTTGTTTGATATTTTTATTCTTTGAATCGGCTTTTGGCATTTGTTTAGGTTGCCTTACTTATGGTTGGTTTTACGGTAAAAAAGCAAAATACTGTCCTGGCGAAATTTGCGATTTAAAAAACAAAGATGATATTCAGAAAACATCGTTTGTGCAAATCCTTATTGCTATTTTATTTATTGCATTTATAGTAGCTTCGGTATATTTATTTAGCGAAACGTTTAGCGAACCTCCAAGAGATTTATGGGAGATTCTAAGAGAAGCACGAGGTAAATAAAGATTGTGCTTTTAAGAGATTCTTCGTCACGATAATTTTAGGGATGTCGAAGTGTGTATTCAATGTTCATCCTTCGATAAACCTGTCTGCCGACAGGCAGGCTCAGGATGACACATAACGTCCCTCATGCCTACTATCAGGCAAGCTTATTTCCCTATTTGAAAAAGAAGAAATAAAATTATGTATTCCCCCTTGGAGAAGGGGGTTAGGGGGATCGAAATACTTAAAAAATCCCCCAGGAAGACTAAGCATAGCAATATCGGGAACAACGGGAACAACGGGAATTAGGAAATTGAAATACTACACTAAATTCCCCCTGCCTAACGGCAGGCAGGCTTAGTCCCCCTTTTAAAAAAAGGGGGAAATAATCTTCTTAAAAAATTCCTTCTAAGAAAAAAAGGAGAGATTAGAACTTTAAATAGCAAATCTCCAAATTAGTTTTCCGATAATGGTTGTGCGCTCAAGTGAAATACCATTATCGGTATTATACTTTTGGTTGATTACAAAATAGAAAAAGCTGCCAATTTTTGGGATCCAGTTTATACGATAATTTACAAGAATATCATCGTCTTCATTATTCCATTGAGCAAAAAGACTGGTTTGTAGTTTTGGATTAAATGCATAATCAATTCGTCCGCCCAGCTCATCGGTAATAAATGATTTTTCTGGTAACTGAATATAACTTCGCTGCCAGTCAAATCCCACATTAAGATGTCTATTAAGATTAATAAAAGTATATAATTCAAACCTTTGTCGATGACCTGTATAAAATTCACCTATATTGATTTCTGTTTGAGCTGCAATTTTTCTTCCTCTAAATGAATTAAACTGAATTTCGAAACGATGATCCCAATATCCTCCAGCAGGGATAAAAATACTATCGATAAGTTCAAAATCTTCCACTGGATTATCATAAAGATGCATGATATTTAATTCCATAGATTCACCACTCTTTGAAACAAATCCAAAAGGACGCCATTCATATGCTACTGTTTCAAGATCCTTGGTCTGATCATTTATAAAATAATTTATATCGATGGGTTTTAAGATAAGATTCCGAAAAGCTGGCATACTTTTAAATCTGGGGTTAAACTGTAATTCTGTATACAACATTTGATAATCCGTACGATTAGCAAAACCCATTTCCGGATTAAATTCTTTCTGAACAGTTGTAAAACCTGCATCAAATTCAGTTATATCATTAGGGTAATGCAAAAACAGATCATACGAAAAGTTATTTTTATTTAAGTTCTCGTTGTCGCCAAAAATATTGGTTTCAGAAAGTGCTACAGTTCCTCCAACAATCAGGTTCTTTTCGCCAAACAATTCTGATGTAGAGTATGTAAAGTTTGTTCCATAAACTCTATTATCTCCTTTGTCGGAATATTTTTGAGTAGCAATAATTCCTACAGTCGATTGCTTAAATATATCTTGCTTTACATTAATTACTGAATAATTCGTAGTTGGAATACTATCTTTTGAATTGGTTTGTATCGACATCACTCCAATATTGGTTTTATTCAGTTTCCCAAAAAACCTCACTCCTCCTAATAATGGCACTTCAGTTTCTTGGTCTATCCCTATCCTTCGACTATAAAACAATCTATTGTTTCCAACATTCATGTCGTAGTAATTCTTTCCTTCCAAAAAGAATTGTCTTTTTTCGGGATAGTATAGTGAATATCTGGTAAGATTAATTTGTTTTCTGTCTGATTCAACTTGCGCAAAATCTGTATTTGCCGAAAAATTTAGTTTCAGTGTTGGTGTAATATCAATATTTACTTCTCCACCTATTTTTCCAGAATTATCTGTGCTCCCATCTTCAAATTCTAAACCACCTAACATATAGGGCTTTATCTCTATTTTTGTTCCTTGTTTTATATTACTAATTCCTGTCAGCTTACCTCCTTGCGAAATTCTTTCAACATCGTACAGTCTCGACCATCCTTGCCACAAGAGTTGTTCCTTTTTTCTTCGGATATTTCTTTCGAAATTAATTCCCCAAACCTGATCACTGTCTTTTGTAAACTTTAATGTGCTGTACGGAATTACCATTTCTATAAACCAACCTTTCTCGTTTATATCAACCGCAACATCCCACACTCCATTCCAATCTTTATTCCAATCTTTACCCTCATCGGCAACCCATACATCAGCCATAGCACCATTCGGGTTGGTAGCAAATAAATAACCATTTCTATTATCATTGAAAGTGCTAAGCATAATTTCTACATTATCGTCGCTACCCCAATTAAAATCACGAGCCATTTGCTGAGCAGAAATTTTATCAGGCTCGCTATCGAAACACCAAATGGCAAAATAAATTTCGTTTGTATTGTACACAACAGCAACTTGTGTTTTTTCTGTGGCAGGTTCTCCTTCGTTTTGTTCTCTTTGCGTAAAATTTTCGATTGGAATAGCTTGTAACCAGCAATCCTCATTAAGTTTACCGTCAAGCTTAATCGGATTCTCATAAAACATTGCAGTTAATATATCGGGCTTTGAATGTTGGCCAAAAATACTACTACTTAATAAAATGATTAAAAGGAAAGTTAGGCTTTGTTTCATCAATAATACTCTTAGTCTACCTTATTGTTTAATAAACAGTTTGTTAAAATTATTAATAATAATCAGACAATACAAAGATTGTATTAAAAGATTCTGATGGACAAAAATCAGAATAAAAAGAAATTAGTTTTGCTGTGCTTACTTCATGTCATTACTCCCTGTTGTCATGAGAAAGATCTACCCTGATAAAAGTGGCTAGGAGGACTGTATAATACAAAATCCTACTTTAGGAAAAGGGGAAATATTATTTTTGATTAGCTAAAAGCGATTTGGTTGATCACGCTAAAAATTGTAATTAGTACTTAAATTTGTATTGTAAATGTTGTTCCTTTATCAATCTCACTCTCTACATGTACAATAGCACCATTTTTATCAAGAAATTCTTTCATCAGCAAAAGTCCGATTCCGGCACTTCCTTCACCGGAAGTTCCTTCTTTTTTATGATCTTTATTATAATTGAATAAGTTTGATGCAGTGCTTTTACTCATGCCAATTCCGGTATCTTCTATTTCAACTACATTTTTTCCATCTTTAGAATTAACCCGAATAAAGATTTCTCCACCCGTATCGGTATATTTAACTGCATTTGATAATATATTTCTAAACGAAGTTTCTATCATTTTCTCATCTGCGTGGATAATAATATTTTCTGAATAAAACTCAGTAGTTAGTTTTTGTTCTTTTAATTTAATAGATTGACTATAAAATTTCACAACTTTTTTTAATACTTCAACCAGATTTACCTGTGTTTTATTAGCTTCTATCTGTAACATATCATTCTTCGACCAACTTAATAAATCCTCCAGTGTTGTATAACTATAATTAGCAGTTTCACTTAAAGTTGTAAGGATTTCTGTCAATCTTTCTTTTTTTATTGTATCAAGTTTATTTAAAACAAGTTTCAAAAATTCTCTTGAAACACCAATCGTACTTCGTATATCATGCGATATAAGTGAAAGTAATTTTGATTTTATCTGATTAGTCTGGTTTAATTGAATATTATTCTTCTTTAATTCCTGATTAGACATAAGTAAATTAAGGTCGGTTTCCAGACTGTATTTTACATTCAGTAATAAATTTTCAAAATTCTTATTGTAATAATTTTCTTTATTATCTAATATACAAACTGTTCCGAAAACTTCGCCATCAGGCCAATTTACAGGAAATCCCAGATAAGAAATCATATTAATATCCACATCGGGATTATTGCTTTTCCATACCATACTTTTTGTTGCATCGGGAACCAATAATTTCTGTTGTGTCCCTATTACTGTTTCGCAATACAATCCATAAATTAGTTTTGCTTCCTCACCAACTTCATAAGGATTTCCTTCAGTTTTGCTCTTTAAAAATACTTCTATTGTGTCATTATTTAATTTCATTATTAATCCGGAAGGAACTCCAATTATTTTTGTAGCAATATCGACCAAAGATTGCCATTTGTTTATTACATCGTCGATGATTGCTGGCTTTAAAGCGGAACCTATTTTAACTATTTTTGATTCCTGCTTTTCTCTTATTTTAATGGTTGAGTATTTTTCAGTCATATCGCTCACTGATTTAAATTTATATTCAAACGTACCTGTATTATAAAAATAAAGGAAGCTCAATTATAATACTGAAGTACTAAAGTAAATGTTTAATTACAAGTTATTTTTAGATACCTTTTTTGACGAACGTTGGGTAGTAGAGTATGAAATTCAAAATAATATTCCAATAATGAGATTTTAGTGTTTCAATAAAATTTCATTTAATAATTTGCTTATTTCATCTGCTCTGGTCAGAGTCATCATATGTGAACCGTTTTTTATCACATAATCGGGATCAGAAATATTTCTAAAAGGCAGAGTATGATCTTTTGTTCCGTGAATATGAATTATTTTTCCGGAATTTGAAGTTCTTTTCCATTTAATAATCATTCTTACAGTTCTTTTAAAGCTTACAAATTAAAATACACCTATTCTTTCCAACGTGAATTTCGCCAGTTTTGTTGTTGTTCTTTAGTAAGGAATGTCCACATGAGTATGCGGCTAATTTTATTTCCCTGGCCCATAGGAATGGTTTTTACCTCAACAGCTCCAAGTCTTTCAAGTGCTGCATACGCCAATTTCAGGTTTGCTTGCTTTGATATTAAGCTTGAAAACCAAAAACAAGATTCAGCAAACTTTTTACTCTCTCGAATCATTTCTCGTACGAATCGTTCTTCGCCACCTTCGCACCATAATTCGTTTTTTTGTCCTCCAAAATTAAGTGCTGGTTTATTAACTTTCTCTTGCTTTAAGTTGCTTACTTTGCGAATATTAACAGCTTTTGCTTCAGCTAAAGAAGAATGAAACGGAGGATTACAAACCGTTAAATCAATTTGCTCGCCTTTCTTCAGAATTCCATAAAAGAAATCCTTTGAGTTGTTTTGTAATCTTAAATCAATTTTTTCTTTCAAATTTGGATTCTGTTCCAAAATTTTATTCCCGTTTTCAATAGCAACAGGATCAATATCGGTTCCAATAAAATTCCAACTATATTCTTTTTGCCCAATTAATGCATAAACACAATTTGCACCTGTTCCAATATCAAGGCATGTTACATTCTCTCCTTTGGGAAATTTTCCATAATTACTTGCACATAAAATATCAGAAATATGGTGAATATAATCGGCTCTACCAGGAATCGGTGGACACAAATAATTCTCAGGAATATCCCAGTTTTCAATATCGTAAAAATGCTTTAGCAATGCTTTGTTCAACATTTTTACCGCAACCTTATCAGAAAAATCAATGGATTCGTCATTATAATTATTCAGCTTAACAAACTGCTTAAGTTCAGGGCAACTTGCAGTTAGCTTTTTAAAATCATAACGCTCACGATGTTTGTTTCGTTTGTGTAATCCTGGTTTTACCTTCGGATGATTTTTCTTTTTATTAGAAGTGTCTTTCTTCATTACTTTTCAACACGATATTTTAGTTGCATACCATGAAGGAAATTACGTAAAAATTGATCTTTACATGGTCGGTATTGATTCTGTTTAGGGTTTCGGAAAAATGCACTTAACTCAGTCTTGCTAATTCGCATATCTACCGATTTAAATATCTCAAGAATATCATCATCTCTAAGATTCAATGCAATTTTTAGTTTTCTAAAAATAATATTATTGTTGATTTTCTTTTCAGCTTTAGGTTGCTCTCCTTCTTTTTTACCTCGTTTTTCATTTATTAAACCATTAAGAAAAGTAGCAAGCTCTACATCAAGTATCCCCTGGAAATATTCATCATCATCTTTTTTTAACCAATTACTTATTTGAGCGCGAGACACTTCAATATCCGTAGAAGCAAAAATCTCAATCATTTTGTCATCACTAAAATCGAAAGTATAGCGTATTTTTCGGAGTATATCGTTGTTGTCCATAATCAGTTTTTTCTTTGAAAGAGAGTATAAACGTATTCGCGTGTATCGCCCGAAGGCATTTTATATGTGTGATCGAAAGCTTCAATTAACTCAAAATTGCTTCCAAGTCTTTTCTGGATCATCTCCAGATTATATCTGAAAACATATAGTCCACTGCATTTTTCTGCACCATCCAGATTAAAAGAAGCTATAATTACAAAACCATTTTTCTTTACCAGCTTTTGAATTAAATTAAAATAACTATTCTGCTCAGCAGGTTCATTAAAAAAATGCAATACAGCTCTGTCATGCCATAAATCTATCTCTCCAATATTGTTTAGCTCAGTTGGATGAGTTAAATCATCGACAACCCATTTTACTTTACTGCTATCGTTTCCTATTCTTTCTTTTAGCTTATTTAGAGCATTGGAACTTATATCATTTGCTATAATATTTTTGTAATCCAACTTTACCAACTCATCAATAAGTGTACTCGCTCCTGCACCAACATTCAATATAGTAGCATCTTTTTTTAGATTGCATTTTTTAATCAATTTTAAGGATTGTTCAGGATTATCTTCGTACCATCCAAGTTTTTCTACATCTCTTGTATAGGTTTTATCCCAATGAGATGTGAGATTGTTTTCAGATGGTTTTTCAAAAGAGCCACAGCAACTACATTTTGCACTCATTTTTATTTCAAATTTAGAATTGTTCTGCCTTTAAGTTTACCTTGCAGAATCAAATCAATTTTAGAGTTTAATTCTTCCATAGAAATTTCAGTGTAAATATCCAATAATTTTTCAGGTTTCCATTCATTTGCTAGATTTTTCCATACAATTTCTCTCTTATTCATTGGATAATCTTGTGAGCCAATACCTATTAATGACACACCTCTTAGAATAAATGGAAAAACTGTAAGATCAAGTTTTGGAGATGCAACATTTCCACATGTAGTAACCACTCCCATGTGACCTGTTGATTTTATAATATTGTCAAGAATACTTCCTCCAACCGTATCAATTCCTCCTGCAAAATGAGCTTTTAGCATGGGACGAGTATCTTCCTTTTCAAAATCTTTTCGCAAAATAACTTCGTCTGCCCCCAGATTCTTCAGAAATTCCTGTTCCTGTTCCTTACCTGTAATAGCAACAACCTCATATCCTAATTTTGCAAGAATAGCAACACTTAAGCTACCAACACCACCTGTTGCTCCTGAAACTACTATTTTACCATCATTAGGTTTTATCTGTTCTGCAAGTTTTAACACTGATATCCCAGCTGTTAAGCCAGCAGTGCCAAGTATCATAGATTCTTTCATGTTCATTCCTTCAGGCAACTTTACAGCCCAATCTGAAGGTACACGAATGTATTCTCCAAAACCACCATCCGTATTCATTCCAAGATCATAACTAGTAACAATTACTGAGTCATTTTCTTTAAATTTAGTAGTATTTGAATGGACAATAGTTCCTACAGCATCAATACCGGGAGTATGTGGATAATTTCTCGTAACTCCCTTATTTCCAATAGATGAAAGTGCATCTTTGTAATTTAAAGATGAATAGTTAACCCTAATAAGTAAGTCTCCAGATGGCAAATCTTCAATTGATCTATTTTTTATACTTCTAATAAAGTTGCCGCTTTGCTCTTCTACAACAAATGCTTTAAAATCTCTTGATTTCATTTTTCGATTTAGATTTTTGTTAACGAAACACTATAATTAAATTATGTTCTTATAGCTAACAATATTTAAATTTAAAAGTTCTTTATCATGCAAAAGTTAAATAAACATTCCATTAAAGCTTAGCTCAACATTTGAGCTACTTTATCATCAATTAATTCTTTAAACTCTTCGCAACATGCAGTTGTTTGAACATAATAAGTATTGGGTGCTTCAAAAACAAGCTTAAATTCAGCACTTTTATCGTGAGTAAGACACTTAATTTCAGAAATACTTGCTGAAATTATGGAAGTATATGCCTGCTCCATTCCTGGATTTGGTTTTCCTTCAGGATTTTGAAATACAATTTTATGCATATGATTTGTAAATAATATGCATGTAAGTTACGTCTTAATTCGACTTTAACAAATTGGGAATTTAATAAATTACGGAATAATTTTTATGGCTGTAGATTTAAAAGAAACCCAAGTTTCTGATCCTTCCTTAAAATTAAACTTTTGTAATGATTCTTCAGAAATTACAACTGAAAGCTCAATACCAATATCTACAATAACTTCTTGGTTTGTAAGGTAAGGGATTATTTGTTTTATTTTTCCCTTAAAATTATTCGTAGCACTTGATTCGATTTCCTTGTTCGATAGAATTATTTCCTCGCCACGAATAATTATTTTACCTTTCAATAACTCGTCTTTATTTGAGACTTTTATCTCTAAATTATTGTTAATTTTAGCTGTATTGTTAGGTGTAAACTCGCTAATAAAAAAGTTTTTTATACCTGTAAAATTGGCCACAAATTCATTGGCTGGTTTTTTAAAAACCTCTTTAGTTAATCCTTTCTGGATTATTTCACCTTCATGTATAACAGCAACTTTGTTTGATAAGGCAATGGCTTCTTCATAATCGTGAGTTACATGCAAAATAGTTACTCCGCTTTGATTAATTTGTCGCAACAAATTGCGCAGTCCTCCTTTAAGTTGTACATCCAAAGAAGCTAAAGGCTCATCCAATAAAATGCAATCAGGTTTTGAAACAAGCATTCGTGCTAAAGCTACTCTCTGCAATTCTCCTCCAGAAAGATTTTGTGTATTTCTATCTAATAAATGTTCAATATTTGCTAATTCAGCGTATTTAGAAATTAACAATTCTTTTTCAGTATTGCTGATTCTTTTTCCTTTTAATGGGTACGCAATATTCTGCCCTACAGTTAAATGCGGAAAAACAGAGTAATCTTGAAAAACGATTCCTACTTTTCGATTTTGAATTTTATGATGTGTAATATCTTCGTTATTTAAAATTACCTGGCCGGAGTTTGATTTAATTAAACCTGCGATAATTTCTAACAACACAGTCTTACCAACTCCAGATTTTCCTAAAAGAACATAATAATCTCCTTTATCTAACGAAAGATTTATATTCTTAAGTTGGAAATCTCCAAGCTTTACTGATATGTCTTTTAATTTAAGCATTTGCTGAATCTTTATCTTTTGAGAGCATTCTTAAAAAAATGAAAAACACCAAGCAAACTAAAATAAATACTACAGAAACCGGTCGAGCATATTTTAATCCAAAAGCTCCGAAGCGTTCGTAAATCATTACAGGAGTTATCATTGGATGATAAGCAACAATTACCACAGCCCCAAACTCACTTAATCCGCGGGCAAACATCATAATTAATCCCGATAAGATATTTTTCCAGGCCAAAGGCAGTGAAATAGTAAAAAATACTCTAACAGGTGATGCTCCAAGATTCAGAGCCGTTTTTTCCAATTTAACTGGCACATTATTAAATCCATCGCGTGCCGCATTAATTAAAAAAGGAATACTTACAAATGCCATTGCAATAGCAATGCCTATAGGATGCCCTACAAAATTTAAACCAACCGAAGATGCTGCTTGGCCTATAACTGAGTCGCGCGAAATAAAACCTAATATAGCTATCCCTGCGGCCGAATGCGGTATAACTATGGGTAAATCGACAATGCCATTTACCAGTTTTTTCAATTTGAATTTTGTTCTGGCCAAATAATATGCGAGCGGAATTGCTCCGATAGCAAAAAATAAGGTTGATAAAAAAGAAACCCGAAGCGTTAACCAAATACTATCAATTACTTCCTG
>Ga0070728_10004688_pt1 | contig 13961 bp, 13 predicted proteins | sample tdDd471_FD_66723 | JGI IMG/M metagenome (GOLD analysis project Ga0070728, IMG submission 66723) | Marine sediment microbial communities from the Atlantic coast under amendment with organic carbon and nitrate - tdDd47.1 | ecosystem: Environmental > Aquatic > Marine > Coastal > Sediment | place...
GATGTACTGTTTGCCTTTGCCGGTGGGCATCCGCCTTCAGACGTCCATAGCTGCCCAAAAGCGCCCACACGCTCCCAGAAAGGACACTTACTGAAAATAACCTGAACGGGTCCTGTCATCTTATGGAGGTCAAGGCTCACCAGAGGTGCATGGGTTTTTGGGCCGGAAAGAACCTTGTCCATGGGGCTATCAGTGACATGGTGCCGAGAGCCAATGGCAGCCTGAAGTTGTGCTGATGTAATGCGAGGCCCTCTGGACGGCCTGGGGGGAAGCGGGGGTGCAAGGCATTGATTGACATACGTCCTGACATTTGCATATTTTTTATTAATTTTCCCCAATGCGGTTGTAATTTTCTTTCTTTCAGAAACCGGCAATGCGCTGAGATCTTGATTGTTATGTTTCAGCATCAAACTTCGGAGCCCACTTTTTCTCAAGGAAGAAAACGTCTTGTTATACCCGGGATTGTCCTTACGTACGTGTGTTTTATATGTGTCGTAGCTAAATACTGTCAAACCTCTACCTCCTGATTTTTTACTATTCAGCCCATCAAAACACAGCCTCCGGCGCCAAGGGAGGTGAAGCCACATGGGGTATAAACCCGGCAACTAACGATACAAGCCAAAGGTGAATGAGATGTCACAAATTATCGGGGTGATACTGTCCCTCGACAGTTATGCATTTAACCGCCGGGGTAATCAAAATTCCTTGAAACCGAACGGCAAAGGCTCACGCCCCACAAAAAAACAGACCGCCATTATACGGTGCTTTGAATTGATCGTTTTCTCTTGAAATTTCCGGGAAAATCGTCCAATGGTTTGCTCGCTCACCCATTTTCATCCCCTTGAACCGGCCTCAGCCCTGCAGGCCAGTGGCTGTTCCCCAGGGGAATGGCCCCGTACTGGCCATAAAAGGCAACCAAGAGATCGTACTGAAGCCTGTTGGGGAACTGGGCCCCTTTCACGGTGTACCACGCCACCGTTGCGCCGTAGGAGGCCCCATACTGATAACGCGGCCACCAGGAATTCTCCCCCCGGTCTTTTCTGGCAGCCATTGTCATCTTGCGGTGTTCGGCAAAACGTCTCCTCAGGTCCCTGGATTCCCCGATCCAGAACACCGGCGAGTATCCCCACGGATAGGGAAACACCATCCCCCTGTTCGCTCCGATGACATAAGCCCCCGAGGCATCCGGCGCCCACTGCAACTCTTTGTCTTTCGTGTACAGAAGCTCTTCAATTCCATCAGGGTACGGGCGATCCGCAAAAAACCTCAAATGAAAGTCTTTCATTTGTTTCTCCTTAGCCCGGATATTTCACGAGTCGGGTGAACTTATATGCAAGGCATCAGATGAGTGCACCCGGCTCCGCCGAAGGATGAGAAAATCAGACAGAATACCGTGAATTGCATTTTGCATTTTGCATTTTTGAAATACCGAAATATGGCAGAGTAAGAACCTGTAATTATCGTTTATATCTTAGGCTTTCTTGTTTCCCCATGACATATCCGGGCTATTCCGTTGGGAAACACAGCCTCGGGCGGCCAGGTGGAGGCACCAGGAACCCCTGTGGCGGATGCGCTATGTTCCCACTTACCCATGCGGTTCCCCATGAACCGGCCTCAAGCCCGACGGCCAGTTCTGGTTGCCCAGGGGGATGGTTCCATACAGGCCATAAAAGGCGTTCATCAGGTCGTATTGAATTCGGTTGGGAAACTGGGCCCCAACCACGGCGTACCACGCAACTGTTGCCCCGAAGGATGCTCCGTACTGGTAGAGGGGCCACCAGGTCTGCTCCCCCTTGTCGCTTTGCGCTGAAAAGGCATGCCTGCGGTATTCGGCAAAGCTCTTTCTCAGGTCCCTCGACTCCCCAATCCAGAACACCGGGGACTGCCCCCAGGGGTAGGTAAACATCGTCCCCTGGTTCGCCCCGATCACATAGGCCCCCGGATAATCCGGGGCCCACAGCAACTCGTCATCCCTGGCCTCAAGCAGCTCTCCAATCCCATCGGGAACAGGGCGGTTCCCAAAAAATCGCAAATGAAAATCTTTCATCTGTGTCTCAGCGCTCCCTGGGCTGGGTTTACCTTTGAAGAACGAACGTGAGATATTCACCCGGCGGCTAAACGCATGACTGTCGTGCGACGATTTCACATCAGGAAATCAGTCGGCTCCACATTGGCCGGTGTTGGGTATATCGTTGCCGGGTTAATCTGTTGATGTTTCATCACACCTGCCGGTAATTGATAGCAATTGTTTCGGGCCTGGTTTCTTTCTCATAAACTATCCGGGCTATGACAAAAGACCAAGTTTGTGCTTGGGCGGCCTCGTGTTTGTCTTGATGATGCGTTTGTTTGGGAATACCTGGGAAAGGCACAAGGGAAAGTTGACCTGCCCCTTAATCCGGCCCCCAAAAATGACGGCGTTTTCCTGCAGGTAAAAATTCCAGCCCCCGCCACTCCAGTAGCCAAAAACAGTCCCGGTGGTCGATATTGTCTCGTCATCCGGTGTCACAGCGCGATTGCCTAAAATATGTTGGGTGAGGGTACGCAGACGGGAAGAATTGAGGTAGTCGTCCTTGCTCACCTCAACAACATGATTATCGGCAGGCGTTCCAACAAACCCCTTTTTCCAGCTAAGCAGTGCCCACCAGAATGCCTTGGCATCCTTTCTCCGGTAGGCGGTGGTCATGCCTGCCGGGCATCCTCTCGGCAACGCCGCATTGTCGAAGAACTCCCCGACCTTACCGTGCTGGGAGGAATCCACGCCAAGATGGTATACGGTGGGTGTCTGGGGTGGGCCTTCGATGAACACAGAACAGCCGCTCAGACTCGATGTGCAAAAAAACCTGGACGCACCGGGTGGGGGCTGTGGCAATTGAAGCGTTGCAACCTTCAATGAAAGCCAGGGGAGAAAATAGACCCCGAATTCATCTTCTCTTCGTCCCTTATAAAAACGACTCACCGGCACTGTTTTCAGGGATATGCCCGAATAGGTGGTTGTGCCCACATCCAAAAACATGGTCGTCTGCTTCAGCTTACTGGCTTCCATGGGCTGTGCGCCACGCCAGTTCCCACGAAAACTTACCATGCTGTACAGGGGCTTTTGAGGAATTGGCGGAGCTCCGGGCCGTGGCAACTGCTTGTACCCCACCGATGAGTCACTGGAGCAATTGATGGCATGCTCCTCTGCGAAACGGATCGGTGTTTTTTTAAAACGCACTGTCAGAAGAGAGTTGTCCGAGGCCGTTTTCTTCTGTTCCCTGGCTTTCATCCAGAGACTGCCCAACCTCATCCTCAAATCATGAACGCGGGCCTTCTTGGATGTTGCCTGGTGTAAAATAATATCCACGTCCGCCGAGACGAAGGTATCGTTATGAAACGTGATATAGGACATAAACTTTGCGGCCCGAATCAATGCCCGGGTCTCTTTGTCATACGCACGGCCCAAATGCAGCGAATCGATCACATGATCTTTAAACTCATCGGAAAACCGTTTCAGGCCGTTATCTCCGTTGACGTAATCAACAGCCTGCTGCCCGAGCTCCCTTAGAATGGTTTTTAGAATTCCCTGAAGCCGTTGCTCTCTGGAACGCACGATGACTGTCCTCTCTTCACCCTGACCCGACGCTTCGCAGGGGTGGTGATCGAATTCATAGATATCAGTGCAGTGCACAGCCGCCCTTCGGAGGCAAGGGCATCCACAGCACGGATGTATTGCGTCGCCCCCCCAAAAGACAGGTCGGTGCTCTTTTTAATCCGAAACGGTTCCCTGACCAGGGCTTACCACCTGAATACACCCCCCGAAGGAGCACATCAGCTTGCTGGTCTGATCGATGATCGGCATGTTGCCCACCAGCACCGTTGCTTTTCCAGGGGTCCAGGGGGCAACCGTTGTGGGGGTACAGGGCTGGGGTTTCAACACACCCGGCGGGGGGGCGGCTGTGGCGGCTGCCACAGCCGGGTTTGCCATGGAAGAGCAGACGCCGAAGGGCAGAATATTGACAAACGGCTTGTTGTCCATGATGTTTGCCACGGGCAGGGTCTGGACCACCTTGTTGACAGGCAGAACCATAAGTGTGGATGGAGCCGCGCCAAAGGAGCACTGCAGCATGGCGCCACCGGTTACGACCAACGGCATGGGATTTCCTTTTTTAACATCTGTGCCTCCGGCGGCAAGGGGTGCCACCTTGAAAGCAGGTTCGCAAATGCTCCGAACCCTCGTTCCTCGGGTACGTCACATCTGCTGACGGGCTGCACCCGAGAATAATCGTCGAGGTTATCCAGGCTGCGTCATGGAGCCCCAAGGGCTCTTCATGGTTTTATATTATAGATGGCATAGGTTCAACGGTGACAACTCACCATGAATTGCGTGAAGAATGCCACCATTCAAGCCTCTCCAGCGAAGACGGGAATTCATGCAGGAGGAGCGGAGCTGTTATGAAATATCCGGGCTACCACTCATCATCGTCCATCCCTTCGTCAAGGGACTCTTCCGGGTAGGCTTCGTCCTCATCGGGCATGGCGTCGTACCCCTCTTCCTGCCCGTTCATTCCCGGCATGTCGGAAACGCCGGGCGCAGGGGATGAGCTGAGCTGAATCCCACCGGAGTCAAAGTGCACGAAGCTCTGCAGGTCCACCTTGTACAACTCCTGCAGGGCCTGCCATTCAACGCTTGATTTGTACTCCTCAAAGGCCGAGAGCCCATTGATATGCGTCGCGTACTGAAGGGTGAACCGGGCAAACAGATTGGGAAAATAGACCCTTGGGTCAAAATTCTCGATGATGTGGTTGATGTCGTCTGCAACAAGGGCAGCCCGCGATATCTTTTCATCGCTGATAAGACTGTCAAAGGCCTGGATTTTCCTGATCAGCAGTTGCAGCGGATACGAGCCCTCAACACTGACAGGTTCCTGATTGCCGACGGCAGCGCGAGGTGACGGTTCCTCAACAGGCTCGTCAAACAGCTCGTCCTCTTCCTCCTCCACCACCTCTTCGGGTTCAACCTCCGGCTCCTGATAGACAAGGCGCTGAAAGTTCGTCAGCCATTCGTTGACCTTTGTCAACCCATCGAGAACCGGGGCTGCATCGTCGCTGAGAACCGAACCCAGCTCACGACCAAACCCTTCTGCGGCATCAAGGGACGCCTGAACCTGATCGCTTGAAACGTCAGAGAGCCAACTGTCCCACAAATCGGCCTTCTTCTCCTCCTCATACTGCAGTTTCTTGATCAGCTGCTTCATCAGCCAGTTTAAAATCGTCTGGATGTGCTTCTCACGATTTTTAAGCGGGCCGACCGCATCAAGGTTGTCTCCCAGGGTCTCTGCCATGGCTTGAAAAATGTCTTCCATGGCTCCGAGCCCCTGCTCAAGAAAGACCCCATAAATAAAGTAACCCATGATGCGGATGTCATAGATCTCCTCTGTGAGGATCTCTTCAGACTGAGCAGAGGCTTCCTCATACCTGCCCTCCTGAACGAGGGTTGCGATATCCGTGAACCGGGGATCGATGGTGGACAGGCCGGGGGAATCACTTACCGGCAGGGGTCCTTGTATCAGCTGAATATTCATGGAAACGTCCTGTCGATTTTAAACGAGTCGCACCGGGCAATGGGCTGCCGAGAACCACACGTTTGTAAAATTGAGCACACAGATGAAGGCCTCGGGACACACAAATCTTACCGTTTGGCCCGGATATTTCATGAGAAAACAATTGAATGAACCCAACGATATGTTATTACAACTGGTTACGGTGATAATCCGTCACGCCTCGAGGGTGTAATAGCACTCCGGACAATAGGGTTCGCCCTCAATGTCTTTGCTTCCAATGGCAGGAATTGTCCTGCCGCACCCCTGACATTCAACGGTCTTTCTCACGTCAACGGGAACTTGTTCCACAGCCGGGGGGAGCTCCTCCTCTTCCGGTTCCGGACGCGGCTTTGGGGCCGGCCGTTTGACAAGGACCTCATGGCATGGGCTGCAAAAAATCAACCCCAGCATTTCGTGGCCGGAGCCTTCCGGGAGCTCGACTTTGCAGACTCCGCATCGCCTGGCCATGTCAACCGCAGCCCTCTTTTCGGGGTCATCCCGGGGCGTTTCCGGCTCCTTGCTGAGAAGCGCGTCAAAGCACTCCAAACAAAACCACCAATGGGCCACCATTTTGTGCTGCTTACCCGTAAGGTCGGTGCCACATCCTTTGCAGTTCATAGAAAGACCTCTTTGACCTGCCCCTTAAAAATTGAGACCCGCCTGTGGCCAGGGTTATTGCTTTTAATGGTGTCGTATCCGATATAGGTATCCGGATGAAGCCGCACCCACCTTTTTTGAGATCTCAAAACAAGATCAATCTCCATCTCCATTCCCAGTGGCGCAAGAAGTGGAAAGAGAAGCCGCTTCAATCGGTTCCTGATCTCCTCTGGCCACGGCACCTGCGTATCTGTCATCTCGTCTTCACAGTGAAGGACAATTCTCCGCCCGAAGACCGGGATCGCCGTCTTGCGGCCAAACACGCAGTCCCCACCGAGGCGGCTTTCTCCCAGTCGCACGGGATCGGCCTTGATACCACGGTTTAAAAGAACCTTTTCAAGCTCAATGCCCGCTTCAGGAAAGACCCGGGAAAAAAGGATGTGGAGGACACTGCTGGACCGCAGGTCAAGAATATGTAGGTAGTTCTGCATGGTCAGTTCCTGGGGCGATAAGAAAAATCGATTTATCTCAGGGTAAATATTGCAGATGTAATCCCTGATCAGAAGATGGTCGAAATACCCGATAAAATCCACAAAGGCGTTGCTGGAGCTTATTTCGCTTTCCATCTTCCGCCTGAAATAGGCAGGCAACGGAGATTGCGCACCCAAAAGCCCTATGCACAGAGTGATTTCCACCGATTCAACCGGGTCGTCATAAAACCGAACACCCTCTATCAAGCGGGACTGAGAGCAGATACTGTTGAGGCCCTTGAACCGGATTTCATCTGGGCGATACCCCATGTCTATCAACAGGCGCAGAAGAGACAAGATATCAAAGTGATGAAGTCTCTCATTTATTTTTTTTTCAAGGGCTATCATGCATGCCTACACGTGGCCGTGCCCCCCAATCTCAAAGGCTTCAACAAGGTCTTCAATTTTGTTGAGCACCTCATTGATGGGGTCGACCACATCCTCTGAGGAATCCTGCTGAAGGAGGGTACCGAGTTCATCGAGAAACCGGTTCAACACCTCTGCTTCATCGCCTGAAAAACGTCTGTTTATAAGGTTTCTAAGTGTCCGGTAGCATGTCTGGGGGGTCTCCTCCTCCACGGTTTCCACCACCGGAGCCTCTGCATTCAGTTTGGCTTTTCGCCAGTTTCTGCGAAGGCGCTCAGGGGAAAAGAGGTCATCGAGGGGGTTCTTTTTAGACTTGGATGTCGTCACAGCATGTTCCTTCCGGCAACGACAAGCATAAAATAAACAATCAAAAGACCGCCGGCTGAACACAGGTAGCCCAGGAAAGGCGAACCCAGGTGGCTGATAAGGCCACTCTCGTCAACCTCTGAAGCAACCGTTGGCAACTCCTCCTGCTCAAGCTTCAAATAGAGATTCTTCATATACTCTTTTATCTTGACGGGGTTGTCCTGATAACGACCACGAAAACCGTAACTGAGGCAGAAGTAGTAAACCTCAAAGATAAAAAGAGCGGTCTGGGGCTTCAGCAGGATATCATCCAGTATTTCGTAGAACACTTCCCCCGCGTTATCTATCTGAAACAGCTCTTTCTGGAGGGCGGGCCATCCAGTCTGCATTTTCTGGAGAAAATGTCCCAGGATCATCTCGTCAATCTGAGCAACAATGGGAAAAAGGATCAGGTAGGTATCCCGTTCTGAGTACTGCTCGGAAAGGGTCGCCTTTAAAAAATCGAGCTGCGTACGAATCTCGGCACGGACAGCCACAAGATCTGAAGCCTTCACCGAAGGAACATCCTCATCACCCATCGCATTCAGGTTCTCCTCCTCTAATGCCCCTTCCTCTCCGGCCTGCGCACTGTCCCCCGGGGAGGGACGTTTGATGCAGATAATCCCCAGTTTCGTATAAAGCTCATGAATAGCTTTCCAGTATTTATTCTTCATGGTTGCGTCCCCTGTGTCGTTTCAGAGTATCCTTCATCAACTGTTACCTTACGAACCTCTATTCCGACGCCTGCGATCCAGGCATCGAGAATCGCCTCAACATGCGCAAGAAACAACGCCACCAGTCCATCAAGGCCCGAATCGTATTCATAGAAACGGAGAAGATACACATACTTCACATTGCCCGCCCCCTCCTCCTGCCGGACAGAGGTTTCAATCCGAACATCAGCCAGCAGGGACAGAATCTGACCAAACCGGTTCTGCTGTTTGATCCCCAGTGCCTGGAGAATATCCTTCAGGTCGTTGCAGCTCAATTCAGCCCGGTTGGTCAACGTGAGAAACCGCAAAAACACGTCGAGATTGTCCTGAAGTGATGTCTCAGCATGGGGAATGGGCTCCACGACAAGTTTCCAGTTAAGCCCTACCGTACCCCGGCTGTAAGGCTCCGCGTTGAGCCTTTCTGAAATGGTGTTCGAAAACCACGGCTGACTCCACCGCGCGTTTATTGAAATGGTCTTGGGATCGTGGAAGGCCTTGGGGTAATGGAGGTTGAGGTAGTGGTGTTTTCGCCCGTCGTCGCCTGTGATATCTTCCGACTCCCAGGAAGGGGCTGAGACAAAAAGAATCCCCGGGTCAATGGGGACCATCCCCGCCTTGGTGACCTCAAACACCCCCTGGACAGAGTGAAGCTCAAACCCATTCTCCACATCGGGATGGTGAATCCCGCACGACTCCCGGGTTCCATCGTAGATCACCGGCCTTGCCATATCGTGCCTCATGTTGACGATGGGAACGGCAAAAAGGTTAAACAGATCCTGTGTCAGGACCAGGTTCGCGGGCCAGTTCGCATCAAGGTCCAGGCAGAGGGTAAAAGATGTCCAGCTTTTCGCCGGCTGGGGAACCTCGATATTGATAAAGAGATCCTGCCATGGAAAATGGAAAAAGAGCCTCTCTTTCTCTAAAGGATGGCTCACATCAGCATCCTCTTGCGCCATTCCAAAGAAAATATCGCAAGGGGTGCCGGCGCTTGCTTCATCCGCCTTTTCATCAAAAACCACCGACGCTCTCCTGATGTGTTTTTTCAAGGAGGAGTGGATGGTCTGGGATGTCTCATAATCATTCAGGTGGTTGATAAAAAAACTGACCTGACCAATTTTATCGTTTCTCGCAAATCTGGCTTTCACCTTCAGCGTCAGCCGGGTGCCCGCCCCAGGAAGTTGACGTGTGGTGAAATCGTCAAGCACCACCGGAAGAATGTTCAAGGTTTTCAGGGTTTGAAAAATGGCGGTCCCCCCTGACTCCGGTATAAGGACCATTTCCGACCCCTTCGGGTAACTGGCCGTGTCTGCCAGCATGCCCGTGGGCACGGCCTGTAGAACGGCCATGGATGGGAGCGGGGTCAGGAGGTAGGGAAAAAACTGCTGAAAAATCCTGCGCCGTGTCGTGGTGTTGTACCTGAGCCCTGCAAGCCGCGTGCGGGCAGATAACAACGCCATGGCCTCAATCAACCGCCGGACATCCGGGTCTTCACGATCGAGGGGGGCCCCGGGGTGAAGAGACTTGTAGGAGACCCGAAAGGTGTCCAGCGCGTCCATCTCCTCCAGAAACGTTTTATACAATGATTCGTCTATGCGCATACTCTCTCTCAGCCAAGTTTGACAACACCCTTAACATTTGAAACGCTCCCCTCAAGGGTTGCGATTCCTTTTGACACCAGATCCAGAAGCCCCTTTGAATCAAGCTTTATGGTGCCTCCCTTAAGATCCGCGCTGCCCGTCCCTTCAAGTGCCAGTGTCTTGCCCGAAACGGTTGTGCCGACGTTGCTTTCGATGGTTGTATTGAGGGCCTTGTGTGTTGCGTCATTGTCTGCGGTCACCCCCACCTGCCCACTCTTGACTTGGAAATCATCATCGCTTTTCAGGAGTGTCTTTTGCGACGATGTGCACGTGATTGTCTCTGCATCCAGGGTGAACTCTTTGCACACCATCTTGATGCTGTCCTGATCCTGGGTAATCGTACTTGTCTCACGGGATCCGGCGACAGTGGTGGTGATGCTGGTCCCGTCCAGTATGATTGTCTGTGTAATTTGATCAGCCGGGTTCTCAACAGTAAGGAGGATACCTTTTTCCTTGCTGAGTTCCAGGCGACACACGAGGGTTCCCATGGCGTTCCAACGACACTAAAGTTAGAGTTCTTGGTAAGGGCCTTGCTGTGAGTAACTACTTCGTTTTACGTTGCCTCCGGCGGCCCTGCCATGGTCCAAACCTTTGAAAAGTTGGACAAACAGGTCTTAATAATTTCCCTTGAGCAACGTCCGTTTTAAAGGCGGAGGCTTATTTTGAGGAGCTGAATTGCTAACGCTATCGTACCGTGATCGTCATTCCTCTTTTGTCTCCAGGATAATGGTGCCCTCATGGACCTGGATCTTCTCGGTGTCGTTTCCTAAGGTTCGCTTGATGTTGAGCTCCGGCTTGCCGTCGACGTACACATGGTTGATGGACGTGCAATCCTCTGCTGTCTTGCCCAGGAGAAGGTGGTTGCCCTGACTCTCCATGGGGAGGCGGCCCCCGGGGCGGACATCGAGAAACCGCTCGATCCTTGCCGTATGAAAATCTAGCGCCACGAGGACCCGTTGCCCTTTAAAGGCAGGGAAATAGAAGTGGCCGGGGACGAAAAACGGCTCATACGGAACCACGACTTCCTTTCCGTCAAACACCGGAATCTCGACCCTGTAACAATCCAGTTTTGTTTCGGAGTGCTCATAGACCTGGTATGTCTTCTCATCCTCTTTGCCCTGTTCACTCACCACCTTCCCCTCCACATACACCGGAAAAACAGGGCTTTTATAGTCAGGAAGGCTGAGGGCCTTCTCATCTTTAAGTTCAAGGGAGGACTCCATCGTGATGTTGTAACGGGAGAACATGAGGTTGCGATCAGAGTCCGGCTTATCCGAGACCGCATGGGCTTCCATGAAGAGATCCCGCACCCGATACTCTTGCTTGTGGGTAAGAGTATTGGAGCTCCAGATGGCCTCCTTGAGCTTGGCGAAAGCCCCTGGCCTGTAGATACAGCAGGGGTATCGGCTGTGAACAAGTCGCAGCTCATAACCGCGAATCTTCTGTTTTTCCGACTCCACGGTAAACGCGTCTTCAAAATCCGAGGCGATGGCATATCGCACCAGGGCATCCTGCCTCAACGCCTCCACGGCCTGGGGACGGGTTGTCTCTTTCTTTTTTGGATTGTCTGAGAAGGTATTTAAAAATTTGTCATTGGTTCGACTCGTCTCCGGAAACTCGATCGTAAGCTCTGCAACCTCATTTTCATGCAGCTCTACCGGTGTTCCCTCCATGCTTTTTGAACCTGTCAGCATGTAGCTGTTTGCCTCATAATCATAATACAAAGCCCCGTTCTGGAACTCTGCGAACCACACAAGAAAATCATAAAAGCTTGCACATTGATGGTGGGTATACCCAGGAAGGGTGTTGATGGAAAAACGCGTGTTCAAAGGGTCCCACTCATAATCAAGTTCCACATCGGCTCTGTTGGCGTCGATGAGGTCTTTGACCGTGCCATCCACCACAAGGTCGCACGGATAATGCTGCCCCCATAACACACGACCGGTGTCCTCAAAATTTATCCGGTAATATCGATAAAGAACCGGGTCTTCCTTTACGTTGACGTTTTCAATGGTCAGCTCCTTCAAGAGCGCCTTTCCGGTAACCACGCCCTTCAGGTTCAGAGGAGCGTCATCGGCATCATCGGGCATCAGGTGGGCCTGAACCATCAATTCAACCTTCATGAGGTCCAGCTTGATGAACTCAGGGAAGAGCTCGTCCTCCCCTGTTTCAGACGAGACCCAGAACCCTGCTTCAGCAGCGTAACCGTTTGGCGTGAGCGCGGCCTTCAAAAGCTTGATATGCCCGCCCGGAATGGTAAATTTCTCCTTGCCGACATAGAGCTTCAGTTCCATCTCTAACGAGTCAGTAAACATCATGTCATCCTGCCTTCGGGGTCATGACCTCTTGACATTCAGATTCTTGTTAACGGAGTTGAACTCCATAAGAAGGGACTCCCGGGTCTCCCGTATGTTGCACTCAATGCGAAATGATATGCGGAACGGGTCGTCATCATTTTCGATGGAGATGCCCATCAACTCAAGTCGGGGCTCATACTGCTCGATATTGAACTTTACCTCCTCCATGACAGCGGCCGCCAAATGGTCCCGGGAGCTGTATTCATTCATGTCCCGGATGCCGTAGCCAGAGAGAAAGCTGCCAAACCCCTTCCTTGTATTCAGGATATTGTTGAGGTTTTCAACAATCCCCTTGATGGCATTTTTACTCGTTCCGGGAGACGTACCGCCGGTAAACCTGTCAAAAAATGTCATGGGTCACCACGCCGAATCGTTAGGAAGATGCTTTTTCGCTGAAGAGATCTTGCCGCCGGAGCAGACGGTATAAAAGTAACCGATGGAAATCCACGGGTGCAGCCCGAGGAACCAGGGCAGGGAGCCTTCACGACCCTGCCCCTACTTTCCCATGCGCCAGTAGATATAAAAATCAGAATCCTCGACATCGGGCCTGCTGAAAAATGCGACGGACATCTCATTCAAAGCATGGTCCCACTCTTCGCTCTCCTTGATCTGATAGAATTCAACCTCTGCCCCAAAGGTGTGCTGAAAAGGCGGGTGCTCCACTTTTTTCAAGGGGATCCCATGCAACGCCATTTTGTGGACAAACGGCAACCTGGAGATACCGGCAAGCTTTAAGCTCTCAATGGAGAGGGTGTCGGTGAGCTGTTTCTTCTGGACCAGAAAGTAGACATCGGCTGCCTGACGAATCTCCTCCACCAGCGTGACCTGAAACAGATTGTCCTGAAGCTTGAACGTAACGTAGGGTGGCCTGCTGCGCACGAGGTGCATCTGCCCTTTCAGAAGCTCCAGGGACTCTTTCAGAACCACCGGTTGATTATGGCGATAGGGGGCTGTGATGTTTTTCGGTGTCGCGTTCCTGTAGAAGCAGACATCCGCATAGAGGGTTTGGATTTCATCGTAGAGAAAGAAGGGGTGCAGGTGAACCCCGCCCTTGAAATTGGCCAGCATTCTCTGGGCCCTGTACACAGACTTCAGGCACTGTTTTACGCTGAAAAGGCTGTCACCGCTCACGTGCCCCGACGAATCCATGGTCAGGTTGTACCGGAAAAGCTCCAGGGCCTCCGAAAGCGCGGCAATATCCTCTATTAGAAACGGTGAGGCCCCCACCTGAAGCAACGGCGGAATATAGTCCGAAGAGAGGGTCCAGAACCCCTCCGGGCTCTTTCTCGTTTCCGCAAGTTTCAAGGTGTCAACGGCATCCGGGCACTCCTGCTCCGCGGTGAGCGCCAGCCGGTAAAGCACCCGTTTGATGCCATTGTCCCCCTTCCCTGCCCAGCCGTTTGAACTCTCTTGCTCACCGGTGGCACTTTTCAATACATGAAGGTACACAGAGACTGTCGTCATGCCGGTGAGGTTGAGGTTTACCTGGGACACGGTGGCGTTGCCCGGCACATTGAAAAGCAACCCGTTTTGTGTCACAAGGGTCAACCTCTCAATGGAGAAGACCCCTTCGCTTAACAACGGATCGTTGAGCTTGAGCTCCCCCACCCCGTAACAGGGCAGGCCCTGGATACGAAACCGAAGTATGGTATCCGCAAGTATCGACTCCTCCAATGCCACCAGATGCTCAGGCAAAAGAGACTGCCCCATCTCCCAACTTACGCGTGCAAGTTTTTCATTCATTTTTCCGTGCTCTTTTTCTTCTGGATGGTAACTATTCAGCTCCCAAAAACGGCCTCCGGCGGCAAGGTGGTCCACCTTGAAAGCAGGTAAACGT
>Ga0070728_10004689_pt1 | contig 13960 bp, 16 predicted proteins | sample tdDd471_FD_66723 | JGI IMG/M metagenome (GOLD analysis project Ga0070728, IMG submission 66723) | Marine sediment microbial communities from the Atlantic coast under amendment with organic carbon and nitrate - tdDd47.1 | ecosystem: Environmental > Aquatic > Marine > Coastal > Sediment | place...
CAGACGGCGGTCGCATTCGATGATGACGTGACCGGCCAGGTCGATGACTTCCTGGAAGGCGCTGGCGAAGATGATGGCGTCACCGATGCCCTGTTCGTCGGAGATCAGCAGGGTCTTGCCGGAAATGTCCTCACCGTGCCAGCGCGGCAGGTCATGCACGAAGACCACGGAGTCGCCGCGGCGACGGTCCAGCCGCCATTCGTATTCCTTCCAGCCCTTCTCCAGATCGCCCGTGCCAAGCAGTGACGAGGCGTAGTTGAAACGCGTATCGGCATCGTCAGGGCGCATGGCCACCGCCTTCTCGAGGTACGGCAGCGATTCAGCGAAACGCCCCTCCGCCGAGTAGGCATGGCCGACGTTGGCGTAGGCGATCTCGAACTCCGGCGCGAGCCGCAGCGCCTCGTCGAAGAACGGGCGGGCCTGATCGGCACCCTGCGCTTCCGCCACGGTGACGGCCAGCGCCTGCCAGAGGGTCGGATCCTCGACTTTCGTCTGTACCGCGAATTTCAGCGTATCGATGGCGGCCTCGTAGTTACCGCCTGCACGCTTCGCCGACGCCATCGCGATAGGGCCACGGCTGTCGTCGGGTGCGCGCTGCATGACCAGCGCGAACATGTTCTCCGCCGCCTTCAGCATGCCGAGATCCTGCGCCAGCAGACCGATGCCATAGATGATTTCCGGATCCTCACCGGAAACCTTCAGTGCCTTCTCCAGTACGTGCACCGCAGCCTGCACCTGCCCTGCGTGCCGCAGGTTGTTGCCAAGCACCAGCAGCGTGTCGGCATTGGCCGGATCCAGAACATGGGCCTGCAGGAACTCGACTGCCGCGTCGTCGAACTTGCCCAGCCCGGCAAACCTGCTTCCATGGCGAAGGTGCTGCACCGCGCGCTTGAGATCGGCGCGAGACGGCTTGCGGTCATCATCGACCGTCTGCAGCGTCGCCATGATCTGATAGGTCCCGGCCTGCATGATATTGCGACCCAGGGTCGGGGCGTCCTGACGCGGATTGACGTCGGAGCTCTTCTTGCGCGCGGCGTTGCGGGCCATGCCGAAACCTCTCGTACCGGATTGATCAACAGTCCCGCATTCAGCCCTGTCAGGCTTAAGAAACGTTTAAGGCCGCCTGTCAGATGATCCGGACGCCCCGGAAAACCGGTTGTCGGTAGCGTTAACGATAATTCAACCAGCACCGGGTCAAGGTTCGTTCACGGTCCGCAGACGGACCCGTCAACATTTCGCGTCAGAAGGCGGTCGGTAGTCCGGCCGGAAAAATCGAATGGCCCTGAAGCTGACCCTGAAACCAGGGGAGAAATTCGTGATCAACGGTGCCGTCATTGCCAATGGCGACCGCAGAGCCACGCTGGTCCTTCACAACAAGGCCTCGATCCTGCGGGAGCGGGACATCCTGAAGGCCGAGGATGTCGATACGCCCTCGAAGCGCATCTATTTCGCCATCATGTCGATGTATCTCGACGAAAAGGTCCGACCGCGATTCTACGAAGAATTCGTCATGCGCATGTCGGAGTTCATGGGGGTCCTGACCGATCCCGAAGCCCTTTCCACCTGTGTCGCCGTCAGCCAGTGCGTCATGGATCGTCAGTACTACAAGGGTCTGACGCTCTGCCGGAAGCTGCTCGATTTCGAAAGTGAGAGACTGCATCATGAGCCTGCAAGCGTATAGCCGTACCCAGCGGGTCGCCGAGAACCCGCGGGACACCGAATACCGCCTCTTTGCCGACATCACGCGTCAGCTGATGCAGGTGAAGGACACCCCCCGGCACGACCGTGCCGTCGTCGATGCGCTGTACCGCAATCGCCGGCTGTGGAGCACCCTGCTGAGTGATTGCAGCCGGGACGAGAACGGCCTGCCGGAAGCGATCCGTGCCTCCGTCATCTCCCTGTCGCTCTGGGTCGACAAGTACTCCAGCGCCGTGATGCGCGGTGGCGAGAGCATCGAGCCGCTGATCGACATCAATCGCACGATCATGGAAGGCCTCGCCCAGCGTCCTGCTGCCTGAGACCTCCAACGACTGCCGGACACGTTTGCGCCGTCGCCTCGGGAACCATCCCGATGCGGCGGCGCAACGCGTTCCGCTCCGGATTCACGGCACCTGCCCGCCCATCTGGGGTCGCACTTGCGATACCGCGCCTGGCAGTGAACAATCCCCGCCATGCGCTCCTCCACCACCCTTGATCATCGCCGCCATCCCTATCGCGACGACCTTGCCGCCGACTACCTTCGCGGTCAGGTGAGCGCGGCGCGTTTCGTGGAACCGGTCACCGCACGTGTCGTTCGGGAAACCCTGTCGATCCAGGCGCGACCGGAACCGGGAGCCATGCAGATATCGGAGTTGCTGTTCGGGGAGGATGTGGCCGTCTACGAACAGCGCGACGGCTGGGCCTGGATCCAGGGGCAGCTGGATGGCTATGTCGGCCATGTCCGGCTCGACGGCCTCTCCTTCGATGAAGCGGCCCCGCCGACCCACCTGGTCAGCGCCAGACTCAGTCACCTGTTCCGCGACCCGACGATAAAGGATCCGCCTGTCGGGCGTGTCACGCTCGGCGCGCGCGTGAAAATTGTCGCCGTCGAAGGTCGATTTGCAGTGCTGGCGGATGGCCGCCACATCATGACGAACCACATCCGCCCCATTGATGCGCCGGAGGCGGACATTGTCGCCGTGGCCCTGCGCAACCTCGGCGCGCCCTATCTCTGGGGAGGGCGCAGCAGTCTCGGCCTTGATTGCTCAGGCCTGATTCAGGTGGCCGTGCAGGCGCTGGGCGGGACACCGCCGCGGGATTCGGACATGCAACGCGACGAACTCGGCCAGGACGTGGCGAAACCCGCCGACATGCATGATCTTCAGCACGGCGACCTCGTGTACTTCCCCGGCCATTGCATGATCGCGGACGGCGCGGACCACCTGATCCATGCCAACGCCACCCACATGATGGTGACCCGTGAACCCGTCGAAACCGTCTTTGCCCGCACCCGTGGCGGCTATGGATCAGTGACCAATGTCCGGCGTTTCACCGCCTGAACACCCCCTTCACTGGCCGCCCCCCGGAATGACGCCCGGCCAGTCGATGACAGGCAGGTTGCTCACAGTCTCCCGCAATGACTGGCTGTAGCTGCGGCGGACGTCGGAGTAATAGGCATCACTCTTCTCGAAGCGCCTGATCTCCAGCGGCTCCAGCGCATTGGCGCGATAGCAGATCATATCGAACGGCGGCGCGACCGACAGGTTCGATCTGACTGTGGCATCGAACGACAGCAGTGACAGCTTCACCGCATCCGCCATGCTGGTGGTGGAGAAGCGGAAGGCCCGGTCGAGGATCGGCTTGCCGTACTTCAGTTCCCCGATCTGCAGGAAGCAGGTATCGGATGTCGCCTGAATGAAGTTTCCGGCCGAATAGATCAGGAACAGGCAATGCCCCTCCCCCCTGATCTGGCCACCGAAAAGCATGCTGGCGCTCGGGTCGCCATACCCCTGCACGTGATTGGCGTGGGCTGTCATGACTTCCCGCAGCACATTGCCGACCATGGTGGCGGCATCGAACATCGTCGGCGCCTCGAAAAGGTTGGTTGCGTGGCCAGGCTGGTGCGTGCGCTGCTCCAGGATCGTGGCGACGGCCTGTGTCGTGGCCAGATTGCCCGCGCTGGCCAGAGCCATGATCGACTGGCCCGGCTGCTGGAACAGGTTGAGCTTTCGTACCGTCGCCACGTGATCGACACCCGCATTGGTGCGGGTATCCGCCGTGATCACGATACCGTCCTTCAGATACAGACCAAGACCATAGGTCATAGTGGCGCTCCAGTTGGAAGGGGGGTGCAGATGCAATGCATCGGCGCGCGGAGCATGGCATGATCCCGATCCTGCTGAAAAGATGAATGCTGACGATCGGGGAGGATGAAGGCATGGCGATCAATCAGGAATGGCTGGATCAGGTTCAGGAAGAGATCATCGATCCCGGCCAGCCGATCATCGATCCACACCATCACCTCTGGGACAGGCCGGCAGTGAAGGCCCTGCCCGGCAGCCGCTATCTCTTCGACGAACTGCTGGCGGATACCGGCAGCGGCCATAACGTTGTCGCGACCGTGTTCATCGAATGCGGTGTGATGTACCGCGCCGACGGGCCGGAAGCCCTGAAACCGGTCGGCGAGACGGAATTCGTCAATGGCGTCGCGGCCATGAGCGCGTCCGGCGGCTATGGTCCGATCCGTGCCTGCGCGGGCATCGTCGGCCTGGCCGACCTGAACCTGGGCGCGGCAGTGGATGAGGTGCTGGAGGCGCATCAGCACGCCGCCCCGGCCCGCTTTCACGGCATTCGCCACGCCGCCGGTTTCGACCCCAGTGACGAGGTCCGCAACTCCCACACCAATCCGTTCCCCGGCATGCTGGCCGACCCGACCTTCCGCGAAGGCTTCGCCTGTCTCGCCCCCCGTGGCCTGACGTTCGAGGCCTGGGCCTATCACCATCAGGTCAGGGAAGTCACCGCGCTGGCCCGCGCCTTCCCCGAAACCACCATCATCGCCGACCATTTCATCGGCCCTGTCGGCATCGGTCCCTATGCAGGCAAGCGCGAGGAGATCTTCGAGGTCTGGAAAGCCGACTTCGCCGAACTGGCGACCTGTCCCAATGTCGTGGCCAAGCTGGGTGGCATCAACATGGCCATCAACGGCTTTGCCTGGCATCACCGCGACAAGCCCCCCACCGCACGTGAACTGGTGGCGGCCACGGGGGACTGGTACGCCCATGCCATCGACTGCTTCGGGCCTGACCGCTGCATGTTCGAGAGCAATTTCCCGGTCGACAAGCTCTCCGTCTCCTACCCCGTGCTCTGGAACGCCTTCAAGCTGATCGGTGCCGCCTACTCGGACGCAGAGCGCCAGAGCCTGTTTCATGACACTGCGAAACGTGTCTACCGATTGGAAATCTGACCGGGTCTGTCACAGTCGGCAGGTCTGGCTCGTCATGTCCGTGTCACTGATGCAATGATGCAGGAGATCGGAAATGCGCACTTTCCTCGCCCGGCGGGCACTGCGGGCCTTTGGCCGCCACTATGACTACGATGTGAGCTACCTGGAGTACCTGCTGAAGGTAAGCCCGCGCGGCTTCTTCGGCTTTCGTCCGGTCATGACGCTGGCCCGCCACAACGAAGCCGCACCGCGCGATGCGGCCTGTGCCGCGAAACTGGTTGGTGCGATGCATGAGGATTGCGGCCCTTGCCTGCAGATCACGACCGACATGGCGCGGGAAGCCGGAATGGATGACGACCAGATCGACGCGGTTCTGACCGGGGCAGAAGCCCGCATGAGCGGCGCGACGGCACTCGGGTATCGCTTTGCGACGGCACTCGTCGACCGGGCCGCCGAACTGGATGCGGCGCGGGAGGCCGTGCGGGCTGCACATGGCGACCAGGCCATCGTCGATCTGACATTCGCGACGCAGATCGGACGCATCTTTCCGATGGTCAAGACCGGGCTGGGCTTCGGGCAGGCCTGCCAGCGAATCCAGCTGGGGTCGCGGGTGGTCGACATGCACCGGAAAGCGGCCTGACCGGATGGAGCGCAGCCCTCCGTTGTCAGCCACTTTCTCGGCGGCACGGCCACGACTGCTGGGTCTGGCCTATCGCATGCTGGGCAGTCGCACGGATGCGGAGGATATCGTGCAGGACACCTGGCTGCGGTGGCAGGGCGCGGACACGCAGGCGCTGCGGACACCGGATGCCTGGCTGACCACCGTTGCCACGCGCCTGTGTCTGGACCGGCTGAAAAGCGCGCGGGCACAACGCGAGCTCTATGTCGGGCCCTGGCTGCCGGAACCTGTCCCCGATGCAGACCAGCTGTCGCCGGAGGCCGCAACGGCTCTGGCCGATGATCTCTCCTTCGCGCTGCTGCTGACGCTGGAGCGGCTGTCACCGGCAGAGCGGGCGGCCTTCCTGCTGCATGACGTCTTCGACACCCCGTTCCCCGAGATCGCGCGGACCCTGAAACGGTCGGAGGCCGCCTGTCGCCAGCTCGCCAGCCGGGCGCGCAAGGCCGTGCGCCAGGATCAGCCGAAGCAGACCGCATCGAACGAACAGCATCTGGCACTGCTGCAACGGTTTGTCAGTGCCATCGGCAGTGGCGATGTGGAGGGCCTGACGGCGCTGCTTTCGGAAGATGCCATCGCCTATGCGGATGGTGGCGGCGTCCGTATCTCGGCACTGCGGCCAATCATGGGAGCGGAGAAGATTGCCAGATTCCATGTCGGTATCGCGCGCAAGGTCATGGACCGGGGTGCCAGGCTTGAGTTCCGCCCCGCAATGCTGAACGGACGACCGGCGCTGCTGGTTCATCTGAACGGTGAACTCGACCAGATCCTGAGTGTCGAGGTATCGGAAGGCTTGATCCGCCGGGTCTACAGCGTCCGGAACCCGGAGAAACTCGGCGCAGTCGTCAGTTCGTAACCTTCTGGCGGCGGTCGCTGACGAACTGCTTCTCGGCGTCGCGGGCGGCAGCGAAGGCCGGCTGCAGGCGCTGGGCGAGTTGTACCCTGCCCTGCTCCATGGCCTGTTCCACCGCAGCGGCGATCTTGTCGGACAGGCGACGCATGTAGGGGTCTTTCTGCATCACGGCCCGCACACAGCGACGCACGCGGACGGAGGAGACAATGCGGTCGATCTGACCTTCCTCCAGCGCGGTGATGATCCGCTCCGTCGTGATGTTCTCGGCACCATCCCCGTACTGGCGCACCAGATCATCCGCCTGCCAGCGTTCGGCGTCAGTGAATTCGTCCAGATCCATCCGCGGAATGACACTTGCCATGATCTTGCCCTGTCCCGACCTTCTTGTTTCTCGTACCCAAGGTATGGAACGAGGGTAAACCGTCTGTAAACGCCAAAGTTTAAGGGATGGCCCGTCAGTGTACTGGCAAGGCCTGCGACGCCTCGCGCACCGAGGCCTCCCGGAAGGTTCCTTTCTGGAAGATCATGTCGCCAAGCAGCGGGTGGCGGAGCGACAGGACGAACGCAAACAGGCCGTTGCCCTGATCCACATGGCTGACGGTCAGCGCGCCTGGTGCCAGCAATGCCGGTATCCGCAAGCGTCGTTTCCCCACCTGCAGGAAGTAGTGATCGCTGTGAAAGTGCAGTGCCTTGTCGTCCGCGCTGACCCTGAGCGCGATACCGAACCCGCAGCCGATGTATTCCTCCAGCCCTGTCGGACCGTCGAAACGCTTGCTGCTGTGGATGACCTGCGGAAATCCCTGCGCGCGACCGTACATGCGGGTCCAGAACTGACCCCTTGTGGCCGCATCCTCGGTCACCGACACCACCGCCGGCACCGCAAGGTCATCCGACAGGGGCAAGGGCGCGCCGACGAGCCGACCAAGATGAGCAATCAGGCGTCCCGCAACATTGCGGCGACTCTCCACGATCCTGCCGACATAGGTGACAGCCTGCCCCGGGCAAAGGCGCTTGCTGAACCTGTCGCGCACAGCCTCCGGCAACCGTGCCCAGCCTGCGGCCCCGAGGAGGGCGCGAAAACGCAGATCGGGAAAGGTCCGTGCATGGTCATGACAGGCCGCATCGATCCGCGTATCTTGGACCGGATCGCAATCGGGAAGTGCCCTCATCTCAGCCTCTCCTGTCCCTTGGGTCACCGGCTCAGACCGTGACCAGACGGACTCACGCCTGGCCGGTTTCATCCTTCCGTGCCTTCCTGCCTGCCCCCAGCAGATTCGCGACCCGGCTGCCGAGCCGGATCAGCCGCATCAGCGTGCTGGGCGGCATGGTGATCATCTGCCCGAACCACGTATCAAGGGTCGCCATGAAGTCATTCAGGTCATGCAGGCGGTCGTGCGCGACCTTGCTGACTTTCGGATCGCCATCAGCCATTGCCAGCACCTGCCGCAATGAGGCCATGGCAGGATCGATCTCCCGCTCTTTCCGGCCCTGTGCTATGCAGGTGAGCATCTGCCACAGATCCCCCTCGGCCTCGTAGTGGTCACGCCGGTCACCAAACACCGGGATACGCCGTATCAGCTTCCAGCCGATCAGCTCGCGAATGCTGTTCGAGACATTGGAGCGCGCCAGGCCAAGCTGGTCGGAGATGTCCTCCGCCGTCATCGGTCCCTCCGCCAGGAACAGCAGTGCGTGGATCTGGGCGACGGAGCGGTTCACGCCCCACTGGCCGCCAAGATCCCCCCATTGCAGGACGAAGCGCTCCACCGCCTCGGGCATCTTTCCTGTTTTTTCAGTTATTTCTGTCATAACAGAAATATAGGAAACTGACGCGTCTCTGTCCACGTACAAAACCCGCGCCGAGGCCAGGCAGGACATGCTCAATTACATCGAGATGTTCTAAAACCCGAAGCGCAAGCACGTGAGGAACGGGATGCTGTCGCCCGTCGCGTTCGAGCGGCAGAAAAAATGTGAACCGAAGGTGTCCGGAAAACTCGGGGCTATTCAGACCTCAATTTGTCAACCAAGACCATAAATATCAAAAGGTGTGTGACCTGACCGCTCTCATTGGCCAGTGGCAGGTTGATCTCGTCCAGTTTGCGAAATTCGCTTTGTGGTCCGATATACTCGATTGGGCTCCTGACCGGCCTGCCTGTTTGAACCGCTTCCCTGAGTTGCTTCATCAGCGGTCCGTCGGGTTCCACATGTGGCTGAGAGCTCAGAAGCCGACTGGTATAATTTTCAAAGAACATCGATCTGATATTCTCACCGATCACACGAAACTGAAAATCTCGCCCGCCATCGATGACGCCGAACAAAATCATATTTGGCAGTAGCCTGGGTATATGCATTGGATCGAAATCAGATCGCAGCGGCGTGGTTCGGTTCCGACAAAGACTTTCCCAATATGACAAACCTTGCTTGATAATTTCGTGCATTCAGACCAAGTCTTCCGATTTACTGAACATCGCGGTCAGGGATTCGAACTCAATTTAGCTCATATCTTATCCGACTTTCGCCATCTGACCAGTTGTGGGTGAGGCCATAGTCAAGAATCCCGCTTGTCTCCTTGCCCAATCGGTCGGTCAGGTCCGTGGCGACAGGTTCTGAGTTCGTGATGCCTCCGACTGCGCTGCAAAACGCCAGAATCAGCACGTGTTGAGCGTTGCTGCGACCACCGTCAGCCTTGTTCCCAAGTCTTGCCGGAGTGGCCACCATCATGCAACAGCCGTTGTCGTTGGCGGCCCGCGCAGGCCATTGATCATGTCGAGTACGCCTGCGCAGACGGCTCTTGGGAGCGCCGCCTCGGCAAACCGGAACACAGCATAGCGGGCGTGCCTCACCAGCCGGCTGCCGGTCTTGATCAGTCTCTCGCGCAACGAGGTCAGCGACCAAGCCTCGATCTCGTTGAGCGTCGCGAGCATGTGTAGGAGGTTGGCGAGGATGCAGGCCAAAGCGTGAAGCTGGAGGTGGGCGGCGTTTCGTCAGCCAGCTGATCTGCTCATGCAGCTTGGGATTGCCCTTGATGCGGATGGCGTAGTCCCGGCCCTCGGCCTCCAGCAGGTCAAACAGTGCCGGTATGGCGAAGGCCGCGTCAGCACGGAACCGCCGCCGGGTGATCGAGGGGCGGGCCTCGGTCGAATATCGCGACGGAGCCGGTCAGCTTCGTTGAGATCCTCGTAACCGGCAAGGCGAGAGAAGATCGACTGGCGCAGCAGCCCTACGAGGCGGTGCTGGCCATTGCGACCGGTTGAAAGGCACTGCTTGGGACAATGCGGGGGAGTTCAGTCCGTCCGGACCTGGCCAAGACGCAGGCGCCGGGTCACTCCCACTCGATCGTGCCCGGCGGCTTTGACGTCACGTCGTAGACGACACGGTTGACGCCGCGGACCTCGTTGATGATGCGGGTGGCGACGCGGCCCAGGAAATCGTGGGGGAACGGGTAGAAGTCGGCGGTCATGCCGTCGGTGGAATTGACCGCACGCAGGGCGAGGACGCTCTCGTAGGTCCGCTCATCCCCCATCACGCCGACCGTCTTGACGGGCAGCAGCACGGAGAAGGCCTGCCAGATGTCGTCGTAGAATCCGGCCTTGCGGATTTCGTCCAGATAGATCGCATCCGCCTTGCGCAGGGTGTCGGCCTTTTCCTTCGTGATCTCGCCGGGCAGCCGTATGGCAAGGCCGGGGCCGGGGAACGGGTGGCGACCGACGAAGATCTCCGGCAGGCCGAGCTCACGGCCAAGGGCACGGACCTCGTCCTTGAACAGTTCGCGCAAGGGTTCCACCAGCGACATGTTCATCCGCTCCGGCAGGCCGCCGACATTGTGGTGCGACTTGATGGTGACGCTGGGGCCGCCCGCGAAGGAGACCGACTCGATGACATCCGGATAGAGCGTGCCCTGGGCCAGGAAGTCGGCACCGCCGATGGCCTTTGCCTCTTCCTCGAACACGTCGATGAACAGCTTGCCGATGATCTTGCGCTTGGTCTCCGGGTCGCTGACCCCGGCCAGAGCGCCCATGAACATGGGCTCGGCGTTCTTGTGCACCAGCGGGATGTTGTAGTGGTCGCGGAACAGGCTGACGACCTCGTCCGCCTCCCCCATCCGCATCAGGCCGGTATCGACGAAGACGCAGGTCAGCTGCTCCCCGATCGCCTGATGCACCAGCACGGCGGTGACGGCCGAATCAACGCCGCCGGACAGGCCGCAGATCACGCGACCTTCCCCCACCTGCTCCCGAATGCGGCGGATGGAGTCGTCGCGGAAGGCGGCCATGGTCCAGTCACCGGCGCAGTTGCAGACGCCCAGGCAGAAGTTGGCCAGCAGACGTGCGCCGTCCGGCGTATGGGCGACTTCCGGATGGAACTGCAATCCGAAGATCTGCCGCGCCTCGTTGGCGATGGCGGCGATGGGGGCATTGACGGAGCTTGCGACGACGCGGAACCCCGGCGGCAGCTTGGTGACATGATCACCATGGCTCATCCAGACCCGGTACTTGTGGCCCGTGGACCAGACGCCATCGAAGAGTGCGCAACCGTCCACGACCTCGATATCAGCGCGGCCGAATTCCTTTTCCTCGCTGGGCGAGACACCGCCGCCGAGCTGCTGTGCCAGCGTCTGCTGGCCATAGCAGATGCCCAGGATCGGCAGGCCGGCGTCGAAGACGGCCTGGGGCGCGCGGGGCGTATGGTCAAAGGTAACGGAGGCCGGGCCGCCGGAAAGGATGATCCCCTTGGGCTGCAGTCGCGCCAGCCCTTCGGTGGTCTTGTCGAAAGGCACGATCTCGCAGAATACCCCGGCCTCTCGCACACGCCGTGCGATCAGCTGGGTCACCTGGGAGCCGAAATCGACGATCAGAACGCTGTCAGTCATGGCCACCCGATACGCGGATGGCCATGACTTGTCCAGCAGGCAGAAGCGTCACGGAAAAACCGTGGTCTCAGGAACCCTTTGCGCGGGCCACGGCATTCTTCAGCGAGGTATATTCGGCGCAACCGAAGGTGCAGATCGAATCGAGCGCGGCGAGATGCTTCTCCGCCTCGCCCAGGTTGCCGATCTCCAGATAGGCCTGACCGATATACTCGTGCGCACCCTTGTGCTCCGGATCAATGTCCAGGGCCTTGCGGTAGGTCGAGAGAGCGTCGAGGTAATTGCCGCTCTTGCGATAGGCATAGCCGAGATAGTTGAAGGCGTCCGCGTTCCCCGGATCCTTGGCCGTGGCCAGTTCCAGGTTGGTGATCGCCGTCTTCCAGTTCTGGGCCTCCACCGCAGCGACACCGCGGTCATAGGCAGCATTGGAAGGCTTCGCCTCGCTGCCGGAAGAGGAATCGTCGCTGGAACTTGATCCCATGGCCGAAACCGCAACCGGTGTCAGGGCAAGCGCACCCATGGTGAGGGCCACCGCAACGCCGCGCGTAAACTTCGACATCATTAAACTCCTTCACGTGGTTTGATCGTGACCGGGCTGGTGCAGACACTACCGGATATCGCTGCGCAGGACAGCCGCAAAAAAGCCGTCCACCCCGTGACAATACGGTGACAGCCGCAGCTCTCCGGCGTCCGTCACAGCGTCATCGGGCAGCGATACCCCGGCCTTCACGGCCATGTCCCGGCAATCGATGCGAACAAGATGCGGAAGCTGCCGCTGCAGTTCTGTGATCACGATCTCATTCTCGGCACGCAGGATGGAGCAGGTGACATAGATGAGCAGGCCGCCGGGCCGCAGCAGCGCGGCGGCACGTCCGGCAATCTGGATCTGGCGCTGTTGATGTTGTTCCAGTCGCGCCGCATCCAGACGCCAGCGCTGTTCCGGCTGGCGACGCCAGGTGCCACTGCCTGAGCAGGGCGCATCGACCAGAACGCGATCCATGCGTCCGATCAGTTCCTCCGGCAGGTCACCCTCCGGCTCAATCCGTCGGCTTTGCACATTGCGCAGTCCGGCACGGGTTGCCCTGGCCCGCAGTCGCTCCAGTCGGCGCACGTCCACGTCCAGCGCATGCAGCTCGCCACGGTTCTCCATGCGCGCGCCCATCGCCAGGGTCTTGCCCCCCGCCCCGGCACAGAAGTCGGCCACCTGCTGGCCCGGCTCCACCCCGACCAGCGCGGAGACGAGCTGGCTGCCCGCATCCTGAATCTCGATGGTGCCGTCGCTCAGCAGCGGATGCGCATTCAGGTTCGGTCGTCCTGCCAGCCGGATCGCCGTTCCGGTCCACCCCGACGCGGTGGCACCGATGCCATCGGTTTCCAGACGCGCCAGCACCGTGTCCCGGTCGGACTTCTGGCTGTTCACCCGGATATCGACGGCAGCGACGTCCTGAAGCTGTGCCAGCAATTCCTGCTCCACACCCGCGCCGTAGGTCTCCGTCAGGTCCGCCAGCAGATGCGCAGGGAAACCGGCACGGTCAGGCAACGGGGCTTGAGACGTATCGAGAGCCTGCGCCAGATCCAGGGCCGCGGACTCATCGGCTGTCGGTGGAACCGGGCCATGGGCCCCGGCTTCACCGGGCAGCGCGGCGGCAACTTCCTCAAGCAACAGGGAAAGAAATGCCCGCAAACGATTGTCATTCGGGAGTTTTGCCTGTGCCAGCCGCCAGTCAATCAACCCGCGCTGGCGCAGCACCGTGAACACGATCTGGCCAACCGCGCGGCGATCACCTGAGCCCGCATAGCGGCGTTTCCGGAAATAGTCGCGCATGATCCAGTCGGCGGCCGGGGCCTCCGTCTCGATCCGGTCAAGCAGTTCGATGGCGGCCTGAAGTCTGGCGGCGGGGGTCACGTGCCGGTGCCGTCGCGATCAGTGTCCGCCGCCATAGTTCGGAGCCTCCCGGCTGATCTCCACGTCATGGACATGGCTCTCCCGCAGGCCCGCGTTGGTGATGCGCAGGAACTCGCAGTCCTGGTGCATGGTCGGGATGTCGCCGCACCCGGTATAGCCCATGGCGGCCCGCAACCCACCGACGAGCTGGTGCACCACCTGGCTGACCGCACCCTTGTAGCCGATGCGTCCCTCGATCCCTTCCGGTACCAGCTTCAGTTCGTTTTTCACGTCTTCCTGGAAGTAGCGGTCGGCGGAACCACGCGCCATGGCACCGAGCGAGCCCATGCCGCGATAGGACTTGTAGGACCGGCCCTGGTACAGGAACACTTCGCCCGGTGACTCGTCGGTACCGGCCAGCAGGGAGCCGATCATGGCACAGGAAGCGCCCGCGGCGATCGCCTTCGCCAGGTCACCTGAGAACTTCACACCGCCGTCCGCGACCACCGGAACCTCGGCGGCCTGACAGACACTGACCGCATCCATGATGGCAGTAAGCTGCGGGACGCCGACACCGGCAACGACCCGCGTCGTGCAGATGGAGCCTGGCCCGATACCGACCTTCACGGCGTCCGCCCCCGCATCGACCAGGGCGCGTGCACCGTCGGCGGTGGCGACATTGCCCGCCAGCACCTGGGTATAGTTGGACCGCTTCTTGATCTCCGACACCGCCTCCAGCACCCGCAGGCTGTGACCGTGCG
>Ga0070728_10004692_pt1 | contig 13954 bp, 17 predicted proteins | sample tdDd471_FD_66723 | JGI IMG/M metagenome (GOLD analysis project Ga0070728, IMG submission 66723) | Marine sediment microbial communities from the Atlantic coast under amendment with organic carbon and nitrate - tdDd47.1 | ecosystem: Environmental > Aquatic > Marine > Coastal > Sediment | place...
TTGCCGAAAAAATAAACGCCAAAAACTCTGTAGGTAGACGCTATTTTTCAAAATGGTGGGCAAGTGTATGTCTATTTATAACTTATTCCACAACGTCTTACTACGTTTCCCAAACGCAGGCATGAACGTACCTTCGAGAAAAAAATGCTTGTTCAACTCCTCGCCACGCGGAGAGATGTAATAGGAACGCAACAGCCCTCTGACCACAAATCCAATATGTGTTCCCGTTTCCCCTTCTCGAATGAAATCAATTCCCTTCTTCAGGCTTCGTTTTTGGAACAGATGACAGAAAGCCAGTACACAGTCTTCTGATATGGACCCAAGACTTCGCACACGATCTCGAAAATTGCTCTCAGCAGACAAGATTCACTCCTTCAAAAGAAAGCATAGCCGAATTGGCCCACTTTTCATATGAGGGTCTGATCGTCCTGCCACGGGAACAGCCTGGATGAAATCAAAAACCTTGCCAATAGCTTTTCAGGGGTCTTAGCTTTTGACCTAAAACTTAACGTTATTCTGTCAACGGCATGAACAGTGTCTTTATTTTATGTTTCGGCTCGGTCTAGTACAAACCGACCTTGTTCCGCTACAGCAATCGAAGAATCCATTGCCAATTTCTTTGCTAGCGTTAATCCATCCATTCCTAGACTTTTTCTGTTCCTTATTAAGAACTCGCCGGCCACTCGTCTTACGATCGATGAACGGTCCTGTGAAGCAATTTGAATATTTTCAAATAGAGGCCATTCCGTTACTAGTTTTCGTTCGCCAATAATGGGTTCAAGGCGCCCTTCCCCATAACGTTTATCAGTCCATACCCATTTTCGCCCTGTAATCCATGTATTTCTTCCCTCAAAAATACATCGAAAAGCTTTGGCACGAACGGATGGTTGAATAGCTTCTGTGGCAATCTCTTTGATGCTTGTGTCTAAAACATCAATTCGCGCTATTTGAGCTAAAATTTTTACTAATGGTCCTGCTGGGGATTGTATGATTCTATTCTTCAGTTCGAGTAATACTTCTTTGATAGAAAGTAAGTCAAAAATAGTTTGTCTTTCCAGGTCGTGTCCTTCCAGTAGCATTGTAGATCTTTTTTAGACAACTTTCAAAATAAAGCTGGACATGGCCAAAAGGGTTTGATAGGGTAATTTCGGGAGGGCACGAGAGATGCTAATCCGAAATCAAATACCTCCGTTTTGCGGCAAACCCGTTTCCACAGAAGATTTTCAACTGATTCAAGAAATTCTCCAGACCTACAGCTTCTCACGAGTTGAATTGGCCAATACGGTTGCTGAGCTGTTGAACTGGACACGGCCCAATGGAAAACTGAAAGAACGGGAAACCGTTGAGTACCTTGAAAAATGTGAAGCGTTGGGGTTGGTTCGATTGCCTGCTTTGAGAAATACCGGAAGTCATAAAGGCCATCACACAGGAAGTAAAAGGACTCAACAAGGTGACGTCGGAGAAGAAATTAGTTGTTCCCTGAAAGAACTTTATCCCATTGAGCTTGAACAAATTGATACGAAGAAAGATCGTGAGCACTGGAGAGAATTGATCGATCGTTACCATTACCTCGGGTACAAACGCCCCTTCGGAGGCAGAATCCTGTACTTTATCCGAAGCCGGGCTACAAACCAGTTGCTGGGCTGTCTTCAGGTGTCCAGTGCGGCCTGGGCCCTGGAGCGAAGGGATCATTGGCTGGGATGGGATCAGGCAACACGGAAAGCCAATCTTTCGATGGTGGTTCAAAACAGTCGCTTTCTCATCCTTCCCTGGGTAAAGGTCAAAGGGTTGGCCAGCCATGCCTTGTCTTTGCTCAGTAAACGCATTGCCGATGACTGGGAACGTCACTATGCGGTTCGACCGGTCCTGATGGAATCCTTTGTGGACACGACCTGCTTTGAAGGGACCTGTTATCGGGCAGCCAATTGGATCGATTTGGGTGAAACCAAGGGGCGTGGCCGTATGGACGCCAAACATCGAAACGATCGATCCATCAAACGGGTCTGGGTTTATCCACTTCATCGTCACTTTAAAATAACCTTGACGGAGGTTCCGTGAGTTTAGCCAAGAAACTCCCCGCTCAAGACTGTGCCACCCTGATCGCCAAACTCCAACGCAAAGAGCTTGGGGAAGACGATACCAAGCAGGTGATTCAGTGGCTTGAAGTCGCCCAGGAGTTGGTGTTGAAGCTTCAGGAAAAAGATGTAACCATAAGACGACTACGCCAATGGATCTCAGGCGAACGATCCGAACAACGCAAGCCATCATCTTCACGCAAGCAGGAGCCATCTAAGAAATCGCCATCCAAGGGACACGGAAGGTTGGGGACCAAGGATTACCCGAATGCGCCAACGGTCCCCATTGATTGTACCCAACACCAACCAGGTGATCGGTGCTGTGCCGAGTGTGATGGAATTCTGAAAGAGGTTGCAACGCCCAGCATTCGCATTCAGATCACGGGCAATCCGCCCCTTCAGGCCAAGAAGCTCGCTTATCAAAGGCTTCGCTGCAACAAATGCCTTCGGTCGGTTACCGCGAAGCCCGATTCCTTTGAAAAGTATGATGCCAAAGCCAAAGCAACCTTGGCCTTGCTCAAATACGAATCGGCTCTGCCATTTTATCGACTCGAACAGCTTCAATCGAAACTGGGAATTCCCTTGCCTGATGCCACGCAGTGGACGTTGATGGAGTCGCTTGCTGATGATGTCTATCCGGTTTTCCTGGCATTCATCAAACAAGCTGCAACAGCCGACCTTTTTCACCTTGATGATACAGGCGTCCGCATTCTGAGCCTGATCAAGGAGAACAAAACCCTTCCCAAGCAGGCTCGATCGGGACAGCACACGACGGGATTGATTGCTCAAGTTCAGGACCAGTTGATCTATCTGTATTTTCATGGTCGCAAGCACGCGGGAGAGAACATCGCTGAAATTCTGGAGAAGCGCCCCGAAGGTTTGAAAGCACCCATTCAAATGAGCGATGCGTTGGCTGCCAACACATCGCATGACTTTGCCACCATCATTGCCCGATGTATGACCCACGCTCGCCGTTACTTTGTCGAGATCGAAGACCTGTTTCCCGACGAATGCAAGCATGTGATACAAACCATTGGTCAGATTTACAAACACGATCGAGAAGCCAAAGAGTTGACACCTGAGGAACGACTGGCTTATCACCAAACGTGGTCGAAGCCGATTATGACCGACTTGAAGGCATGGTTGAAAACCCAATTCGATGAACGCCTCGTTGAGCCGAACAGTGTCCTTGGAAAAGCCTTCCGGTACATGCTGAAACATTGGGAAGGGTTGACTGAGTTTCTGCGCAGGCCGGGCGTTCCCCTTGACAACAACATCGTAGAAAGGGCCTTGAAAACATCGGTCCTGCAACGCAAAAATGCCCTGTTCTTTCGAACCGAGTTCGGAGCTCTCGTGGGTTCGATTCTCACGAGTTTGATTAAGACATGCACCGAGGCGGGAGAAAATCCATTGGACTACCTGGTGGCCCTTCAGGAACACAAAAAGGACGTCCGCCAACACCTCGACCAGTGGCTCCCTTGGACCTTTCGGAACACGCTCTCCAGCTTGGTCAATCAAGCCGCATAAGCTCATTGAATGCTCCTCCAGTCCGGAGCAAACTGAGCCTCAATAGGGTTTCCATTCCAAATTAGCGTCTGAAGCTGTTTGGCGGCCAATTGAGTCATGGGTTGATCAGACGCCTTTGGCCACCATCTGATCTTTCCTTTTGAAAGCCGCTTATACATGAGCCAGAAGCCTTGGCCATCATAGATGATCATCTTGATTCCTGTTTTAGCACGGTTTCGAAATAGAAAAAGGGCCCCGGAAAAGGGGTCCATACCGAGTTGCTGTCGGCAAATGGCACACAGTCCATCAATACCTCTTCGAAAATCAACGACCTCACAACAGACATAAATCTTGAGTTGGGGAACGATCTGAAGCACAACCGATCAGCCAAGAAAGAGCTTAATCAATCCTTCACAATGGGTTCCGTTAAAGTGAGGACTTTCAAGTCGAAGGTGGAAGCCATTGGGATGTTCCAAAGTGAGTGTCCAATGATCCGACTGATTGGTCTTCGCCATCAGGGACACCTCACGCAAACTGGTTTCCGAAAATGATAACGTCTCGCCAGGTGGTAGGCTAAAGGACCTTGCTCTCTTTTTGAGCTCAGTGGCATTCACGCGCAAGGCTTTGGCAACCTGGCTCTGAGAGTGCGTTTGCAAAAGATGGACGGCATCCTGCCAGAGTTGCTCAGGGATCGGCCCCTGTTTTTCCCGGGTTCTTCTCCAGGTCTCAAAGCGATCCTGAACCATATCAAGCGTTTTCATAAAAGCACCTCCATCAAATCTTCGGTTGGAAGTAGCTTAATTCAAACGGGTTTCAGTTGTCATGCATGCTTGCCGGAAGGATACACTTCTTTGATAGAAAGTAAGTCAAAAATAGTTTGTCTTTCCAGGTCCGTTATCCTTCCCCAAGAATTCCAGTTTGGGAAAATAAGGCATAAAACATCAATGATGTATGCCGGGTTAGTCTTTTTTGCACACCTTGGGACTACTTCCCGTGCTGTGTTGCGAATTTCTGGCACCCAATCATTTAATCGCCGAATCAATAGAGCAAATAAAAAACTACTTGGTGCCCCACCATCAAGTAAGTTCAAAGCTTCTTCCCTTTTATAGCCATTACCACTACATAATTCCAACCAACGCTGTTCTTTGCCTATTTGAGGCCACCAATCCCAAATATTAGAACTTGAATCATATGAGGTCCCTTTAAGTTCCCATCGCAATAAACCTTCCCAAACCTCCAAATTAGACAAAGGGATGATAGAGGAGAACTCGAGAAGGTTTTGAAAATATTCTTCCTCTGTTGTGAGTTCACTCGAATTTTTAACTAATTTTTGAATTGCTGAAATTACTTCTCGTTTTTGTTTTGATAAATTACTCATTGATCAATTCTCAAATTAAAATCATTGTTTTCCTTGCAGGGACTAGGATTTCCATTGTACCTCGACTGATGCTTTTTTATTAAGGAATTGGTTGCTATTCCAATCCTAAGTGTCAAAAAGCCATCGATTGTTACGATTTGACAATTCTTGCAATATGCTCTTTTCCCTTTTCATCGACTGCAACAATGAACATTTCTGAATTCATTGGCCAAAAGAGGGTGAGCGATTTAATTGAACAGGGGGTTGCATTGTGAGAAATGAGAAGGCGGTCCTAAGCCTCGGCCCAGTGATCAATCGAGAGGAAAACTGTGTTCCTATTTTATCCGGACATTGTTGTTTTCCCAGTGCGTGATCAGGGAACTGGAACTCACTTTTTACATTACTCGAAAACAGTTAGCTTATCACGCTTCTTTAATCGCTTTAGGGCCTCCTTTTGAAGGGGACTTTCTGGGGCATATCTTCCAAAATCGGATAGATGCTCTAGAAGAGAATTATCTGCAGCTTTCTTCCAGTCTGTGCGGTTTTGTTGACTAACCTCGATGTCCATTTTTTCCCAGTCACCGTCTTCATTGTTCAAAATTTGTTTTGAATTTCGTCTAAATTCTCGGTTTACCAGGGCTTTCCTTTCTCGTATGGCCTTTCTTGAACTCTTATCGTTTTCACCATAACCATTTTTGGTCTGGTTAATGTAATCCAGAACCTTTTTTTCTTGTGGCGTTTTTCTTTTTTCCATTGCGCGGAAGTTAGTTTCACAATCTCAACGATATTTAAGCCTGTTGCCAGGCTCATTGGTCATAATAGCTTAACATGAGCCCAGGAATCCAAGTGAACTGGCGCGTCGTCCTATCATTGAGCCCTTATGTGACACTTTTATTGAACTCGCAACCCCATACGAGATGAGCTTGAGAATGATCCCATTTTGTCTCTCTTATTAGCTCAAATTTCGAGGAATTGGCACCCGTTGGGATTGAACGGTTCCCTATTTGAAAAACAACATCCGAGCAAAAAAGCTTGTTCTGCACGAATCCTCAACTAGAGGGGCTCCGGCAGTTTGTACGGGCCCACCTTACTGAGCCTTTTCGGCCGGTCCAATCAGTTTCATTTTTCCAATTTGCAGGAGAATCGCAGTCATTCCCATCTGCACGGTTTCCCTATTCACCTCAGAAATAAGGCTGTCGGCATATCGCATACCAAAAACTAATACACCTAGCAGCCAGAAATAACCGAGGGCCATGTTGACACGCTTTGATTTTGAGATTCGATAATATGATTCATCCTGCGGGCGCAACAGCCTTGGCAGGGAGAATAAACCCATAACAATGATAAATATCAATATGGGAGACCGGGTCACAAATGCCAAACCAATTGCAAGGGCAAATCCCACACCCCACAGCCAGCGTGTCAGAGCTCCAATGATTCGGCCACCATCCAGGGGGCTTATTGGGATCATGTTAAACAAATTGATCAAAAAACCAGTTGATGCTAAGGCAAAAAACATCTGATTTTTTGTCAAAAACCCCAACGGAAGACAAACCAGTGCTCCGAACGTTCCCAACAAAGGCCCACCTATTCCAACCACGGCCTCAACATACACATCTTTCGGCCTTCCTTTCATGGCAATGACAGCACCAAAAAAGGGAATAAAAATTGGGGCTCCTGCCGGAATACCCTGGTATTTCATTGCCACCCCATGCCCCAGCTCGTGAATAAGGATAAGAAGAATGAAGCCAAATGCAAACCATACGCCCCAAAACTGGGCGTAAACCCACACCATCAGGGCCATGGATATCAAAGTGCCAAATTTCAAAAATTTCGCAATTGCCAGTAGCCATTTTAATTTCCCAAAAACGAAAAGGAGGATCATTCCTGGCAAGGCCCATTTAGATGCTGTCGTTTTCTTTGAATCTTTTTCGCTTTGAGCCTCAACGGAGTCCGTTACACCCTCTATTGCGCTCAACTCAGCCTCTAAATCGTTCCTTTTGTGATTATCATCTTGGGCCATTCTTTCTCCCTCTAGGTATCTATTCAACCTTACTTTTTACCTTCTTATCCAACCAAACACCACAGAAAAAGAAAACGGATTTTTCTTGGTTTCTCTTGCTGCAAACGGGAATATAGAACATAATTTTCTGACCTCATTCTTTAGGAGACAATTTATGAATTTGAAATCGATTCTGGCATTAATATTAATTTTGAGCACCCAATTTTTGGGAATTGCATTTGCACAAGAGCCAACAGCTGAAAGTGAAACAACGCAGTCGGAAATCCCCAAATTTAATTGGCAGAACGGACCACACCTTGGTTTATTAGGGAACCATGCACAAATCAGCATTAATGAAATGTACACCTTTCTCGATGCAGATGAAACCAGACGTCTTATGTCGCTATATGGTAACCTGCCTACAGACATAGAGTTAGGCCTGGTTGCCAGATCAGATAATCCATTTGGTTGGTTCATGGTCTTTGAGTTTGATGAGATTGGATATGTAAAAGACAATGAAAAGGAAGAACTTGATGCTGAAGCGATATTGGAGTCTTACAAGGCTGGAAGTATCGAGTCCAACAAAACAAGAGAGGCACAAGGCCTTCCTGCCATGAACATCACAGGATGGAAGTTGCCCCCTGCCTACGACCCGATCACCAACAACCTTGAATGGTGTCTCGAGTTGGAAAGTGAAGGGAAGCCGATATTCAATCACAACATCCGCCTCCTTGGGCGAAAAGGTGTCATGATGGTCACTCTAGTTTGTGATCCTGAAATATTCGATCAGGCACTCGCTGAGACTCGAATCCTATTGGAGGGCTTTGGCTATCAAGAAGGCCAGCGCTACGCTGACTGGGTAAGTGGAGACAAAGTGGCGCAATATGGGCTAACGGCATTGGTGGCCGGTGGTGCGATGGCCGTAGCAGCGAAATCCGGGTTATTGAGTAAACTTTTCAAGCCTCTCCTTTTTGCGTTGATCGCCTTTGGCGCTGCCTTGAAAAAGTTCTTCCGCAACCCCTTCGGGAAAAAGGATCAGACGCCTGGTTCATGACGCCCTTTACCGACCTTTGGGTCATACTCGCTATAATTTACCTGATCGAGTGCATCATATGGATACCGCATCAGAGCATTTGCTTTTTTACCTGGTTGGGGCTGTATGGGGGTACTGCCCTTCCTGGTCGCCTAATCGGGAATGCGAGGGGAGGCGGCTTCTTTAGCAGCCTCTTCCCTTTTGACCAGGCCTTTCAGGTTAGTCTGCCAAAGTTTTCCATCGGTCCAGAGGGACTTTACACCCATTCTGAACTCAGTTTCGTCAATGGACAGAAGTCTCTTGGTCCCGCCGCATTTATCAGTTTTAACGAAATTCAAACGATACAGGCAGACGGATCTCAAATAACAATTAATGGCAAAGAAATTCTCTCCTTTCCAACATCGACACATGCAAGGCAATTCCTTGAGGACCTTCATCTAGTAAAAAAGGCACCCCAAAAAAAACGTTCTATCCTTATCAAAAAAAACCTTGAGAATACGCTAAACGTGGATTTGTGCCGACAAGCCCTGAACGCCTCAAGAAGGGACTCACGACCCTTAGCCTTGCTATGTACAACGCTTTTTTTCTACTTCTTTTTAATTCTTCCTGTGGCCGTCACTCTTCAATTCTATGTTCGTGGATGGCCGCTTCTCCTATTGGGGTATTTTCTTTTGCTGATTCCAACTGTTTATGTCTTTTTTCAAAGCCATAAATCCCGTTACCCTTTGGACAAAACCACCCGCATTTTTAAGAGTTCCCTAATGTTTGTAGCACCTACAATGGCCATGCGCGCCAGAATGGAGGCCACATTACATGATCTGGCAAACTTCCACCCCGTAGCAGTTGGAAGGCTATTCTTGAACCAAAAACAGTTAGCGATGTTTATTTCGGAGATTCTCAGAGATACGATCCACCCAGGTTCTCCCCTTCACTATCCTGAACCCTCTGACGCCATCGGGGGTGAGGCGAACTTTAGACTTCAAGTCGGATGTGCGATCTGGCGCAGCCTAACTCCAGAGGAAAAAACCAAAATGTGCCTGATTGCAGAGCAGGAAGAGGACTGCTTATCCTTTTGCCCTCGTTGCCATACCCAATTTGTGAGGGAACACGCAAACTGCAGGTCCTGTGGTGGCCTTAAGGCTATCCCATTCGAATCTGAACCAACAGGATCATTCGACGACTTATTTAGCTCCTTCAATAAAAAATAGAATCGTAACATTCAAGTCGGAGTCCATGGCTATCTGGGCCCAAGAAGCACCTTGAATGTCATCCCGATTTCTCAGTTGCACTATCCAAAGATGAAACAAGGCCCCTTTTCATCAAAGCCACCTCCAAAAACTTGGCTTGAGGTTCATTTTCTATGGATATGCCAAGTCGAAAAATTCGTCGGTCATAAGGAAACGAAATTATTCCATGTGCTTTTTTCCGCACAGACAGCGGGATTGTTTTTAAACGAGCAAGTCTAGCCTCTGAAGGCACTTCTTCAAGCGACCTACCCTATTTTCAGCATTGCTATTTTTGCATGGCAACATTAAACTTAGCACAATTGGAGTTCCTATGAGTATTCGACGGCTGGGTGCCCACCATTTTCGGGTCGACCTGAACGAATCCAACATTGATTATTTGTCCGACCTGGTTTTGGACACACTTTTAGACTCGCTGCGAGCCACCACTGCGGCAGGTGAGCCCATTCCACTTCATGTGCTGGAGGATCGTCTAAGAAGCATTCTGCACAAAAAGCGTGGAGAAATCAGCGAGCGCATTAATCGGGCCTGCGACCAGGCACTCGAGAACACGCCAACAAGGTGTAATCGTGCCAACCTCTTTGGCCGGGCCCTGATTCAAAAGATCATTGAGTATCCAGAAACAACCGCTGAATGGCTGGATTGGTTCAAGGCCAATTACCTAAAAAAATTCCTCGACCAGGTTCGCATCAGAATGGGAGTTCAGAACTTCGACTACTTCAATGAACTCCTGGATACGGCACTGCAAAATGAATGCATGATACGAGACCTCAAGCAGGCTCACATCAACTGGGACGCCTTTTTCTCTCACAAACGCCTGGCGCTTATGCTACACAAAGCGCGCAATCTACGGATTTGGATCAGCACTTCCGATCATCAGGACATGTTCCTGGTAGGGATCAACGCAGACCGACCGGAAAAGGGAGTCAAGCCCTTTCTTTCTCGTGATCTCTGGCATATCCTGGACGCATGGGAGTATGGTGAGGGCGAATCCTCATAGGCAAACCCACGTTAAGGATTCGATTGTTTTTTTGCCGAAAACGCGATGCCCTTGGCCCCAGCGCTTTTAACTGCGTCCATGACCTTAACCACACGACCGTGTGAAATACTCTGATCGATATTTAAAATAATCGTTTTCTCGCTCAGACCAGAGCCCTTTTTCTCGCTCAAAAAAGATTCCAAATCACTGAGTTTCACAACTTCCCCGTTGACGAAGATCTGGCCATCACGATCGACAGTCACCGAAAGATCTTCATCCTCTTTTTGCATCACAGACGAGGCCTCCGGCAAAGTAAGGTCCATGCCGTGCTGATCCTTAAAGGTGGTACTCACCATAAAAAAGATGAGCAGCAGAAAAACGACATCAATCAGCGGAGAAAGGTCTATCAGTGAATTCTTTTCACGTTTCTTGCGGTACAGCATGCTCCCCTCGAATCATCAGGTTCAGTTCAACCAACGCCTTTTCGACGCGCAGAAGAATTTTCTCCACTTTGCTTTCAAAAACGTGGTGGAGAATCAGTGTCGGAATCGCAACCGAGAGTCCCGCCGCAGTCGTCAGAAGCGCTTCGGAGATCCCACCAGAAAGGTCCTGTGCCTGGGAGACGCCGACAAGGGCCAACGTCTGAAACACCTTGATCATACCCGTTACTGTCCCGAGCAATCCGAGCAGAGGCGCGACGGTAGCGATCGTTCGCATAATAGGTAAAAACCTTTCCAACACGGCTCCTTCCTGGCGAGATTGGTCCTCCATCAGCTGCCGCAGCTGCACTGGGTCGCTCTTGCGGTAATAGATGAGGGTTTCGGCCAGGCGATTGAAGAGGCGGTTTTCACTGCGACACGATTGAAGGGCCGCATCCCAATCCTTTCGCGCGACAGCTTTGCGAATCGCCGAGAAACTGTCTTCACGATAAAATAGCTTTAGCCTGAGATTGACCAAGCGCTCAATAGTGACAGCAAGGGAGAGCAGCATGCAGAGGCCAATAGGTAGCAGGAGCCATCCGCCCTTTTCAAGTAATTCAATCATGCACGATCTCCTTTGTTATTGACATATTTCACAAGATTCAGCTCCATCAACAGAAACGGGACGGTCGCGTTCGGCGTTGACCATACAAATAAAGCCAAAAGGCTCATCAGAACCTGTGTTAAGGAATTGATGTGGATCGTTGGGACGAATATAGACGAGATCGCCCCCGGCAAGCTCGATTATGTCACAACCAATTCGAACCTGGCCGCTACCACGCAAGACCATGACGACATGTTCGTGCTCGTGTTGTTCAAACGATGAGTATCCCTCGGGATCGATCTCAAAGTAGCGCGTATGAAAATGTGGGCTCTCCCCACGCTTACCAACGAGCTCAAATCGCGTCATTCCCTTATAGGAGCCACTCTCCTTTTTATACGGCTCGGCCTCAATATGTTTCCATCTACCAACAGTAAGGCTCTTAAAGACTTTTGATACATTGCCTTCTAACCGATTGTCACTTGAACGTTGCATCACTCGACATCACCGGGGAGTTCCTCAAAGAAAGAAGCACGCCGAAAGGCCTGAACCGCTTCGGTCAGATCTTCGCATTTAAGAACGGCTCCCCCAATGAGGAAGATGAGATCATTGCCATAGAACTGCTTCATCTGGGGAATATTGCTCAGCGACATGCCTCCTGCAGGTACAGGAAAAGCAGGCTTGATGCGAGGATGAGCTTGGCGCAGTTGATGATTGATATCCTTGCAAGTTTGAAGTTCAAAAGGAAAACGCCCGCCGATATTGCAATAAATAGACGCGTCTGCTCCAAGCATTCGGAACAGTTTTCCTAGCAGAAGCCCAGGGTCGAGCCCATGACTGTCGTGGAGGATCATACTGCCGGAAAACGCTGGATGAGCCATCAGGACCAGGTCTTCGTGTTGGGCGAGGTGACGAAACGAATCGAGACCCACCAGGAAGGGCGACACCAAAACGCCTTGAAGCCCCAGTGATTTGATTAGCCCCAAATGACTCTCGTACTGTTCCCTCGACGGGCCAAAGTTGGGTAGATACATGCAACGCCCGCCCGTTTCGGCATTCGCTTTTTCTACGGCTTCAGCGACACGCTCGACCCGTTCTTCAAAGGGGCAGAATGGCTGATCGTTCAGACCGTGATCATCTTTGATCATGTGCAGGCCACCCTTGGCCATTTTATAGGCCATGTCAGCCAAAGTTTTCGCATCGTGGCCCATCGGTTTAAGGGCACAGCAAAGCAGGGGCTGAAGCGGTTCCCTGAAATGGCTCCGAAGCCCAGAAATACCGTGGTTCGGCCCAGGAAACATCGGATGATCGCCCTTGAAATCAACCACGCGAATATTTGGCTTCATGGATATGTTGCCATAGAGCACATTGAGAAACTGGGGGATATTGCCCGCCGTGATATCCCAATTGTAATGGACTTTTAGACGATAATGCCCGCGATCAACGGGTTCGAGTTCGGCAATCTGACCGACCACTGACTCAGAGATGAACGGATCCGTGGCCAACACGCGATCTACCTCTACCGTTTGCTCGAGGCAAATCCCCTCCGCCACCTTGAAGGCGTTGATCCCCTTCTCGATCTGCAGGGCGTAGGTTACCTCAAAGGTATTTTCAGGTTGGTTCATTCTCACTCCGAAGGATTATCAGTCAACCAGGACTCAAGATGTTCAGCCTGGAAAGACGGCAAAAGAAACGCTCCGCGATGGATATCGCCATTATAGTACTTAAAAGTCAGACCCGAAGCCTGGATTTTTGATTGAACTTCAGCGTGTTTCAGGCTGTGTGTTTTGCTGGCATACACAAAACTCCACAGGCAACCGGGGTAGGTCAGGTTCACGTAATTGTATATTCCGGTAATCGGAAAAATGCCTGCCAGGCGCTGCAACATGGAGGTTTGGGTCTTTTTTTCGTAAAAAGGAGATTCGCCTTGGGCAACAACCATTCCATCGGGTCCTAACCGTTCAAAAACATTTCGGTAAAAGGCTTCACCGAAAAGAGGCGTAGCAGGACCTATGGGATCTGTGGAATCAATGATGATCAGATTGAAAGTTTCGTCCGAGTTGGCCATGAACGCCACGCCGTCCTCGATCCGCACATCGGCGCGCGGATCGTCCATCGCACACGATGTCTGGGGAAGGTATGTCTTACAGGCATCCACCACGACCGGATCAATTTCCACCATGACACATTTTTCAACGCAAGGATGGCGCAGGACTTCGCGCAGCGTTCCGCCATCGCCACCACCAATCACCAGGACCTTCTTGGGATTCGGATGTGAAAAGAGAGGGACATGTGAAATCATGTCATGATACACAAATTCATCGCGCTCAGACACCATGATCAGGTCGTCAATTAACAACATCCGGCCATGGCCGAGTGTTTCAACGATATCGACTTTTTGGAACTCACTGGCACCCGAGAACAGGGTCTTAGTCACCCGAAAGCGCGCCGCGTAAAAATTCCCAAGTTTTTCTTCTACCCAAAGTTCCAAAGTTCACCTCGATTCATTGTAAAAATCATAAAAATGGAAGCGGTATCCGCAATCCAGCTCAACTACTTCTTCAACACGCGGTTGCCAGGAGAGGTCCAGGTTACGACTCGTGGCTGTGGGTTCAAACAATACCACCGCAAACTCGCGTGGTTTGAAGATCTCAACGACATCCATAATAACCCGATTGACGTCGTCCTGGAGGAAAAGGTTCGTTTCAAAGCTTGCATAGGAACATTCAGGCTCGGGT
>Ga0070728_10004694_pt1 | contig 13945 bp, 11 predicted proteins | sample tdDd471_FD_66723 | JGI IMG/M metagenome (GOLD analysis project Ga0070728, IMG submission 66723) | Marine sediment microbial communities from the Atlantic coast under amendment with organic carbon and nitrate - tdDd47.1 | ecosystem: Environmental > Aquatic > Marine > Coastal > Sediment | place...
CCAGTTGCATTATTTGAGTCTCGCGCGGCAATTTGTTTGCCAGTAAAAAAGCAGCCACTGCAGCGTCTGTCTGAGGGCCAGGCAGTCCGTCTTCGGAACCCACCTGATAGCCAAGCCGATTGAGCATGGTCTGCACGTAACGCATCCTGGGATTTGAATACAGACCGTCCGCGTCGATATGCGGTTGCTGTGCCAGCAGCACCTTGCCGGCCTTCCGGTCAGATGAAGTCATGCTTTGCTGCAGTTTTTCGAGAGCCATTGCAGACTGCGCCTGGCCACTCAGCCTGGACTTTTCAAGCCAGCGCCATGCCTCTGCAGGATTCTCCTGCCCTCCGACCCCTTTCGCAAAGAGTGCGGCGAGTATAAATTGTGCTTGCTTGTGGCCATTCCAAGCCGCTTGCTCTAGCCATTGGCGTCCCCATGGCCTGTCCTTGACGAAACCTTTTCCGTTGAGATATGCCATCCCCAACTGGTACTGGGCCCTCGCCTGGCCCTGCTCTGCTGCACGCCTGAATAGTTCTACGGCACCCTCTTCGTCGTACATCGTGCCCCGCCCAAGGAGTTTACCCATCCCAACCATGTACTGTGCCTCTCCATGGCCTCTTTCAGCTGCGGCAGAAAACCATTCGTATCCACGTGCGCGATCCCATGCCCATTGACTGTTAATGGTATATTGCAGCCCCAGCTGGTACTGACTTTCGGGATCTCCGGCATAGGCCCTATTCTGGATCAGTCTGAACTGCTCTGTGTCCGGGACCTGGCTGGGCAACGAGCACCCACACAATGAGAGAAGAAACGACAAAAAAACCGGCAAACAATATTTAATCATGTCCATTAAAGAGTCCAACCACGGGTTTGTTTTCTGAGTATATCGTAAAACAATCGACCAGAGGCGCGCATGTAACCATACTTGCCAAGGAAAAGAATAAGTGTGCCCGTCCAATAATGTCGGGGCTACACCTTTAATTCTTTAAAATATTGAGCAGAATATGCAACCATCGTGATAAAAAAACCATGTGAATATTTTCCAGGAGACCTGCATGACTGAAAAAAGCCGTCAAGCCTTGCCATTCTTCAGCCTGGTTCTGGCCATGCTGTTATGGGCCAGTTCTTTCGTCGCCCTGAAGCTGGCTTTCCGCGGCTACCACCCGATGCAGGTGATCTTCGGCAGGATGTTTATCGCCAGCCTCTGTTTCGTCGTCTTCATCCCTGCATTTCGCAAAGTCAAGTGGCGGCGACGCGACCTGAAGTACCTGCTGATCATGGCCATCTGCGAACCATGCCTCTACTTCATCTTTGAAGCCAAAGCCCTGGAACTGACCAGCGCCTCGCAAGCCGGGATGATTACTGCCATGCTGCCGCTGCTGGTGGCAATCCTGGCATGGAGCGTCCTCAAGGAGAAAATTACCCGCCAGACCTTGACCGGTTTCATCCTGGCAATCCTCGGTGCCTGCTGGCTCAGCGTAGCCAGTGAGACAACCGCAGACGCACCCAACCCGTTGCTCGGCAACTTCTTAGAATTCCTGGCGATGGTCTGTGCCGCAGGCTACACCGTTACCCTGAAACATCTCTCCGATCATTACCCGCCTCTTTTTCTGACAGCATTCCAGGCGTTCCTCGGCAGTGTCTTTTTCTTTCCTTTTCTGCTCATGCCGAGTGTCGGCATCCCCGGTCACCTGGAGACGACTCCATTTCTGGCCGTTGTTTACCTTGGCACGTTTATCACTTTCGGCGCCTATGCCTGCTACAATTTCGGGGTCAGCAGAGTTCCTGCGAGTCAAGCGGCCGGTTTTGTCAACCTGATCCCGGTCTTCGGCGTGCTGCTCGGCATACTGATCCTGGGTGAGAGGCTCAACTTTGAGCAATGGCTGGCATGCGGACTGGTTTTCTGCGGAGTCTGGATCAGCAGCAGGCGTAAAGTCACGATCCTGCCGGGGCCGGCTATGAAGTAGCCATCGAAGACGTTGCCTTACCGTAAATCAGAAGGGTGTGCGGGAAAAATGTCTCTTCGTCGCATCCTGCAGTTTTGACACAGCCTGGAACGACTCTTTCAGGAGATCCTGTTCCGTTTTGCTGAGCGTGTAAGGGTCGAGGAAATGCGATGGGGAATGACCGGATTCGATCATGCTGATTTCATGCCTCAGCCTCAGGAAGACCAGGGCCTCGAATGCTGCCCTGATGTGCTCGGCGGTTTCTATGGCAAAGACATTCTGCGCCACCAGGGCCTGGAGTCGATCCATTGTGGATATCTCCTGAATGCCCCTTTCCAGGGCAAACATCCTGACGCAGTCAACAATATAAACGCAACCACCGTACTTGACCGAAAGCATCCCGGCATTATCGCCGTCTTTCTCTACCGAGAAACGACCCAGCAGGCCAAGCGGGACCTTGTAACGCAGGTCCAGGGTCATCATGTGATAGAGGAACCCCTGGTGCGTTTCGATACCTCTGACAACCATGTCCCGCAAATCGTGGGCCAGTTCAACATCGCCCATCAGGGGCAGGAAATCGAAGAAGATCGAGGAATTTCTGACATGGGTCGGTTCCGGATCGAGCAACCAACTGTTGATGCGCTCCTGCCAGTCGACCAGACGGCCGCGCCATTCACTGTTACGGGCCATGACATCACCATCGCAGAGCGGGTATCCCACCCGGTCGAGGGCTATGTTAAGCTTCTCGCTGAAAGGAACAAAAAAAGCGTCCACCTCATCCTTCTGCTGATCGGGGAAATCTTCGAATATAAACCCGTTATCCTGGTCGGGCTGTAACAACATCTCACGGCGACCGGCACTGCCCATGATCAGGAAGCAATGTCGGATGTCGGGCATTGTTAGTCCTTGCGCAGCCATTTCATCAAGACATAACTGGTAGACACGCCTGATAATCGCGTGATGGATATGGGACAGGATCTCCATGACTTCCGGAGTGCTCCGGGTTTCCGACAACAGGGCACGAGCGACACCCACCGTTTCCTGACGAATTGATGCCAGCCCCTCGATCGACTTCTCTTCCCGGATATTTCCAAGCAGCAAAAGAGCCTTCTGCGAGCGATATCTCATCAGGTCGCGGGGCGTAACGATCCCGACAAGTTGGTTGCGATCGACGATCGGCAGATGGTTGAGCCCATGGCTGGTCATAAACGCCATGGCTTCGTACATGTAGGTATCCGGCGTCATGGTAGGCGGGCTGGAACGCATGACATCCCGGGCAGTCATGGAATGGGCATTGACATTATCCGGTGCCAGGACCTTGGCAACCAGGTCGCTGCCCGTAATGATGCCGATCGGCTCATTCTGAGGATTGACGACCATCATGAAGTTGATACCATGCTCCGTCAGACGCCGTGCTACGGCATTTACCGTTGTATCAGATGTGCAGGTGACCACTGGAGAAGACATGATCTCCGAAAGCCGTTTTTTGAAAGGGTATGATTCCACCTGCATCAAGGCGGAACCTGAATGCTCGGAGACGATTTCCGAATAGAGTTTACGGACCCTGGAAAGGACACTACTGGTGAAGAATTTGCTCAGCTGTGGATATTCATTCTGCAGTTTCTGCAGAACTTCTGCAGGGATCATATAGCAAATTGTTGGTTTAACCGTCCGGGCCCCACCGGCATAAGGCTCCTCGGTAAACACCGGAGTCCCACCAATCAGTTGTCCCTCCTTCCGATAATCGACCACCATGTCGATTCCCCCTGGTGAAAGCAGGGTAATCGTCACCAACCCTTCTTTGATCACATAAAGGTAACCGGTCGGGGGATCATTCTGTTTGAAGATGTCGAAGTTGGCAGGGAATTTCTTCTGGATTGCAGCTTTTCTCAGCTCATTGAATGCTGATTCAGGAAGCTGGTCGAAAGGTTCGGTTTCCTTTAGATGTTTGATCAACGGCATAGGGATATTAACGTTGCACAGGCTAAATAAAGTAAGAGGCTACCCTCAAATCCGGTGATAATTTATCATTAATCGCACAGATGGGCAAACGCTTTCAGCTTCCGGCAGAAGACTTTTAAGGCGATTTCGCACGAGAATGGAATTGATACCGACCTGGACCCATCAGCAAAAGAAGACAAACCGGCCGCTCAAGGAGGTTAGGTCAAATTTCGCGGGATATAGGGAGAATGCCACCCCAGCTTGGAAGAAACAATGCCGCAGGTGTCGAGAAGTGGATTCAGAATCTGCTGCTGAATAACTTCGCTGGTGAGACGGAATTCCGGGCCGACTACACATATTGCACCATGCAGCTTGCCACCGCTGCCAAACAGCGGAGCCGCCACACTGGCAATACCTTCTCCCAAAGCATCATTGTCCTGGGTGTAACCATGACCGCGGATGACCGTAAAATGACTTGCGGCTGGATTGCCAGACTCAAAGACGACTTTCTCCTGCCCCTTGTTAAATGCCAGCAGAACCTGACCGGAGGCGGTTGTTTCGAGAGGGAACCGTTTACCGACCAGAGACACGATCTTGACTTTCTGGGTGGTATCGATCATGTCCAGGAAAAGGACTTCCTTGCGCCGTCGGACCGCGATATAAACCGCCTCATTGCAGCCCCGGGCCAAACGTTCAACAACCGGACGGGCATGTCTCAACAACCCCATTCGCGACAGGAACTTCTGACCGATTTCATAGGCAGACAGTCCGAGACGGTATTTTCCTGACTGCTCCTCGCGTTCAACATAGCCACGATTTTCAAATGTTGCCAGAAGACGAAAAACGCTCGTCTTGTTCATGGCAAGCTTTTCACTCAGCTGACTGATACGAACGTCGTCGTCTATCTCACTGAGGGCTTCCAGAACATCGAGAGCGTTTTCAACTGCTTGTATAGAATATGATTCCTTATCTCTGGAGGGCACGGGTAACTCCTTATGGAATCGCAAAAAAAATAACAGAAAAAAGCTTACGCGGAATAAAATAATACGCTGTTTTATTATTGTCAACGATTTGCTTGAAAAAGTTAGCTAAAAGCAAAGCATGTGGGTGTAAAAAATCCCATTTATTGGGTGCAGAACTCCTGAAAAAACATTATATAATCTAATAAATCAGATATTTAACAACTTCTGGAGAGAATTATCACGGAACAGAAAAATACCGTTCTAAAATCATAGTTGATAATTCAGAGAGGTCAACTTTGGTGATGTATCAGGTATTCAGTCGATCAATGATTGGCTGGTCGGCCGGCAGGATGTTGAAACTCACCATTTCGTGCGGCAGGACCCAGCGGTGCTCTGCCACACCGAGGTCGCGCAGCGTGTCAGTCAGGAGCTGGCATTTGTAGGCAAGGATCAGGACCGGGCCCCAGTCGTAACGATAAAAAACGACTTCATAAATACCACTGACCCGGACCTCGACATCGAGCTCTTCCCGCATCTCACGGCAGAGGGCTTGTTCGGGGCTTTCGCCGGGGTCAATCTTGCCGCCCGGGAATTCCCAGAAACCAGGATGGCTCTTGTCATCCGGCCGCCTGGTTAGCAAAACTTTTTCGCCATTAAATACCACGGCAGCCGTGACCAATAACGGCATTCCCGTCTGCTCTGTCCCACCCTGAAGTCCCATGCTGTCTACGATAGCAGATCATGGTCGGCAATGCCATTGATGAAGCCATAAGCTTAATCAATTTCACACTTTCATTTACTTGCTGCAAGGTGACGATCATGATAATTTGTTGTGATTTTTTCTCAGCACCCCACCCACAAAGGAGACAATCGTGTCCGTTCATGAGATCAAGCACCCCCTGGTTCGACACAAGCTGGGCCTGATGCGCCGTGATGACGTCAGCACCAAGGACTTTCGCGAGCTCGCCTCGGAAGTTGCGCGCCTGCTGACCTACGAGGCAACCAGCGACCTGGAGACGGAGAAAGAAACCATCAAGGGTTGGGCCGGACAGGTCTCGGTCGATACGATCAAGGGCAAGAAGATCACTGTCGTGCCAATTCTGCGTGCCGGACTCGGCATGATGGACGGCGTCCTCGACCTGATCCCGAGCGCCAGGGTCAGTGTCATTGGCCTCTACCGCAACGAACAGACGCTGGAGCCTGTCGCCTACTACGAGAAATTCACCAGCCGGATTGAAGATCGCACGGCCATGATTCTCGATCCGATGCTGGCGACCGGCGGCAGCGTGATTGCCGCGATCGACATGCTCAAGGAATCGGGCTGCAAAAAGATCAAGGGTTTATTTCTGGTTGCCGCCCCGGAGGGGATTGCCGCACTGCAGAAGAAACATCCGGATGTAGACATCTATGTAGCAGCGATCGACGAGAAGCTGAACGAGGTCGGCTACATTCTACCCGGCCTCGGCGACGCCGGAGACAAGATCTTCGGCACCAAGTAGCGACCCGGTCAAGGATACCTTTTTTACCCGGCGTTTCCGGACAGACAAACACATAATTCATCACAGGAGCATATTCAATGTCAGAGAACCTGCATGACAATAAGTTCAGCCTCAACCCCAAGCAGATTGTAATTGGCGCCCAGATGCTTTTTGTCGCCTTCGGTGCACTGGTCCTGGTCCCGCTTCTGACCGGGTTGAATGCCAATGTTGCGCTCTTTACAGCCGGCGCCGGCACATTGGTATTCCAACTGGTCACACGCGGCAAGGTCCCGGTGTTCCTGGCTTCCAGTTTCGCCTTCATCGCGCCAATCATCTACGGCGTACAGCAGTGGGGCATTCCAGGCACGATGTGCGGCCTAGCGGCAGCTGGGCTGCTTTACGTTGTTATCAGCCTCGGCATAAGGATCTTCGGTTCCGATATCCTGCATCGTATCCTGCCTCCGGTCGTGACCGGACCCGTGATCATGGTCATCGGCCTGGTCCTCGCCCCGGTCGCCGTGCACATGGCCTCAGGCCGCACCGGTGACGGCGCCGCCTGGCTGGTCCCGCAGCCGACTGCCTACATGGTTGCAGGAGTGGCACTGGTCGTTACCGTCCTTGTCTCGTTGCTTGGCAAGGGGCTGTTCAGGCTGATCCCGATCCTCTGCGGCATCATCGCCGGTTACCTCACTGCTCTCGGGCTCGATTTAAGCGGAATCTCCAGTTCGATCCAGGCGACCTTTGATCCAGGAGCCCTGCAGAACTGGACCGGACCGACACTGGTTTCGATGCAAAAAGTCCTCGATGCGCCTTGGCTGGCAGTTCCGGACTTCACCATGCCGGTCTGGAATCTCGAAGCAATCCTCTTTATCGTACCGGTCGCGATTGCCCCGGCGATAGAACACTTCGGCGACGTCCTGGCGATCGGCGGCATCACCGGCAAAGACTACGTCGACGACCCTGGAATTGACAAGACCATGCTCGGTGACGGACTCGCCACCACACTGGCTGCATGTCTCGGCGGGCCGCCCAACACCACCTACTCCGAGGTCTCAGGTGCCGTGGCCCTGACCCGCTCCTTTAATCCGTTTACAATGACCTGGGCTGCCATTGCCGCGATACTGCTTGCCTTCATCGGCAAGCTCGGCGGCTTCCTTAACACCATCCCGGTGCCGGTCATGGGCGGCATCATGATCCTGCTGTTCGGCGCGATCGCTGTGATCGGCATCAACACCCTGGTCAGGGCTGGCACCGATTTGATGCAGCCGCGCAACCTGACGATTGTCGCAGTAATTCTGGTCTTCGGTATCGGCGGCATGAACTTCGATCTGGCTGTCGTCAAACTTGGTGGCATCGGCCTGGCCGGTATCATCGGCGTGCTTCTGAACCTGATCCTGCCACAGGCCAGATAATAACACTGGGTGCACATGTCACTGAGCATGAAGCACCACTGAAAGTGAGTGTTTCAGGTTGCCGACAAAACCCGCACGTGATGCTGGGTTCGTTTTTTCTGCCTTTGACTCCTCCCCTGTTGCCGCCGCCGGTGACGAATGGATTAACGTCGATCAGCAGGACGAACTGTCTGAGGCGCTAGCCGAGTTTTCGCCCTGCCGATGTTCATCTTTTCGGCATCGGGTACCCGCACAGCGGGCAAGGCATTGGGGTGTGTTTCTTTGCTTACTTTCTTTCACACAAGCAAAGAAAATAAGGCGGCGTCAGGGGCCGCAACCCCTGCATCCACTTGCATTGATTGATTGTTTGCCGGTTGCGCCCGACAGACGCCCTACTTTTCTTGCCCGGCCAAGAAAAGTAGGCAAAAGAAGGCCGCCCTCCGTTTGCCCGCCATAGCGCTTCGCCCTATAGCGGGTTCCCTCACGCCATGAAATCAATCCGGCGAAGAAAAAAACTCGGCTGATGCCTCAGACAGTTTTTCTTCGTTTATCCGGATTAATTTCACTCTGTTCGACGGCACTCAAAGGGTGGGAGAGGCAACAAGCAACAAGCAACAAGCAACAAGCAACAAGCAACAAGCAACAACAAGGGCAACATCTTAATCATCCCGCCACCCAGGAAAAAATGTGTACAATATGAGTGTATCGCGTGACCATGCAAATCGACGGCGACGCTGCGAGGGTCCGCCTGGCTTTTCTTCCGAAGGGCTTTAATGTCATGGAAAAATTTTCCAATTTGGCCATCATCGGTGGCGGCATCGTTGGCTGCGCCACGGCCCTGTCAATCATAACGCGCAATCCCGAGCTGAAAGTCACCCTGTTCGAAAAAGAGCCCCACCTAGCCGGCCACCAGACCGGGCACAACAGCGGCGTAATCCATGCCGGGCTCTACTATCGTCCCGGTTCACTCAAAGCAACCACCTGCTGCTCGGGAAGAGAAGCCCTTTACCGTTTCTGCATCGAACACGGCATTCCTCATCAACGGTGCGGCAAGGTTGTCGTCGCAGTGGATGAAACAGAGCTCCCCGCACTTGGCGAGCTCGAACGTCGCGGCCAGGCCAACGGACTGGAAGGTTTGCAGCGTCTGACGCCCGCGGAATTGAAAAAACGTGAACCGCACGTCAGTGGCATTGGCGGGCTGTTCGTCCCGCAGACCGGGATTGTCGATTACGTGCAGGTCGCGAACAAAATGGCCGAGATATTCCAGTCGCGGGGCGGGGTCATCAACCTAGGTGCGCCGGTCAGGAGAATCCGCAAGGAAAACGGCAACTACCTGATCCAGTCCGGGAGCAACTCCATCAGCGTCGGGGCATTGATAAACTGTGCCGGGCTGCACGCCGACCGGATCGCCCGGCTGGCCGGGTTGCACCCGTCGGTACAGATCGTCCCGTTCCGTGGTGAGTATTACCGGCTGAAGAAGGAAAGCAGCCGACTCGTCAAACACCTCATCTACCCGGTCCCCAATCCTCAGATGCCTTTTCTCGGTGTACATTTCACACGCATGATCGACGATATGGTCGAAGCCGGACCGAACGCCGTACTGGCCATGCAGCGTGAAGGGTACCGGCGCAGAGACATTTCCCCTTCTGACCTGATGAGGACCTTGGCCTTCAGTGGATTCTGGAGGCTGTCTGCTCGTTTCTGGCGGTTGGGGATAGAGGAATACGGGCGGTCTTTTTCAAAAGCCCTGTTCGTCAAGAGCCTGCAACGCCTGATACCGGAGATTCGCCGTGACGACCTGGTCCCCGGAGGGAGCGGCGTACGCGCGCAGGCGGTTGACGACCGGGGGCAATTGCTCGATGATTTTCACATCATCTGCGAGGAACGCATGATCCACGTCCTCAATGCCCCTTCCCCTGCGGCGACGGCATCCTTGAGCATCGGCGAACAGATCGCGGATCAGTTCATGTCTCTGCCAAGCCAGTGATCTCGACTTCAAGGCAGGTCATAAGGGTCTTTAGTAGAGGGCAAAATATAGACAGACACTCCGCAGCAATCAAACCTCCAGCAAGTGCACCGCACATGAGATGCAAGGATCGAATGCCCTCACGATCTGTTCCGTAACCATGCGCATCTGTTCCACATCCCCAACCCCGGCGAGGTCATCCAGGATCTGCTGTTTCATGGTGAGCTGGTTGATCGCGGTCGGCGTGACAACATCAGCGGCAGCGACATATCCCCACTCATCGACAACATAATGATGTACCAGCAAGCCACGCGGTGCTTCCTTTACGGCTGTACCGACACCCCCTCCTGGTTGAATTGACTCCACAAGCAAGGAGGCGTCATCCCCGGCATTCAAAATTGTCTCTGTCAATATTCGGGCATGCTCAAGGGCCCAGCCGATTTCATTGACCTGTGCGATATTATTGGCATAGATATCGTTTGCATCCGGTAAAGAGATTTGTGTGCAGCCCCTTGCAGAGGCCAACCGGGCCCTCGCCAGGGCCCCGACGATGAATGGCCCTGTATCGCCGCAGGATGACTTGGCATAAGACTCATTATCCGGCATTTCTTGAAGGATCTGGCGATAACCTGAAGCCGGGAACGCCTGGCCCTTGTCTGTCCAGAGCCTGTCACCACAGAGGGAGAATCTGTCGATCTGGCCTGTCGCCAGGGGAGTCGCACGGACGGCTTTTGCAACGGGGAATCTGGCGGATGAGACAAAATCCCCGGCATATCCTGGCCATTCCCTCTGCCATGTTTCAAGATTATCACCCAGGCCCTGCAGCAGTTGGCGCTGCGGCCGATACATCACTCCACCGATAACCGGGTTGACCGGGTGGATGACCCGGCCACCGGCCAGTTCCTGAATCTGGTTGCCAAAGGCCTTTAACTCGAGGCCGGCAGCGGCGAGTGGATTGCCTGCTTTAAGCAGTTCAACAACACTTTCGACGCCACTGAAGTCCGGCAGGATCAGGCAGAACAGGTGCAGGGCATGACTCTGGATATGCCCACCGAGGAGCAGCAACTCCCGCACGGCTTTGGCAAGTGGAGGTGCTTCGATGTCCAATGCCTGCTCGAGCGCTTCGAGAGATGTCAGTTTATGCACTGCCGAACAAATTGCACAGATACGGCAGACCAGGTCAGCGACTTCATCATATTTACGGCCGACCACTATCTTTTCAAACAGGCGTGGGGATTCCAGCATACGAACCCGCACATCATCCAGCCTACCATCTTTTAGAATCAGCTCAATCCGGCCATGGCCCTCGACACGGGTCAATGGATCGATAATTACCTTGTTCATGGGCTGCCCCTATCAAAGCGCGAAAGGCGCCTTTGGGCTTCCCGCTCCGACAGTCCCGTCTCGAGCAGCAACCGGAACATTTCTTCTTGATTGGCCTCGACCACGTCACCACGGCACCCTTCGCAACCGACTCCGAGGCTGGGACAGCGGGCGTGACATCCGGCAAGTGTGACCGGCCCCAAACAAGGCTGTCCGGCCTCGAGCAACAGGCAGCGGTTCTCAAGAATCCGGCACTCCATGCAAACCGGCATGAGCTGACGTCCTGGCCATCCGCCACACTCCAGTGAAGCCAGGGCCTCGAGCAGATCGTGCCGCTCCGGAGGGCACCCATGAACCTGGCAATCGACCGTTACGAACCGATGCACAGGTTGGGGAGGAAAAGTATGCATGCCGGCCTGGGCATGGCCGTAAACCTCATCGACAGCATGAGCGCGCTCACCTGGCACCAGGCAGTTGACCCCTCCGCTTATGGCGCAACTACCGACCGCAACCAGCAGATTGACCCGGCGACGCAAATCCAGGAGGCGTTCCAGCTCGAAAGGGGTCGATATGGAACCCTCAACCAGGGCCAGATCGATCGGCCCGGGCAAGTTGCGCGATGAGGAGGCCAGCGGGAATTCGTGGACAGCAATATGAGCGGAGAGCGCTGCCAGATGTTCCTCGCAATTTAGCAGCATCAACTGGCAGCCACTACAGGAGGTGAAACGGGTGAAGGCGATTTGAATCGGCGGCCGCAGTTTCATATGGCCCCCGGCATCAAGCGCAACTCGGCGAGCGAGAAGACCGGCCCGTCCCGACAGATATAACGGCCACCGGCCACGCAATGACAGCACTCGCCGATACCGCAACGCATTCGCCTCTCAAGCGTGACCAGAATCCGGTTTTCCGGAATGCCGGTTGCGGACAGTTCATCCAGAATGCAGCCATACAGCGCCGGAGGACCGCATACGGCAGCAACGGTCTGCTGCGGTTCGAACTTCAGGTCATCCAGAAGTTCATTCACCAGGCCGATCCGGCAGGCGACACCACTGAAAGGCCCCTGCAGGTCAGCGGCAAAATCAACAGAAAACCTGAGTTCAATCCTTTTCGTTCGGGCCAGTTCGACCAGCTCTTCGCGAAACAGCAGGGCCTTTGGCTCACGTGAGCCGTAGAGCAGGACAATCCTGCCGCTTCGTTGCTCATCGACAAGCAGGGCCATCAACAGTGCACGCAAAGGCGCCATACCGAGACCACCGGCAATCATCAGGACATCCCGTTCTGCAAACAGTTCCAGGTCGAAACCGTTACCAAACGCCCCCCGCAATCCCAACCGGGCACCGGGGGTCAAACGGTAAAGAGCGTCCGTGACTCGCCCCACGCGCCGGATACACGATTCAATCCGCCCGTTCACCACCAGGTGACAGGTCGAAACAGGAAAACTGCCGACCCCAGGCAGGCTGACTTCGAAGAACTGCCCCGGGGCCACATTGAATGGCAGGTCCGGCACGAAGGTGAAGACGTGATTGTCCTCGACCATCGAATGGACTCTCTCCAGGACGGCTGTCACAGGCTGCAGGCTATCCAGCATCAGGCGCCTCCGTCACGAGCTGTTCGGCAATCCGGTCAAGATCGATATCAACCGGACAAACGGTTCGACAACGGCCACATCCGACGCAGGAATCCTGGCCGCGCAGGTCGCCGAAGCCCAAACGTTTGTGCTCCATCCGGAAACGCAACCGTGCGGCACGATCGGCCCTAAAATCAAAGCCCCCGGCCACCCGGCCGTGTTCGGCAAAGAAGCAGTTGTCCCAGACTCTTTTTCTGCTTACAGAGCCATCTGTACCAGCCACATCAACAAGATCGAAACAGTAACAGGTCGGGCAGACAGCAGAGCAAGCCCCGCATGACAGGCAGCGCTCACCTTCGGCGCTCCAGATCCCTGCATTCAGGTGCACAAGCAATTGTTCTGCTGTAACCTGGCGACGTTTTTCAGACGGACTCTCCGGCCATGGCAAATCCGTCTTCCCATTTACACAGCCGCCTGCGGCCTTCAGCAAGTCCAACCCGGCAGCGGAAAGAGCCCAGACCCGATCGCTACCGATAAAGAGATCCCCGGCAACCGACATAAGGGCACTATCACAACGGCACTCCGCTCCGGGATCACAAAGCGAACCGACCACGAAAATGCCGGCGCGCCTCTGCTGATAGATGGCGTCTTCAGAAAAAACCCGGTCAAGATACCAGAGCGCTTGCAGGTCGCAGAGCGGGAGACCGGTTATTGCCAGGCTTGCTGGCTCGACAACTTCACGATACTGCCCGTCATGATAGCTCCAGAGCGCGTCTCCATGAGGAAACAGCAGCTTTTTAACCGGGAGACGTGTGGTTATCGCCCGGGCAAAGAAATCCCTCTCGACGACCTGGAGCCGTGCAACTCCGTCCCCTCCCAACCGCGGAGACCAGACGACCCGATCTTTGGCAACGACTGCTGCCAATTTTTCGAGAAGGCCATCCTGAATCTTACACCCCGGGAACCCTGAATTAACCATGAGAAACCTCTAAGGTTATACTATCACTCTTCAGGGCCACAGCAACCACGTGAGCCGGCTCAATTCCCTTTGTTCGTCAGGATGGATAACGTTTTAAACAAGCAGGGGACGGGCATGCGCCCGTCCCCTGCAGTAATCAAGTATCCTGTGATGTAATTTTTCTATCGCGTAAGCGTAGCAGCGAACTGTCCGACCTTGGCCCTGAATTCCTCAAGGGTCCCATCGTTGACGATCGTTCCATCCCAGGCAGCATAATCATCCAGCGAAGTCTCGCTGGCATGGTTGTTCGCGCCATCGAAGCCGGGACGTTCAATTTTGATGATCAGACCACCGTGCCCCTTGATGGCATTTAATTCATTCATGAAGCGCACGTCGTCGATCAGGACATGAAGTTGCTCGAGGTCGAG
>Ga0070728_10004695_pt1 | contig 13944 bp, 11 predicted proteins | sample tdDd471_FD_66723 | JGI IMG/M metagenome (GOLD analysis project Ga0070728, IMG submission 66723) | Marine sediment microbial communities from the Atlantic coast under amendment with organic carbon and nitrate - tdDd47.1 | ecosystem: Environmental > Aquatic > Marine > Coastal > Sediment | place...
GTCTCGGGATCTACGTGTGGAAAGGGCGCGCGAAACCGTAACCACGCGTGCGCGCCGTAGTCTTCGACCTGTTCGGTACGCTCCTGGATAATCTGGAGCCTGAGGGATGGAAGGCTGCCTTCGCCAAGATCGCGGTCCATCTCGGTGCGGACCCGGACGCGTTCTGGGAAGGATGGGTCGCGGGCTACGCCAGCCGCATGGACGGGTCGCTTCCGGATACCGACCACGTCTTTGCGCCGATTGCTTCCGCGCTCGGGCTCCAGGTGGGGGACGCGGAGTTGCGGGATGCGGCTCGCATGCGCGACCGATTCATGCGCTCCTGCATGCGGATCAAACACGATGCGCTGACGTGTCTGGAGGCGCTGTCCGCCCGCGGCTATCAACTCGCGCTCGCGACCGACTGCTCCTCGCAGACACCGTCGCTCCTCGACGAGACTCCGCTCGGCGCGTTCTTCGAGACGCGTGCCATCTCGGCCGAACTCGGAGTGACGAAGCCGCATCCAGCGATGTACGAGCACGTGCTTGCGGGGCTGGGCGTTTCCGGCGACCAATGCTGGTACGTCGGGGACGGCAATTCGCACGAACTGGTCGGCGCCAAGCGCCATGGCATGACGACCGTCTGGGTCGATAACGCCGATCGCCAGTTCCATCGCGAGCGCTTCTCCCCGGAAGGGGATCACACCATCCGACAGCTGAACGATCTCCTCGACCTCGTGCCCTAGCCGCCTCCGCCGCGGAGTTTCTGCTGGAATCGCCGACCGCCATAGATCGAGAATGGTTCCCCATGAAGTTCGCACTGTTCCTGGCTCTTGAGCTTCTCGTGATCGCGCGAGTCCTGTTGCGCCCACACCGTGACCCCGCCTCCCGTGTCGCGTGGATCGTGGTGGTCCTCGTGGCACCGGGCCTCGGCATGCTCGCCTATCTCCTGCTCGGCGAAACGAGCATCGGCCGTCGTCGCAAAGCGCGTCTCGCCAAGATCGATGCTGCGCTGCCAGCGTTCACGGAGACTGGCGAGAGCGTGCGGCCGCAACTCGCTGCGGTCTACGATCATCTCTCGCGCGTCGGCGAGTCCATTTCGGGCTTCGCACCGATCGGCGGAAACCGGGGGCGTCTGCTCAAGGACTCCAACGCGACGATCGAAGCAATGATTGCGGACATCGACGCCGCGCAGGAAACCGTGCACTTGATGTTCTACATCTGGTTGACGGACAACAACGGCTGCAAGATGGTCGAGGCACTCAAGCGCGCAGCGGCGCGGGGTGTGACATGTCGCGCCATGGTCGACGGACTCGGTTCGCGCGACATGGTGCGGTCCGAGCAGTGGAAGGCGATGCGCGAAGCGGGGGTGCATCTCGGCGTCGCGATGCGCATCGGCAGTGTCCTGCTGCGACCGTTCTTCGGCCGCATCGACCTGCGCAACCACCGCAAGATTCTCGTGATCGACAACCGCATCACGTTTTGCGGCAGCCAGAACTGTGCCGACCCCGAGTTCCGCGTGAAGGCGAAGTTCGCGCCGTGGGTCGACGCCGTGATGCGGTTCGAGGGGCCGATCGCGCGCCAGAATCAGCGCTTGTTCGCGACCGACTGGATGGAGGCGGGGGGTGATGACCTCGGTGCGTTGCTTGGTGCGCCGGTGACGGCTCCCGCCGGCGGCGTTCCCTGTCAGGTGATCGGCACCGGTCCTACCGTGCGTGCCTCGGCGATGCCGGAGATGTTCGGGGCCGCACTGTATGCCGCTCGCGAGCGCGTCGTGATCACCACCCCGTACTACGTGCCGGACGATCCGCTCCAGCGCGCCCTATGCGATGCGGCCTACCGCGGTGTCGATACGACCATCGTCTTCCCTGCGCGCAACGACTCGTGGATCGTCGGCGCCGCGAGTCGCAGCTACTACGCGGACCTGCTTCAGGCGGGCGTGAAGATCCACGAGTACGTGGGGGGGCTGCTCCACACCAAGTCGCTCACTCTGGACGACGACATCACGCTGATCGGATCAGCCAACATGGACCGCCGCAGTTTCGAGCTCAACTACGAGAACAACATCCTGCTGCAGGACGCGGAACTCACCGCCGCCATGCGCGAACGCCAGCAGAGCTACATCGCGAGTGCGAACCCCGTGACGCTGCAAGAGGTAGAAGCCTGGCCGCTGCGGCACGTTCTCTGGAACAACGCGATCGCCATGCTGGGGCCGGTCCTCTGACCCCGATTCCGATTCGGTGCCGGGTAACTCCGCCGTGCGGCACCGCTGCCGCACCCTGGCACGTATAACTCATTTCGCAGCCAGGGGTTGCGTCCAGCGCGCCATCCAATAGGCGCATGCTAGACGGTGGTGAAGGCGATGACGCCGGCCATGACGAGCACGAATCCGCCGAAGGCGCGGCGGAGGGTCGCCTGCGGCAGGCGCTTGCCGAGGGCGGCGCCGCCGACGGAGCCGACGATGCCGAGCGCGGCGAACGCGGCGATCAGACGGTAGTCGAGCGTGACGCCGCTGGCGGAGAGCAGCGTCGCGTGGCGCGCGAACCCGGCGAAGGACTGCATCGCAATGATCGCGAGGCTTGTGCCGATCGCCCGTCGCGTCGGGATACCGGCGAACAGGACGAGTGCCGGCACGATCAGGAATCCGCCGCCAACGCCGACGATGCCGGTCAGGACGCCGGTTGCGAGTCCCGACAGCACCAATTGCCAGATCGGCCCCCGCGCCCCCACATCATCTTCGCTCTCGCGACGCATCAACATGGATACCGCGGCGATCGCCAACACCGCAGCAAACAACAGCATCTGCGTCGATGCGGCCATGCTTGCCGACAACGTCGCGCCGAGGAAGCTTCCCGCCATCCCCGGCAGGCCGAAGGCGAGGACCGCGCGCTTCTCGACCTTGCTGCGCAGCGCACCGACCAGAGCGATGCAGCCAACGATCGCAAGCGAACTCGCGATCGCAGCCTTCTCCGGCATCGCGAGCCCGTAGACGAGAATGGGAACCGTTGCGATCGATCCGCCCGATCCGAGGAGTCCCAGCAACAAGCCGACGACGACGCCTCCGATCAGCGCGGGGATCACGCTAGCTCCCGGTCTTGTTCCACGGCATCTTGCCGAGCACGACGGCCATACCGCACCAGCCGGAGAGGCCGGTGAAGAGCAATCCGGTGCCCACGAAACCGGCCATCCAGTGCCACGCCGGCGCGACGAACGCGCCCAGCAGCGTGCCGATCACGACCATGCTGCCGGCGGTGATTTGGACCTGCTGCATGACGGAGAACCGGGGGGCACCCGGCGTGCGTTCGGTGTCGTGTCCCATTTTCTTCCACGCCTCGATGCCTCCGTCGAGGTGGACGGCTCCGAAGCCTTGGGACGCGAGTTGGTCGACGGCTGCGGCGGTGCGACGGCTCGTGCGGCAGTAGAGAATCACGGGCTTGTCGGTGTCGAGCCCCCGGACTTCGTCGAGACGTTCTTCGGGGACGAGGGTCGAACCGGGAATGCGCTCGTAGGCGTGCTCGGTTGCGTGGCGGATGTCGATGAGCAGGGCATCACCCTTGGCAAGAAGGGCGCGTGCTTCGTCCGCGTCGATGCGGCGGGGGTCGTGTTCCAGGGTTTGCATGGGATGACAATTCCTACGAATTCTTCTTAAGGGCGGTCATTCCGCCTGCAATGTTTTGGACGTCGGTAAATCCGGCTCTCTCCAGCACGCTCGCGGCGACCGTGGAGCGGTCGCCGGTTCTGCAGATCAGGGCGACGGGTTGATGGCGCGGCGGAAGCTCGTCCAGGCGGTCGGGAAGCTCCCCGAGGAAGATGTGCCGGGCGCCTTCAACGTGTCCCTCCTCGAACTCGCTCGCGGAGCGCACATCGATGGCCGGGACCGCGGGGTCGAACTGGAACCAGCGCATCTGGGCCACCGGGAGTCCCGCTTCCTGCCATGCGCGCATCCCGCCCTCGAGGAACGCGACGGTCCGGTCGAGCCCGACGCGAGCGAACACGCGTGCGGCGTCGATGGCCTCCTCGGCGTCCCGTGCGATCAACAGCAGGGGCTTGTCGGCCGGCACCAGCCAGCTGGCCCAGACCACCAACGATGCGCCGGGGTCACTCGCGATCGAACCGGGGATGTGTGCGCCGGCGTACGGGTTGCGGTCACGCAGGTCGACCACTTCGTGGCCGTCCTTCATGCGGGCTTCGAACGCGGCAGGCGAAAGCGCTTCAACGCGCGGCTCGAACGCCTCGGCGCCGTCGGAGTTCAGCTGCTTCATGCGCAGGTAGTACGGTGGGAACGGCGGCACGTTGCCGAGGATGCGATCGACGAACGCCTGCTCGTCGAGTTCCGGGTCGAGGTAGGGATTGGTCGCGCGCTCGAAGCCCAGCGTGGATGTCGGGCGACCGGACAGTCCGGCCCCGCACAGCGAACCCGCACCGTGGGCAGGGTAGATCTCCAGCGAATCCGGGAGGTCCGCCAGCTTGTCACGCACGCTGGAGTACAGGCGCTTCGCGAGCATCAGCTTCTGGTCCGCGCCCAACAGGTCCGGACGACCCAGCGAACCGACGAACAGGAAATCTCCGCTGAGCATCAACTGCGGGATCTCGCGCGACAGCACCGTGTCGTAGACGAGAAAGCTCAAGTGCTCCGGGGTGTGTCCGGGCGTATGCAGCGCGACGATTCGGACCGGGCCGATCTCGATCACGTCGCCCTCGGCCATGTCCCGATGCGCGAACCCGACCTCGTATGTTTCGCCGACGTCGTAGGCCGACACATGCAGTTCGGCGCCGGTCCGCTCGACCAGCGCTCGCGCGCCGGAGGCGTAGTCGGCGTGAATGTGCGTTTCGAGAACGTGCGCGATGCGAACACCCTCGCGCTCCGCGAACTCGAGATAGCGTTCGATGTTCCGTTCGGGATCGACGATCGCGATCGCACCCGCCTGGGGGCAACCGACGGCGTAGCTGTAGTGAGCGAGGCCCTCGACCTCGAAGCGTTCCAAAAGCATGGCGACTCTCCTTCGCGCTCCTTGAGAGCCATGCGGCGCGCCCCGGTTCCCGTTTTCTTAAGTGGTGTAATTTCAGCGAGTTACACTGGCTGCGTGCGAGCCTGGCAAGTCGTGGCTCCGGGGCCGCTCGAAGAGGGAGCGCTGCGGCTCGGAGAATTGCCGGATCCGATTCCGGGACCCGGCCAGATTCTCGTGGAGCTCTCCGTCTGCGGACTCTGTCGCACCGACATCCACATCTGCGAAGGCGACATCAACCTTCCGGTCGTTCCGATCGTGCCCGGCCATCAGGGCGTGGGACGCGTCGTCCGGAACGGCGAAGGCGCGCAGCGGTTCGAGCTCGGCGCGCGGGTTGGCATCGCGTGGCTCCACCACACCTGCGGGTGCTGCAAGCCGTGCGAACGCGGCGAAGAGAACCTGTGTCGCGAGGCCCAGTTCTCCGGGTACCACCGACTCGGATGCCTCGCGGAGCGCGTGGTCATCGGCGAGAACTTCGCGTACGAGCTGCCGCAACAGCTCAATGATGCACACGCTGCACCCCTGCTCTGCGCCGGCATCATCGGTTATCGCGCGTTGCGCCAAGCGGACATCTCGTACGGGGAGCGTGTCGGCCTGTACGGCTTCGGCTCGTCGGCGCACATCGCGCTGCAGGTGGCGTTGGTCCAGGAGAACGAGGTCTACGTCATCACCCGAGGCGAACGGCACCGGGCGTTGGCGCAGCGCATGGGGGCAACATGGGTAGGGGGCGCGGGGGACCATCCGCCCGTGGAACTCGATCGTGCCGTGGTTTTCGCTCCCGCCGGCCCGCTGATTCTCGATGCGCTGGATGCGGTGCGCTGGGGCGGAACGGTTTCGTCCGCAGCCATTCACATGACGACGATCCCGGCCATGGACTATTCGCGCTACCTGTTCGGCGAGCGCACGCTGCGTTCGACCACCGCCAGCACACGCCGCGACGGCGAGGAGTTGATGGACGTCGCATCGACCGGCGCCATCGCGACGCAGGTCGAGGAGTTTCCGTTCGATCACGCGGACGAGGGGTTGCTCGCGATCAAGCAGGACCGAATCGAAGGCAGCGCGGTCGTTCGGATCCGGGGCTAAAGCACCATCTTGACGGCTTCGTCCGCCATCAGGGCGGCGTGCACCTCGTTGCGGTGGGTTTCGTCGCGCACCTCGACTCGCAGGTTCAGGGCGACGTACTTACCCGTGGCGCTCGTGTTCGAAGGCTCCAGCGAGTGCTCCAGTCCACCGACGACATCCGCGACGAGTTGTCGGAGAAGTTTTTCGTGGGTTCCGATGATCCGGAAGCCCCACTCGCACGGGTACTGGATCTCCGGTTCGCTCATCAGTCCACCCATCCCAGCACATCGTGGATGATCGACCAGCGGGGTGGCTTGACCTTCGTCTGCTCCCCCAGGATCCAGTGGCCGTACAGATGCGCAATGGTGCCGTCCCCCTCCTTGATGTTGATCCACCGGTCGATCATGGGTCGCAACTCGGTTCCGGCGGGGGGCAGGGCGAAGACGACCGGGACACGCACCTTGTTGTGTGCGGGAATCACGATCGAGAATCGCGGGTGAAGCATGGTCAGCACAGAGCCGGTCTCCGCCGAAATGATGAGCGCGTCGGCAGGTGGGACCTCGGCATTCACGAAGTCATCGATGGTCTCGAGCGGCACCAGTTTCGCGTTGGGGACTTTGTATGCGTGGGTGCGGACGAAGTAGCTGCCATTGGCGAGGAACGCGACCGAGAGGTCCTGTTTCGCGAGCACCAACTCCCGATTCTGGAACAGTTTGACGTCGCCGTCGAGGCAAAGGAACGCGAGGTTCAACTCGAGGTAGGGGGGGGACTCGCGATACTCCTCGATGGTGTCGATCGACGACGGAATAGGTCCACCGGCGATATCGAACCAATCTTCGCGGAACCCCTTGACGAGCACGTCTCCCCGGTACTCGACAGGCTGCAGTTCGACGCCGAGTTCTTCGGCGAGGCGCCGCATCAGTTCGACCTCCATCCCAACGAGACGTCCCGAGCCGCCGTGGTAGGCAAACGGGGGATGATCGCGTTCGAATCCGTACCGCAGCACCTTCGTGCGCTGGATACGCTTGAGCCAGCTTTCGCCTTCGCGGCGCTTCTCGGGATTCGGCGCGCCAGCAACCGTGGGCCGGACGGTTCCGAGCTCGCTGAAGAAATCGAGCCGCTGGATGAGCGCGGAGGAAGGCTCCTGGTCCGCCACCGCGGCCGCGACCAGCCAGCCGTTGACGAACAGGCTCACGATGGTCGCGACAATGCTGAGAATCGCCCAGCGCGCGAGACGCACCGGGTGGAGCTTCAGCCAGCCCTGGTTCCATGCGGAGGCCAGACTCGTGAAGACGTAGAGGTGCATGGCGCCCAGGACGTCACCGACGCGTGCGCACCAGATCCCTGCCACGAGGAAGAGCGGGAAGAGATCGAGCGGCAATTTGAGAAGATCGAGCAGGAACGGAATCGCCGCTACGGGGCTGCCGAAGAAACTCAGGAGTCCAACGGACAGCAGCAGGGGGTAGTCCGCAAATCCGAGCGGGCGACCGATGAACCAGGCGGCGAAGGGAAGGAACAGCAAGCTCAGGATCTTGCCCGCGTTCGGGAAGGGATACGCAAGCGGCACATAGACGTCAGCGGTCTTCTGCGCCTCCTCCGGATCCACGCCCTCGTCGACGAGCAGGTCGCGTACCGATGTGATCACCATGGGCAGGACGGCGAAGAGCTTCCCCGTCGCGAAAGCGGTCAGGCCTGCCTCGCGATAGCCGCTCAGCACCTTTCGAAAGCGGAAGGGCGTAAGGGCCGCGGTAAGTCCCGGGAAGATGACGAACGTGACGAGGACGACTGCGACCGTGTATGTGACGACGTATCCAGCAAGTCGAGTCAACTCGGGGGGGGAGAGCGTTCCGGCCGCGGCCGCTGCGAGTGCGAACGTGCCCCAGGGCGAGAGCTGCACGACGAAGTTGGAGAGGTTGCCCAGCGTTTGCGACGTGATGTCGAGCACGTCGAGCAGCTTGTCCTTGGTCCGGACGGAGATGAGTGCGACGCCGACCAGGATGCTGAACAGAACCGACGCCGGGACCACGTTTTCGGCGAGAGACCGAAAGGGGTTTGTCGGAACGTACAGGCCGAGGAAGTCGAAGTCTCTCGGCTGCTCCACGAGGCTTGCGCTGAAGAAGGTTCCCGCGTCCCAGGCGGGGAGGGAGAGAGGCATGAGCACCACCACCACGAGCGACAATGCCCAGAGCGCGAGAGTGATGAGGCCTGCGCGTCCGCCGAGTTGTTTCGCCTGTTGCGCGGTGAGTCCCCCGATCTTCCCGATCAGCGAGACGACGACGTAGGGAAGCACCGTCATCTGGAGCAGCCCGACGTAGATGTTCCCGACGACGTCGAATACTCCGACGCGGTCACCGAGGAATACGCCGACTGCGATGCCGGCAACGACGCCGATGAGGATTTTCGTCCCCATTGTCATCTTGCGCTTGGGCGTGGGTTCGGTCATCTTGCGCCAAGTATACGAATTCCATCGTGCTGACCACACCATCCATGACTTGGTTGTTTCTGTTCATCTCGCTCACCGCATCGACGTTCGCGGGAGACAGCTCGCTGGAGGCTGACGTCGAACGGTATCTGGCGGAAACGGACCCGCTCCGCGCCATGCGGCATGTGGAGAGCGGACTCACACGTTTCGAGAGTCCCAGCAGCCGGAGTGCCATGCACGTCCGGGGCCGGATGCTCATGGACTGGAGCTTCCAGCGCTCCGAGCAGTTCGTGGATGTGGGCACCGTGTTCTTCCGTCAGCTTCGGCTCGGGATCGACGGACACATCTTCGAACGGACGATCTACTCGCTGGAAATCTCGTTCACCAAGGGCGGCGACGTCGGGCTGCAGGATGTGTTCGTGGGGCTGCGGGATCTGGGGGTGTTCGGAACCTTCCAGGTCGGACACCAGCGGCGTCCGTTCAGTCTCGACGGAATGACGTCGATCGTGCAGCACATGTTCATGGAGCGTGCGGCGTCCACGCGTGCGTTCCAGTTGGGGCGCGATACCGGCTTGCGCTTCCACAACTCCTCGCGTGATCGGCGCCTGGCCTGGACAGTTGGGGTGTTCAAGTCGGCGGACTCGTCGGGCGACGCGTCGCAGTCGGATGGCGAGTCGGTAGCCGTGCGGGTCTCCGGGCTTCCGTGGCGCGACTTGGCTCGTGATCTTCGCCTGCACGTCGGAGCAAGCGTGAGTTTCGCGCGGCCGACCGGGAGCATGGCCCAATTCCGCACGCGCCCGGGGCCGAACGACGGTCCGCGCTATCTCGATACGGGTTCGTTTCCCGCCGACTCCGTGTTCCAGGCGTCGATCGCTTCGGCACTCCTTCTCGGTTCGATCGGCATGCAATTGGAAGGATTCGTGGCGCGCGCGGAGGGCGACTCGACGTCCGCGACGTTCTGGGGCGCGTATGTCCAGTTCGGCTGGTGGGTCACGGGCGAAGCCCACGCCTTCAATGATCTGGCACAGGTGCCTGGTCGCGTTCGGCCCCTGCACGACTTCCATGCGGGCGACCTCGGCGGCGGCGCGCTCCTGCTCGCGCTGCGCGCCGACTTCATCGATCTCACCGACGGCGTCATCGTTGGCGGGGAGATGTTCTCCCTGACGGTCGGGCTGACCTGGAAAGTCAATCCGTTCGTGCTCGCCAAGCTCAATCTGGTGTACGCGGATATCGAGAACGGCGCGGAAGGGTCGGGAGAGCTCTACTACCTGATGGTCCGCTTCCAGTACGACTTCTGATGGAGGAACCCGCCGGACCGATCGAGATTCTGCACCAGGACGACGCCTGCGTGGTGGTGAACAAGCCGCCCGGGATCCTCGTGCACCGCACCCGCGAGTCGACGGACCAGGTCTTCCTGCTGCAAACCGTGCGGGATCAGGTCGGGGCGCGGCTCAATCCCGTGCATCGACTCGACCGCCCCGCATCCGGCGTGCTGCTCTTCGCCACCAATGGGGATTACACGCGACTTTTCCAGGAGTCGATGGCGCGACCCGACGCGGACAAGCGCTACCTGGCGTTGGTGCGTGGCGAAACCTCGGCGTCGTTCACGATCGACCGGGAACTGACGAACGACGGCGGCAAGAAGCAGGCGGCTTGTACCGAGTTCGAACGCGTCGCGGAGTACGACGGCTTCACCCTGTTGCGTGCCCGCTTGCGGACCGGTCGTCGGCATCAGATTCGGCGTCATCTGTCCGGGGCCGCGCACCAGATCGTGGGGGACACCGCGCACGGCAAGGGACGAATCAACGCCTGGCTCCGCGAGGAGTTCGGGCTGACGCGCCTCTTCCTGCACGCCGAGCGACTGGAGTGTGCGCATCCGTCGGGCGGACGCCTGACCGTGGAAGCGCCGTTGGCTCCCGATCTCGCGTCGTTCCTTGCGAAGTTCAGCGCGCGTCCACCTGCTTGAGATGCTCCAGCAGGATGCGGCGTGTTTCGCGCGCGGCCTCCGGTTTGTGCTCGGTGCTGTGACCGGAGAGGATGATCAGTTCCGACTCGGCGCCGTCGAGATGCGAGCTCCAGTACGGCACGAATCCGTCGGTCCCGCCGACCTTCCCCGCCTGGTCCTTGTCGCCGATGATGGAGTGGAACGGGACCTTGGTCGTCGCCTGCAGATCCGAGAGATGCTCCATCATCGCGTTGTGCGCCATCAGCGATTGCGCGACCGTGTGGTGCTGGAACCGCGCATCCTTCTGGACGTACTTGCGGAGAGCCGCGTCTTCGGTGAGGAGGTCCCGCGGCAGTTCGATCAGGCCACTGGCCCACTGCATGAACCCGGTGTTGGCCTCCGGGGCTCCCCGGTGTGGTGCGGAGAAGTAGACGACGCGCGTGATGAACGGCAGGGCCTCGAACTTGAGGGTCGACTCCAGGAGTTCGCGGCGCTTCTCGTCGACCGGAAGTTCCTGCGGAGGCGCGGTGAAGAGCGTGTCCCAGAGCAGGTCGCCGGAGTCGACGATGAGCGCGCTGGTCAGGATGCCGCCGAGCGAGTGGCCGCACACGATCACGCCCGGCCCGTTGCTGAGGGGAGCGTCTCCGCCGTAGGCGTGGTGGGCGTCCCGAAGAGCCTCGCGCAACTGGCGCGCCGAGGTCAGCGCCGGCTGGCCGGTCGGGTAGAACCAGAACACGAATTGGAAACGTGTTCGGATGGTCGGATCGGCCAGCAGCTGGTTGTAGAGCGGCAGCCACGTTTCCGGGCCCGACGCCAGGCCGTGCACGAACACCACCGTGACGCGATTCGGATTGAACGGCTGGAACATGTAGAGGCCGATGCGCTTCTGGTAGTCGTCGACGTGAAGCAGCGCGGATAGGCCGCCGTCATCGGGCTGCTGCTCGACGAGCTCGGCGATTGCGGTGGTGTAGTCGACCTCGAGCGGCACGCGTCGATCGCCGATCGAGACCTCGGTCGTCTCCATCGGATCAAACAGCTCGATCGTGCCCGTGGCATGTTTCTCGTCAAGGATCGACGCCTCCGAGGGCCAGCGCATCAGGACGGTGGCGCCGTTGGACGTCGTCGCCGGCAGGTACGAGTTTGCTTTCGCCTTTTGCGCGGCCTCGGATGTGCCCTGGTGCGTCGGTCGATCCAGAAGGCACGGCACGCCGAGCCCGTGGCGAAGGTCGGGCGGCGCCAGCCCGGCAACGACGTAGTCGGTGGCGATTCGCAGCTTTTCGAAATCATCGCGTGATGCGGAAAATTCGTCCGCGCCCATGCGAACCTTGGTTGAGCCGGCATACCACTCAAGCGTCCATGTCTTCTTTTTGTGCCGGGTCTCCTCGGGGTGTATACGGAGCAACGCCGCCAGCGCGAAGTTGTACACATCGCACGCATCGCGGAAGCGTGCGTCGAACGGATCCGGGGCCGGGACGAGTTGCGGATCGAACAGGTACGCATAGCTGTAGCGCACGGCGGTCGCGAGCGCGCGTTCATCCACGTTGTTGACTCGCTCCGTCTGGAGCATGGCGAGTTCCGCGATCGCGATCGTGATGCTGCGATCCCGGGATTGTCGCAGCTCCGCTTCCAGCTTCTCGATCGTGCCGACGGGATCGGATCGGTGGCCCTCGAAGAGGCCTCGACGGCGAAGGATGTTGCACGTGAACTCGCTCGCGTCGCCACCGTCGAGCACGTTGTGCCGCGTGCGTTGGTATTGCTCGCGTGGCGTGGTCTTTTGGAGCTCGATGCTCGTGCAGCCACAACCGAGAATGAGAAGGGCGCCGACGAGGAATCGCATTCCCCAATGGTAGCGCTGACGGGCCCGCGTCGGCAACAACGCGACCGGTTCCCGCGCCTCCCGGCTCCAGTTTCTTCGGGCGGCCTAGTCGGACTTCGCGTGCAGCTCGTCGAATCGCGCGATGTGCTCGAGAATGATCCGCTCCGTTTCGCGCGCGGCTTCCGGAGTCAGCTGCACGCTGTGGCCACTGTGCACCACGAGTTCGGATGCGGCGCCCGGTACGTGGGAGCTTGAGTATGGGACGATCCCGTCCGTGCCGCCGGTGCGGTCGGCTCCCTTGTCGTCGCCGATGATGTTGTGGTACGTCACGCGCGAGTCGATCGGCAGGTCGGCCAACGCGATCAGCGTGGGGTTGTTGTCCTGCAGGCTCTGGAAGCTGGTTAGCCGTGTGACCTGGAACTTGGGGCCCGCCTTGCGCAGCAGTTGCGCTGTCGGGTCGACGAGTCGGGACGGCAGCGAAATGAGACCTGATGCCCACTGGACGAGCCCTCGCTTCGCATCGGGGGACCCGCGGTGCGGCGTCGCATAGAAGATGACTCTGCGCACGAACGGGAGCGGATCGAAGAAGAACGTTCGGGCGAGGAGATCGCGATCACGCGGATCGAGATCGAGGCTCTCGAACGGGTTCTTGAACGATGCGTTCCAGAGCGAGTCCCCTGTGCTGACGACGAGCGATCGCGAGAGGACGCCGCCCATCGAGTGCCCGCACAACAGCATCCAGTTCTGGGCCGGATCCGCGTCGTCCGGGTCGAGCAACTCATCCGCTTCCTTGAGAGAGTTTCGCAGTTCCGTGGCCGAGGCCAAAACAGGCTGACCGGTCGGATAGAACCAGAACATGAACTGGCAACGAGTCCGGATCACCTTGTTGTTCACCAGGTCGGTGTACAGCGGCAGCCAGGTCAGGGGGTCGGAAGCGAGCCCGTGGATCAGCAGAATCGGAATGCGCCCGTGCTGGTACGGCTGGAACATGTAGAGCCCGCCGCGTTTCTGGAACTCCTGGCCGCTCAGGAGCGCGCGAATTCCGATCGATTGCGACTTGTTCGCGAGAGCGCTTGCGATGGGCGTCGTGAAGTCGGTCTCGATCGGAACGTCCTCGTTGCCGATCCGAACCGTGGTGTTCTCCATCGGATTGAGAATGTCGACAATGGCGCTGGTCGGCTCGGGATCGATGATGGACTCGGTTTCCGCGAAGCGGATCACCGCCGTCGCCGCGAACGCGAGGTCGGGAGGCAGGAACCGGAGTTCCTTCCGGCTTTCCAGTTTGAGCGCCTCCTCCCGGTTCCAGGTGCGTCGGAGAATGCAGGGGACGCCGAAGCCGCGGCGCGCGTCCGGAGCCGGAAGTCCCTCGACGCGGAAGTCGTATGCGACGAGGATCTCGGCGAACTCCCTCGGGTCGAACGCGAGTTCGTTGGTGCCGATGACAAGCGGCACCGAGTGTCCGTACCACTCGAACACGCGCTTGCCCGTCGTCTCAGTCGCCTCTTTGCGCGGAAGGCGTATCAGCTCGGCGATGGCCGCGTTGTAGAGGTCGCAGGCCCAGCGGAACTGGGCGTCGAAACGATCCGGCTCGGGCACCAGCTTGGGATCGAACAGGTAGGCGTACGCGTACCGGACGGCCGTGCCCAAGGCACGCCGATCGATGGCGTTGACACGGCCGGTCTGCAGGAACCCGAGCTCCGCGATCGCCACGCAGAGC
>Ga0070728_10004696_pt1 | contig 13941 bp, 11 predicted proteins | sample tdDd471_FD_66723 | JGI IMG/M metagenome (GOLD analysis project Ga0070728, IMG submission 66723) | Marine sediment microbial communities from the Atlantic coast under amendment with organic carbon and nitrate - tdDd47.1 | ecosystem: Environmental > Aquatic > Marine > Coastal > Sediment | place...
GCATCCAGCCAATCGCGCCAATGTTTGGGAAACCAATCACGGGTGCGCTGTGTTTCATGCCCGACAGTTGTGCGATATGCTTTGCGACCAAAGAAAATATCAAGCATGGTAAATGTTGGCACAGCCGTCCCACTTGGACCGGGAACAGCGTTGAATGGAGCGGCAAAGGGGGCGGCAGTTTTACCCCACACAACAGGGTTCACATACAAGTCACTATAGGGATTGGGATTCACTTTCATGAATGTTTTGTAATTGATATGATTGATGAGTTGCCCTATAAAAACCAATGATTCGGCGAGGGCATCAGGGTCATCATTTCGGACGGCTACTTGGGCATCGATTGCTGTTTGCATGAGTGGTGATGCTAAATAAATCATCTCGACAGGGGTCATCTGAAAACGACGTTCATCTTCATTACCTGTCATCGGTATAGCCATCAACAAATTTTCTACGCAATAGGGTTGTTCGATGGTCGCATCACGCAGTAGCCAATTATGTGTATTGAGATCAATGAAGGAAAGGTGAGGGGCAAGGCGATCTAAACGGCGGGAGATTTCTTCCCATGGACGTTGGATAACAAGTGGGATACCGTTTTCGGGTTCGGTTGGTTCACAGTACCAATATAAATGCGCCATAATACTGATAATCGATGAGGCGCGCACAAGGTATTGATCGGGCAAATCATCAGCACTTAGCAAAGGCATCGCGTCTAATTCGCGTCGTACACTATAATTCCGTAGCAAGCTCGGAAATGCCGCCGCCGCTTGATCCCATGCACTGTGGCTAGCTGGTAACGCCCGTAATGGTTCATTCGGTGGCAAAAATCCATGTGTATAGGAGAGCGACCCCAAATTTTCATGTCCCAATCGCTGATTAGTCGCAATCGCATCTTCAATTACTTGTAAAGTTGGTACAACATCTGCCATCATCCTCATGATACCCCCTATAATACGCCGATTACTGCCTCACAAATATCTGCACGTGATACTGTGCCGACCAAACGTCCATCTTTGACAACTGGTAAGCGTCCAATGTTCTTTTCTAATAGGACAGCCGCCACTTTTGCCACATGATCGTCAGGGTCAACCGTAATTGGCTCGCGGATAATCAGTGGGCTAATCGGTTTATAACTTAATTCACTGGCTTTGCGTAGAAAGAGTTGGAATACTTGATTGAGTGATCCGCCTTCTTTCATGATTTCGTCCATATCAGGCATCGCCGCCCTCAAAATATCACCAACAGACAGCACGCCAGCAAAGCGACCATCATCATCGACAACCATTAAATCCCCAATACCCGAAAGCGCAACAATTTCAGCGGCACGATGCAAACTTGCGTCTTCATGGATACGGGTCGCACGGACAGTCATCACACCGCGAACTAGCATAAATGGTTGTTGAACAGTTGTGCGCCAATCGGCTAAAAGTTCATCAATAATCGGGAACAACTTAGTTTCGACAGAATCAAAAGGCTTGACCAACATATGCTGGATATTGGCTTGATTAAGACTGGTAATCCCTTCGCCTGCACTTGCCAGTGTGGCTAGTAAGATACGCCGTGTTTGAGGATAAATCAGAGCGCTGGCTTTCAGAAAATCAAAGCTCACCATTCCATCATGGGCTTGATCATAGACGATAATTGACACATCGCGCCCATGTCGTTTGTGGTGTTCTAAATCAGCAAGTGCTTCATCCACATGCAAGGTGAAAACTTGATGTCCTTCTGAATAGCGATGTTGGATAGGATGATAGAGTGTTGGATCGAATTCTTGCGCATCTGTTACAAAATAGATCAGTGATTCACTTTTCATGATTGCAGACTCTTAAATTGACTATTTACTGCGTTGACCATATGCCCCAAATCTGTACCAACTCCTAAGAATTGGAAACCTTCTGCCTGACGCGCCTTAGCACTTTCGGCATTCATCGCCAGTGTTCCCAACGGAATATTTGCTCGCTGGCATGCTGTTTTAACTTTGGCGACAGCATTCTGGAATTGGGGTGCATCACTCCACAGAGTAGGTGCAAGATTCAAAGAGATATGTAAATCAAATGGACCGATGAAGACCATATCTAAGCCAGCTACCTGCACAATTGACTCGATATTATCAACAGCTTCTTCTGTTTCGATTTGAATGGCAACCATAATTTCGGAATTTGCTTGTGGGATATATTCCGCGTGATTGGTTAATCCAAACCCGATGTGAGGTGTTAGACCACCACCGCCACGTTCACCGAGGGGTGGATAACGCGAGAACCGTACCACATCAGTGGCTTGTTGAGCCGTGTTCACCATCGGCACGATAATACCCTGTGCTCCAGCATCCAGAGCTTGCTTAACTTGGTCAATTGTTCCTGAAGCCACCCGCGCCAGCGGTGTACATTGTCCTTGACTAACATCTGCAATTGCCGCCAATATCATGGATGACATCGCCAAATCAATTGGCGTATGTTCCATATCAACCAGAAGCCAATCTAATAATCCCTGTGCCGCCAGAACACGTGCAATATGGTAATGATGGCTATGTAACCACAATCCATAAGCCGCTTTATTATCTCGTAACAACGAAAGCAAATGATTTTTTCGCACCGATTCCCCCTTAAATACGATGATCTTCTCGTATTCATTATAGCATTTCCAATGTTTAGTGGGTTTCAAAACTGTTCAAAAATAATAAAAAAGATCTCAAATTTGAGTCTAAGGCTGATTTATCGTCTCTAAACGTAGATAAATTGGTCAAAATATCAGGCATCAAAGGATCACAGACGTGCGGTTTTTGATATTCGAGAAATCAATTTAAATATATTCTTGACAATTTTTATAATAATGAGTATCGTTTATACGTATAACTTATACGTATAACTTATTTTAAAAATTTTAAGGTTGGCAACATGGCAAAAAACAATCTTCGTAATACACGTCGTGTCACACAAGGGGATGTTGCCAAAAAAGCCAATGTTTCACAAGCAATGGTGTCATATATCGTTAACAACAACGCAACAGTGACAATTCCAGATGAAACACGACAACGTGTACAAGATGCAATGGATGAATTGGGATACGTCCCCAATATTACTGCCCGTCGACTACGCTCCAGTAAAACCTATACCATAGCAGGCATCATCCCCGATATTACAAACCCGTTTTATCCATCATTTGAGCGTGGTATTCAAGATATTGCCAATCAGCATAATTACGATCTCATCATGTACAACACAGACGGAACAGCTGAAAGAGAATTGAAGTGCTTGCAATCCATGCTCCAAGGGCGGGTTGATGGCATCGTTGGTGTTTTTTTTCATCTTCGAGCAATGGAATTGATCAGCTTGATTGAGCAAGGTATCTCCGTTGTACGCCTTGAAGGAATGCCAAAGATGCCCGGCTCAGTGCCCCTCGATAACATATACATTGACAATATCGCCGCAAGCCGTACAGCAGTTGAATATCTGATTGAACGTGGTCATCACAAAATTGGAATGCTAACCAGCCATGAAGGTCCGGCTCGTTTTCGTGAGATCGGTTATCGAGAAGCCATGCAAGCACATAGTGTTACTATTGATGAACGTCTATTGAGTGCTGGAGCTTACAGTGAAGATGGGGGGTATGATGCCATGAAGCACATTCTATCCTCCGATATTATTCCGACTGCCATATTTGCGGCAAATGACTTGATGGCGATGGGTGCAATGCTTGCCATCCGCGAAGCCAACCTATCCATACCAGATGATATTGCTGTAATGGGGTTTGATGATATTCCAACAGCGAAACTTGTTTATCCAGCCCTAACGACCATCGCACAATTTCAGAGAAATTTGGGTCAACGCGCCGCTGAAATGCTCATGGAGCGGTTGAATGGGAATGCCCCGAATATTGGTCGTAGTGAAGCAATGCCTTATAAACTCATCGTGCGTGAATCCGCATGATGTTTTAAAGGATTCATCCATTAGTGAAAGGAGCGCAATTGAATCAATAATATTGTCGTTTTTCAAAATAATTAGTTTTGATAAAAAAGAAATGGAGACGCAGTATGAAATGGTCACGAATTACAATTTTTAGCATGATGGCACTCTGGATGCTTTTAAGTATCGGATTGGCATCGGCACAGGATAAAACCGTTATTACCATATGGGTTGAGGATGGCGATGAAAATCAATGTTGGGATGAAGTAGTTGTTGCTCCTTTTAATGCGCAAAGCGATGCTACTGTCCTAGAAACAGTTCTTCAAGCTGATCAATGGGATGTCACCCGGACAGCTATTAGTGGTGGCGGTGGACCCGATGTTGTCCTCACACCGGGCCCCAGTTTTGTATTTGAACTGGCGAAAGCAGGCTTGGTGTTACCGATGGATAACTATGTTGATCTATTGGGTTGGGACGAATCCTTTGTCGGTTGGGCATTGAGCTTAGGTTTGGTTGACGGACAACTTTACAGTTTACCAACAGAACTTGAGACAATGATTATTTATTATAACAAGACCCTTTTTGAAGAACGTGGATGGGTATTACCCAACACGATGGATGACCTGATGGATTTGGCTGCCCAAATTGAATCCGAAGGTATTATTCCCTTCTCCCAAGGTAACACAGAATGGCGACCTGCAAATGAATGGTTTGTCAGTGTTTTCTTAAACAATATCGCTGGACCTGACAATGTTTATGCTGCCTTAACTGGTGAATTGCCATGGACAGACGAATCCTTTGTCGAATCCATTGAAGCATTAGATACAATCCTACAAAATGGTTGGTTCTCTGGTGGACTTGATATTTACTACACAACGACATTTGATGACCTCCATGCCGCATACGGCAATGGCACAGCTGCAATGAATATGGAAGGTAGTTGGCACATGAGTGGTGTTAACGACTTCTTTGGTGAAGCTGCCGGAAACGAAAATGACTGGGATTGGATGCCTATACCAAGTACAACAGGTGACGATATTTACAGTCTCGGTATCGGTTCAACTTTTTCCATCAATGCTTGGAGCGAGAATCCAGATAATGCTGCTGAATTCTTGACCTATTTATTCTTACCAGAGACACAAGCTGCTATCACCGTAAATTGTGGACTCGCACCTGCACCTGTTCGTATCAGTGCCGATATGCTTGAAGGCATTGACGAACGTCAAGCACGCTTGTTTGAATCTATTGCTCAAGCATCAGATGCTGGCAATTATGGTTATCTAACATGGACATTTTGGCCTCCAAAGAGTGATGTCTACATTTACGAAGAAATTGAACTCCTTTGGGATGGTCAAATTACAGCTGAAGATTACCTTGCTGGTTTGAATGATGTATTTGCAGAAGAATTGGAAGCGGGAGATATACCACCCATTCCTCTAAGACAATAAAAATAGGTTGTGAGGATACGGATACGATTCTGTATCCTCACTTTTGCCCATTTCTTATGATTTAAATTAGCTACTAACATCAGTTTTGGAAATGATTACTCAAATTTAAAGCATGTCAGGCTATTCATAATTGGATAAAGTTCTTAGTTTTTGGTTGTTCATTATTGGTCAAAATATGTATTCTGTCATTATGAATAACCAAAACCAAATAACCAATAAATAGACAGCTTACTATGAAATCAAAAACTAATTTGGATATTAAACAAAACTCAAGTTACTAGATTAAGGGTTGCTTTAATGGCAAGTACATCAGGGGCGGTTCTATCCGTGCAAAAATCTAAAGAACAATCGAACCCTATATTTCAACGGCGATGGGTGCGTAAGGCTTTGATCCCATGGCTATTTATCTTACCGATTTTTTTACTGCATCTATTGGTCGTCACACTTCCTGCTTTGTCGTCCTTGTACTATTCACTTACAGAATGGTCGGGAATGGGGCAAGGCGAATTTATTGGACTTGATAATTTTAAACGCCTCATTTTTGATGATCCAACATATACTCATGCTTTAGCAAATAATATCAAATGGATGGCATTTTTCCTGACTGTTCCATTTGGAATATCTTTGTTTGCCGCCTTTCTAATGTCACAAATCAAGACTGGTGGTATCTTTTACCGTCTGCTCATATTTATTCCTTATATTTTGCCCAGTGTCGTTACCGCCAGCATCTGGAGGAACTTGCTCAATCCTCGGCAAGGAATTTTGGCAGCACTCGGTGAGATTCCATTGTTTGCAAGCATTTTTGCATTTGTCGGAATTGACCATACGATTGCTTTATTGGGCAATTCAGAGACCGCCTTATTGTCGATAGCATTTATTGATAACTGGCACTTTTGGGGTTTCTTAACGGTACTGTTTTTAACGGCGATGCAAAGTATTGATGCTGTATTATATGATGCTGCAAAAATTGATGGTGCAAATGGTCGGCAATTATTCCGTCATGTGACCTTACCCGGTATTCGTCCTACAATATTATTTATGCTTGTAATGACCGCAATTTGGTCGTTCTTGGTTTTTGATTATGTATGGATCTTAACTGAAGGAGGACCTGCTAGGTCGTCGGATGTATTAGGTGTTTTGGTTTATAAAAATGCATTTAGATCGTTTGAGGCAGGATATGCTGCAGCACAAGGTTTAACAATGAGTATGTTCTCAGGATTTATTATTTTGATCTTCCTGTTATTACGTAAGTTAGGATGGTATGACGCATGATTAAACGAATCCGTGGGACACATGGTCCCGCCTACCTTAATCACTTATTTCTCATTCTAATGACGCTTTTTGCAATTGTCCCAATTCTGATTTTGACATTCAATTCGGTGAAAACTCGTCAGCAAGTAGGGCAGAATCCCTTGGGATTTCCCAGCGAAATTCACCTAGAGAATTATACAAATGCTTGGGAAGAGGGTAAATTTTCGACAACAGTTGCCAATAGCTTGATCTATGTGGGTAGTACAGTGTTTTTGGTCTTAACGTTTGGTGGATTGGCGGCTTATAGCCTCGCACGATTGAATCCCCCGGGGGCTAATGGGTTCATGTTATATATGCTGGTTGCCTCTACAATCCCCTTGTGGCTTTATGTGATTCCACTGTTCTTTTTATGGCGTTCAATTGGATTATTAAATAATCGAATCGGTTTGATTATCATCTATACGGCATTTAATGCACCCTTTGCGATTTTCTTGCTTCGGTCATTCTTATTGGCTGTCCCAGTCGATCTTGAAGATGCTGCAAAGATTGATGGCGCAGGCGAATTAGCTGTATTTTTCCACGTTGTCATGCCGATTGCATGGACAGGTTTTCTGACTGTTGGGTTGGTAGTCGCACTGGGAGTCTGGGGAGAATATCAGGTGGCTCTAATTATGATGCACGATCCAAACCTCTTCCCCGTAACAACAAGCTATAGTGCCTTTACCCAACGCTTTGGACGAGATTGGGCACTCACAAGTTCTGCCGCCGTTATGATGATTGCACCTGTTATTTTCTTATTCTTAGGGTTGCAACGTCAATTTATTGAAGGTCTTACGCAAGGTAGCGTTAAATAACTATTACATTGAGAGGAAGTTAAATACATGTCATTGCCTACTGACTATATTGAACGAGTGTATGCTGGGGTATTAGGAAAAATAATCGGTGTTTATTTGGGGCGACCCTTTGAAGGATGGTCGTATGAATCCATCATGGAACACCTTGGAGAGATTAATTATTACGTTCATGAGAAACTGAATGTCCCACTGATTGTTACAGACGATGATATTTCGGGAACATTTACATTTGTGCGTGCTTTGCAAGATTATGGATATAACCGTGATTTAACACCTGCACAAATCGGACATACATGGCTCAACTATCTGATTGAAGAGCAAACTATTCTGTGGTGGGGCGGCATGGGCAATTCAACCGAACATACTGCCTATCTTCGTTTGAAAGAGGGTATTGAAGCACCGCGCAGTGGTTCAATCGAGTTAAATGGTAAAGTTGTTGCCGAACAAATTGGTGCTCAAATATTCATTGATGGTTGGGCGATGATTGCCCCCGGAGATCCTGAATTAGCAGCGGATTTTGCACGTCGGGCAGGGAGTGTCAGCCATGACGGAGAAGCGATCTATGGGGCACAAGTTTTGGCGGCTATGGAAGCACAGGCATTTGTTGAATCCGATCTCGACAAATTAATTGATACCGGTGTTTCATTCATTCCTAAAGATTCCGTTATTTACAACATGATTAGTGATATTCGAGATTGGCATGTTGAAATACAAGATTGGCGTGAAAGTCGTGAGCTATTGGCAAAAAATTATGGCTACGATACCTATGGTGGAAATTGCCACATGGTACCAAATCACGGATTGATGATTATGTCCTTGTTATACGGCGATGACGATTTTCAAAAATCTCAAATGATTGTTAATACATCTGGTTGGGATACAGATTGTAACGCAGGTAATATTGGTTGTTTGATGGGAATTAAGAATGGGTTGGCTGGATTTGCAACAGGACCAGATTGGCGTGGTCCAGTCGCCGATCGGCTCTATCTACCCACTGCGGATGGTGGACGTGCCATTACTGATGCCGTCACTGAGACGATCCATCTCGTAAATACCGGACGGGCTTTACAAGGTCTAGAACCAATTGCACCTAAAAATGGTGCAAAGTTCCACTTCGAGCTTTCGGGGTCTGTTCAAGGATTTATGAATGAAGACTCTGTTGAAGCACGAAATGCAGTATGGATTAGTAACGTGAACGGACATAGTGAAAGTGGCAGTCGGGTATTAGCCTTGAATTATCAAGGGCTTTCAGCTGGACGAGTTGGACGGGTCGAAACACCAACATTCACACCGTCGTCTGATGTATCAAGTTACTTTGATAAGCGTGGCTATCGTCTATTGGCAAGCCCAACCCTTTATGCAGGTCAAACAATCCAAGCGCGTCTAGTTGCCAATGATGACAATGCATCATCTATAGAGACCACATTATATATTAAGCATTACAACGAGACTGATGGACTCACGATGGTCCATAGCGATGCAATTACATTGAATGCGGGTGAATCTACGGTGATTGAATGGGAAGTTCCCGATACACATGGTTATCCAATTGCACAGGTTGGTGTTCAAATTTCTGGAACACAGGGTGCAAGTGGCACTCTGTATCTTGACTACCTGACATGGGATGGCACACCGAACATCACATTGAACCGTCCGTTTAAAAAAGATCAGTCAAGACTTGCCCGTGGTAAAGGGTCAATGATGTGGAAGAAAGCATGGATCAATGGACTCGATACTCGTGAACGTCTTACAGAGTTGGACTTCTGGCCAGAAACCTATCGCCTAATTCAAAATGTTGGACGTGGTTTATTTATGCAAGGAACACGAGATTGGAAAGATTATCAAGTCACAGCGACAATGACCCCTCATATGTGTGATGCAGGTGGTGTCGGTGTACGTGCTCAAGGGATGAAGCGTTACTATGCGTTTTTAATCAGTTCCGATAAAGTAAAGCTTATATCCACGTCAGAAGGAAAAGACACCGTCTTAGCAGAAGCGGATGGTGGTTGGGAATTTGGTCGAGAATACAGCGTTTCGCTGAAGGTTAAAGGCGATACGTTAACAGGGTATCTCGATGGTAAAATAGTGCTAGAAGCAAGTGATAGTGAACACAAATTTGCGGGTGGTGGCATCGCATTAATCGCCGAAGTTGGGCGTATTGGCGTTGAAACTGTTGAAGTCCGTCCAGTTTAATATCTAGATAATGAGGGAAGTACACGATATGCAGAAAGCAAGTATCTTATGTTATGGTGAAATTGACCTTGATATTTATCTTGCCGTATCCGTGCTTCCCTCAGAAACCAGATCTGCCTTTGTTACCAGTGAATTCGAAAATGTTGGTGGTGGAGCAGCGAACACCGCTATCTGGCTCGCAAATTGGGGAGTGCCAACTCGACTAGTCGGGCATGAATTAGGTGATGATCGGTCGGGTCAACTTGTACGGGAACAGTTCGCTCAATTTTCTGATTTAGATACCCAATACGTAGTCTATCATCCAAATCGACAAACACCACGATGTCAATGTCTCGTCACTCCAGACAGTGAGCGAACATTCATTTTACACTGGCTAGATGAGATCATAACAACACCTTTAACATCGGATATGTTGACAGACATTAAATGGCTTAATCTCGATTTGGCAGGTTCAATTGAACCTCGTCATCACGCGGCTCAATTGGCAAGTGAACATCATATTTCGGTGTTAATCAACGATATTTATACTGAGGATCATCCGTTACTTCCATATGTAGATGTAATTGTCATTTCCGCTGCAGTAGCGCGCGTCAAACGCCCTGATATGTCTCCGCTTGCATTAGCTGAGTGTCTAAGGGAAAAAGGAAATTGTGATGTGATTATCACAGATGCAGCTCAACCGATTACAGCCTTATTACGATCCGGAGATACGCTCACTTGCCAGCCACCATCAGTCGCCAATGTCGATTCAACCGGTGCAGGTGATATCTTTAAAGCAGGGTTATTGTATGGGTTAATTAATAATATGACACTAAAGGAAGCTCTGAGTTGGGCAACGGCGGCAGGTGCAGCTAAGGTTGGCGTAGCTGGAACTACACTAAATCCATCCCCTTTAAATTTTGTTAGAAAACTAGTTGCCAAAGTTACTTAAAAATAGATATATTTAGAATGACTTCTATAAAATACTGACCAAAAGGCATAATGGATGCCCCATCCAAACTCATCCGAATACATTCCATCACCATCCGTCTATGGCGACACATTAAGTATATTCGTGATTATTATGTGTATTGCGTTTGCATGGCAAGCAATCAACTCTATCAATAGGTACGCCGATCTACGTACCGAAGGTAAGATTGTTCAAGGGCGTTGGACAGCCAGTTATATTGATCCGTTCACAAATGAAGAAATTGCAGCATATGCCTTCGTTGTAGATGAAAAAACATATCGTGGTAAACAACCAAATCAGACAACGGCTAATCAATATGCTCAAGGTCAACCTGTAAATATCGTCTATTGGGTTTCTGATCCAAAATTATCGCGGGTCGTTGGTACAGAAGGTTATAGTATTCAAAATCTTATAGAGCTAGTTATCAGCATTATTATAGGGGCTCTTGCCGGACAATTTATATTTGCATACCACCGCAAATGTTCAGCTTGGATATTGATATTAAAAAGTTTTTTGACTTCTAGATGAGATTTCGAAGAATAGGAAACAGTGAGTAGTATTATTATAGGCTTTTGATCTAAGTAATGTGAACTATTCTAAACCTTCAAATGTACACCCGATAGACTATTTATCTGCTTCGGATAAGTTCGTACCAAGCCTACGAATAATTTTTTCTAGGTAATTTGATAGACGTGGATGGCGGATAAGAAAATCAGATATTTCAGGGAACTCTTGTGACTGTCTAGCCCGATGTTTTATCACTTCGCTCCTGCTGACGAGGGATGCTTGATAAACAATTTCTTCCAATGCAGGGGAGAGTACTTCGATAAGTTCTTCCACATTCAAAGACTTGATATCAAACGATGAGATTTCGTCTGAAACAGGGTCATCTACAAAAAGCGTATTGCGTCCTAAATATTTGTGAGCGACTTCGTTATTTGATTCTGTCAGAGGATCTATAATTTGTGAATATATCTCGGGTGTAACCAAATTAAGTTTTTCTGTATTCCAACCTAATTCATTCGCTTGTATACGCATTTTCTGAATTAAGTTTGGGTAAGCAGAACCACGTAATATATCCTGTGGTAATGACAGTAATGGATTAGATATAAGTCGAATCGTTTCTAGAGTTTTGATACTAGGTGATACATTATTTCTATCTGGCTCAGGTACCCAACTCATATCTTGCATGTCGCAAGCTGTCAAAAAATCTTTAAGTATATTTTTTATTAATTTGTCATACACTCGGACTCGAATATTTTCCTCGCCAAACACTTCTGCCCACTCTGTAATTGTTAAGCTATAATTCAGCTTATGCTCAGAGTTTTTATAAGCTGGGTTATCCTCAGCATAATTAAATACCATTTCGTCTAGCCAGATAGCAAAACTTCGTTTCTCTTTACCATTCTTAACCGTTTGTGACCAGATTGATTGTAGAAGTTGATCTTGTCTTCGCAAATAAACGATCACTTTGACATCATAATTCATAAAAGCATGTGCAAGTTTCTCAATCTGATCACGAGTTAAGCGGGATAGCCTTTCGGAACTAATGATGACAGAGGAGTTAGGGTTTTGCTTAATTTCAACAAGTAAATCCTGTAAATTGCCCTCTGATGCACTAAATTTCCACATTGATTGCAATTCCCATGCAATATTGTGATGACCGATCTTGCCACCCATTATTGGGTAAAAATAACCCTGTTCTTTTAGAAGCTCATGATGGTTATATAAAGATTGTTGTATCGCAGTTGTTCCTGTTTTGTGATAACCAATATGAAGATATATCGTTTTTTTCATAGTACTTAAGCTTTCAAAGTTTTCAGACCAACACGCAAATTAATATGAAATATCGTCAATTTTCACGCTTCACTGTTGAACACATCATCAATCGCAAATCGCTACTACCCATAAAATATATAACGATAAACGTGCGTCAATAGATGTTATGATAGTTTTGATTTTGCTTGTATAAACAGGGTTACACTATAGTATAGTAGGGTACATTATGCAATGTATTCTTAGATTTCAGCACCGTATGAATGCAGGGTTCATGACTACAATTTTGTGAATATATCACAAGCGGTAGAAGCAACAACATTTATAGAATACTTTTGATAGCCTCATATAATAATAGGTAAGCGCGATATCCGTATTACAAATACATGGTGCCATGGGGATTGGTATTTAGAACGAATTACAGTTGAGAGAGCTATTATATGTAATCAATCAAATCAAACGTATTAAATATAATGATAATGTCTCATGTATTTTGACGATTTGATGAATTCGGGCAAATGTTGCTCAGATTCTGCATCTTTATTCGACGTATTTGTTCTAATTTTTGATGCGGCTCTTGTTAATTGAGCATTATCATTATCCAGACCGAGCCATATACTCAAGTTATGGATACTTTCAATCGGGTTTATAGTAAAATCTTCATATGATATTTCTATATACTCGTCCGTACTCATATTATTTGAATGATATTGTGCCTGTTGAATATATGTTTCCCACAAACCAAAACCCCGTTCAAGTGACATTGAATAAGTTCTTAATGTACGTTCAGAAAGAGGAGGTTGGACTTTTTCATCATATTGATTCCAAACACTTATAATATCTAAAATCGTTTGTCTGTTCTTCTTACTACGCTCGACAAGGCTTTCTGCTACTCTAAGACCATTCCGATAAACATGAATCACTCGACATTCGGGGAAAATCTTACGCCAAAGGGGTAGTGTGAGTGTATTCCTAGGATCTTTCCATCCCCAAATCAAATCATTTTTCTTAAATTTCGCATAGAGTAGGTCACCCGTGAAAGATTCAATTTGTGTAGACGACATAAAGAGTTTTATGTAGTTGGATAATTTCTCAAGCACCAGAGGATCTTCCATCAAAAGTGCAAAATCTGAAAATTCAAGCCATGATGATTCTGTAAGGGATAACAACCACTGATTGATTTCTAGGAAAAAATGAGCTTCATTATTAGAATCTTGGGAGTGACCCATAAAGACACCTAATTCCTCAAGTATTTCTACCATCATACTTGTACCAGAACGATGCATCCCTATAACAATAATTGGAATCATATAACACTTCAATTCATTGGCGTTGAATATTTAGACACGGGTGATAATGAGATATAGTGTATAGTGTAATATACGAGTTTCGCTGACACAATCTATAACTATGTAATTATACTCTATAAACAGATAGGATTACCTCATCAACTTTTACAGGTTGAACGATATCCCATAAAATGTAAATGAGGTAACACCATATAGAAAATGTAAACAAATATATAGCATCTAATCTTGAGACGTCTCACTGCTACTTTCTTATTTTTGATA
>Ga0070728_10004697_pt1 | contig 13940 bp, 16 predicted proteins | sample tdDd471_FD_66723 | JGI IMG/M metagenome (GOLD analysis project Ga0070728, IMG submission 66723) | Marine sediment microbial communities from the Atlantic coast under amendment with organic carbon and nitrate - tdDd47.1 | ecosystem: Environmental > Aquatic > Marine > Coastal > Sediment | place...
CGCCACCTCGAGCTTGCGCTGGTCGCCGTGCGGCAGGGCGGCGGCGGGCACGTGGGCGACCGCCTGGAGCCGTGTCGCCTCGAGATAGCGCTCGGCCTTCGAGGTGAGCTCGGTGAATTTTCCGACCGCGCGGAACATGCGCCAGCCATCGCCGGAATGGGCCTGCACGGCGAGGCGGATGTTCTCGAGTACCGATAATTGCGGGAACAGGTTGGTGAGCTGGAAGGCGCGGCCGATGCCGTGGCGCGCCCTGGCGGATGGCGACAGCGAGGTGAGGTCGGTGCCGTCCTTGACCACCCGGCCGGCGCTGGCGGGAAGCTGGCCGGAGATCAGGTTGAAATAGGTGGTCTTGCCGGCGCCGTTGGGGCCGACGATGACGGTCAGCTCGCCGGGGCGGAATTCGCAAGAGACCTTGTTGACGGCCACATGGCCGCCGAACCGGATGGTCAGGTCTCGCGTTACGAGGGAGGGGTGCGACATGGATCTGTTCCCGCGATCGAGACGGGGAAGCCGCTCCGGCACGCGTGGCGCCGGAGCGGGGGTTCAAGACCGGCGGATCAGTTGGTGCGGCCGATGGGGATATCCATCTCGTCGGCCATGATCTCGCGGACCTTCACCGGAATCGCCCATTTGACGTTCGGGTCGACCTTGATCTTGAAGTGGGTCATGTTCTGCAGCGCCTGGTGATCTTCCTTGCGGAAGGTCATCTTGCCCTTCGGCGTGTCCCAGGACATGCCTTCCATGGCCGCGATCAGGCCCTCGGTGTCGAGCGTCTTGGCGGTTTCGAGCGCCTTGACGATCGCGATGCCCGCCGCCATGCCGGCGCAGGTGAAGAAGTCGGGCGGCGACTTGAAGCGCTTGGTGTGCTGCTCGACCAGCCACTTGTTCTCCGGGTTGTCGTGGTTTTCGTAATAGTAGTAGATCGCGCCTTCCATGCCCGGCACGCGCTTGTAGGTGGGCAGCACCGGGAGAATATGGCCGCCGGTGGAGATCTCGATGTCGTAGCGGTCGGGCTTCATCGCCTGGATCTTGCCCATCGGATCGTTGCCGCCGGCGATGTAGATCAGGATCACCTTGCGGCCGGGCTTGTCCTTGAGCGCATTGAACATGCGTTCGGTCGCAGCCGTGTAGTCGGTGGTCTTCTGCGGCACGTATTCTTCCGTCACGATGGTCGCGCCGGAGCCCTTCAGGGCCGCCTTGAAGGCCTTGATGCCGTCATGGCCGAAGGCGTAGTCCTCGGCGATGGTGGCGACATAGAGGTTCTTGTCGGGCTTCAGCGCCAGCGCCTGGGCCTGCATGTCCATGGACGAGTTGCGCGAGGTCTTGAAGACGTAGCGGTTGGAGTCTGGACCGGTGAGCGAATCGGCGACGGCGCCGTCGATGAACAGGATCTTCTCGTATTCCTGGGCGATCGGCAGCAGCCCCTTGGTGACGCCGGAGGAGGTGGCGCCGACGGCGAGCAGCACCTCGTCGTCGCCATAGGCTTCGGCAAGCGCGGCGCGGGCGACGTCGGGCTTGAACTGGGTATCCTTCGAGATGATCTCGATCGGCCGGCCCTTCACCGTGTTGGTGCCCTTGGTGGCGTACTCGATGCCCATGGCGAAGCCGGTCTCGAGCTGCTTGGAGAACACCGCGAACGGATGGCCGGACAGGCCGTGGATGGTGGCGATCTTGATGGGGTCGGCGGCCTGGGCGGCGCCGGCGATGGCGAGGCCGGCAAACGCCGTCCCGACCAGCTTGAAAGCTGATTTCATCTTGGACTCTCCCTGATGCGACGGCGCCCGCCCGGCATTGCGCCGGACAGCCCTGTCGTCTAGCTTGTTGATGGCTGAATTCTCCCCCCAGGGAGGGGGTCGGAGCAATATAGTGGAATCACGTATCGACGAGAGTTACCGGTCCGGAGATTTCGCCGAGCTTGCCTTTCTCAACGCCCCGATCGGGATCGTGGTGACCGAAAACCGCGTCATTCGCGACTGCAACACGGCGTTCGCGGAGATGTTCGGCTACGATCGGGCGGAGCTCAGGGACGAAAGCTTTTCGATCCTGTATCCGTCGACCGAGGAATTCGTCAATATCCGCGACCGCGGCGTCGCCCAGCTTCGCGAGTCCAACTGCTACTGGGACGAACGGGTGATGGCGCGCAAGGACGGCAGCCTGTTCTGGTGCCGGGTGCGCGGGCATACATTCACGCCCGAGGCGCCGCTGATGCGGGCGGTGTGGACCCTGTCCGACCTCTCCGACGTCCGCCCCTACAAGCCGATGACGCGGCGCGAGCGCGAGATCGTGTCGCTGCTCGCCGACGGGCTGACCAGCAAGGAGATCGCCCGCAAGCTCGATCTCAGCTACCGGACCATCGAGGTCTACCGGGCGAAGCTTCTGAAGAAGTTCGGCGCCCGCAACACCGGCGGCTTGTTCCACACCCTGAGCGGTATCGACACGGTGCACGTGGTGTCCCAGCCGGGTTGAGACGCCTACACCACCTCGGCCAGAAGCCGGTCCCAGACCTCCTCGACATATTTGCGGAACCAGTAGCTGTAGCGCTCCGGCGTGGCGGCGACGCGGGCCGGGATCGCCTCGCCCGCGACCCATTCCCAGTCCATCGCCTCGGCCGGATCGGCGTCGACGGCGCCGGAATAGATTCCGAGATGGATATGGACGATCTCGTTCTCGGTCAGGCCGTTGTCGAAAGCGACGCGATAGCGATTGGTTTCGAGGAAGCGCAGCTCGCAATCGATGCCCATCTCCTCGCCGAGGCGGCGGCGGGCGGCGGCCGTGACCGGCTCGCCGGGGCGCGGATGGCCGCAGCAGGTATTGGTCCAAAGCCCGCCGGAATGGTACTTGCCGGGTGCCCGGCGCTGCAACAGCCAGTTGCCGCGCCCGTCATGAAGCAGCACCGAGAAGGCGCGATGGAGCCGGGCTTTCTCATGCGCCTCGAGCTTGCCGGCCGTGCCGGTTTCCCGGTCGGTTTCGTCGACAAGGATAAGACGTTCGTGGCGTTCGTCGATCATGGTCGGCGGTCGTTTCCGGCGGTCTCCACCGGCGGTCAGGACTTGTCCTTGGCGAGATCGTCCAGCTTCTGGCGCATGGCGTCGATCTGCTGCTTGAGGACGTCGATATCGCTGTCCTTGCCGGCCGGTGCCGCGGCGGTCTCGCCGGCCGGTTCGGTCTCTTCCGATGTCGGCTTGGCGGCGCTGTCGGCGCCGAAGGGCAGGAACATGCGCATGGCGTTCTCGAACATCTCGGTGTTGCGCCGCACCTGCTCCTCCATGGTGTCGAAGGCGGCGACGCCGAAGGTCTTGGAAAGCTGCTCGCGGATCTTCTCCTGGTCGCGGGAAAAGGAGGCGAGGGAAAATTCGAGATAGCTCGGCACCACGTTCTGCATGGAATCGCCATAGAAGCCGATGAGCTGCCTGAGAAACGCGATGGGCAGGAGATTGTGGCCCTTGTTTTCCTGCTCGAAGATGATCTGGGTGAGGACGGAGCGGGTGATGTCCTCGCCGGACTTGGCGTCGAAGACGACGAAGTCCTCCGCGTTCTTGACCATCTCCGCCAGGTCCTCCAGCGTCACATAGGTGCTGGTGCCGGTGTTGTAGAGGCGGCGGTTGGCGTATTTCTTGATTACCGTCGAATCCTTGGACTTGGCCATGCGGTCGGTCGCTCCCCCGGCTTGCTCTCTTCCGTAACGATAGGCGGTTTTCGGCGGGCGAGCCAGAGATTTGTGCAGGTGCTGCCTCATAACTGGGCAGTTCGCATGCGCCCGCTGCCGCGGAAAAACCCCTTGAACCATCGTATCTTCGCCTAATGTCGCACGCCGAAAGTGGCACCCGGGGCAGCGGGTTTTCGGTTGACTCGTGTTGCGGTGCGGTCTCTAAAGCTGGTGAATATCCGATTTTTCCGGATGCCCGCGGGGCCGCCCCGCCCGGGCCTTCCCGAACAGGAGAAAGCGAATGTCTCAAGCCAGTGATGTCGTCATCGTCAGCGCCACGCGAACCCCGGTGGGGTCGTTCAACGGCGCCTTCGCCAACACGCCCGCCCACGATCTGGGCAGCGTCGTCATCAAGGCCGCGCTGGAGCGCGCCGGGGTCGACGCTGGCAATGTCGACGAGGTGATCCTCGGCCAGGTGCTGACTGCGGCGCAAGGGCAGAACCCGGCCCGCCAGGCCTCGATCAATGCCGGCCTGCCGAAGGAGACAACCGCCTGGGGCGTCAACCAGGTCTGCGGATCGGGCCTGCGGACCGTGGCGCTCGGCATGCAGCAGATCGTCAGCGGCGACGCCGACATCATCGTTGCCGGCGGCCAGGAGAGCATGAGCCTGTCGCCCCATTGCCAGCATCTGCGCGCCGGCGTGAAGATGGGCGACTACAAGATGATCGACTCGATGATCAAGGACGGCCTGTGGGACGCCTTCAACGGCTATCACATGGGCACCACGGCGGAGAATGTCGCCGGCCAGTGGCAGATTACCCGCGAGCAGCAGGACGAGTTCGCCACCGCCTCGCAGAACAAGGCGGAAGCGGCGCAGAAGGCCGGCAGGTTCAAGGATGAGATCACGCCGGTGACCGTGGTCGAGCGGCGCAAGGAGCGCCTGGTCGAGGACGACGAATACATCCGCCACGGGGTGACGCTGGAGAGCCTCGGCGGCCTCCGGCCGGCCTTCTCCAAGGACGGCAGCGTCACCGCCGGCAACGCCTCGGGCATCAATGACGGCGCCGCCGCGGTGGTGCTGATGACGGCGGAGAACGCCGAGAAGCGCGGCCTCACCCCGCTCGCCCGCATCGCCTCCTGGGCCACGGCCGGCGTTGATCCGGCGATCATGGGCACCGGACCGATCCCCGCTTCGCGCAAGGCGCTGGAAAAGGCCGGATGGTCGGTCGAGGACCTCGACCTGATCGAGGCCAACGAGGCGTTCGCCGCGCAGGCCTGCGCGGTCAACAAGGACATGGGCTGGGATCCGGCCAAGGTCAACGTCAATGGCGGCGCCATCGCCATCGGCCATCCGATCGGCGCCTCGGGAACCCGGGTGCTGGTCACGCTGCTGCACGAGATGAAGCGGCGCGGGGCGAAGAAGGGCCTCGCCACGCTGTGCATCGGCGGCGGCATGGGCGTAGCGCTCTGCGCCGAGGGCCTGTAGGTCCGGGCATCGCGTACAAAAAACAACGCGAAATCGTGTCGGGGGCTTCATAACCCCCGACCATCATGCACAATAGAAATTGCTCGGGTAACCACCGGGGGACGTGCCGGCGTGCCGAAAGAGCGCGCGGCGCGGCGCGAGATGCAAACGCGAACACGCAGCCGGAGCGTGGTCCGGCCGCCAAAAGGGAGCAGGATGAACAAATGAGCAAAGTCGCAGTGGTCACCGGCGGCACCCGCGGAATCGGGCACGCCATCTCGATCGGTCTCAGGGACGCCGGCTACAATGTCGCCGCCACCTATCATGGCAATGTCGAGAAGGCTGAAGCCTTCCGGGCGGAGACCGGCATCGCGGTCTACAAGTGGGACGTGGCCAATCCCGAGGATTGCGCAAAGGGTCTCGCGCAGGTCGAGGCCGATCTCGGCCCGGTCGAGGTGCTGGTCAACAATGCCGGCATCACCCGCGACGCCATGTTCCACAAGCTCGACTACGAGGCTTGGCGGGCGGTGATCACCACCAATCTGGATTCGCTGTTCAACATGACCAAGCCGGTGATCGAGGGCATGCGCGAGCGCAGCTTCGGACGGATCATCAACATCTCCTCGATCAACGGCCAGAAGGGCCAGATGGGCCAGACCAATTATTCCGCCGCCAAGGCCGGGGTGATCGGCTTCACCAAGGCGCTGGCGCAGGAGACGGCGCGCAAGAACATCACCGTCAACTGCATCTGTCCCGGCTATATCAACACCGAAATGGTCGCCGCCGTGCCCGAGAAGGTGCGCGACGCGATCATCGCCTCCATCCCCGTCGGCCGGCTCGGCGAAGCGGAGGAAATCGCCTCCATGGTCACCTATCTCGCCGACGAAAAGTCCGGCTTCGTCACCGGCGCGGTGATGACCGTCAATGGCGGCCAGTATATCGCCAACGGCTGATCCGACGTCGCAGCGATCGAACGAATTGGCGCCGTCCCGGCCACGGGGCGGCGCTTTTCGTTGTCCGATCGAAGACCAATCGACCGCTAAATTGCCTCATTGTTTACACAAAAAGCGCCCGATTTCGTCAATCACAGGTCCCAATCCCCCTCTACGCCTTGAACCATGGCGCATCCGGTTCGCCAAAGGGGAGAGGGCATTATGGAATATTTCTTCGCATATCTCGACGTTCCCGGCAGGGAGGCACGGTCATGAGCCGGCTCGCCCTCGTCGATCACCGCCGCCGCATCTGCTTCTTTCACAGCCAGAAATGCGCCTCCGCCAACCTGTCGGCCTGGCTGATGCGCCATGTGCTCCTGACCTCGCCGTCGCTGGGCAAGACCGACCTTGTGCGCCGGGTGTTCGGCGCCGACATGCGCTCGGCCGCCTCGCTCGTCACCGATCACGGCTATTTCTCGGTGGCGCTGGTGCGGCATCCGGCAACGCGGCTTCTGAGCGGCTTCGCCGAGCGGTTCCTGATCCAGCGCGCGGTTCGCGAGGCCGACAAGTCGGCGAAGGACGGCGAGGAAACGAAAAGCGAGGAAGCCAAGAGCGAGGAGACTCCGGCCTGCGAGAACAAGGAACGCTCGTGGCCGGAATTCGAAGGCACCAGTTTCTCCGACCTGCTCGATCACGTCGAAGAGAACCTGCGCCAGGGCGAGCATTCGGAACTGGCTCCGCAGTTCAACCAGCAGGTCCATCCGCGCCACGACGTCTACGGGCTCCGGTTCGATCACGTCTGCGCGGTGGAAACCCTGCACGAGGATTTCGCGCCGATCGAGGACTATTTCGGCGTGCCGGACACGTTCCCGCCGGCGAAACCGGGCGCCTTCGGCAGCGACGGGCGCGGCGGCGAAGGCTTCCAGCCCGATGCGCTGCTGACTGTGGAGACGCTTGAGCGCATAGGCCGGATCTATGCCCGCGACTTCGAGACCTTCGGCTACGATCCCGCCGATCCGACGGCTCCGCCGGCGATCCGCCAGTTCAACGGCTTCGAGATCGAGCACGGCCACGCCATGGCGCCGCTCGAACCGGCCCGCGAACGCCGGACCGGCTGGTCCTGGTTCGGTCTGAGGCGGGCGTAGGAGGCTTCCCAAGCCCGGTTGCGAACGGTCGCTCGAGGGGATAGGAAACCGCGCAGGTTTTCTTCCCCCGAGCGAGGCGTCCTTTCGTGACCGAGCGGTCCGTATCCACCCGCCTGCCGACATTCGTCGGCATCTCCACGGTTCTGATGTGGGCCTTCCTGGCGCTTTTGACGGCGGCGACCGGCACGGTGCCACCGTTCCAGCTCGCGGCGATGAGCTTCGTGGTCGGCGCCGCGATCGGGCTTGGCGCGGTGTTGCGGCATCCCAGACGGTTTGCGGTCTTCCGGCAGCCGCCGCTCGCCTGGGCGGTCGGCGTCGGCGGGCTGTTCGGCTATCACGCGCTCTATTTCACCGCATTGAGAAATGCGCCGCCGATCGAGGCGGGGCTGATCGCTTATCTGTGGCCGCTGCTGATCGTGCTGTTCTCGGGGTTGCTGCCTTCGGAGCGGCTGCGCGCGGTGCACGTCGCCGGCGCCCTGCTCGGGCTCGCGGGCGCCGCGTTGGTGATGACCGGCGGCGGGCTCGAAATCAAATGGCAGTTCTGGTTCGGCTACGCCGCGGCGCTCTGCTGCGCGTTCACCTGGTCGAGCTACAGTGTCCTGTCGCGGCTGTTTCGCGGCGTCGAAACCGAATACGTCGCCGGGCTCTGCCTCGCCGCAGCGGTCCTGTCGGCCCTCTGCCATCTGGGTTTCGAGGAGACGGTGTGGCCGCGAGGGGCGGTGCAATGGCTGGCGGTGCTCGGGCTGGGTCTGTTTCCGCTGGGGCTCGCGTTCTACACCTGGGATTACGGGGTGAAGCGCGGCAACATCCAGATCATCGGCGTCGCCTCCTTCGCAACCCCGCTGTTGTCGACGATCGTCCTGATCCTGTTCGGCGACGATCCTTTCACCTGGTCCATCGGGCTCGCCTGCGTCCTGATCGTCGGCGGCATCGTGCTCGCCACGCGGGGGAGGTGAGCCATGGAATCCCGGCCGTCTCCGGACGTTGCCTCTCGGCCGGGCATATCCTATTGAGGACAGGAAGACCGGCATGATCGGTCGCGGACGGGGAAACGTTGCGGAAAGGAAATAATACCGATGAGACCGACGAAAACCGTACTTGCGGCGTTGGCGGCCGCGTCGATCTTCGCCGGCCCCGCAAACGCGACCACGGACGGCGTCTGCTATCGGGTGGTGAATGTCGAGGGCTGGGACGTGCTCAACATCCGCGCCCGCCGGTCCGCGAATTCGCGCGTCGTCGGCGAGATTCCGCCGCGCGGCCACGGCATCATCGCCAAGGCCGGAGATTGCCGTCCCTATGACGCCCCGCCCGGCAGCCGCTGGTGCCGGATTTCCTACTACGACGGCGACTATACGGCGCGCGGCTTCGTCAAGGGCCGATACCTGAGGCGCACCGAATGCCCGTAGCAGACTGACCGGGATGTCGGACGTCGCGATCACGATCCTGCTGCCGGTCTCCCTGGCCGCCGCGCTCGCCTACGGCATCGGGTTGCGGCGGGCGGAGCCGTCGATCCTGCGGGTCGCGGTGAAGACGGTGCCGGTCGCGGCGCTGGCGGCGATCGCGGCCGTGAGCGGAGCGCCCGTCACGCTCGCCATCGCGCTTACCCTGTGCGCGCTCGGCGATGCGCTGTTGGCGCTCGACAAGCGCGGCTTCCTGCCGGGCCTCGCCGCCTTCCTTCTCGGCCACCTCGCCTATATCGCCCTGTTCGCCGGTGTCGGCCGCGGATTCGGCGTCTTTGCGGAGCAGCCGCTGCTGATCGTCGCGGCTGTGGGAATCGCGGTATTCGCGCTTGTCATGTTCGGGTGGCTCAGATCGTCGCTCGGCGCGCTGAAGCTGCCGGTTCTGCTTTACGTGGTCGCGATCGCGGCGATGGCCGTCGCCGTCCTGACTCTGCCGCCGGCGGGATGGCTCGCGATCCTCGGCGCCTACCTGTTCGTCGCCTCCGATGCGGTGCTGGCGACGGAACTGTTCAAGCTCGACGACAACGGCCGGGCGGTGGCGCTGACCTCGGCCTTCGTCTGGGCCGCCTATTATCTCGGCCAGCTTGCGATCCTTGCCGCCTTCGTTCCCCTTTATTGAGGTCGGGGCTATCGAGATCCGGGCTCCCATCCCGGCGGCGCCATCTCGAAACCGGCGAACTCGAAGCCCGGTGCGACCGTGCAGCCGACCAGCACCCAGCCGCCGTTCGGACGGGCGGTTTGCCAGTGATTGGCCGGCACGATCAGCTGCGGCCGCTCGCCGGCGATGAGATCCGTGCCGAGCACGCGGGTCACCGGTTCGTCGTCCGCGGTCGCGGCGACCGACAGGCTCAGCGAGGCGCCGGCGTAGTGATGCCAGACCTCGGCGGCGTCGGTGCGGTGCCAGGCGGAAAACGCGCCCTCGGGGAGGAGATAGTAGATCGCGGTGGAGGCGGAGCGGCCTTCGTGTTCGAGTTCGTCGCGGAAGGTCTGGCGGTAGAAGCCGCCTTCCGGGTGCGGTTCGAGCTCCAGCATCTCGACGATCGCGGCGGCGTCGAGGTCCGGGGCGGGGAGCGGGTCGGACATGATCGAAAATCTCCTTTCGATATGGGTTTCGCGGGCGGGCGGAACGGTTTTTCGGCAACGGTAACCCTTTGATAACCAACAATTCCGGTTGTCCCACTCAGCAACCGAATCGAAAGGGATGCCGGCTCTAGTATGGGGCAATCCGGCTTCGATTTCGTCGAACCCGGCGCATTCTCAATGGGCAGCCGCAAAACCGATGCGTTTCGAACCCGAAAGCCTGACGATCGAAGTCCATCGGTCGCTCGACCCGATCGAGGAGGCCTGGCGCGCGCTGGAGCGCGACGGGGTGGCGCCGGTCTACCAGACCTTCGACTGGGTCGACGCCTGGCAACGCCACGTGGGAGCGCCGCACGGGGTGGAGGCGATGATCGTCGTCGGCAAAGTCTGGGGCCAGCCGGTGTTCATCTGGCCGATGGGCCGCTGCCGCAAGGCCGGCATCCGCATCGGCCACTGGCTCGGCGGCAGCCATTCCAACTACAATCTCGGCGTCCATACCCGCGCCGCGATGCTGTCGCTCGACCGGCGGCGGATCGAGGCGACGCTCAGGCAGGCGGCGTCGGAAATGGGCATCGATCTCTACATGCTGCAGAACCAGCCCGCCGAATGGGCCGGTTTCGCCAATCCGTTCCATCATCTCGACCATCAACCCTCGCCGAGCTTTGCCCGCAGCGTGCGGCTGGAGGACGATTTCGAAACCTATTTCCGGCGCATGCGGTCGAAGGATTCGCGCCGCAAGCTGCGCCGCAAGGAGCGCTTCCTGGAGGAGGCCGGTCCGGTGGAACTGCAGGTGGCGCGGACGGAAGACGAGATCCTGTCGGTGATGGAGGTCTTCCACGAGCAGAAGGCGCGGCAATTCGCCGACCGGGGCATCCATAACCTGTTCGACGATTGCGGGGTGATGAGGTTCTTCACCGATCTCGCCATCCGGTCGCTGGGCACGGACGCGCCGCGACTGGAAATCTACAGTCTGGCGGTTGGCGGCGAGGTGCGCGCGGTCTGGGCCGGCGGAGAATCCAACGGCCGCTGCTCGGGGATGTTCAATTCCATCGCCACCGACGACCTGTCGCAATATTCGCCGGGCTCGGTGCTGATCATGGACCTGTTGCCGCAGCTGATCGAGCGCGGCGTGCGCGAATTCGATCTCGGCATCGGGCCGTCCGGCTACAAGAGCGACTGGTGCGACCGGGTCGACCGGATGTTCGACGTGGCGCTGCCGATCACGGTTCGCGGCCATGCCGCCGCGCACGCGGTTTCCGGCTATCTCAAGCTCCGGCGCTTCGCCAAGAACACCCCGCTGATCTCGAAATCCTACGACCGGCTGCGGCGGTTGCAGTCGCGCGGGATCACCGGCCGCGTCGCCTGAAGACGGAAGCTAGAAGCTAGAAGCTAGAAGCTAGAAGCTAGAAGCTAGAAGCTAGAAGCTAGAAGCTAGAAGCTAGAAGCCTCCACCGCCCATGCTGAGATCCCGCCGGGCGCCGCTGATTGTGATGGTGAAACCGGCGAGGACGTCGATCAGTGAAATCGCCATCAGGATGAAAAAGACCGAGGAAGCGGCCTGCTTCACGGTCAGGAATTCGACCAGGAAGACGATGAAGACCAGCGTGGACAGCACGTGGTCGAAAATCGAGATCGACGATGTCCGCGTCGCCTTGATTACCTCGATGAACAGGATGATCAGGCCGATGACGACCATCAGGTCGCCCAGCGACATCGACCAGTGGGCGCCCGAAACCATCGAGATGTCGCCGATGATCGGCGCCGTCCAGGGGCCGCTCGCGAAGCTGCCCAGAAGGCCGAAGGCGATGACGTTGTAGATGATGAGCGGGATGATCGTCAGCGGGATGATGACCAGCATGGGACGTTCCTTCGGAAGCGGGCGGCGTCGCCGCCGCGGGGGAATCGTTGTTCGATATATCTTATCAGGGACAGTTTAGACGCGAAAAAGGCCGGTTCGGGAACCGGCCTCTTCAAACTTGTCGGCGCGAGCGGGCTTCTGGTTGGAAGCCCGCGGCGATCCGCCTAGACGTCGTCCTGCGGATTGAGGATCTGACGGCCCCGGTACATGCCCGACTTGAGGTCGACGTGATGCGGACGACGAAGCTCGCCCGACTCCTTGTCTTCCACGTAGGTGGGCTGCTTCAGGGCATCGGCAGAGCGGCGGAATCCGCGCTTCATACGCGAGACCTTCCTCTTCGGCACAGCCATTTCGAATACTCCGTTATGTGCTCTTGCGAGCGTGTTGTCCGGTCCTGGTTCGTCACGACTCGCCCCGCCGGTTCCGTTTCGTGTCCGGCTGCGGTCGGTCGAATGCGATTGGATCGGCGGTCTTATACAGACCCGCTCAGCCTTTGTAAATGCAGTCGGTGAGTCTCCCGGCGCGGCGCGCCCTTTGCCGCACAAGGCGGGCGAGGCGGCGCAGCCGCGGGCTCAACTCCCCGGGGTCGCGCAGCCGCGGCAGCGGCAGGACCACCGCGAGCCGGGCGCTGGCGTCCGGACCGAGCCGCGAGGGCCTGACGCCGAAATGACGCTCGGCGGCGGCGCCGATGCCGTAAACGCCCGGACCCCATTCCACCGAATTGAGATAGAGCTCGAGGATCCGTCGCTTCGACAACACCAGGTCCATATAGAGCGCGATCGGCAGTTCCAGCGCCTTCCTGACATAGGAGCGCGACTGCCACAGGAACAGGTTCTTGGCGAGCTGCATGGTGATGGTGCTGGCGCCGCGCGGCCGGTCGTCGTCGTCGATCCGCTTGATCACCTTGCCGAACTCGACCCAGTCGATGCCGGAATGGCGGCAGAAGCGGGCATCCTCGGAGACGATCACCGACCGGACCAGGACCTGCGACACATCCTCGAGCGTTACCCATTGGCGGGCATAGCTGCGGCCATGCAGGCGGTCGGCGAGCATCGGGGTGGAGAACGGCGGGGCGACCACCGCGTAGAGCGGAACGAGCACGAGCAGCACCGCGACGCCCGCAAGGACGACATACAGCACGGTCTTGAGGACGAACAGGACGGCTCGTTTCATTTTGCTCCAGTCTCTGAAAGAGGGCTTGGACCGCGCAGAGGCTCAACATCCGAAACGGATGTCACGGATCGTGAGGATCCGCCATGGTTTCTCACCGGAATGCGCACAAGGATATTGTGCTAGGTCGTGGTGAGGATTTAACTTATGTGCCGGCGTGGCCCATTTTGTTTCTGGTGGTACCGGCAAACGCGCCGTAGTGTCGACCACTTCAAGCGTTTGACGATGCCGTCCAGAGGCGAAATGGGCCTCGTCCCTTCGGGATTTGACGGGATTTGCCCGCAAGCGGCCCATTCGTCGTCGAATATGCCCGGCATGTCCTTCCTCCTCATAGACCGCTTGCGAATAAATCCCGTCAAACCGGCGCACAAGTTAAATCCTCACCACGACCTAAGGAAGAAATTGGTAGATCGGGAAAGGCGATGGATTTGCATGCCGACATAGCGGGATTGCGGTGCCAGGTGATCGATGCCGACGAGGCGCGGACCCTGTCGCATCGTCAGGTTCTGCTGATCCTTGCGCAGACCTTCGATTACGAGGGCGCCGTCCTGCTTTGCGAACCCTCGGTCGTCGGCGGCCGGTCCGGCCCGCCGGATATCGCGATCCTCGATCCGCGATCGGGCCTGCATATCGTCGAGGTCAAGGGCGTCGAACTCGACCAGGTCCGCGCCGTGCAGGCCGGCGGGTCGATCGAGATCCGTTACGATGCGAACATATCCCGCAAGGATCCGTCGCGTCAGGCCAAGCAGGCCATGTTCGACGTGAAGGATGCGTCGTCCAGGCATTTCAACGGCGAATTGCACATCCCGTTTCAAAGCTGGGTGGCGTTTCCGAATATCCGGCGCAACGAATGGGAGGACCGGTTCGGAGAGGCGGTGACCGGGCGGCCGGACGTGCTTTTCGCCGAGGACCTGGAATCGTCGAACTTGCTGTCGCACCTGCAGAAGAACGGGATCGCGAGGCTGTCCGCCTTCGGTCTGCGCGCCTGCCCGCAGGAGCAAATGCGCAGCGTTCTCGCCGCCTTCGGCGATTCCGAGGTGCTCAGGCCCCTGCCCAGGCACGGTCCGCCGCCGCCAGACGGCTCCAAGGGCGACCGCCTGGGCGAAGCCTTCGCCGAGTATCGCGCCCTGACGGAGCTCCAGCAGCGCCTGACGGCGCGGTTGTGGGACGACGGACCGCGGCTG
>Ga0070728_10004699_pt1 | contig 13937 bp, 10 predicted proteins | sample tdDd471_FD_66723 | JGI IMG/M metagenome (GOLD analysis project Ga0070728, IMG submission 66723) | Marine sediment microbial communities from the Atlantic coast under amendment with organic carbon and nitrate - tdDd47.1 | ecosystem: Environmental > Aquatic > Marine > Coastal > Sediment | place...
TGTGTGCGCCGGCTTGGAGCATGGACGTTACGCCTCGACCCGGCGCTGCCTCGATCAGCAGCGTCCGCGCGGTACCGTTCCGCGCCTCTTCGATGCACCTCGCGAGTGTTGTGAGTTCGTCGTCGCGACCGGGGAGCGCGGAGGGGCGATTGCCGAGCACGTCGCGTCGGCGCTCTTCCCGCGCGGCACCCTCGATCAGGTGCATCAGTTCCGCCCGGAACGCCGCGTCCGCCTTGGGGCGCTCCATCGGATTCTTCTCGAGACAGCGTGTCACGATGGTCGCGAGGGGGGCGGGCACGCGTCCCGGGAGCGTGAGCGGCGGGTCGTTGAGAATCGACGGGAGAAGCTCGTCGATCGTGTTGCTGCGAAACGGGGTGCTGCCGGCTAGCAATCGATGCAGCACGACGCCCGCGCTCCACACATCGGATGCGGGCCGGGCGGGATTGCCCATGACGACTTCGGGGGCCATGTACGTCGGAGTCCCTCCCGCTTGCCCGGGGAGGCGTTCGTCCTGGACGGCGTCGCCGAGAATGCGGGCGACGCCGAAATCCACGACCTTCACGCGCTCGGCGCGATCCATGAGGATGTTGGCAGGCTTGATGTCGCCATGGACGATTCCGGCTGCGTGGGCGGCCGTCAATGCCTCGATCACTCCGATGAACACGCGGAGCGCCTCGACGGGGTTCAGCGCGCGATCGCCGTCGATGCGCTCGTCCAACGCTGCACCATCGATGTATTCGAGTTCGAGGGCCCAACCGCCGGCGTCGGGAAGTTCGTGCAGCCGGTAGAGGGTCGCCACGGCGGGGCTTTGAAGCGCGCCGACGAGGCGCGCCTCCGAAAGCACGCGCTCGCGATCGACGGTGTGTGCCGGACCCCCCGCGGCACGCACGACCTTGAGCGCAACCCGACGCCGGAGGAGTTCGTCGCGCGCCGCGTACACCGTCCCGAAGGCCCCCGCGCCGATCCTGCGTTCGATCATGAGATTGCCGAACCGGTCGCCCGCCTGAAACTTCACCCCGTCACAATAAAAAACGGGCCGCCGCAGAGCGACGACCCGTTCTCGATATTGGTGAGCGCGGTCGCACTACTTGCTCTTGGCTTCCTTGGCGGCGCGGGCGATGGCGTAGCGGTGAATCCGCATTCCTCCGTTAGATAGGATTCGCGACCCGGGGCTTCGGCCGCACCCACTTGGGGCGAGCCAGCACCGGAAGAGGCATTCGCGCAAGGCGATGGGTCAGGGCCGCGGCTTGGTTGCGCGCTGGCCACAGTTTCAGTACGGTTGGAATTCCGTAGGGGGGGCGTGGCGCAACTTGTGATTTGTGTTGTCGAGCCTGCCGAAGGGAGGAGGACCAATGGATAGGAAATCCGCGCGGATCTTGTTGCTCGTCATTTCGTTAAGCGCGGCGTGCACGGCGCTGCCGGAAGTCGGTTCGTTCGCCGACGCCACGATCGAACTGAACGCGGCACTCAAGACCGGAGGCGCGACGGCCGTCGCAGAGCTGAAGGCCATCGATGCCGACAAGCAGGCGAAAGATCTCGCAGCGGCGTGGACGGTGCGCGACAAGACGGGGGTTGCACTCGTCGCATATGGGGAGTCGCTGCGCGCTATCGTCGATGCCGGCAATCAGGGCAAGGAGTCGGCGGGCAAGCTGATCGACTCGGTGACGGGCTTGGCCACCGCGGCCGGGATCACCATTCCGGGCAGTTCCGCGGCGCTCGCCGTTGCGGGGGACACTGCGAGATTCATCTATGGCCAGATCTCGCTCATGCGGAGCGCCAAGTCATTGGAGGCCGCGCTGGACGCGGCGGAACCGGCGGTGACGCGAATCGCCGAAGTCTTGGCCAAGGACCTCCGTCAGGCAGGGGAGATCTTCGACCTCGCGATGACGGAGCTCGAGGACTCGATCCAGACTGAGGAAGAGATGCAAGTGCGTCTCGGGTATCGGATGGCGCTGACCGACGAGCGCGGCGCGCTGTACGCGTTGGACCTGTCCACGATCTCGGACCTGCGAAAGCGGATCCACGAACTCATGAAGCAAGACGCAGCCACGCTGACCGCTGAGGAGAAAAAGGAGCTCGCGAAGATCAGGGAGGAGGAAGCCAACCTGACGGCGGCGGAAGCACGATTGATCGAGATCCAGGCACTGATCAAGGCCACCGACCAATGGCACGACCCGCTCGAGGCACGACTGGCCGAGATCCGAAAACGCCAGCGCGTGGGCATCGCGTTCTTCGCGGCTGCGGTCGCTACGACCACACGCTGGGCGGCGGCGCACGATCGGTTGATCCAGGCGGTGAAGGAACGACGGCCGTACAGCGCGCAGAGCCTGATGGAGGCAGCCGTGCAAGTCCGGGAATTGACGGGAAGGATGCGTGAGCTATGAGTGAATGGGACATCACCACGGAGGAGGGCTGGAGCGACAAGCTCGGCAAACTGCTCGAAGAGGCCGACACGGTCGGCGACGCCGTGGCCGATCGGAAGGCGTTGAGCAGGCGATTCGTTCAGTTCATTCTTCGATCCCGTCCGAACACGGAAGCTATCAAGGCGCTTGACGTCATCGCCAACGAGGCACGCCGCAGCGTCCTGATCAGCGCGATCGACGATCGTGTCGCCGCGATCAGCGATCGAACCGCCGAACTCGTTCTACTGACGAAAGGCATCGAGGAGACCACTGCCAACGCCGAAAAAGCGGCCCAGTCGATTCGCCTCGAGAATGCGCAAGGAGCGGTGGACGGTCTGGCGCAGAGCGTGAAATCCATCAAGGCGCTGGCGGCGTCCATGAAGGACGCGGACGATGAGCAAGTGCGGACGAGCCTGGAGAACGCGCTGAAGACGCTGATCAACCTCAAGAAGAAAGTGCAGGCCGTAGCGGACGCCGTCTAACGGGCGAGGCGGCGCGCGAGCCCTTCGCACATGCCGCGCTGGCGGCAAGGCGGTTTCGGCCCAAGCTGGCATCCTGCCGCCATCTGACGAGGCTGTCCCGCGCATCTCGCGGGTCCTCCGCGCACGGTCCTCTCCGGAATCGATTTCAGCCGGCCCTGCCGCACCGCGATGTCGGGTTCACGGTTCCGTAGGGCTCGACGCCCAGCGTTGGCTCGATCGGCACGCCGCCGAACGGAATTCGCGCGGCGGACGCGAACCGTCGGCAAAAAAACGGGCCGCCGCAGAGCGACGACCCGTTGTCGAGATCGGGACTTTCGGCCGGAGCCGAGCTACTTCTTCTTGCTCTTGGCTTCCTTGGCGGCGCGGGCGATTTCGAGGACCTCTTTGGCGATCGACTCGGGGCACGGCTCGTAAGTCGAGGGCTCCATCGAGTAGGTGCCGCGACCGGCCGTCATCGAGCGCAAGTGCGTGGCGTAGCTGAACATCTCCGACAGCGGCACGCGGCCGCTGATCATCGAGAAGTTGCCCTTGCCCTCGTCGACCGAGTCGATCATGGCACGGCGCGCGTTGAGCGAGCCAATGACGTCGCCGACGTTCTCGGACGGGCACTGCGCGGAGATCTTCATGATCGGCTCCAGCAGCGTAACGCCGGCCTTGGCGATCGCCTCGACGAACGCGACGCGGCCGGCGCTCGTGAACGCGAGTTCCGAGCTGTCGACGGAGTGCGTTTTGCCGTCGTAGAGTTCGGCGCTGACCTGGACGAACGGGAAGCCCGTATCGCCGCCGGCGAGGGTGGCTGCCTCGATGCCCTTGCGGACGGCCGAGATGTATTCCCTCGGCACGGCGCCACCGGTGATCGAGTCGGTGTACTCGAGCTCTTCGGTTTCGGCGTGGCCGAACTTGACGTAGACGACACCGAACTGGCCCGAGCCGCCGGACTGCTTGACGTGCTTTCCGATCACGTCGACCGGCTTCCGGAGACGCTGGCGATAGGCGACGCGCGGCGCACCGGTTTCGCACTCGATCTTGAACTCGCTCTTGATGCGGTTCACGATCACTTCCAGGTGCAACTCGCCCATGCCGGCGACGACCGTTTCATTGGTCTCCTCGTCCGTCATGGCGCGGAAGGTCGGGTCCTCGCGGGTCAGCGCGCCGAGCACTTCGCCCAGCTTGTCGCGGTCACCGCGGCTCTTGGGCTGGATCGCCATCGAGATGACCGCGTCCGGGAAGTTCATCGACTCGAGCAGCACCGGCTCATCGCGGGTGCACATCGTGTCGCCGGTGGTCGCTTCCTTCAGGCCAAGTGCGGCGACGATCTCGCCGGCGCCGGCGGAATCGACCGGCTCTTTCTGGTCGGCCTTCATGACCATCAGGCGGCCGATGCGTTCGACCTTGCGTTTGCGGGTGTTGTACACCTGCATCCCGCGCTCGATGCGACCCGAGTAGATGCGCAGGAAAGTCAGATCGCCGGTGCGATCGTGGATCGTCTTGAACGCGAGCGCGGTGAGTTTGGCGTCGTTGTCGCACGGACGCTCCGACTCGACGCCCTCTTCGCTCTCCACCTTGGTGGGGGGCAGGTCGAGCGGAGACGGGAGGTAGTCGAGCACTCCGTCGCACACACGCTGGATGCCCTTGTCGCGCAGCGCGGAGCCGCACAGGACGGGCTGGATCTCGTTGGCGATTACGCCCTCGCGCAGCACGCGCTGGATGTCCTCGAACGGGATCTCTTCGCCAGCCAGGTACTTCTCGAGCAACTGCTCTTCGCGCTCCGCCACAGCCTCGATGAGTGCCGTGCGGGCCGCCGCGACCTCGTCGGCCATCTCGGCCGGGATGTCGACCATCTCCTTGTCTTCGAGACCCTTGTAGACCCACGCTTCCATCTTGATCAGGTCGATCAGGCCGTGGAAGTCCTGCCCGTATCCGATCGGCAGCTGGATCGGCACCGCGTTGGCACCGAGCTTCTCCCGGACCGAGTTCACCGCCATGGCGAAGTCCGCGCCCGGCTTGTCCATCTTGTTCATGAAGCAGAGGCGCGGCACGCCGTAGCGCTCCGCCTGCCGCCAGACCGTCTCCGACTGCGGCTCCACACCCTCCGACGCGTCGAACACGCAGATCGCGCCGTCGAGCACGCGCATGCTGCGCTCGACCTCGGCCGTGAAGTCCACGTGACCGGGCGTGTCGATGATCGTGATCGGGTGGTCGTTCCACTCGACGTTGACCGCGGCCGCGGTAATCGTGATGCCGCGCTCGCGCTCCTCCTCGAGGTAGTCCATCGTGGCTGCGCCGTCGTGGACCTCACCGATCTTGTGGATGCGGCCGGTGATTTTGAGAATGCGCTCGGTGACCGTGGTCTTGCCAGCGTCGATGTGGGCCATAATGCCCACGTTCCGGTGTTTCTGCATGGGGTGTTTCCCTGAAGACAGGAACCGCGAGGGAACCTCCACAAGCGGTCTCGATAAGAGGGGAATTGGAACACCGATCCGACGATTTCCAAGGAATGATTGGTGAAACGCGGGTCAAAGGGAGGGGGCGCGGGGAAGGGAAAAGCCCATGGTTCAAGGGGCTCGGCGCGCTCTGTCCCCGACGGGGTGTATCAACCCCGCATGGTCCTCGATTACCGCCATCCGGAAGAGCGACTCGCCCGGGCGATCCAGCGCTTCCACGCCGGCCGGCTCGAGGACGCGCGCCAGGAACTCCAGGAGCTTCTGGAAGTCGGTTTCGGCAGCGCGGAGGTCTACCTGTACCTCGGCCATTGTGCCCTTGAGTGCGGCGATTTGCGCCTCGCGCTGAGTCACTACCGCCAGTCGCGCCATCGTCAGCCCCAGCGCGCCGAGGTCTGGCTGGGCTTGGGCGTCGTGGCGGCGCGGCGCCTGCATTTTCGGCGCGCCTGTCGTCTCCTGCGGCGCGCCCTCGAGGCGGACCCGGAGATGCAGGAGGCCTACGACAACCTGATCCTCTGCCACGGGGCACTCGAGGAGCGCGACGAGGCGTATGCGGCGTTTCGGGCATCCTGCCGGCTGGATCCCACGTCGCCGCACGCGTACTTCAACGCCGCCTACCTGCGCTACGACGACGGCGAAACAGACAAGGCGCGGGAGTTGTGGATGCGGGTCGTCGAGTTGGCGCCGGACTATCCCGATGCGGATCGGATGGTGGCCAACTGCGAGCGAGCCGCCGGCGAGTTGGAAGCGGCGCGACGACGGCTCGAGGCGATCATCCAGCGCTGGCCGCGCGACGTGGAGGCACTCGCCGACCTCGGATTCGTTCACGAAGAACGCGAAGAGTGGCAGTCGGCCCACAAGATCTACGAGCGCGCGCTGGAGGTCGATCCGCGGTTCGCCCGAGTGCGCGCACGCATGGCGGGGCTCATGCAGCGTGCTGGGCGCGAGACGGAAGCGCTGGACAACCTGCTGCGCGCCTCGGCCGACGACCCGGGCGACGCGCAGATCTGCGAGCCGCTCGCGCACGCGCTGAACCGCGCTGGCCGTCCCGAGGATGCGGAGCGCATTCTGCGGCGTGCGGTTCGGCAAGACGAACTGGATGCCGGCCCGCGTTGCGCCCGGGCGCGCTATCACGAAATGGTGGGTGAACCGTCGCGGGCCGCGGCCGACTACAAGCGCGCCTCGATCCTGGAGCCGCACGAGGTTTCGCACCTGTGTGGTGAGGCTCGCGCCTGCATTGCCTCGGGCCATATCGCACGCGGGCGTGCACGACTCGAGTTCGCCGTGACCCGCTATCCGGAACAGCCGGGTCCGTATCTGTTGTTGGCCGACTTGGCCCTGGCGCAGAACGACGCGAACGAGGCAGCGCGTCGTCTTGAGCGCGGGTTGGCACGGCTTCCCAAGGAACCGCGCCTGACGGTGCGTCTGGCGGAGTCGTACCTGCGTCTTGCCCGTGTTCCACGCGCGATCGCATTGGCGTCGCGTGCGAGGCAGTCGGGAGCGGTGCCGGTCGACAGCGCGGATGTCCTCGGCCGCGCGTTCCTGCGCATCGGGGATCCGGAGCGCGCGCTGCGTTGCGCCGAGGACCTGCTGCGCGATTCGCCGGGCGATCCGCGCGGCGTGCGCCTGCGCGGTCGCGTGCGCTTGGCGACCGGCGACCCCGAGGCGGCTGCGAACGACCTGCGGCGATACGTGCGCGAGCGTCCCGCCGATCCCCGCGGTTACCGGGAGCTCGCGCGTTGTTTGGATCTGATGGGCGAGGCGAGCGCGGCCCGTACCCAGGAACGCATTGCCGACTTCATCGTGGCAGGACCGGAGGCACGCTCATGATCGCGGCAGGTGAACTCGTATACGTCGTGCCGCGAGCGGAGTTGTTTCCGGACGGCGCGCCGCATGGATTCTTTCCCAGTGGTCTCGAACTCCTGGAGCGCATCTACGAAGCGGGCCATTTCGCGGACCGCGCGCGCGTGGAGGAAGACCCCTCCCTCAAGCAGATCATTCCGTATGCGATGGTCGTTCGGGACGGCCAGGTGTTCCGCTTTCGCCGCCGTGGCGGCGGGGAGCAGCGGCTGATCGGCCTGGCGTCGGTGGGCGTGGGCGGCCACGTGAATCCGCCGGACGCCGGCGACGTCATCCTCGATGCCCTCGATCGCGAACTGACCGAGGAACTGTATGTCCCGGAGACGCGTCAGGTGGAGCTGTTGGGGCTGCTCAACGACGATACGACGGCGGTCGGGGCCGTGCACCTCGGGGTCGTGGCGCGGGTGACGGTTGGCGCGGGTGACGTCCGCGTTCGGGAAGAGGAGTCGATGGAGGGCTGCTTCGTCCCGCAGGATGCCCTGCTGGCGGAACACACCGTTTCTCGGGATGCGTTCGAGACCTGGTCGGCGCTTCTGCTCGACGCGGCGCCGTCGATCCTGCCTTGCGCGCGATCGTACCGCGGCTGATCCGGCCCGTCGGTGCATAATGCGCCCATGGCACAACAGGATTCCGCGACCGCGCGCGTCTTCTTCACCGACTCCGAGTCGGATGCAGATCTCTATTACCTGACCCACTTCCTGGCCGGAGACCCGATCGTCTACTTCGAATCGGGAGGCAAGCGCGAGCTGTTCCTCAACGACCTTGAGGTCGATCGTGGCCGCAAGCAGAGCAACGTCGATGACGTCCATCGCTTGAAGGATATTGCGGATCGGGTCGAGGAGCGCACCGGCCAACGACCCGGCCGCGGTCCGGTCGGGGCTGCCGCGTGCATCGGCGAGATCGCCCGGGAGCGCGGCGTTCGCTACCTCGATGTGTCGGCGCGCTGTCCGATCGCCTTGGCCGATGCGTTGCGCGCGGACGGTTTCGGTGTCGCGTGGAAACCCGATCCGTTCGTTCCGGAACGCGCACTGAAGACCGCGGACGAGGTGGAGAAGATTCGCGGTGCGGTCCGACACACGGAGGCTGCCATGACCGCCGCCATCGAACGCATCGGCGCCGCCGAGATTCGGGACGGCGGGCTGTACGAGGGAGAGACGACGCTGACCAGCGAAGAGGTCAAGCGCACCATCAACCGCACGCTCATGGAACTCGGGTGTCATCCGTACGAGGCGATCGTCGCAGGCGGGGACCAGGGGTGCGACCCGCATGATCGCGGGAGCGGTCCGTTGCCGGCCAACCTGCCGATCATCATCGACATCTTTCCGCGCGATCTCACCACGCGCTATCACGGCGACATGACGCGGACGGTTGTGCGCGGCAAGGCCAGCGACGAGGCGAAGGCGGTGTTCGAGGCGGTGGCTGCGGCGAAAGCGGCAGCGATCGCGAAGATGCGCGCCGGGGTCTCCGGTCGTGACGTGCACGCCGAGTGCAATCGCGTGTTCGACGAACGCGGCTACAAGACCGAACAGCGGGACGGGCGCATGGTCGGGTTCTTCCACGGGACCGGGCACGGACTGGGTCTGGCGGTGCACGAATACCCGGGCGTCGGGCAGGCCGATCACAAGTTGGGAGCGGGGCACGTCGTGACGGTGGAGCCCGGCCTGTACTACCCCGGCATCGGCGGCGTGCGCATCGAGGACGATGTCCTGGTCACCGAGGACGGCTGCGAGAACCTCTGCCAGCTCGAAACCGTGTTCGAGATCTAGTTCGCCAGCTTGTACTTCGCGAGGAATGCGCGGATCACCTCGAAGAAGGCGTCGTTCTCCTCGACATACGGCAGGCCGCGGGAGCCCTTCAGGGGCGTCACCATGGCGCGCGGGAAGTGTTTCTGGATCCGCATCATCTCCGGGTGACCGGAGAATGCGCTTCCGCCGCTGTAGATGAACAGGGACGGCACGTCGAGCCGCGCCTTCTTGCCCCAGCGAATCTCCGGCACCGTTGCGAAGCCCTGGGGCTCGCGCGCGAATTCCCAGAACGACGCGATCTCCAGGTCGGCCCGATCGTGGAAGCCATGTTCGAGTCCGACGGTTTGGAGTTGATCGAGCGTACGACGGCTGAACGGAGAGTTGTTGCGGTGCATCAGCGTGTTCGCCACGAACTTCTCGCCCTTGTCGCCGCGCGCGGCTCCGCGACCCAGCGCAGCGGCGTAGGCCTGCTTGTCGAGCGCGGTGTCGATCAACATCAATCCCCGCACGCGCTGCGGGTACAGTTGCGCGTAGCGCATCGCGATCCAGCCACTGGCGCCGGGCGCGAGAACGAGGAACGAGTCGATCTTCATCGCCTTGCGGTACTCGTCGAGCGCGCGCACGAGTCGATCCACCGGGTAGAGCGGGATGTCCTTGCCGTACCCGGTGCGTCCCGTGAGCGTTTGCACGGACGGCAGGCGAACCAGCGTGAGGTTGGCGTGGCGACGCAGCGGCATCAGGTAGCTGCCGTAGACTTCGGTGTTCCACCCGAATGGCGGGAGTACCAGAACGTCGGGCGGTGGTCCGTGGCGCTCGCCCTTCTTGCGAACGATCGCGACGCTGCGCGTCTCGAGTGCAATGCCCTCGTAGTTCCCTTTGCGCGGCGGTTGGTCGGCGGGCTGGAAGCGGGTGTCCGCGCTGTTGCGTTTCCACCACGAGCGCCACGCCGTCGCGTCGAGCAGGCAGGGCGCGGGGGTGAGCGAGCGCAGCGTGGAAACGATGCGCAGCCGGACGCGCGTATCTTCCTCCGACTCAAGGGCGGTGATGAGCGCCGCGACGGCGCGTCGATCCTGATGATGCACGAGCGCGTGGGCCGCGGCGAAACGGACGGCGGGATCCCGATCCTTGCGCAAGGCCAACCCCAGCAGCGTTGCGTTCGCCACACGCGGTTCCAGAACGCATGCCCACGCCACGGCGGAACGGACACGCGGCCGTTCGTCCCGCATGAGCAGCGGGCGAATGCGGAAGACCTCCTCGCCATCGGCGCGCCGGGCGAGCTCGCGTACGGCCGACCAGCGTCGCCGCCAGTGATCGGAGTCCGCCGCTTTCAGAAGTTCGTCGAGAGCGACCGGCTCGGCGCCGGCGACGGTGGCGAGCAGCAGGAGGGGAGCGAAGAAGGGGAGCCGCATGGACCCTTCTCAACGTACGCAGAGGCCGGATCGGATGCGAGCGAATCTGAACCCATGTAGCAGGAGCGCACGGCCAGATACGCTCCGTGCGAAACCGAACAGCCCGAAAACCGTCATGAAATCGACGTTTTCGTGAAATAGACCGGAAAACGGTGCCCAATTCCGAACGATTTCACGATTGGCCCACTCGATGCTAAGAGACCCATCGGCCCGTTGAAGTCTGCTTCGAAGGGTCGATTGCCTGAGCCGAGAGAGATTGCTGGGGGTCCCTAGGGACCATTGTCAGAGAGAGAGAGAGTTCCGGGCGCGCTTGGCGTGCTCGGAGGGGATTCAACGGGCTTGGGGTTCTCGACCTTTCGTTTTTTCGATTGGGCACCGCGCGGGGAGGCCCCGCGGTGCACTGGTTTTCGGAACGATCGCGCGTATCGTTCTGCGCTGTGACGCTCGCCGCGAAAATCGCCGTTCTGGAGCAGGACCTCGCTGGGCTGCCGTCGTTGATGGTCGCGTTGTCGGGAGGCGTCGACTCCGCGGTGCTGGCGGTTTTGGCGGGACGCGCCGTGGGGGGGCGAGTGGTTGCGGCGACCACCACGTCGGCCGCGGTCCCACCCGAGGAAATCGAGACGGCGCGCAGCGTGGCGCAGCGTGCAGGCATTCCCCACCGGGTGGTTCGCACCGACGAGTTGTCGGATCCGGCGTATCGCGCCAACGATGCGTTTCGCTGTTTCCACTGCCGCCAGTCGATGTACGGCGCTCTATGGGAAGCGGCGCGCGCCGAGGGCATCACGCACATCGGCGATGGTTTGCAGGCGGACGACCTCGTCGCCGATCGAGCCGGAGTGAAAGCAGCCTCCGAACACGGCATCCTGCACCCGCTGCGCTCCGCTGGCCTAGGCAAGGCGGAGATTCGACGTCTGGCGCTCGGGATGGGCCTCTCGGTGCATGACAAGCCCGCGCAGCCGTGCCTGGCATCCCGCGTCGCGCGCGGTGTCGAGGTGACCGAAGAGCGACTGGAGCGCGTCCTGCGGGCGGAGCGGGCGGTGGCGGACCTTGGGTACCGCGTGCTTCGGGTTCGTTGCGATGACGCTGATGCTCGCATCGAGATCGGTGCCGCGGAGTTGGGCCGGGCATTGCGCGATGAGGGGCGGCTCGTGAGCGCCGTGGTTGCATCCGGGTTCCGGTCCGCGACCGTGGATCCTGCGGGCTACCGCGGAGCCTGAACTACTCCGCGAGTAGATCTACTTGGCGAAGAGCGGCAGCAGACCGTCCCCGACGGACAGCGTGAGGCAGCTAAACGCGGTGGCGTAAGCGCGCCCCTGGCTGCGATCGGTGCCGCGGTGCGCGTCGTCCCAGTACACGCTGCCGTCGCGATCACGTTCGGACTCCTCCAGAATGCGCGGAACCCAAGTGCGGTTCCAACGCCGCCAGTCGTCGCGGCTGCTGCGGTAGTACACCTGGGCGGCGTAGTAGCGCCCGTAGTACGGCCAGAACAGCGTACGCTTGTGTTCGTGGGCCTTGCGCAGGTAGTCGAGGGCGGCCCGGGTCTTCTTGGACTCATACTCCGCGAAGCCGTACATCGCGCAGAGAGCGGCGGAAGTGAGAGCGGGCGTGGAGTCGCTGCGCGTCAGTGAGTAGCGGAACGAACCGTCCGGCTTCTGCGATTCGCGCAGGTACTTCAATCCTCGCCGGTGCACTTCCTTGTCGATGAGGTAGCCCGCGTCGCGCGCCACGCGGAGCGCCTGCGCGACCGTGACGGTAATGGAGCCCTCGTGGCTGGTGCTGAAGGACGGTTCGTAGCCCCAGCCCCCCGTAAACGTCTGTGCTCCTTCGATGACGCGCACGGCGCGCTGGATGGCCGTGCGGAGTTGCGCTCGCAACACCGGACTGCGCACGCCGGTGCCGTACACGGTGGCGAGAACCTGCGTCGCGTAGCCGTGGCCGTGCATGCGCGAGTCGGTGTCCGACCGGCCACCCCAGATGTAACCGGCAGGCTTGCCGGGAATGGTCGAACGAGCGGGGTTGCTCTTGGCCGGGGCCAAGCTGCAGCTGAGCAGGTAGCGCACGCCCCGCTCGATGACGCCGCCATACGGCCCGCGGCCAAGTTGGTCCCCGTGGGCGAGAAACGCGAGGACGGCGAGGGACGTCACGCCGACGCGCGACTTGCTGCCCCAGCTGCCGTCGCGCTGTTGTTGGGCGGCCAGAAAGCGGAGACCGCCCTCAATCGCGTCGGTTCGTTGGCGATCGGGAAGCGAACGCGCCCGGACCGGTTCCTTGGCGATCGCCGACGAGCCGGCCGCCGTCAGCGCCGCGAACAGGAGCAGAATCCAACGAAACGTAGCCACGCCTACAGTCTAACGGTCCTCGGGATCGGAATCGGGATTGACTCGCGACTAGCGCTCGTCGTCGGGGCGCTCCTCGGCCTCGCGCTTCGCGCGCAGACGGGTGTACTCGCGCAGCAAACGTCGGTAGCGAGGCGGGAAGCCGGAGAAGTCGTTGCGGCTGATTCGCTCCTGCTGAGCGGGCGGCAGACGAGCCATCCACGCTTCGATGCGAGCGAGCTGCGAGCGAGCCTTCTTCTCCTTTTCCTGCTTCTCCTGCTCTTGACGCGTCTGCTGCTCCGGCTTGTCGCCGTCCTGGCCCTGCTTGTCCTTCTTCGGGTCCTTTTTGCCGTCGTTCTGCTTCTGCTCCTTGTTGTCCGGTTCCTCGCCGGGCTTCGGCTGCTGGGAGTTCGGGTCCGGCGTACCGCCGCTTCCGCCGCCACCGCCGCCTGAGGGCAGATTGCGCAGGAGCTTCTCCAGTTGCTGGACGGTGGAGCGTGAGGCGTCGTCCTGGTTCTTGAACAGCTTCTCCAGCTTGCGGCGCAACTCCGCCTGCTTTTCCTGCAGCTGCTTTCGCTTCGCCGCTTCGGCTTCCTGCTGCGCCTTCTTCTGTTCGTCGGTGTCGCCTTCGGCGTTCTGCTGGTTGGCATCCTGCTCGGGCGGCTTGAGCTTCTTGAGCTCCTCGACGAGTCGGCGTTGCTGCTCGACGAGTCGGTCGATCTTCGTCATTTCGAGGAGCAGGCGTTCGCTCTCGCGCATCAGTCGCGAGATCTCGGTCATCTGCTTCTCGATCTCCGCACCGGTCGAGTGTCCCTGGGCCGCCGCCGGCGCGGCCAGCGCGAACAGGCTGCCGGCGCAGAGCGTGAGGGTGACGATCATGCGTTGCATCAGTTCTCTCCTTCGCCGCCGCCGTTGCCGTCGCCGGGCTCGGCGCCCTCTTCCGGAGGCGGTGCGCCGCTGCCACCCAGCAGGTTCTGGCGGAGCGTGTCGAACAGCTCGGCCAGCGAACCCTGCTGGTGATACAGGCGACGCAGGCGCGCCTTCTCGCCCTCGTTCAGTTCGCGGTTATCGATGTCGGGGCGATTCGAGAAGAAGTTCTCGCGCTCCTCGTTCAGCGTGCGCTGCATGACGAGGATCATGCGGATCTCCGCATCGGGCGGAACGAGCGGACGCTGTCCGCTGTTCTGCTGGCCGCCCTGTTGGCCGCCCTGCTGTCCACCCTGCTCGTCCTTCTTCTCTTGCTCGCGCTCGTGCAGTTCGCGCTCGAGTCCGCGGATTGCCAT
>Ga0070728_10004703_pt1 | contig 13934 bp, 11 predicted proteins | sample tdDd471_FD_66723 | JGI IMG/M metagenome (GOLD analysis project Ga0070728, IMG submission 66723) | Marine sediment microbial communities from the Atlantic coast under amendment with organic carbon and nitrate - tdDd47.1 | ecosystem: Environmental > Aquatic > Marine > Coastal > Sediment | place...
GCATCCGGGCCGCGCGCGGCTTCAACAGCCCCGCCATGTCCTTGATGTTCAGGATGTGGATCCCGAGGTCGACCAGCTGCCCGGCCAGGTCGACGTAGTATTGCAAGGAGTACTTCGTACGGCTCGGGTCGCTGACGTCGCCCGTGTAGCAGAGGGACGCCTCGATCACGCCGCCCGCCTCGCCGACCGCGTCGATGCCGAGCTTCAGGTTCTCGACGTAGTTGAGCGAGTCGAAGATCCGGAACACGTCGACGCCGTGGCGGTGCGCCATCCGGGCGAACTCGCGGATCACGTTGTCCGGGTAGCTCGTGTAGCCGACCGCGTTCGCGCCCCGCAGGAGCATCTGGAACGGGATGTTCGGCACCGCGTCGCGCAGGCGGTCGAGCCGATCCCAGGGGCACTCGCGCAAGAAGCGCAGCGCCACGTCGAACGTCGCGCCGCCCCACATCTCGAGGCTGAACAGCTTGCTCGCGCGGTGCGCGGTGGCCGGCGCGATCTCGAGCAGGTCGCGCGTGCGCACCCGTGTCATGAGCAGCGACTGGTGCGCGTCGCGCCACGTCGTGTCGGTGACGAGCAGGCCGCGGTGCTGCCGCACCGCCTTGGCCATCTCGGCCGGACCGCGCGCCTGCAGGATGTCGCGCCAGCCCTGCGGCGGCGGCTCGGTGCGCGGGGTGTCCGGCACGATGGGGCTCACGTGCGCGGGCGGGAGCTTGGACATGCCCGGCACCGACGCGCCGTTGACCGCGACGTCGCCGAGGTATCGCAACAGACGCTGCGCGCGGTTGCGGCGGCGCGGGAAGCGGAACAGCTCCGGCGTGTCGTCGATGAACGACGTGTCGGTGTCCCCCGCGGCGAAGCGCGGGTGGTTGAGCACGTTCTGCAGGAACGGGATGTTCGTCGACACGCCGCGCACGCGGAACTCGGCCAGCGCGCGGTGCAGCTTGAGCACCGCCTGCGGGAACGTCAGCGCCCGCGCGGTGACCTTCACGAGCAGCGAGTCGTAGTCGGGGCTCACGCGGGCGCCGGGGTAGCCCGAGCCTCCGTCGAGGCGGATGCCCATGCCCGCGCCCGAGCGAAAGACCTCGATGCGGCCGGTGTCCGGCAGGAAGCCCTTCGACGGGTTCTCGGTGGTCACGCGGCACTGGATCGCCACGCCCCGCGTCTCGATCGCGTCCTGCTCGAGGCCGAGGTCGGCGAAGGTCGCGCCGCCGGCGATGCGGATCTGCGAGGCGACGAGATCCACGCCCGTCACCTCCTCGGTCACCGTGTGCTCGACCTGGATGCGCGGGTTGGCCTCGATGAAGTAGTGCCGCCCCTCGCGGTCGACGAGGAACTCGACGGTGCCGGCGTTGCGGTAGCCCACGGTCTTCGCGAGCTTGACCGCGTCGGCGCAGACGGCCGCGCGGACCTCGGGGTCGAGGCTGTGCGCGGGCGCCATCTCGACCACCTTCTGGTGGCGGCGCTGCACCGAGCAGTCGCGCTCGTACAGGTGCATCACGTCGCCCGCCGCGTCGGCGAGGATCTGCACCTCGATGTGACGCGGGTGCTCGACGAAGCGCTCGATGAACACGGTCCCGTCGCCGAACGCCGCCGCCGCCTCGGACGTCGCGCGTTCGAACGCGCTCTGCAGCTCGTCGGCCGAGCGGACCACGCGCATGCCGCGCCCGCCGCCGCCCATCGCCGCCTTCACGATCAGCGGGTAGCCGGCGCCGTCGGCGAACGCGCGCGCCTCTGCGTAGGTCGCCACCGGTCCGTCGGTCCCCGGCACGGTCGGCACGCCCGCCTCCTCGGCGAGGGTGCGCGCGGCGGTCTTGTCGCCCAGATCGCGCAGGACCTCGGGCGACGGACCGACGAACGCGATCCCCGCGTCGGCGCACGCCTGGCTGAACGCCGCGTTCTCGGCGAGGAAGCCGTAGCCGGGGTGGATCGCGTCGACCCCGACCTCCTTGGCGAGCGCGACGATCTCGTCGATCGCGAGGTACGCCCCCACGGGCGTCTTGCCCTCGCCGACGAGGTAGCCCTCGTCGGCCTTGTAGCGGTGCAGGTGGACGCGGTCCTCGTGGCTGTAGATCGCCACGGTCCTGAGGCCCAGCTCGGTGGCCGCGCGGAACACGCGGATCGCGATCTCCCCGCGGTTCGCGCACATCAGCTTGGTCAGCGGTCGAGTCACGCGGGACGTGTAGCACAGGGAGGGGTGAGGTTGATCACGGTGGCGTCGGCGGACTCCACCGTCCGCGGAGAGTGGCCACTCGAGCGGCCACCGCGTCGCCGCGCAGGGCACACCAGACGCGTTGGATCGGGAAATGCACAGAGGCCCGTTCACCATGCGTCGAGTAACGATTTCCTTGTTCTGTGGGCTCCTCGGGCTGGCGCTGACCGCGCGCGCCGAGGCCCAGAGCTGTGACGTCCCCCAGGTCCTGCTCACCGTCGACAAGTCGTCGAGCATGCTCGGCGGGCTGCCGGCCGGCGGCACGAAGTGGGAGGCCGCCCGGATGGCGATCGGGGAGCTGACCACGGCCTACGCCGACTCGATCGACTTCGGCCTGCAGGTCTTCCCGTACCCGGACCGCTGCGAGCCTGGCGCGGTGACCATGGACTTCGGCACGCACACGCCCGACGCGATCGTCGCGGCGCTCGGCGATCCGCCCCCGAGCGGCGGTAACTGGACCCCGATGGCCCAGACGCTGGACGCGGCGGGCGACTACTACGCCTCGCGCCTCGCCGACGGTGGCAACCACCTGATCCTCATCACCGACGGCTGGCAGTGGTGTGACCCCTACGACCCGGCCACGCGCTACACGCCGGTCGAGGCGGTCACCGCTCTGCGCGACGCGGGGATCACGGTGCACGTGGTCGGCTTCGGCGGCGGCGTCGACTCGCTGACCCTCAACCGCGCCGCGGTCGCCGCGGGCACCGGCCTGCCGGGCTGCGACGCGACCCTGTCGGAGCCGTCGGCGATGAACCACTGCTACGTGCAGGCCAACGACCTGGTCGAGCTGCGGGCCGCGCTCGACGCGATCGCCCGCGACATCACCGACGAGATGTGCGACGGCCTCGACAACGACTGCGACGGCACGGTCGACGAGGGCTACGACGTCGACGGCGACGGCTACACGACCTGCGGCAGCGACCCCGACTTCCCCGGGTTCGAGCCGACCCCGACGCGCGTCGACTGCGACGACATGTCCGACGTGATCCACCCCGGCGCGGCCGAGGTCTGCGACGGCGAGGACAACGACTGCGACGGCACGACCGATCCGGGCTGCAGCTGCCTCGACGGCGACACCCAGCCCTGCGGCACCGATCTGGGCGTCTGCATGACGGGGACCCAGAGCTGCGTCGACGGCATGTGGGGCGACTGCGACGGCGGCGTGATGCCGGCCGCGTCCGAGACCTGCGACATGACCGACGAGGACTGCGACGGCGTGGTCGACGAGGACGCCGACGCGTCGTGCGAGCCCGGCGAGGTCTGCACCGCCGACGGCTGCATCCCGCTCACCCCGCCCGACCCCGAGCCGACCGAGGAGCCGATGGAGCCGCCGCCGGAGGGCCGAGAGATCGTCCAGGACACCGGCTGCGCCTGCCGCGCCGCCGCCCCCGGTGGCGAGGCCCCGCTCGCGCTGCTCGGCCTCGGCCTGCTCGGCTTCGTCGCGCGCCGCCGCCGTCGCTAGCCCGGCTGGGTCGGCGCCTCGAGCAGGGAGCCCTCGTCGCGCTCCCACTGCGCGTCGAACGCCTCGCGCTCGAGCGTCAGGTCGAGCGCGCGTCGGACCTGGCGCGCGCGGCGCCGGTGATCGCGCGAGTGCAGGTGCTCCTTCAGAGTCTCCTCGCGCGCGCCCACGAGCGCCTCGCCGCGCCAGCAGAAGGGCTCGCCCTCGTCGCGGACGTGGCCCCAGTGCACCGCCCAGGCCGCCTGCGGGAACGTCAGGCCCTCGCGCCAGAACAGCAGCTCCTCCAGCGCCTCGAGCTGCCCTTGGTACCAGGGGTCCGCGTACACCATCTCGCGCGAGTAGAGCGCGGCGTTGTGGAAGTACTCGGCGACGTTGACCAGCCCGTCGAGATCCAACCGCGACACCAGGCGGTACAGCAGCTCGAGGACCCGCTCGCCGATGCCGAGGCCCGGTGCGTCCTGGCCCGGCAGCCTCATGCGGTCGGGGGTGAACTCCCCGAGCGGGTTGCGCAGGCTCAGCCAGTCGACGGTCAGCACGTCCCAGATGCGCTCGAAGCCCTCGATGCGCAGGCGATCGCGACGGACCACGAGCTCGATGAGGCGGCCCTCGGTGCCGTCCTCGGCGGTTCCGTCGATCAGCAGGGTGTGCCGGTCGTCGAGCGCGTGCGCCTCGATGCGCAGGTCGGTCCAGCCGCGCTCGAGCAGGCGCTCGACGAACCCGTACCGCTCCAGGCCCAGGCGGATCCCGGCGTCTCCGTAGAAGTCGAGGAACCGCCGACCCGCGTTCTTGTCCAGCAGATCGATGTCGGTGAGCGCGAAGGTGTCGTCCATCGACGACCGCATCAGCTCCACCCGGGACAGCGATCGGGCGACCCTACGAAATTCGGTCGCGTAGCGAGTCACTCGGGCAGGAGCGTAGCGGAAAGCGCGGGGGCCGGGCAGGTGTGAAAGGGCGTTCCTCGAACCGCGCGGGGCAAAGGCAAAGGCAAGGGCAAAGGCAAGGGGTAGGACGTGGGCTAGCCCACGTCCTACAGTGGTGTATTCTCCCGCGATGGTGCTGGGCGAAGCGTTCGCCAGGCGGCGGATCGGCGAGGTCGTCGACGGTCGATACGAGCTCAAGCGGCTCCTCGGCGTCGGCATGACGGGAGCCGTGTACGAGGCGCATCACAAATACACCCACCAGCGCGTGGCGGTGAAGGTGATGCATCAGCAGCTCGTGACCGACGACAACGCGGTCGCGCGCTTCCTGCGCGAGGCCAAATCCGTCGCGAAGATCGGGCACCCGGCCATCGTCGAGGTGCTCGACGCGGGCGAGACCCAGGACAAGCTCGCCTACGTCTGCCTCGAGCTGCTCCACGGGCGCTCGCTCGGGAAGATCCTCTCCGAGAAGCGGCTTCCCTACGAGGAGGTGATCGCGCTCGGGCTCGACGTGCTCAGCGGCCTCGCCGCCGCGCACTCGGTCGGCATCGTCCACCGCGACATGAAGCCGGACAACGTGTTCGTCCTCGACGACGCGACCGGAGACAGCCGGGTCAAGATCCTCGACTTCGGCGTCGCGAAGAACCTGCAGAGCACCGGCGCGAGCGGCGTGCTCACCAAGCCGGGCGCCACGATCGGGACGCCGAGCTACATGAGCCCGGAGCAGGCGCGCGCGGCCCAGATCGACGAGCGCGCCGACGTCTGGTCGACCGGGGCGATGCTCTTCCACGCCGCGGCCGGTCGGCCGCCGTTCCAGGAGTCGAGCATCCCGGCGCTGCTCCTCAAGCTCGTCACGGGGACGCCGCCGCCGCTGGCGCAGTACTGCCCGGACGCGCCCCACAACCTCCAGCGCGCCGTCGACGGCGCCCTCCTGCCCGACCTCGAGAAGCGCTTCCAGACGGCGCAGGCCATGGCGCACGAGCTGGCCGGGGCGCGCTGACGCGTCTCGTCACTTTCTTCGTGCCGGTGATCGCGATCCGTATCGTGGTCGCATGCTCCTGCCCATCCGCCGCCGCCGCGCCCTGCGCCGAGGGATCTTCATCCCCTGCCAGGCCATCCTCGTCGAACCCTTTCGCTCCGTCGGTCACCGCCTGATCGATCTGAGCCACCAGGGGGCGATGCTCGAGTGCGACGCCGCCCTGGTCGAGGGGGACGAGCTCGTGCTCAATTTCTCGCTCGGGTCGCAGATCGTCGACGCGGTCGCGGAGGTCCGCAACGTGAGCTGGGACCTGCGCCGCGCGGGCCTGCGGTTCACCGAGATGGACTGGGATTCGAAGGTCGCGCTGTTCGTCGGCCTCGCCGGCGTGCCGCCGCGCGTGCCGAAGGGCCCGCGGCGAATGGACTACGCGGCGAGCGTCCGCCGCATCGCGTTGGCGTGATCGAACCGGCCGGCCGGGTTACGGTCCGGCCGGATGCCGCGCGCCCTCCTCGCCGCCGTCGTGCTCGTCGCGCTCGCGCCCGCGGAGGCGCGCGCGCAGGATGACGCCGAGGGCGAGGCCTCCGAGGTCGAGGCGGCGCCCGAGGTCGTCGAGGACGAGGTCGTCGAGGAGGACGACGAGGCGGACGTGGATGACGAGGTCGTCGAGGAGGACGAGCTCGAGGGCGACGAGCTCGAGGACGACGAGCTCGGGCAAAGGCAAAGGCAAAGGCAAGGGGGGGGGGACCCCGAGGATGTAGTGGCGACGATCGGGGGGGCCATCGACGAGCTGGGGCAGTCGCTCGAGGTGCAGCCCGAGACGCGGGTGCGCTGGGACCCGAGCTGGCCTCGGTATCGGTTCGACGAGCTGGTGATCACCGTGGGGGCGGGCTTGGTGATCCTCTTCGAGGAGCTGCTGCCGACCCGGACCGACGCGAACTGGACCGGGGTGAGCGACTTCGACCTCGAGGTGTCGCGCGGGCTGGCGCTGGGCAACGCGACCGACCGCGACATGGTCGAGGAGATCAGCAACGGCCTCGTGGTCGGGCTCATCGTCTGGCCCGTGCTGTTCGACTCCATCCTCTACGCCGGCGCGGGCGAGGGCTCGTGGGACGTCGCGTGGCAGCTGTCGCTGATCGCGCTCGAGGTGTTCTCGCTCAACCACGTGCTGACGGTGCTCGTCCGGCTGCTCGCGCGGCGGGAGCGGCCAGTGGGGCGCTTCTGCCGCGAGGACCCGATCGGGTACGCCGACCCGGTGTGCGACGACCAACCGCCGGCCGAGTCGTTCTGGAGCCCGCAGGTGTCCAACGCGTTCGCCGGCGCCGCGCTGGTCTGCTCGTTCCACGACTCGCTCGATCTGTTCGGCGAGACGTGGTCGGACGGCATGGCCTGCGGCACCGCGGTGGCGGCGGCGGCGACGACCGGGCTGCTGCGGATCATGAGCGACAGCAACTGGATCACCGACGTGCTCAGCGGGGCGATCGTGGGCACCGCGATCGGCGCGCTGGTGCCGTGGATCCTGCACTTTCAGGGCGGCGCGCGGCCGCCGCTGTCGGGCAGCGACGTGCCCGCGATCACGGTACTGCCGATGATGGACCAGGACACGCTCGGGGTGAGCGTGATGGGCATGATGTGAGGGGATCGACGTGAGCGAAGCGTGGCGAATCGAGGGGGCGTTCGGGCTCGAGCAGCTCGCGCGCGGCGCGAACGACGCGGGCGCGCCCGGGCCGGGGCAGGCGCGCGTGAAGCTGTCGGCGTGGAGCCTGAACTACCGCGACTACCTGGTGGTGACCGGCGGCTACAACCCGCGCCAAGCGCTGCCGCTGATCCCGCTGTCCGACGCGGTCGGCGTGGTCGAGGCGGTGGGCGAGGGCGTCACGCGCGTCGCGGTCGGCGACCGGGTCTGCCCGATCTTCGCGCAGGCGTGGATGGACGGGCCGGCGGGGCGCCGCGAGCAGACGTCGACGCTCGGCAGCCCCAACGACGGCGTGGCGGCGCGCGCGGTGTGCCTGTCCGAGCACGGGCTGGTGCCGGTGCCCGAGCACCTGTCCGACCGGGAGGCGGCGTCGTTGCCGTGCGCGGCGGTGACCGCGTGGAACGCGCTGTTCGAGCTCGGCGACCTGTGCCCGGGGCAGACCCTGCTCGTGCAGGGGACCGGCGGCGTGGCGAGCTTCGCGTTGCAGCTCGGCGTGCTCGCCGGCGCGGAGGTCATCGTGACGTCGAGCTCGGCCGACAAGCGCGCGCGGGCCGAGCAGGAGGGCGCCTCGATGACGCTCGACTACCGTGAGGACCCGACGTGGGGCCGCACCGTCCGTAAGGCGACCGGCGGCGTCGACCACGTGATCGAGGTCGGCGGCGCCGGGACCATCGAGCAGTCGCTCACCGCCGTGAAGCCCGGCGGGACGGTCAGCGTGATCGGCATCCTCGCCGGCGCGAAGAGTGAATTCGCGTTGACGCGTGTGTTGATGAACGCCGTGCGCATGCAGGGCGTGTTCGTCGGGTCGCGCGGCGCGTTCGAGCGGATGAACGCGGCGATCGCGTCGGCGAAGCTGCGGCCGATCCTGGACTCCGAGTCGTTCGGGTTCGACGACCTGCCGGCGGCGCTGGAGCGGATGGAGCAGGGCGCGCACCTCGGCAAGATCACGCTGGGGGACGGCTGACGTGGTGTGGGTCGTCATCGGCCACCGCGTGCGCAGCGAGCGCGTCCCCGACGGGCTGGCGGTCGAGCGCGAGTGCGTGACCTGCGGGGAGGTCGCGACGTTCTACGAGCGCGAGGCGGTCAAGAGCTTCCGCCTCTACTTCGTCGACGTGTTCGACTACGAGACCCAGCGCGTCATGGCGTGCGGCGCGTGCGGCACGCTCTACGCGACCGACGAGCTGGGCAAGCCGACCGACGCGACGGCCGGCGGCTGGCGCGACGCGCTGTCGAGCGCCGCGTCGCAGGTGAGCAGCGCCGCGCGCAAGGCCGGCGCCGCGATCGCGCCCACGCTCGAGCAAGCGGGCGAGAACGCGCGCGAGCTGTTCGACGGAGCGCGCGAGGGCCTGGGCCCGATCGCCAGGCGCGCCGGCGACGAGGTCGGCGACGCCTTTCGCCGCCTGCGCATCGAAGACGACGGCGTCCACGACCTCGACGCGGAGGAAGCGGACGAGGCGCCGCGCCCGCGAAAGAAGAAGCGCCGCGAGAAGGCCGAGTGGGAGCTCGAGACCGACCCGGAGAAGCGCGCCGTGCTCAAGCGCTTCGCCGAGCTGGAGAAGAAGCTCGAAGACTCCGACGGCGACTGAACGTGGCTCGGCTCAATCGTCGAGCGGCAGGCTCTCGACGCCCGCGTAGATCGCGTCGAACGGGAGCGTCGCGTCCACCGAGGACAGGGCGATCGTCCCGGCGACGAGGTCCTTCAGGTGCCACTCGTCGTCTTCGAGCCGGCGGTAGAGCGCCGCGCGGGACGACTGGCTGTCGACGAGGAGGATCTCCCGCACGCTCGGTATGCGTCGGTAGTGCGAGAGCTTGGCGCCCTCGTCGTATCCCCGCGTGCGCTTGGACAGCACCTCCACGACGAGCAGCGGGTTCGTGAGCGAACGCGGTCGCTCGTCGGTGAAGTCCGGCGCATCGCAGGTCACGACGAGGTCTGGGTAGACGTAGCTCGACGTCGCCTCGATCTGCACCCGCTGTCCAGCGTCGAAGAGAAGACACGGGCCGTCGGCGAGCGCGGACTTCAGCAGGTGCACCAGGTTGGGGACGACGACGTTGTGCCGCGGTGAGGCCCCCGCCATCGCGATGACCACGCCGTTCAGGTACTCGTGCTTCAGGTCGCTCGCGGCGTCGAGCGCGAGGTACTCCTCGAGGCGGACCTCGTCGGCCGGCTCCGTCATTCCGAGAGTATCGTCCCCGAACGGTCGACCGTCCACGCGACGACCCGAGCGTCCCAGGTGTCCCATGGGGCCGTGGCGGCGATGGTCGAGGGATGGTGCGGGTCGGGAGTTGGTACGTGGTTCGCAGTGGGACGGCCGCATGCGAAGCGTCTCGATCCTCTTGCTCGCCGTGCTCGCGCCGGGGTGCTTCCGGCTGCCGCACGCCGACGATCCCGACTGCAACGACACGTGCCGCTACGCGCGCGACGGGGAGTGTGACGATGGCGGGCCCGACTCGCTGTACGACGTGTGCGAGCTGGGCAGCGACTGCTCGGACTGCGGCCCGGGCTCACGCGGGCCGATCATGACCGAGGAGCCGATGGCGCCCGGCCGCCCGGGCGCGCCGACGGCCGGGGCGTGCGTCGGCGTCGCGGTCGAGCCGTACACGATCTCCGACGCCGAGAGCTGCCGGCGCCAGGGCGGCGACTGGCGGTCGACCTACGGCGAGTGCCGCGGCGTCGGCTACTCGTGCGCCGGGCGCCACGACCGCGACGCGTGCTGGGCCGTCATCGGCTGCGAGTGGGAGGACACGACCGGCGCGCGGACCGCGAACCCGCTGGCCGCCGGCCGCTGCGAGGGCACGGTCCCGGACTGCGGCCGCATGGCGGTCGAGGACGAGTGCCGACAGGAGCGCACCTGCCGGTGGCGTGGTGACGACTGCGAGGACGCCAACAGCCTCCAGTACGTGAACAACGCGGACTGCGCCGGGCTCACCGCGTCGATGCAGAGCCAGGACCTGAACCCGAACGTCGCCCACTCAGCGTGCCTGCGCAGTTACGGCTGCCGCTGGGTCCACGGCGACGGCGCGGTCGAGCCCGCGTACGACGGCCGCGAGCCCACGCTCTACGAGGAGCCGACGCCCGCGCCGCCGTCGCCTTGAGAGTCAGGCGACGCCGTCTTCGTCGAGGGTGTCCTCCACGCCGCCGCCCCGCAGGCTGGCTGGCGGGCCGTGGTCCTCGCGGGTCTTGTCGAGCTCGGCGGAGCGGCGGGTGGGGCGCGGCGCGGGGCCGGCCTCGGGCGGGAGCTCGGCCGAGATGGAGTCGGCGGCGCCCACCATCGTGCGCTCGAGCTCGGTCACGTCCGCGAGCAGATCCTCTATCCGCGCGCGACGCTCGCGGTCCTTCTGCAAGCCGGCGTGCACGATGCGGTCGAGGCCCTTGGGGAGGTACGGGCGCTCGGCGCTCGGGGTGGGCGGCTCGGACGTGGCGACCGCGGCGAGCACCTCGACCATGCTGTGGCCCGGGAACGGCAGCTCGCCGGTCACCATCTCGTAGAGCACCACCGTCGCCGCCCACGCGTCGGCGCGGTCGTCGAGGCGCAGGCCCTCGCTCTGCTCGGGCGGCAGGTAGCTCGGCGTGCCGACGAGGTCGCCGGTCTGGGTGATGCTCATCTTCCCCGAGTCGAGGATCCGCGCGAAGCCGAAGTCGACGATCTTCACGTGGTCGCCGTCGGTGAGCACGATGTTCTCCGGCTTCACGTCGCGGTGCACGACGCCCGCCTCGTGCGCGGCGGCGAGCCCGGCGAGCAGCTGGCGCGCGACGTGGAGCGCGTCGCCGAGCGGGAGGCGGCGGTCGCGGTCGATCCGGACCGCGAGCGTCTCTCCGTCGAGCAGCTCCATCACCATGTAGGGCAGGCCCTCCTCGGTGGCGCCGACGTCCCAGATCTCCACGACGTTCTCGTGCTCGACCCGCCCGGTCGCCTGCGCCTCGCGGACGAAGCGATCCCGGATGCGGTCCTCGCGCGCGAACGATCGGCCGAGGACCTTCAGCGCGACGTCGCGGCCGATCTTCACGTGCTCGGCCTTGTAGACGGCGCCCATCGAGCCGACGCCGAGCTCGGACTGCACCTGGTACTTCTCGCTCACGACGGTGCCGATCAGGCCCAGCTCGTCGCGCGCGCGCGGCAAGCGCGTCTCGGTGTCGATCAGCGCCAGGCCGGTGATCGGGCACGCCTTCAGCCCGGCCTCGTGCGGGAGCTGACAGTGCGGGCAGGTCACGGTGCCGTTCGGCGCCACGGCCTCACTCTACCAGGCTGAAGAGCCGCTCGGCGTTGCGGTGATACAGGTCCTCGAGGACCTCCCGTGGCAGGTCGAGGCCGTCGATCGTCCAATCGCCCTGGATCGGGGTCGGGTGGGCGAAGCCCCGGTCGGCCGTCTCGAAGTAGCGCCAGTGCGACTCGTAGAAGACCGGGATCCGCGCCGGCGGGTCGGGGTCGGCGCCGGCCGAGCCCAGCACCCAGCTCCCCGAGCGGCCCATCTGGATGTCCGTGCCGAAGAGGATCCGCGCGCGGTGGCGGATGAACAGCGCCCGCATCCGTCCGGGATCGTGGCGCCCGATCTCCGGGACCCTGGCCCCGGTCTCCACGTACAGGTTGTCGTAGCGGTCGAGCATCTCGGCGACGCGCGCGGGCTCCTCGGGCGCGTTCCCGAAGTGGGCGCCGAGGAAGCGGGTGCCCGGGTGGCGGCTCACGCGCGTCTCGTACTGCGCGAAGATCTCCTCCCAGCTCGGCCACGCGTCGCCATGGAAGCTCCACGACGGATGGGCCGACAGCTCCTCGTAGCGCTCGTTGTCCCGCGTCGCGGGGCGGAAGAACGCTTGCGGATCGCCGGTGTGGATCAGCACGGGCAGGTCGAGCTCGCCGGCGGTGTCGAACACGACGTCGAGCCGCTCGTCGTCCACGCGGAGCAGGGAGCCGTCGGACAGGCGCGTCCCGAGGCCGAGCGACTTGAAGATCTTGAGCCCGACGCCGCCCCGGTCGCGGCAGCCGCGCAGGGTCTGCCGCACGTACTCGGCGAACCCCGGCTCCTCGACCCGGCCGAACGACACGTGGCAGTACGGCCGCAGCCCGTCGGCCACCTCGCCGCCGTTCGCGTTGAGCGCGAGGCGCACGCCGTGTCGGGCGAACACCCGGCGCGCCTCGTCGGCGCGATCCATCGGGACGTGCACGTGTACGTCGATCTTCGCGATGTCGGCGTAGGCGGAGGCCGGCCGATACGGGCGGGGCACCGGCGCGGGCCACAGCGCCCAGCTCAGCGCCCCGACCCCGAGCGCGATCGCCGAGACCACGCCCGCCAGGACCCACGGGGAGCGCAGCGCGCCGCCTCGGCCGGACATCCCGGTACTGTCTCGCCGCGAGTCCGCGCTGTCGAGCCGCACTGTGTGTTCGTTCAGGTCACCGCACGCCGCTGGCTTGACGACGGCTCGATCGCGTGACGAATTGGCGTCGCGCCGCCGCGCGATCCACGCCGCGCGCCCCTCCGAAGCCATGAGCCAAGCCGTCGTCGACGTCCTGACGGGTCCTCGTGAATCCGACCGAGCCCGCGACTCCGCCGTCGCGATCACCCGGCGCGAGCGCTGGCTCGCGCTCGACGTGTTCCGCTTCTTCGCCGTCCTGATGATGGTGCAGGGCCACGTCTTCACGACGCTGCTCGACGAGGCCACGAAGGCGCAGGGCTGGTACCCGCACCACGCCGCGTTCCACGGCTACACCGCGCCGATGTTCCTGTTCGGCGCCGGCCTCGCGTTCGGGTACACGACCTTCAACAAGTGGGACGCGCACACCGGGGGCGGCGCCGCCCCCGCCAAGCGCTACACGCGCTACGCGTGGCTGCTCGTGCTCGGCTACGGGCTGCAGCTGCCGACGCTGTCGCTGTCGGGCCTGCTGAGCATGGAGAGCCCGGAGCGCATCGCGCGCTTCTTTCAGGTCAACGTCCTGCAGCACATCGGCGTCAGCCTCGCGATCGCGCAGATCCTCGTGCGGATCGTGAAGCGCAAGCGCGTCTTCATCTCGATCATCGCGGCGCTCGCGCTGTTCTGCGTGTTCGCGGCCCCGTGGGTCTGGAACCTCGACGTCAGCGGCCTGCCCGTGTTCGTGCGCGGCTACATCAACAAGGCCGGCTACAGCTACTTCCCCATCGTGCCGTGGGCCGGCTTCACGTACGGCGGCATCCTCGTCGCTTACGTGTTCGGCGTGAAGGGCTCGGCCAAGGAGATCAGCGACGGCGCGGCCTGGCCGTTCCTCGCGCTGTCGCTCGCGTTCATGCTCGTGCCGCTCGTGGTCGACCGGCTCGGCTACCTGCCGCTGCCCTCGCACAACTTCTGGAAGACCAACCCGCTGTTCTTCTTCTGGCGGCTCGGCAACATCCTCTTCGTCCTGTCGCTGCTCTGCTTCGTCGAGCGGTTCATGCGCGGGCGTAGCTGGCTCGACGTCGATCAGAACCGCGCCGCGCACGCGATCGTGCCGTGGATCAAGCTCCTGTCGGCCGAGAGCCTGGTGATCTACGTCGCGCACCTGCTCGTGCTGCACGGGTCGGTCATCGCCCCGGGGCTCACGTCGAGCGGGACGGTCTCGCGCGGCGGGCACGGCATGATGGAGGCCGCGCTCATCACGCTCGCGATCATGGGCCTGATGGTCGTGATCACGAAGGCGTGGACCGAGCTGCGGCGGCAGAAGACCGCGTTCAAG
>Ga0070728_10004704_pt1 | contig 13933 bp, 14 predicted proteins | sample tdDd471_FD_66723 | JGI IMG/M metagenome (GOLD analysis project Ga0070728, IMG submission 66723) | Marine sediment microbial communities from the Atlantic coast under amendment with organic carbon and nitrate - tdDd47.1 | ecosystem: Environmental > Aquatic > Marine > Coastal > Sediment | place...
GGCCCGTGTTTTAAAAAGTGCGTCCCGAGGAATTTGGAGCAAAAACGATGTTCTGGTGATTATTTCCTGCATTTAAACGAGAGTAACGCGATGCGTCAAAGGTGCTGAAAGAGGGGTTGCAATCTGTATGGTTTAGTATATAATGTAAATTCGTGTTCGAGCAACATCCGGTTTTTCACCCAAGGAGTTCATCATGCCGGTCATCATCGTGAAGTACACAATCACCGACTATGAAGCCTTTCGTAAATCCTTTGCCAAACGCAGCGCCATCCGGGAAGCCATGGGGTTTAGGGCTCCGCGCATGTTTCCGGTAATGGGCAACCCCAACCAAGTGGTGGTATTCGGCGAAACCGTTGACCCCAGAAAAGTGCGGGCCGGATTCGCAACCCCCACCTTCAAGCGGCTGCTGGAAGAATCCGGGGTTGTGGGAACTCCGGTGCTTGATTTCATGGATCAGGGCGAAAAATTCGCCGCCTGAGCCTGCTGCCACACATCTGATAAAATCTTCAGGGGAATCCTGCTGGCGCTGATAATCACAGCTATATCAAGCAAATAAGGTGTGCCAAATAAAATAAGGCGAACAATATATAACCATTGACAAGCCGCCGGGGGCACTTAGCTTAAAAGCAGTTCCGGTTATCGCGCAATCGGCGTGAATCTGCGAAAGGAGTGTCTTTCATGATCATAGCTGTTCCAAAGGAGATTCTGCCCGGAGAAAAACGGGTGGCCGGAAGCCCGGATACCGTTGCCAAACTGGTGGCAAAGGGCTTTGCGGTGCATGTCCAAAGCGGCGCAGGGCAGGGGGCTCATTTCAGTGACGCTGCCTACGAAAAAGCCGGGGCCAAAATCGTGGCACACCCTGATGAACTATGGGACACAGCCGATGTGGTGGCAAAAGTAAACCCGCCCCTGGAGCGGGAAACAACAGCCATGAAATCCGGGGCCGTGCTGGTCTCTTTGCTGAATCCTTTTGAAAACCGCGACGGCATCAAGGCTCTTGCAACGCAGGGAGTGACAGCCTTCAGTCTGGAACTGGTGCCCCGCAGCACCCGGGCCCAGAGCATGGACGTGCTCAGCAGCCAGGCAAATCTGGTGGGGTACAAAGCGGTGTTGCAGGCGGCAAACGCCTATGGCGGCGTGTTCCCCATGTTCATGACCGCCGCCGGAACCGTGCGACCCGCCAAGGTACTGGTGTTGGGCGCGGGCGTGGCAGGCTTGCAGGCCATTGCCACCGCCAAGCGGCTGGGAGCCCAGGTAAGCGCCTTTGACGTGCGGCCTGCGGTAAAAACCGAGGTGGAAAGCCTTGGGGCCAAATTCATTGAACTGGATATGGCAAGCGCCGAAGGCGAGGGCGGCTATGCCCGGCAACTGACCGAAGAAGAACAAAAAAAGCAAATTGAACTGCTGGCGGATCATGTGGCGCGGATGGATATTGTTATCACCACCGCCGCGATTCCCGGCAGGGCCGCGCCCCGGCTGATAACCGCCGACACGGTGCAGCGCATGAAGCCCGGCAGCGTGATTGTCGATCTTGCGGCAAAAACCGGTGGCAACTGCGAGCTGACCCGGGCCGACGAAGTCGTGTTGGAACACGGCGTGGTGATTATCGGGCTGACGGATCAGGCAAGTTCACTTTCGGCGGAAACCAGCAACCTGTTTTCCCGCAACGTGTTCAACTTTATCATGAACATGCAGACCGCAGAAGGGACAATCGAAGTGAATACCGATGACGATATCGTGGCGGGTTCACTGGTGACCCGTAACGGGGAGATTGTGCATCCCCGGCTGACGGATACGAAGTAAGGAGGTGCGGCAATGTCGGTATTTATCACGGCTTTGACAGTGTTTGTGCTGGCGGTGTTTGTGGGCTACCACGTTGTGTGGAAGGTTACTCCCGCCCTGCATACGCCCCTGATGTCGGTAACCAACGCTATTTCCGGCGTTATCATTGTGGGCGCGATTATCGCCGGAGGCCCCGGCGAATACAACACCGCCAGTATTTTAGGGCTGGCGGCGGTGGCCCTGGCATCGGTCAACGTGTTTGGCGGGTTTATTGTGACCGCCCGCATGCTGAGTAAATTCAAAAAACGCTGAGGCACAGGGAGGCGGCATTATGAATTATGAAAGTATTGCAGCGCTGGCCTACCTTGTGGCGGCGGTATTGTTTATTCTGGCCCTGCGGGGCCTCAGTTCTCCGGAGACCGCCCGACGGGGCAACCTCTTTGGGATATTGGGTATGGCCATCGCCATTGTGGTGACCATGTTCAATCCCGGGGTGCACAACTTTGTGATGATCGGCCTGGCCATACTCGTCGGCGGAGCCGTAGGCACTGTAGTCGCCCTGCGCATTAAAATGACAGACCTGCCCCAGCTTGTGGCCATGCTTCACTCGTTGGTTGGTCTGGCAGCGGTGCTGGTGGCCAAAAGCGCGTTTTACGCCCCGGCGGAATACGGCATTCTGGCCCCGGATGGCGACATTTTTGCAAGCAGTCTGATAGAGATGTTGTTGGGTGACGGCATTGGCGCCATCACCTTTACCGGCTCCATTGTGGCATTCGCAAAATTGCAGGGGCTGGTGGGCAGCGCTCCGGTGTCCTTTAAAGGACAGCATGCCCTCAACGCCCTGATCGGTGCGGGCATTCTTGCCCTTGGCGTGGTTTTTGTGATTACCCAGAACCCCATTATTTTCTGGATGATGACGGTGCTGGCTCTGGTGCTGGGCGTGACCCTGATTATTCCCATTGGCGGAGCAGACATGCCGGTGATCGTGTCCATGCTGAACTCCTACTCCGGCTGGGCTGCGGCGGGCATCGGCTTCACCCTGCACAACAACATGCTGATTATCGCCGGTGCGATTATCGGTAGTTCCGGTGCGATATTGTCCTACATCATGTGCCGGGCCATGAACCGTTCGTTTTTGAGTGTGCTGTTTGGCGGCTTTGGCAGCGGCGACAATGCGGCTCCTTCGGCGGCGGCGCAGGCGGCGCAGCGGGGCGCAAACATCGGCAGCATAGAAGACGCGGTGTTTCTTATGAAGCAGGCGGAAAAAATCATCATCGTGCCGGGCTACGGCATGGCGGTGGCACAGGCGCAGCACGCGGTGCGGGAAATGGCGGAGTTGTTGGGCAAGGAAGGCATTACCGTGAAGTACGCCATTCATCCTGTGGCGGGGCGTATGCCCGGTCATATGAACGTTTTGCTGGCCGACGCCAACGTGCCCTATGATCAGGTCTTTGAAATGGACGAAATCAACAGCGAATTTTCCGACGCCGACGTGGCCTTTGTCATGGGCGCCAACGATGTCACCAACCCGGCGGCCAAAGACCCCGGCAGCCCCATTTACGGCATGCCCATTCTGGAGGTTGAGCGGGCGCGAACCGTGCTGTTTAGCAAGCGCAGCCTTGGTATCGGCTACGCCGGTATTGACAACGAACTGTTTTACAAGCCCAACACCATGATGCTTCTGGGCGATGCCCGGGACACGGCGGATAATTTCGTCCGCGCCTTAAAGGGCGGGCATTAGGCGGTGGCAGTGTTGTATTTTACCGGGTTGCCCGGCTTATCGCTATAACCTTACCCCGGTCCTCTCCATAAATTGAGAGGGCAAAAAGGAATGCGCGCCTATACCAAATTTCACCAACGTCATCCCTGCGGAAGCAGGGATCCATGCCGGGGAAATGAGCGGAGCCATAGAGCAATTGTCCGGGACGGCAGAACCTTCATTTTATAAGGGTTTAATTAGCAGACAACGGGGTGCCACAGGGCTATCTGGCGGGGTCGTAGTCTCTGGCGCAACGAAATCCATCGGCAATGCCCCGGATATCATGCGGAGCATCCCAATATCGGCCTGAAGGGCGGGCCAACCAATCTGCACCCCAGTCAACTCCGATCTCGGTGTTGTATGTGCTTCCTTTGAACACATGCATGGTGCAGTCGCTGTTGCCTTCATCCATCCAGGCGCTTCCATCAGTGGGGGCGTCCTCGTAGTTTGGGTGAGAGCAGTCTTCAACCCACTCCTGAATGTTGCCTGTCATGTCGTACAGGCCAAAGGCGTTCGGCTGTTTTTGCGCTACCGGCTGCGGGTGTCTGATCAATTCAGGGTCCAGAAGCTCGGTGTTGTGCCCATGCCATGCGATGTCGTCGAGACAGTCCATATCATCGCCGCACATGTATTTGGTGGTTGAGCCTGCCCGGGCAGCGTACTCCCACTCCGCTTCCGAAGGCAGCCGTCCTCCTATGGCCTCGCAAAACGCTTTGGCGTCATGGTAGTGATGTTCCATGTACTCCACGGGGCAGTCGCCGCAGGTGGGATGGTAACTGGGCTGTTTGCCTGTGACCTTCCAGTACTGGTATTGGGTAATTTCGGTCCTGGTCATTTCAAATGCGGGAATATTGACCAGATGGCGGGGGGATTCACCGTAGAGGCCGTTATACCCATCGCATTCAAGATCCCCGGGTATGCAGCCCATCATGAAGCTGCCCTCCGGAATGGGCACCCAGACCTCATCGTCTCCTGAAAGGGGGTCTTCCGAACACCCGGCCAGCACCATACCCAGCACCAGCAGCAGATACAACAGTCGGTAGGATTTCATCGGCTTTTCCTTTCCTGTAATGCGGTGCTTTTCTGTGGAAAGTCTATGATGAAAACAGTCTATATGAGCGTCAATGGATTCGGCATTGCGGTTTGGCTCCTGTTCCGGGTGAGGCAACGTGTAAAGCGCCCGGATCAACATTCCCTAAAAAGTAGAACATGAAATGTTATTTGTGTCAATATGACAGTGCCGCGAAAATTCTCGTCCAGCCTTCGATACAACCCTTCGGGTCACTCAGGCCGAACGGAGCAGGAGAGGATCAAACCCTGCATTTTACCGGGTTTCCCGGCTTTTCATTATAACCTCACTCCGGCTCTCTCCATGAATAGAGAGAGCGAAAAGGAATGCCCGGCCTGTAATCATAGCCATCCATAAAGCCTTTCTCCATTCATGGGGAAAGGTTGGATAGGGGTTGTCAAGGACGAATAAGGCTCAAAACCTGTAATTTACCGGGGTGTATGGATATCCGCGTTTCACAGATCAGATTGTATTCTCATCCATGCCGGGGAAATGTGGCTTATCGGGGCATATTGGGTCTTATATAATGGCCTGAACATCAGTCCCGCTGGTGGCGGCGATCTTACCCCATGCTCTGGGGGTATGTCCGAAATGACGACGGAACTCCCGGGAAAACTGCGATGCACTGGTATAGCCCACAGTATCGGCGGCTTCGCTCACGTTCATTCCCTGGGCAATCATCATGGCCGCATCACTCAGGCGCAGGGCTTTGATAAACTGCAAAGGCGAGTATGTGGTCGCAGCTTTGAAGCGTCGATGGAACACCGCCCGGCTCATCCCCGCTTTTTGGGCAAGATCATCCACCGACAGGTTTTCGTTCAGATTGTCCCGCAGGTAATTCAGGGCGCGGGTCAGGTCATGGGAATGTCCAAAGCTTCGCCGGACCAAAGCACCGGCTTCACCACGGATCACGGCAAACAACAGCTCCCGCAATCGACCTTTGCCCAGCAGACGCGCCGCAACGGGATCATCCAGCAAAGCAAGCATCTGGTATAAAGCAGTTTCGAAAACATCATCCCACTTTACAACCATCAAACCGGGTGTGAGTTCCACTCCGGGGGATTCCCTTAATGGATCGGCGGTGGCTTCGTATTCCACCACAATTTCCGCCATGGCCCGCGTCTCCAGACTCAACATCATACCCAGTATCGGCTCTTCCTTTGTTGCAAATGGGGCTTCAGCCTGCACGGGAAAAGGCATGGTGCCGCATATATAATGGGAGGGGTCGTACACATACCTTTGGCCATCCAGATACGCATGCTTTCTTCCCTGCACCACCGCACAGACGCTGGGAGGATAGACACTGGGCAACCGCTCGATAGGTTCGCTTATACGGAAAAGCTGCAAACCTTCAATGGGGGTCTCGGTGAAGCCTTCTGCGGCTGCATGTCGTTCGATCAGGTTTTTCATCGTTTCGTTTTTCATACCACAATATCTAACACAACATATTCAAAATTACAAGCGAATGAGAGGAATAGGCAAGAAAATGAAACAAAACGTGGTTGTTTAGTTTTATGTGGAGTCTTATAGTTTAGTTGATGCCGGATGCGACGAACACAATCCGGCACACAATGACAACTGAACATACGATGTACCTGTCAACCCTTCATAAAGGAGCTTGAAACCATGGCAACGAAGCAAAATCCATTCGGATCCAAAGGCTGGACACCGGAACGTCTCGGATCACTGGCTGGCAAAACCTATGTCATCACCGGGGCCAACGCCGGAACCGGGTTTCAGGCAGCACGGACGCTCCTCAACAAGGGTGCGAAGGTCGTAATGCTTAACCGCAGCCCTGAGAAATCAAACAAGGCCATTGAGGATCTGAAGCAGGAGTTTGGCGCTGACGCCGATGTGTCTTTCGTGCGCATGGACCTCGCGTCCCTCGCCAGCGTGCGTGAAGCAGCCGCCGAGGTCATGGAGACGGTTTCCCGCATTGATGCGCTGATCTGCAACGCCGCCATCGCCCAGGTCCCCACACAAAAATTCACCGTGGACGGCTTTGAAAGCATGCTGGGCACGAACCACTACGGCCACTTTCTGTTGTGCGGCCTGCTCTACCCGCGTGTCGAGGAATCGAAGGGCCGTATCGTGGTTGTCAGCAGCCTTGGCTACAATATGGGGATCAAGACCATCCAGTTCGATGACATGAACTGGGACAAGAACTACCAACAGAACAGCACCTATTCCCAGAGCAAGTTGGCGCAGATGATGTTTGCCTACGAGCTGCAGCGGCGGGTCAAGGCTGCCGGCAAAAACGTGCAGGTCCAGGTCTGTCATCCCGGTGCGGCGCGAACGGAGTTGTCAAAGGACGAAGCCAGTCTCACCACGAAGATTCTCTTCTTGTTGATGTCCCCACTGGCGCAGTCCGCAGAAAGGGGATCATGGCCGGAAGTGATGTGCGCCACGGAAGCGGGGCTGAAGCCCGAAACATTCTACGGCCCGACGAAACGAGCCGAGATGGTTGGCCCCATCGGTGAGTGTCCTTTGGAAGACCATGTGCTGGACAGGGATGTGGCGGCAAAGCTCTGGGCGCTCTCCGAAGAGAAAACGAACCTTAAATGGTCGCTTTAGCCGGGTAAAAAAAGGATGGAAAAGAAATGAAAATACTCTATTTTTCAGCAACTGGTAATAGTTTGTATGTTGCCAAATCAATTGGCGGAGAATTATACTCCATACCCCACATGGTTAAGCAGGGAACCTATGAGTTTACCGATGATAAAATCGGTATTGTATTCCCACTCCATGCATGGGCGGTGCCCCCATATATCGTGGATTTTCTAAAGAAAGCCACATTTAACTGTGACTATCTTTTTGCCGTTACAACCTATGGAATTTATTCTGGCGCCGTGGGCAAGCATTTGTCAGATATTGGCGATGAAGCGGGCTTCAATTTTGATTACATTAACAGGATTAGGATGGTGGATAACTATTTACCTACTTTTGATATGAAGAAAGAGATTGAAAAGGAGCCTAAAAAGCAGATTGAAAAACATTTGGAAGCTATCAAATCCGATATTGCCGTATCGAAAAAAGGAATGCTGAAAGAATCTGTTTTGGACAAAATGTTGACCAGTTATATGCTTCGGAGAGATGGCAAACCTTTTAGTAAAAAAAGATTAAAGGTCCACGTGTTTGGAGAGGGGATTGAAAATTACATATATGTAGAAGATTCCTGTACGCAATGCGGAATTTGTGCTCGCGTGTGCCCCGTGGATAACATAAAGATGGACAATGAAAATGGAAAGATGTCTTTAAGTGATCGCTGTTTCAGTTGTTTTGCATGTGTCCATCATTGCCCTTCAAATGCCATCCATATCAACGGTGAAGTCAGCAGAAACAGATTTAGAAACAGCAATGTTAAATTGCAGGAAATCATTGAGGCCAATGACTAGGCTAGCAATATCATTTTAGCTGATCCCTTTGGTCGGGAAGCTTTTGGCCTCCGGGCACTACATGTCAGGCCCGCCCGGGTTTTGATGGAGCCGGGTCGCGCAATACAAGAAAGGAGCACCCATGTCAGCACTTCGGATTTTTGGGATTGTTTTGGCGGCGGTCGGCGTTGTCGCCTCCGTTTTCCCCGATTGGTTCGGCTTTCTCACCGGAGGAGGCGAGCCACCGGCCGACGTCTATGAAGGCATCGAGCGTCGGGTTCGCGGGGGTATGGTGCTTGGCGTGGGCTTGATCTTCATTGCCGTGACCGCGCTTCGTCCCTGGTCGATAAGCATCCCCACGGCGATCTTCTATTTCATGGCCGGTGCCCTGGCGGCGCGACTCCTCGGCCTGCTGGTGGATGGCGTTGTTCCCAAACAGTGGCTTTGGGTTGCAGTGGAGGCTGTGGTCATGGCCCTGGCCGCGCTCTGGCTGTGGCGCGTCGGCGGCTCCGCACCATGAGCAAGTGAAAGCGTTGATTGCGGCGGGGCGCGGGATGTTGAACCGGTACCGCAACGCACGCACCCGGTGGAAAGCAACCCCGCCATGAGGAATCTGTCGCTCCTTTCCTGCCACCACCCATTTTTTTTCAATTTATCTGTGCAATATGTTGTATCAGGGAAAATAATATGCTAAATGAATGGTCATTCATTTTTTTACAATGCAATGTGAAGATGTTTTCAGACATTCCGAACACCGAGACGACGGAGCAGGCACAATGGCTGACAGTACCTATCCCGCCTTTTTACGCAATGCCGTACTTTCCAACGAGGACGCCCTCAAAGCCGTGATTAAAAGCGGCGTAAAGACCGCCACGGGCTTTGGTCCCAGCGAACCCCATACCTTTTATGACACCCTGTGGGATCATATCCAGCGGGAAAACATTACAGACCTTGATATTCGCAACGCCTTTTTCATGGCGCCCCATCGCCTGTGCCTTGGCGACACCATGCAAAGCAAGGGCAAGTTCAACGAACTGGCCGAAGGAAAATCCCCGGTTCCCGGCATGTCCATTTTTTCGCCCCTGGCCCGGCGTCTCAATACCATATCCAAAAAAGTGGAGGGCCTCAAAAATCTGTCCGCCCATTACAACGAGTTGCGGGAACGGAAGATCGTGTTTACCTCGCCCTTTATCAGCCCGGTGAACAATATGGTGATTCCCAACAGCGCCATGGTGAAAACCATGTTCCCGGATATGGCGGGCCGCAATTCCTCCCGGCTGGGTGTCACGGACATGCATCCGGTGCATTTTCCCGATGCGGTGGATGCCCTTGGTTACAGCGCCGACAACACGCCGCTGGTCAATGCAGTGATTATGGTCATGACCCCGCCAGATGAAAACGGCAACATGAGCCACGGTATTTCCAATGGCGCAAACCAGGACATCCTCGAAAAGATGATGGTCAACTGCGACATGGATCTGCTGCTGTACCTGAATCCCAAATATCCCTTTACCGATGGTTACGGCGACGCCCGCAACGGTATTCATGTGGACGAGCTGAAAGCCCTGGCGGAATCCGGGCACCTGTTTGTGGTGGAAGACGACGGTCCCATGCCCGCGCTGCCTGCAAACAGCTTCCAGAATCCGCTGCCCCAGGAAATCGCCATTTCCGAGCATGTGGTGAACCATATCGAAGGCAACCTTCACTTTACCCAGGGGCGCACCATTCAGGTGGGCTTTGGCGGCACCGGTGTGCTGGCCATGCAGCGGCTGAAGGATTCCGCATGGACCGGCCGCCACTACTCGGAAATGCTGGAACCCTTTACCTTTGATCTTTTCGATGCCGGTAAACTGGCGGGCACCCACTTTATCCGCAAGGACGGCACCCGTGAACTGGTGGACGGCAAAATGGCCTGCACCTTTGCCATGGGTGAGCACGGATCCGGCTTTTATGATCGTTTGAACCATAACGATGCGGTGATGATGCCCAGTGCCTCCCGGGTGGTTATCCCCGAAGGTTTCTACGGCGGCATGGGTATCAACAACTGTCTGGGCGTGGACTTCAACGGCCACATCAACGCCTTTGGCCGCTACGAGAACTATTACTCCGGTATCGGTGGACTGGCCCAGATCATGCGCGGTCTTGGCAAGGGCGGCATCGGCTACCTGTGCATGAAATCCACCCACCACAACGGCGAGGGCAAGCTGCGGTCTTCAATCTTCCCCATGCTGCCCAAGGGCACCCCGGTGGCTTTGACTGGCTCCGACATTATGGGCGGCCGGGACGGCGCGCGGTTCTTCCTTGTGACGGAACACGGCGTGGCCCAGATTTCCGGCATGAGCCAGTCGCGGCTTATCAGCAGTCTTATAAGCGTGGCAGATCCCCGGTTTAGGGAATGGCTGCGGGACATGGCCTACCGGCATTACCGCATGCGGGTCTGAACACCGCCGACTCACATACTGTGAAACGAAAAACGCGACCCATTGGGCCGCGTTTTTTTATGGATGATGATTAAAGGGGAGGTCAGCGGTTGATGTTGTCCATCATGCTCACCAGCTTGAAGCGGGCGTCGTTGATGTGGGTTTCCAGGTTGCTGCGGTGGTTGGGCCAGAACTGGGCGTTGACCGAGCCGTCCAGAATAATCCAGGGCGGGTTGGGGTCCGTGGCATAGGCCAGGGAGGTTTCCAGTTCCTTCATATAGATCATGCAACCCTTCATTTCGAGGATCTCTTTGAACTCCACCTCGGCGGCCCGCATCAGGGCCAACGTGGCGTAGGCCTGGCCAAGCCCCATGTAATAGTAGTTGTCGGTATCAAAGGTTGAAACCGGAGAGCCGTCCTTTTCCTGCCACTTGGCCAGATTCTTGTGGGTGTCGCCCAACAGATCGCGATATATCCGTAAAAGGTCGTACAGGGAATCGGTGCGCACCACAAAGCGGCTGGAGATTTTCAGATTGTCACGGTATGCCTTTAACTGCCCAAGACCTTCCTTGAACTGCCACCGGGTGAGGAAAATGGATTCCTTTTTATAGTTCAGGCTTTCCGAGGCTTTGACCAGCAGTTCGTCAAACTCGTCGGAACCGCCACCGGCCCGGCTGACCCGTTCCTTTAAATAGATGACCGTGCGTTGCACCACTTCAACCACGCCCTTTTGAAAACTTTCCACGTTGTCCATGGGAACGATACCGCCGAACCACATCACGTTGTCCGGACGATAGCCGCCAAAGGGACGGTCAAACTCCGTCTGTAGCAGGTTGATAAGGGTAGAGGTAAACATCATGCCCGGCACGCTGGTGCTGGATTTTTCCGGCACCGCGTTAAGGCTTTTATCCTTCAGAGGGTCGGTGAGGTCGTTGATAACCCAGCGGTCGGTAATGAGGGTAAAGATGATAAGAACCGTCAGAACAATACCGCTTGCAATGGCGATGCGTTTCCATGGGATGGCACGGGGTGTCCGGTTTTCAGTCGTCATGATGTCTGCTCCTTCGTATGCTCTGTGCTGCATCAACAGTATCATCATAGATACATTATTGAAAAAGGGAAGGGTGGGGCGCGATTTGTCCTTTGGACACCGGAAGCAGTTCAGTGTTGGTAGAAAAATTAACAAAGTAGTGGTTTTTAAGGAAAATTCTCAAATAGGTTGCCATGATTGGTTTTTGTGCTAAGATTATCCCATAATACGGATCTTTTCAGGTGTTTTTGGGACGTGAACAACGGCGATACCTGGAATAAAGGCAGGAATAACGAATAACATGTTAAGCAATTTATTGCAAAATTAGCACTAAATTTTCTTGACATGAGTGCTTGTTAGGGCTAATTTGAAGTGGAAAGACATGAAAAATATATGATTAACCTGCAACGATTAAGGTTGAACCATGATTAACAATGTGCAAAAACTTCGGGAAGCCCTTCTGCTTAGCAAAGCTGAATTAGCACGCAGAGCAGGCCTGAGCACTTTAACAATTGACCGCGTTGAAAAGGGCCGCAGTTGCCGAATGGAGACAAAACGCAAAATTATACTTGCGCTTGGATTCAATTTGGCCGATAAAGAGGTTGTATTCGGAGACAGACAACCAGATGCGGAATCCCTTGCGGAAGCAGCGTCACGGTTAAGCGAGTGGGAAGAAGTCGACAACCGAGAAGAAGACGAAGAGACTGAAGTGATTAACACCGGTGGAAGCCGCAAGAATAACAGCCGTCCCCAGGGGCGGCGTCGTTCGTCGCGGTTACGCAAGGAGACAAGTGGCCCCGATACCCTTTAGGGAGGAAGCAAATGGCGAAGTCACTTATCGGACTGGACATAGGGGCATCAAATGTCAAAATGATTCAGCTGAAAAAGGCCAAAGGCAACTTTCAGCTGCAGAGTTTTGGTATTGCGCCTCTGCCGCCCCAGACCATCGTAGAGAATTCACTGATGAATTCCGGAGCGGTGGTTGAGGCTATTAAACGCCTGATGGATATGACCGAAGGAAAGGTCAAAGATTGCGCTATCAGCATCAAAGGGCATTCCGTGATTATCAAGCGGATCAGTTTGCCCCAGATGAGCAAGGCCGATCTGGAGAAATCCATTGAGTGGGAAGCAGAGCAGTACATCCCCTTCGATATTTCCGATGTGAATGTTGATGTGCAGATTCTCAGTCCTACCGGCGGCGAAGCCGGACAGATGGACGTGTTGCTGGTTGCAGGCAAAAAAGACATGATCTACGACTATACAGCCGTGGTGACCGAAGCCGGTTTAAACCCGGTTATGGTGGATGTCGATGCTTTTGCCAATGCCAACGCATTTGAGATCAACTATCCCATCTCACCGGACGAGACCCTGGCTATCATCGATATCGGGGCGGCGACCACCAAGATCATCATTATGCAGGGCCGTATTCCCAGCTTCACCCGTGATATTAACATGGGTGGTCAGCAGTTCACAGAAGAACTGCAAAAGCAGCTTGGCCTTAGCTATGAAGAGGCCGAGGCCCTGAAGATTGGCGGCGAAGACGAGATCGACGCCGACAGCGTCATCCCCCAGGAAGTCGAGCGCATCATCCAGGAAACCGCCGAAGTGCTGGTTCAGGAAATTCGCCGCTCTCTGGAGTTCTACAGCGCCACCAGTCAGGAAGCCGATATTTCCCGTCTGTATCTCGCTGGCGGAACCTCTCGGATTTCATCCCTGCACAAGATTCTTGAAAGCCGCACCGGCATGCCGGTGAGCGTTGTGGATCCCTTCCGCAATATCGAAGTGCAGGATAAAATGTTCAATATGGACTTTATCCGGAATGCAGCTCCCATGGCCACGGTTGCCGTGGGCCTCGGACTGAGGAGGTTTGACGAGTAATGATTAAAATAAACCTCTTACCAGTAAAAGCGGCGAAAAAGCGCGGCAGCGGCCAGAAGCAGCTTATTGTCTTCCTGGCTCTGTTTGTGGCGCTTCTGGCGGTGCTGTTTTTCCTGTACCAGGGAAAACAGAGCGATCTTCAGACGGTTGTAAACAGCCGTATGGAAATCGAGAAGGAAATCGCCAAACACAAACAGTACATCAAGGATCTTGAAAAATTCAAGACCCAGAAGGCGGCTTTGGAGCAGAAGCTTGAGGTCATCAAGAGCCTGCGTCAGAACAAAGAGACGCCGGTGACGTACCTTGAGGAAATCTCCCGGTTGATTCCCAACAAAGTGTGGATGGAAAGAATGCAGAATGCCGGAGGTTCCGTTGTGATCTCCGGATGGGCAACGGACCATCAGGACATCGCCACCTTCATGAGTGCGCTGCAGCAATCAAAGTTCTTTGTGAACGTCAAGCTCAGCAAAATCAATCGCAGCGAGGTATCCATGCCAGGTATGGCGAAATCTCCCATCCTGCAGTTTGACCTCAACTGCACCCTTACTCCTGAAGCGAAGAAGGGTTAAGGAGGTACGGCATGGATAATTTCTTCGATAAATTCGGACAGATTTCGCTGGC